>Ga0137374_10010101_pt1 | contig 11119 bp, 9 predicted proteins | sample SagtaG_20_FD_104811 | JGI IMG/M metagenome (GOLD analysis project Ga0137374, IMG submission 104811) | Vadose zone soil microbial communities from Sagehorn Ranch, Mendocino, California, USA - Sage1_R_100_16 metaG | ecosystem: Environmental > Terrestrial > Soil > Vadose zone | place: USA...
CCGGTGATCTGCTCGAGCACCTGCTTGGCCCGGCGGACCTCGACCTGGAACTGCTGCGGCGTCTGCTGGTAGATGAACCGGTGCGAGTAGCCGTGGCAGGCGATCTCGTGGCCGCGGTCGTGCACCTTGCGGATCACCTCGGGCGTCCTCTCGGCCTGGCGGCCCAGCACGAAGAAGGTGGCGTGCACGCCGGCCTCGTCGCAGAGGTCCAGCAACACGTCCAGGCCGTTCTCGATGCGCGGCAGGAAGCGGCCCCACTGATTCATGTCGATCTCGAGGCCCTGATACCAGTCCTCAAGATCCACCGTGAAGACGTGTTGGGGAAGTGAGCTCATGAAGGGGGCCTAGTTTGCCCTATCCGCGAGGGCGATGCCCTTGCGAGCGAGCAGGCGCAAGTAAAGAGCGTGCTGATCGTCGAGCATCTTGCGCGCCGAGAAGGGGTGAACCGCCGCGCGCCCGCGCTCCGCCCGCTGCGCCGCCGCCGCCGGATCGGCCAGCACGGTCGAGAGGGCGCGGGCCAACGCCGCAGCGTCGCTGGCCGGCACCAGGAGACCGTTGCCGCCGTCCTCGACGACATCCGAAACACCCCCGACGTCCGTGGCGACCAGCGGCGTCCCGATGGCCAGCGCCTCCAGCACCACCCGAACGGTTCGGATCGCGGATCGCATCGCCGTGATCGCCGACGGTCATGTCAGAGAGCTCGGCACTCACGGGGACTTGATCCGCGCGGGAGGCCGTTACGCGAAACTGTTCGAGTTGCAGGCCGCCGGCTATCGATGACGCGCTACGTGGCGCGCTTCTTTACGCCATCTCGGAGCGATTTCGCCGCCTGCAGGTGCGCATAGGCGGTGGGGTAGAGGTCCGCAGCCCACTGGTTCACGGCCTGCGTGTTCGGATCATCGCTCTTCTCCGGCATCACGGCCGTGGCTTTGATGTTCGTGTCGGGAGCGTTCTTGTTTTCCTGCTTCGCGCGCGTCAGCGTGTCCTTGTCGATACGCGACTCCAGCTTGTTGACGAGCTTCTCGTGCTCATCCACCATCGCGTCCGCGTAATCGCGGTCGAAGTCCATGCCCTGCTTGCCCGCGAGCTTCTCGCGGAGATTGCGATGCTTGTCGTCGAGCTGTGCCGGAGCGTCGATGGCGTGCTGGGATGCGAAGGCCTGCAGCTTGTCACCCGCGCCGCTGTGGTCGGTGACCATCATCTGGGCAAACTGTTTCACGTCGGATCCGGTGGCGCGCTCCGAGGCCAGCCTGCCGAGCTCCAGGTCCGCGGTGTTCATCACCGCGATGTCGCGAATGAAATCGATGTCCGAATTGCTTACGCCGTTTGCATTTCGTCCCGCCGTGCCGACCGCGGAGCCCGGCGTGTTGCTGGACGCAGTGTTACGGGCTTTGTTGCAGCCGGCCGTCACCGCCAGCGACACCATCAGCGCTGTGGCGAGGATTCCCGCTCTTTTCATTGTGATACCTCCAGCGTCGGCTGACTGCAAACGGGATGACCTCTGCGTATAATGCGCGCGTGATGAAGTTCTTCGCGTGCGTCGCCGCGGTCGCCCTCGGCAGTTCACTCTTCGTCCCGCAGGTTCCTCTGAAGGTGCGGGTCGGGTACTGCACGGGACTCAAGAATCTGGAAGCGGCGAAGACAGCCGGTTTCGATTATGTCGAGCTGCCGTCGACGGAAATCGCCGGGCTCTCCGACGCGGATTTTGACGCGGCGGCGGCGCAGATCAAGGCGCTCGGCCTGGCGACTCCCGCCGCCAACCTCTTCCTGCCCGGGACGCTGAAAGTGACAGGCCCGCAGACCGACCCCGAGCAGCAGATGGCGCATGTGCGCAAGGTGCTCAGCCGGCTGTCGAAACTGGGGAACGAAATAATTGTCTTTGGCAGCGGCGGCGCGCGCCGTGTGCCGGAGGGGTTCTCAAAGCAAGAGGCGTTCAAGCAACTCGTCGATTTCGGGCGCAGGGCGGCGGATGAAGCGCGTCCCTACGGCATCACCATCCTGGTCGAGCCGCTGCGCAAGCAGGAAACGAACATCATAAATTCAGCGGCGGAAGGCCTGGAGCTGGTGAACGCGATCAGCCATCCGAACTTCCAGTTGATGATCGACTTCTACCACCTCGCGAGCGAGCAGGAGGATCCCGCCATCGTCCTCAAGGCGAGGGACCACATCCGGCACCTTCACACGGCGAATCCGCAGGGACGCGTGTTTCCGCTGAAATGGGAAGAATTCGACTACGCTCCGTTCTTCGCGAACCTGAAGGCGATCGGCTACGACAAACGCATCAGCGTCGAGGCTTCGACGACCGACCTCGCCACGCAGGGCCCGCAATCAATCGCTCTGCTGCGCCGCGCCTTCCAGTGACCCGGGTGACCCGGGGGTCAGGTCTGTAAATCGCCCTTCACCGGGGTCAGGTCTGTAAAACGTCACTCCGCGGTGCCAGGTCACTACCGATTTTTAGACCTGACCCCGCTTGAAGGGCGATTTACAGACCTGACCCCTGGAGGACCCGCTCAATCTCGGCAAGATCCTTTTTTGCTTCGGCGAGCGCGTCGCGCATCGTTCCGGTCGGCGCGGTCAGCGTCCCCGTGCGCGCGCCGGAGCCAACGAACGCGTTGATCAGCGCCGACAGACGCTGACGCACCGGCTGCACCGGTGCTGGACCACGAGCCGTCCCGCCACCGCGTCCGCCAGCGCCGGTCAGCCGCTGCTCCAGCGCCTGGAATCGCGACGCCTCGTCCCCAATCGCGGCCGCGCGCCGCGCGCGAAGATCGTTCGCGAGCTTCTCCACTTGCTCCTGCAGCGCCATCACCTCGACCACGAACGCCTCGCGGGCCTTGTGCTGCAGCGACGTGACGCCTGACGCTGGATCTGCGCGGACCTCGAAGGTGCGCGATTCGGTTGCGACGCCGTCGACTTCGAGCGTCACCTTGAACGTTCCCGGCGCGATGTGCGGCCCGCGCGGGCCGATCTCGTGCGTCGGCACCGGCAGCTGGATTACTCCCGGCCTCTGAACGCCCGGGCCGCCGCCACTTCCGCCCTCTTCGCTGCCGCCTCCGCCGCCACGCGCCGCACCGGCCGGCAGCGCATAGCGCAGGTCCCAGTTGACGCGGTGAATCACGCCCGCGTCACCCGGGCCGGTGATGTCTCGAACGACCTTGCCCGTGGCGCCGCTCACAATCAGCCGCACCTTGCTCGCGGGTTCGGACAGGTGGTACGTGAACGCCGCTCCCTCTGCGGGATTCTCCGCCATGAAGAAGTAATGATCCATGTTCGAGACGTCTTCCCAGTAGAGCATCAGCGTCGCGCGCGGGACGGCGAAAAGGTACGCGCGCTTCTGCGCAATCGCCGGCGTCCATTCGGCGATCGGCGATGCATCGTCGAGGATCCAGATGCCGCGCCCGTGCGTGGCAAGAACCAGATCCTTCGTGCGCGGATGGATGACGATGTCGTCGTATCGCGTCGTCGGCAGGTTCGCGCGCAGCCTCGTCCAGTGGCCGCCGCTGTCGTGGGTCACGAAAAGCGCGCGTTCTGTACCGGCGAACAGCACGTTCGGATGTCCGGGGAACTCCGCGAGCCCGCGGATGGATGCGTCATCCTTTGGAAGTCCCTCGACGACGGGTGTCCAGGTCTTGCCGAAATCGGACGTCCGGAAGATGTATGGCGCGAAGTCGCCGTCGCGATGCGCATCGAATGATACGAACGCCGTCCCGCGTGACGCGCTCGACGCAACAATGTCGCCGACGAACGTGCCGTTCCTGACCGCGGCGATCGCGCCGCTCAGTTCGGTCCACGTGGCGCCGCCGTCTGTCGTGAGCTGGACGTTGCCGTCGTCGGTTCCGATCCACAGGATCTTTGGATCGAGCGGAGACTCGGCGAAGTTCGAGATCTCGCTGATGTCGTCCCCATCGTTGCGCGAGATGCGGATATCACGGTTCATGACACCCATCATCTCGAGCGTGTCGCGGTTGATCGCGCGCGTCAGATCCTTGCTGCGCGTCCACGTGAAACCGTAATCGCGCGACGTGAAGAGCCGGTTACCACCGAGATAGACAGTCCCCGGCGTGTGACGGGACGCTATGACCGGCGCGTCCCAGTCGTAGCGATAGGGCGGCTCGCCGGCAGGCGGGCGCGGGTTGATGCCGACCGTATCGCCGGTCTGCGGATCGACGAGCGAGAGGCTGCCGCCGCTCGACGACGAATACACTTTCCGCCAGTCTGCCTTGTCCACCGCTTTGCCGGTGCCGTCGCTGAATCCGATCTCGAGCCAGTCCTGGTTGAGGATACCGAGCCAGTGACGCGTCGCGCTCGGCCCCATCCACGAGTGGTTGTCCTGCAGTCCCGCGTAGATCCAATACGGATCGCGGTTGTCGACCGCGATGCGGTAGATCTGCGCGACCGGGATGTTGTTGACGCGCATGTACGTCTTGCCCATGTCGAAGCTCTCGTGCAGCCCGCCGTCGCCGACGACGTAAATGTGGCTCGAGTTCGCGGGATCGACGCGGATGACGTGGTGATCGGTTTTCAGGCCGACGTCGTAGGTCGGCGAGGTCGGCTCTTCCTCGAACGTGGCGCCGCCGTCTTCGCTCTTGACGATGTAGGTGCCGGGCAGCCAGACGCGCTTGTCGTTATTGGGATCGATCGTCGGCTTGCTGTAATACATCGGCCGCGGGTTCGTGGCGCTCATGCGCTTCCACGTCGCGCCCGCATCTTCAGTCCGATACGTGCCGCCCGTGCCGGGCTGTTCGATCGTCGCAATCAAAACATCCGGCTTCGACTTCGCGATCGCAAGTCCGATGCGCCCTTTGTCACCCGGTGGAATTCCGTTCTCGAGTTTCTTCCACGTCGCGCCCGCGTCGGTCGTCTTGTAGATCGCGCTGCCGGGACCGCCGCCGTTGAACCCGAACGCCTTGCGAAGCCGCTGATACGTCGCGGCATACAGCACCATCGCGTCGCGCGGATCCATCACCAGGTCTGTCGCGCCCGTGTAGGTATCGACGTAGAGCGCCTTCGTCCACGTGCGTCCCGCGTCCGTCGTCTTGAACACGCCACGCTCGGGATTGCCGGTCCACAGGTTCCCGACGGCGGCGACGTACGCGACGTCGGGGTTCGATGGATCGAGGACGACACGCCCGATTGACCGCGTTTCATGCAACCCGAGATACGTCCACGTTTCGCCGGCGTCCGTCGAGCGATAGACGCCGCCGCCCCACGACGAGCTCTGGCGGTTGTTCTGCTCTCCCGATCCCGCCCACATGATCTTCGGGTTCTTCTCGAAGATGGCCAGGGCGCCGAACGTGTTGTCGTTCTGGCCCGCGAAGATGTCTTTCCAGGTGACGCCCTTGTTGGTCGACTTCCAGATCCCGCCGGTCGCCGCGGCGACGTAGAGCACTGCGGGATTTGATGGATCGATCTGAATGTCGTGGAGGCGTCCGCCTGTTGCGGCCGGCCCGATGTCGCGGAAGTGCAGCGCGTCGAACGGTGAACGCCCGGCCTGCATGGCGGTTCGCGCGGGCGCCAGCGCGATCATGAGCAGGAGAACGAAAGCATGAAAGCAGGGAACGCATCGCATGTACTGACCTCGTGTGGGGCTAAGATACCGCATGCGAGCAGCAGTCGCCTTCGCCGTCACGTCCTGGTTCACACCCGTTTTCGCGGTCGGCGTACACGCATTCGGGGCGTCCTTCGCCCTGTCGCTGCTGATCGGACTCGCGCTGGCAGCGAGCGTGGCCGCGTTGACGGCGTCGCCGCTCGCCGACCTCCTGCGCGCGTTGCGCGCGGCGCCTGCGCTCCTCGCGCTCACCGCGATCCTGGCGGTCGCGGCCGTCGCGCAGATTGCAAAAATCAGCGTGTACATGGCGGACCCGTCTCGAACCGACTGTTCTTTTTCGACGGAGCCGTGGCGGGTGCAGCATTCGTGCATGACGGCGTACGCCGAGGCGATACGTTTCGCCAGGGCCGGCGACACGAATATCTACGACGTGTCGCTGTACGAGCCGCGTTTCGTCGGTCCGCTGAAGGTCGATTCATATCACTACCCGCCCGTGTTCCTGCTGCTGCCGGCCGCGGTTCACGCGCTGCGCGCGGATCTGTTCGGGATGCGCGCGATCTGGTTCGTCCTTCAGTGTGTCGCGCTCGCGGCCGCGATTTTCGGTCTCGCGCGCTGGGTCGGCGGACGCCCTGGAGCGTGCGCGGCCGCGGGCGGCGTGTTCGCCCTGGCGACGCCGCAGATCGTCTATTCGCTGCAGCAGGGCAACGTGCAATCAACCGCGATCCCGCTCGCGGCCATTGCCTTTGTGCTGATCCTCCGCGGACGTTTCGCGGCGGGCGCCCCGCTTCTCGCGTACACGGCGGCCGCCAAGATTTTTCCTGCGGCGCTGGTCCTGTATCTTCTGGGCGCGCGGCGCTGGCGCGCGCTGGCGTGGGTCGCGGGCTCCGGCGTGCTCCTCGTGGCGCTGACGGTGGCGGTCGTCGGCACAAGGCCCTTGCGGGATTTCGTGCAGTACGAGATCCCGCGAATCTCCAACGGCGACGCGTTCCCGCAGGCAGAGCGTGCCGACACTACGAAAGTGAACCTTTCCGTGTATGGGCTCACGACGCGCACGCGCCAGCTTGGCGCCACATTTCTGGATCGGCGGCGCGGACTCGCCATCGCATCCGGCTACGGAATGTTGATCATCGCGCTCGCGGTGCTCGCCGGATGGAAACAGCGCCTCGATCTCGCCGACCCGCTTCAGCGCTTGCGACTGGTGCAGCTCTCGATCGGATTGCTCGCGCTCGCATCGTTCCGTAGCCCCTTCGTCGGCTTCTACGGCTTTGTCGCCCCGGTATGGCTGATGTCGCTGCTTGCGGCGGAATCGCAGCAGTCCAGTGCGATTATCGTTTCCTGGATAGGCATCGCAGTGTTTGGGATCGGTCACCTGCTGGTGCCTGCGCCAGGAACCCCATCTACACCGCTGGCACTCGCGGGGTCCGGATTGCTCTTCGCGATCGCGCTCGCCGTAAGTGTCGCCGCGGTTCTCCGCGCCATGCGAACGTCGCCGCGGACGGTCGTCCCGGCCGCACCGGTGATGGTGTCGCCCGCGTAGAATAGCCCTCGTGCCGTTGTACGACTTTCGATGCCGCGCGTGCGGTGAGGAGTTCGAGGCGCTGGTGCGCGCCGGGACGACGCCGTCGTGCCCTGGCTGTTCGGCGACGGATCTCGAACGGCTGCTGTCCGGCTTCTCGTTCTCGGTCCGTTCCGGCGGCTTGAGTCCGGCGGCGCGGCGCGCTGTGCAGAAACAGCAGAACGCGCAGCGCCGCGATCAAGCGGCTTTCCAGGAAGAGATCGAGAAGAAGCACCTGGACGACGACTAGTGGAGTCTTCGCTCGAGTCCCGCATGGCCGGGATCGCGGCCACTCTGCCCGGCGGCGTGCTCGGCGCCGCGGTGTTCGATTACCTGTCGGGATTCTTCTGGAGCCGCGAAGGGGATCGCTGGTTCCACGCCGCCAGCACGATCAAGATAGCGGTCCTCGCTGCGGTATTCGACGCCATCGACGCCGATCGTTTAGCTCTCGACAGCCGTGTGCACGTGCGGAATCGTTTCCTCAGTGTCGCGGACGGCCAGCCGTTCCGTGTGCCAGCGACCCGTGACGCCGACGCGGAAGTGCACGATTTTCTCGGCAAGACCATGCGGGTCGACGAGCTGGCGCGCCACATGATCGTCACGAGCAGCAATCTCGCGACGAACGTACTGCTCGACGTGCTCGGGATCGACGCCGCGCGCCGCGCGCTCGCGTCACGCGGCCTCGACGCGAACACCGGCATCGACCTTCAGCGCGCCGTCGAGGACGATCGCGCTTTCGAGGCGGGCTGCAACAATCGCGTGACGCCGGCGGGACTTATTGCCTTGCTCCGCGTTATCCGCGATTCGAGCTCGTTTACTGAACGATCGTCACAGGCGATGACGAACATCCTGTTCGAGCAGCGGTTCTCGGGCGCGATCGTCCCGGGCCTTCCGGATCCGGTCCGCGCGGTCGCGCGCGTTGCGCACAAGACCGGTGACATCTCGACGGCGTCGCACGACGCGGGGCTCGTATTCCTGCCCGGCCGGCCGCCGTATGCGATCGCGTTGCTCGCAGAAGGGGGAGCGGATGCTGCCGATCGGACGGCCGCGCTGACCGCCGCGTCGCGCGCGATTTACGATGCGGTCGCCGCCGCCGAGGACGGCAGCCGGTGACCGCTCCACCGCCGCCGCTTCCTGTCGTCGATGGTCTCGAGCTGCCCGAGCCGCAGCGCGCGCTGCTCAATCCTGGCGGCCTGCTCGCCGGACGCGACGGGGAGACGCACCGGCTTCCGCGCTACTTCTACCGGATCGACTCGTGGGAGCAGGCGCTCGCGACGCCGGTGAGCCCCAACTTCGGGCTCTGGGAATTCGTCGACGTCGACGTCCGCGAGCCCGCGGCGCTTCGCATGTTCCCGCGCTACGTGCCGACGGCGGTCAGCCTGCTCGCCGCCGCTCTCGAAACATTCCGCGGCGAGGTCGGCATGCCCGTGCGCATTGCGGCGAATGGGGGATATCGATCCCCCTCGCATGCACTATCCACGGGAGGATCGCCGCACTGCTGGGCGACGGCGGCGGACATCTATCGCCTCGGATCCGAGTACCTCGACACGCCGGCGCGCATCGAGCGGTACGGCACGATCGCGCGGCGCGTGCTCCCGTTCGCCCGCGTCCGTCCGACCGGGGCCGCGATCGGCCTCGCCGACGATCACCTCCACGTGGACATCGGGTATGTCACGGCGGTCCCGCGCGGCGCGTCGGAGCGCGACGATGAAAGTCCAGGGTAAGTACGACCTCGCGGTTCCCGAGACCCTCGCGCTCGCGGCAGCGGGCCTCGAAGCGGAGTTCACGTTGATCGTCGACGGCGAGTCCGCTCGTCCCGAGGACGTGTTCGGCGACCCGCGCGGATTCATCCGCGCACCCCTGATGCACCGCGTCGGCACGTCGTATCACCTGCCGAACGGCACCGCGGTGTATTTCGACACCGGCGTCATCGAGATCGCGACGCCGGCGATGGAGCTGTCGCGCGGCTGCATGGCGCGCGCCGGACGCTCGCTGTGGGAATCGATCGCGCTCGTGCGCGGAGAGCTGGATGAGTGGGAGCGACGTACTGGCCGCGAGGCGCGGCTGGCGGGATTCAGCGCGCACTACAACACGTCGCTCGCGCGCCGCGAGCGGCACACGCTGCCGCACTCACGACTGAATCGGCTCGCCCGCGCGCTGACGTTCGTTCTTGCGGCACCTGTGATGCTGCTGGCGACGAACCGCCGATCGACCGGCGTCGGCGTGCGACCGCGGCGCCACCGACTCGAGATCACTGCGGACTTCACGCCGGATCCGGCGCTGATGATCGCCACGGGGTCGTTGACTCTCGGCATCGTCAGGGATGTGATGACATGGCGCTCGTGGGATCGCGACGCGCTCGAACGCGAAGTGCCGGTCATCAATGGCTTCACGCCGATGCGGCACACCTCGCGGCGCGGATGGCTCGCGCGCTGGGATTGCTATCCGAATAACCCGTTTACGTCCGATATCGACGCCTCGATCTGGGACACAAGCGCGGGGATGATGAGCCTGCGTGAGATCGCGAACCGCATCTTCGAGCGATTCGGGCGTGCGATTGCGCGCGTGTCGGATCCGTTCTCGTTCCGGCTGATCGCGTCGATTCTCGGCCGCGGCGGCCCCTCGCTCCTGATGCTTCCCGACCGTCCCGCGGCGTACGAGGACGTTGGACACGGATCGGTGTGGACCGCAGCCTCGGAGATTGATGCCGTAAAACGCTCCCGATACGAGCGGGCGCTCATGAATGCCGTCGCCGGCCGTCCGCTGATGCTCTTCGGCCGTCTCTGCACGCCGATCCGCGTCCGCGGCTGGTCTGTCGTCGTTTTCCGCCGCGACGCGGATGGCGCGCAACTCGCGATTCCCATCGATCTGCTCGTCTCCCGGCTCGACGAGTGGGAACGCGGATAGTTGCAGCGCCGAGACGCGGCAATCCCGGAAACGCGACTGCCCGGGTCACTGACTCTCGCGATTGCCCGAAAGAACGCGTTCACGCGTGGCATATCCTTTGACTTACCCGCGTCCATGGAAAAGCTCGTCCAGGATCTTCGCTTCGCCATCCGCAGCGGGGCCCCTGGTCCGCGGGGGTCAGGTCTGTAGATCGCCGCGCACCCGGGGTCAGGTCTGTAAATCGCCCTTGGACCGGTGCGAGGTGCCAGTTCGCCCGCGGGTCAGGTCTGTAGATCGCCGCTTACGGGGGGTCAGGTCTAGAAATCGGTCGAGACCTGGCACCCCTAAGTGCCCTTTTTTAGACCTGACCCCAAGGGGCGGCGGCGGCAAGCAATTCACGTCACGCCGTGGCGCGGGGCAGCGGCGCGGCCTTGAGCGTCACGGTCGTGCCGCCCGACCACTTCGAGTGGCAGCCGCCGCACATCAGCGCGGTCAGCGGCTCGCCGTCGCCAGCCTTCACCGTCAGCACCCGCGAGCCGGAATCCTCGATCGGCGCGAAAGAGGCGCCGCAGACTCCGCAGGTCTGCTCCTGTTCGGATTTGGTGCGCCTGAGCGAAATTGTCACGTTGGGCATCCCTGCATCGTAGCAGGGACGCGCGCGAGACGATCGAGCAGTCCATCGGCAATTCGGACTTTTGTTTCACAAGTCTCGACGCAATACTGGAGCCGGGATGAACAGCCGGATCGACACCGACATGCGCGCCGCGCTCGCGCAGGGACCGCGCACCGTCGAAGGCCTCGTGGCCGCTGCGCCGAAACCGGCGCTGACGTGGCGGGAAGCGGAGGGAAGCTGGAACATCGTCGAAGTTCTCTGCCACCTCGCGGATGGAGAAATCACCGACTGGATGCCGCGCGTGGAGCGCATTCTGTCCGGCGGGGGGCGCTTCGTGCCGTTCGATCGCGAAGCAGGATTCACGCGCTATCGCGGCTGGACCGCGGAGGCGCTCGTCGGTGAATTCAACCAGTTGCGACGGGCGAATCTGGAGAAGCTGGCGACGTTGCAGTTGTCCGCGCCGCACATGCGGCTGCAGGGGGAACATCCCGAGTTCGGTCCCGTCACGCTCGGACAG
>Ga0137374_10010102_pt1 | contig 11118 bp, 10 predicted proteins | sample SagtaG_20_FD_104811 | JGI IMG/M metagenome (GOLD analysis project Ga0137374, IMG submission 104811) | Vadose zone soil microbial communities from Sagehorn Ranch, Mendocino, California, USA - Sage1_R_100_16 metaG | ecosystem: Environmental > Terrestrial > Soil > Vadose zone | place: USA...
AGCAGGCCGCGGTGCCAGCCCCGGAGGACCTGGCCGCCGAAGCGCGCGACCTGGTCGCCGGAGGCCTTCGCCCCCGTGAGGCCGCCCGTTCGGTGGCCGGTCGCCACGGTGCCTCCGCCAACGACGTCTACCGCGCGCTCCTGGAGCGGGGCGGCCCTACTTCACGTTGAAGGTGCCGTTCATCTGGGGATGCACGTCGCACCGGAAGAAGTACCGGCCCGGCGTCAGCGCCTTCACGTCGTAGGTGCCCGTGCCGACGCCCTGGATCAGCTTCCCCTGGAACAGCGGCGTCGTCACGCTCGAGTCCGTGTAGATGGCGACGTTGTGCAGCTGGCCGGCATCGTCCTTGTGCAGCGTGATGGTGAACGGCCGGTTCGCCGGCGCGGCCAGGCACGTCGTGTCGAACTGGAAGTTCTGCGCCGACACGTCGAGCTTCGGGCCGGACGGCGCGCAGTTCGTGACGGTGGCCTTGCTCCCGCCACCGCCGCACGCGGCGAGCACCACCGCGGCGACTGCGACGGCGACCGAGGCGAGGAACGCTCTTCTCACGATCGGAATGCCTCCTTGGAAACGGATGGCCCGCGGGCGGGCGGCGGGTGCCGGTCGCCCAGCCTATCGATCGAGCGGCGAAACCGCGCGAGGCGTCACACGATCCCACGCGGCCCGCTCCGTACAATGCTCCGAACATGGGCAGCGAGATCTTCTACGTCACCACGCCGATCTACTACCCGAACGACGTGCCGCACATCGGGCACGCCTACACGAGCGTGGCGACGGACTTCGTGGCCCGCTACCACCGCCTGCGAGGCGAGGAGGTCTTCTTCCTCACGGGGACGGACGAGCACGGTCTGAAGCTCCAGCGGGCAGCGGAGGCGGAGGGGTTGGAGCCCCGGGAGTTCGTCGACCGGATGGCCCCGCGGTGGCGCGAGGTGTGGGAGCGGCTCGACATCTCGTTCAGCGACTACATCCGCACGACCGAGCCCCGTCACGAGGCCGCGGTGGTGAAGCTGCTCCAGGCCGTGTACGAGAACGGCCGGGACGACATCTACCTGGGCACGTACAAGGGCCTGTACTGCGTGTCGTGCGAGCTGTACTACACGGAGGCCGACCTGGTGGACGGGAAGTGCCCGATTCACGGCCGTCCGGTGGAACGGATGTCGGAGGAGAACTACTTCTTCCGGCTGTCGGCGTACGCGGACCGGCTCCTCGAGCACTACGAGCGCCACCCCGAGGCCGTCGAGCCGGCGGTCCGCCGCAACGAGGTGCTCTCGCTCATCAGGGGCGGGCTCCAGGACTTCTCGATCTCCCGGACCTCGTTCGACTGGGGCATCCCCCTGCCGTGGGATCCCCGCCACGTCTGCTACGTGTGGTTCGACGCGCTGACGAACTACATCACCGCGGCGGGCTACGGCTCGGACCCCGGGCGGTTCACCCGGATGTGGCCGGCGGACGTCCACTTCATCGGCAAGGACATCATCCGCCAGCACGCCGTGTACTGGCCGGCCATGCTGATGGCCGCCGGCGTCGAGCCTCCCCGCAAGGTGTTCGCGCACGGCTTCCTGTTGGTCGGCGGGGAGAAGATGTCGAAGACCCGCCTCACCGGCATCCACCCCTTCCAGCTGGTGGACCACTTCGGCGTCGACGCGTACCGGTACTACTTCCTGCGGGAGGTGCAGTTCGGCCAGGACGGCAGCTTCTCGTGGGAGTCGATGGTCGAGCGCTACAACGCCGACCTCGCCAACGGGCTGGGGAACCTGGCCAGCCGGGTGCTGGCCATGCTGGGCTCGTACTTCGCCGGAGAGGTCCCGGACGCGAACGACCCTGCCATGGCCGGAGGGCTCCCGGACGTGGTGAAGGACGTGGCGGTTCGCTACGACGCCGCCATGGACGAGCTCTCCCTGACGCAGGCCCTGGCCGCGGTGTGGGACGTCGTCGGCGAGGCGAACCGGTACCTGGTGGACCGGGCGCCGTGGGCCCTGGCCGGAGACCCCGAGAAGCGGGACGAGCTGGCCGCCGTGCTGTACGCGGCGGGGGAGGCGCTGCGGGTCCTCGCGGTGCTCGTGTCCCCGGCCATGCCGGCCGCTGCCGCGAAGCTGTGGGCGCAGCTCGGGATCCCGGATCCCCTCGACGCCCAACGGCTCCCCGACGCGGCGGCGTGGGGCGGCCTGGCCCCGGGGACGCGCACGGCCAAGGGCGAGTCCCTCTTCCCCCGGCTCTCGTCCTGAACTCGAATGGTTGGGAAAAACCCTCAAGCCCCGGTGCAGTCTGCGGCGGTGGACACGCACTGCCACCTGTTCCTCATGGAAGGTGAGCCTGGAGCGATAGTTGAGAGTGCCCGCGGCGCGGGTGTGGAAACCATGGTCTGTGTGGGGATCGATCCCGACTCGAGCCGGCGTGCCGTCGAGCTGGCGGAGTCGTTCCGGGGAGTGTTCGCCACCGCGGGGATGCATCCGCACACCGCCGCCCAGCTGGACCCGCGGGCCGGGTCCGAGATCGAGGAGCTGCTGGGGAACCCTCAGGTCGTGGCGGTGGGCGAGACGGGCCTCGACTTCTACCGGATGCTCTCGCCCGCAGCCGAGCAGGAGCGGGCGCTTCGGGTCCACGCCCGGTGGGCGCGGGAGTTCGACAAGCCGCTCGTGGTCCACGTCCGCGAGGCGTGGGAGACGGTGCTGCGCGTCCTCGAGGACGAGCGCTCGGAGCGGGTCGTCCTGCATTGCTTCTCGGGCGACGAGGCGGTGGCGAGGGAGTGCGCCGCGCGGGGGTACTTCATGTCCTTCGCCGGCAACGTCACCTATCCCTCGAACGATCACCTCCGGCGGGCCGCCGCGGTCGTGCCGGGGAACCGGCTGCTCGCCGAGACGGACAGCCCGTTCCTGGCGCCGCAGGGGCAGCGGGGGCGCGACAACGCCCCCGGCAACGTCCGCGCGGTGATCGAGGAGCTGGCCCGGGTCCGCGGCCTCCAGGCGCGCGACGTGCTCGTGGCCACGGCGGCGAACGCGCGGGAGGCGTTCCCCGGCCTTCGCTGAGTTCGTCCTCGCGGTCCTCGGCCCGCGTCCGGCTCGCAGCCGACGGCCCGGTCCGGGCGCCCTCAAGCATCGGTCGGAGGCCGAGATCGAGGTCGGGCCGGCGCTTCGGCGGGGTGCCACAGGTCTTCCCCGACCCCACCTCGAGGCTGCTCCGGGACCGCCCGGGAGGCGCCCTGCCAAGTTTGCACTTGAGGTTGAGACTTTGCTAGGGTCTGCACCCTGTCCTGCTTGTTGGAGGCTCTGGTCCGGCCCCTGCCGCTTCCCCCCGGAGCCTTCCTTCGTGAGGAGGGAAGGTTTGCGGGTTCAACCGACCCGAGGGCGACGCCTTCGGATCAGGCGAACGAAGCGGCGGCTGGCCCTGGTGGGCTCGGCGCTCGCGGTCGCCGGGCTCGCGCATTCCCTCGTCGGCAGCGGTCGCACCGCCCTGGCGAGCGGGCTGTATCAGGCTCGACCGCCGGTTCAGGGTTCCCTCGGGGTCCTTCCCGACGGGGCCCGCGACCAGGTCGAGTCGATGCCGGCCGCGCCCGGGCTGGCACCGCTGGCAGGACGACACAGCGTGGGGGTCTGGATGGCGGAGGGGCTGGCGGCGCGGATGCTGGGCATCCTGCGTGTGCCGCCCGCGAGCTCGGCCTCCGCGGTCGCACCGGATGGGCTCTCGCTGCCTGGTTCCGTCGCGGTCACCGTCGTGGTGAAGGGGAAGACCCACGACGTGTTGACGAACGCGACGACCGTTCGGCAGCTCCTCTCGGCCATGGGGATCGAGCCCGACTGGAACGACCGCGTCGCTCCGTCCATCCAGACTCCCATCCTCCGCGCCCCCCGGATCCGGTACGTCGACGTCTCCCTGAACAGCATCACGGTGGCGTCGGCGCTCCCATTCGCCGTGTACTCGACCTCCTCGACGAAGCTTCCCGTCGGGAAGATCGAGGTCACCCAGCGGGGGCGCTCGGGGAGCGTCGTGCGGACCTATCGGGTCCGGCTGGAGGACGGCACCGAGGTCAGCCGCCGGTTGCTCTCGCAGCGGGTCACGCTCCAGCCGGTCGCGGAGCGCCGGGTCGTGGGCGTCCCGCCGCTCGCGGCGGGGACGTCGAGCCAGCGGATCGGTGAAGCCTCCTGGTACGACCATCCCGGCCTGACCGCGGCCAGCCCCTGGCTGCCGTTCGGCACCCGGGTCGTCGTCACGAACCTGTCGAACGGCAGGTCGGTGACCGTGGTAATCAACGACCGTGGACCGTTCGGCGGACGCATCATCGACCTCTCCCGGGACGCCTTCGCGGCCATCGCGCCGCTCGGCGCAGGGGTCTGCCAGGTCCGCCTCGCCTGGTAGCTCCCGGCCCACCGCCCCCGACGGCGCCGAGCGCGGGCTGGGGCGCCGCGCGCTGCGGGAGATGGCCGCGCGACATGGCATCCGCCTCACGAAGGCGATGGGGCAGCACTTCCTGGCCGATCCCAACCTGGCCCGGCGCATCGCCGGCCTGGCGGGCGTGGGGCCGGGCGACCGGGTCCTCGAGGTGGGAGCGGGGTTCGGCTCGCTCACCGTCGCGCTCGCGGCCACCGGCGCCGACGTGCTGGCGGTCGAGCTCGACCGGGGTGTGGCGGCAGCGCTTCGCGAGGTGGTGGCGCCGCTCGATCGTGTTCGCGTGCTGGAGGCCGACGCGCTCCGCGTGGACTGGGGGACGGAGCTTCGGGGCAGCCCGTGGAAGATGGCCTCGAACCTTCCCTACAACGTGGCGGTCCCCATCCTGTTCACGCTCCTCGAAGCGGCGCCGGCCATCACCGACTACACGGTGATGGTCCAGCGGGAGGTGGGGGACCGGCTCGCCGCTTGGCCCACCACGCAGGCGTATGGTGCGCTGAGCGTGCGCTTGGCGTACCGAGCACAGGTCACGATGCTCCGTCGCGTCCCCCCGGCCGTGTTCTGGCCCGAGCCCCGGGTGGACTCGGTGCTGCTCCGGATCACGCCCCGTGAGCCGCCGGTGCCGACGCCGCGGGACCTCCTGTTCCGTGTCGTCGAGGAGGGGTTCGCCCAGCGCCGAAAGACCATGCGGAACGCGCTCGTGCGACTGGGCCTCTCGCCGGCCCAGGCGGTGGCGGCGCTCGAACGCTGCGGGCTGGACCCGTCGGTTCGCGCGGAGTCGCTGGGACTTCCCGAGTTCGCGTGCCTGGCCCTGGCGGCGTTCGGCGCCGATGGCTGACGCCACCGCTCGGCGCGAGGCCCGAGCCAAGATCAACGTGTTCCTGCGGGTGCTGGGGAGGAGGCCCGACGGCTACCACGACCTCGAGAGCCTGGTCGTGCCCATCTCGCTCGCCGACACCGTGACCGTGCGCGCGTCCACCCGGGTGAGCGTCGCCATGGAGGCGGCCGGAACGATGGAGTTCGAACCGATCGAGCCCCGCCGGAACCTCGCGCTCCGCGCGGCGGAGGAGTGGATCCGGGCCCGCGGCGAGCCTGGGGAGGCCGCCGAGGTGCACGTGGAGAAACGGATCCCGGTCGCCGCCGGCATGGGCGGTGGCAGCGCCGACGCGGCCGCGGTCCTGCTCGCCATGAACGAGGTGTGGGGGAGCCCGATGTCGCACGAGGACCTCCTGGCCCTCGGCGCTCGTCTCGGCTCCGACGTCCCGGCCCTCCTCGCCGAGGGGCCCGTCGTGATGCGGGGGAGGGGCGAGATCGTCGAGCCCGCAGAGGTCGCGACGACGTGGTGGGTGCTGGTCCCGCAGCCGTTCCCCGTCTCCACCACCGACGCCTACCGGTGGTGGGACGAGGACGGGGGCGCGACGGGGCCGGATCCCGGTTCGGTGCTCGACGCCGCCGCTCGGGGCGACGCCAACCGCCTCGCCGGGCTCGTGTTCGACGACCTCCAAGCTCCGGTCCTCCGCCGCCATCCGGAGCTCGAGGAGGTGCGGGCCGCGCTCCTCCGTGCGGGTGCCCTCGCCGCCATCCTGTCCGGAAGCGGGCCCACCGTCGTGGGGCTCGCCGGCACCGGGCAGCACGCGGCTCACATCGCGAAGCAGGTCCCTTCCGCGATCGCGGTCTCCGGTCCGCGATAATCGTGGCGCCGGCGTGACCGGCGCGGTCCGGGGTCGTCTAACGGCAAGACGGGGGCCTTTGGAGCCTCAAATGGAGGTTCGACTCCTCCCCCCGGAGCGAATCGAGATCGAACCGGTGGGCGCGGGCGCCACCGTGTGTGATCCTTTGGTCGTGCGTTCGCCCCTCCGGGCCACCGGCGCCTCCGTGGCCGCCCCCCTCCTCGTCGTCGCGCTGGTGGCCGCCCTGGGCGTCCCCCCCGCGCCGGGCGCCCCCGCCACGCGTTCCCCGGCGGCCGTGCGGTTGGCGGCGATCCAGCACGACCTCGACGCCGTGACCCTTCCCATCCGGGTGCTCACGTCGACGTGGATGACGCTCGTGTGGACCGTGCACGGGCGGCAGGCCGATATCCGGCAGGCCAGCGCCGCGATGCGACTGACCGCCAAGCACGGCGCCGCCACCTCGGCGTCGCTCCGCCAGATCCGCGCGCGCATCCGCTCCGATCGGCGCGTGCTGGACCGCCTGCTTCCCGGATGGCTCCGCATCAAGGCCGCGTTGCACGCCGACTACCGGCGGGTCAAGGAGCTCCTGGCCCGGTCCCGCGCGGTGGTCCGCCAGGTGCTGGGGCCCAACCCCGGCGCGCACGCCCCGGACCCGTGGCTCGCCGCGTGGCCCAGGAGGATCTCCATCCAGGGAGCGCTCCACGTGTGTCCGGTGGCGGGCCCCCTCTCGCTGACGGACTCCTTCGGCGCGCCTCGGCCGGGCGGCCGTATCCACGAGGGGAACGACCTCCTGTCCGCGCGAGGAACCCCCGTGCTGGCCGTCCAGTCCGGCGTGGTCATCCCCGTGCCCAACACGCTCGGAGGCCGGGCGGTGATCCTTCGATCGGCGACGGGGTACAGCTACTACGCCCACTTCTCGAGCTACGGCCAGACCGGGCGAGTCGTGGCGGGCGTGGTGATCGGCTACGTGGGGACCTCCGGCGACGCCAAGGGGCTCATCCCCCACGTGCACTACGAGTGGCACCCGGGGGGCGGGCCGGCCGTCGATCCGTTCCCGCAGCTCGAGGTGGTGTGCGGATGACGCGGCGGCCTCGGTTGCGCGGCGCGCCACCGCCCGGGTACAACATCGCCGGTCCCCGACCCGAGGACGCGCACGATGCCTGATACCCGTTCCCTCTGCGTGGTCGTCCTGGCCGCCGGACTGGGGAAGCGCCTGAAGTCGACGCTGCCGAAGGTGCTGCACCCGGTGTGCGGACGGCCCGCCCTGTGGCACGTGCTCCAGGCCGCGCGGCGGACCCGGCCCCGGCGCATCGTCGTCGTCGTCCACCACGGCGCGGACCTCGTCCGCGAGGCCGTCGCCTCGTGGGGAATCCGTCCCGAGCCCGTCCTCGTCGAGCAGGGGGAACCGCTCGGCACGGGGCACGCGGTCATGGCGGCGGAGGACGCCGTGGGGTCCGTCACCGACGTCTTGACGCTGTCCGGCGACGAGCCCCTGCACACGCCGGAGAGCCTGAACGCCCTCCTTCGGCTGCATCGCCGGATGAAGGCCGCCGCGACCCTGTTGACCACCGTGCTGCCCGACGCGTCGGGCTACGGCAGGATCCTGCGCGACGGGAACGAGCTGGTACGCATCGTCGAGGAACGCGAAGCGTCGGCCCGTGAGCGCCGCATCCACGAGGTCGCGACGATGGTGTACGCGTTTCGCCGCGACCTCCTGTACGACACCCTGCCCCTCGTCGGCGCCGACAACCGGCAGCGGGAGCACTACCTGCCGGACGTCATCTCGATCCTGCGGGAGAAGGGCGAGGTCGTCGGCGTGGCCACGGAGGACCTCGGCGGCGTGCTCGGCATCAACACTCGCGCCGAGCTCGCCGGCGTGGCCGCGGTGATGCGACGGCGCATCAACGACCGCCACATGGCGGCGGGGGTGACCATGTTCGACCCCGAGACGACCTACGTCGAGGCGGAGGTCCGGATCGGGCCGGACACGGTGATCCATCCGCTCACGGTCCTCGAGGGCAGGACCCGCGTCGGCCGCGACTGCGTGCTCGGCCCTTCGACCCGTATCGCCGATTCGCAAGTCGGCGACGGGTCGGGGGTGGAGTTCTCCGTGGTCCGCGGGTCCCGGATCGGCCGGGGCGTGTCGGTGGGGCCCTTCGCGCACCTCCGGCCCGGCACCGTGCTCGCCGACGGGGCGAAGGCCGGGTCCTTCGTGGAGATCAAGGCGTCACGGGTCGGTCCGGGCTCGAAGGTCCCGCACCTGTCCTACGTGGGCGACGCGACGATCGGCCGAGACACCAACATCGGAGCGGGCACCGTCACCGTTAACTACGATGGGTGGGACAAGCACCCCACGGTGATCGGCGACGAGGTGAGGATCGGCTCGGACACCATGCTGGTCGCGCCGGTCAGTGTGGGGGACAGGGCCATGACCGGCGCCGGGTCCGCGATCACGCGGGACGTCCCGCCGGGAGCGCTGGGCATCGAACGGGCGGAGCAGCGAAACGTCCCGGGGTTCCGGGATCGCAAGGAGGCCCGGAAGGCCGTGCAGCAGAAGGAGGCCGCGCGGAAGCAGAAACAGAGGAAACCCACGCAGCGGAGGGCGGGACCGAAGGGGGACGGCTCGACCTCCGCGACGAGGGGCCGCAGTCGATGATCGGGCGTCCGCGAGAGGGGGCGAGGTGGAGATCCTGACCAAGAAGCACCTGATGATCTACTCGGGGACGGCCCACCCCGAGCTGGCCCACGAGATCGCCGAGCACCTCGGGATCCCCATCTCCCCGTGCAAGATCTCCCGGTTCGCCTCCAGCGAGATCTACGTGCGTCCCAACGACAGTGTGCGGGGGGCGGACGTGTTCGTCATCCAGACGCACGCGCAGCCCGTGAACGAGTCGATCTTCGAACAGCTCCTATTGCTCGATGCCATGGTCCGAGCGTCGGCCAAGCGGATCACGGCGGTCATCCCCTACTACGGCTACTCCCGGCAGGACAAGAAGACGCTGGCCCGCGAGCCCATCTCGGCGAAACTGGTGGCCGACCTCCTCACTGCGGCTGGAGCCGATCGCGTGGTGTCGGTGGACCTGCACAGCGGCCAGATCCAGGGCTTCTTCGACTTCCCGGTCGACCACCTCACGGCGCTGCCGCTGCTCTCCGACCATTTCCAGGACACCCTCGGCCTCGGGGAGGACGCCGTGGTGGTGGCCCCGGACGCCGGTCGGGTGAAGGTGGCGGAGCGCCTCCGCGACCACCTGCACTCGGACCTGGCGTACATCTACAAGCGCCGGTCGAAGCATGAGGCCCACAAGATCGACGCCCTGGAGGTCCTGGGGCCGGTGGACGGGCGCGCCTGCATCCTCATCGACGACATGATCGACACGGCCGGCACCATGGTTCGCGGAGCGCAAGCCTTGGTGGAACAAGGCGCCACGGCGGTCTACGCGGGCGCCACCCACGGTGTGTTCTCGGGCAAGGCCATCCAGACGCTCGAGGAGTCACCCATCAAGGGGGTCGTGGTGACGAACACCCTTCCCATCCCGGACGACAAGCGCATGGAAAAGCTGACGGTCCTGTCCATCGCGCCGATCATCGCCAGCGCGCTGCGGGCGGTGTTCGAGGACACCAGCGTCTCGGAGATCTTCCACGGCGAGAACCAGCCCTGAGTCGGGCCGGAAGCAACCGCTGACGCCGCCGTCCGGGTTCAGGGCCCGGGCGACGCCACGGCGGAACCGACGGCCGTGGTACCGGTGTCCCCCGACGCTCCGGGACCGGGCGGCGGTCCGGTCGGCCCCGCCGGCGTCGGCGGCGGAGGGAGGATCGACTGGCGGGCCACGACGTCGCCGGCCGCGTCGAGGGCCTGAACCTCGCCCCGGGACTTCGGCGGGACCGGGATCACAAAGAGCCGGCTGGTGACGCCGGAACCGTCGGGCGGCGGGTAGATCTGCCCCTGGATGGTCGCGCCCCCCTCGAGCGCCATCTGCACCCCCACCGCCTCGGCCGGGACCGAACCGAACAGCAGCGAGGGGTCTCCCTGGGTCTCCCCGACCAGGAAGCCGAACTCCCCGGACCCTGAACCCTGGCCGGACGGAGCGCTCGCCTCGCACACACCCGCTGCGCTGGTCGCCGTCCTCATCTCCAGGCAGGGCCCCTGGTCCCGCTGCTGCCTGACCACCAGGCTCCACTGGACGCCGCCGGAGGTCCCGGTCGCCGCCACGAACGTGAGGCCCGGGGAGCCGGACGCCGATCCCTCGGTGAACTCCATGCTCGCGAACGCCTCCACCATGGCCGCCCGGTCGCCCTCCGAGGCCTGGGGGCCGAACACCGCCGCGGCGCCGAACTCGCGCCCCTTGGTGGCCCAGTCCGCCCGGAGGTAGGTCCAGCCCTCCAGGCACGCCTGGTCCGAGGACGATACGTTGGACGGTCGGAGTTCGGCCGGCCATCCCTGATCGGCCATACCGCCGGGCGTCTCCAGCACGTAGAGGATGGCGGCCGTGGTCGGGACGCCGGCATCGGTGGCCGGGCACTCGATCGGTCGGTCCGTGGCCGGCTGGAAGTTGGTGAGGGCGAAGGAGAACAGCGGGGCGACTTGGACCTTGATCGGGGTCGCGAACCAGTCGGAGGGATAGGTGATGGTGACCCCGTTGACGGTCTCGGTGATCGGTGACGGTGCCGCGAGGACATGCTCCCGGCCGCCGGGCAGGAGGGCCCGAACTCCCACCACCGAGCCCAGGACGACGCCGGCCGCGACGACCGCCGCCACGGCCGTGGTGGCGGCCTGCCTGCGACGGACCCGCCGCAGCGCCTCGGGCGGTGCCACCGGCGGGACGGACACTTCGTCGAACTTCCGTTCCAGGAGGACTCGCAGGTCCTTCTCCAGGTCGTTCATCGCTCGTCACCTCGCATCAGTTGCCGAAGGGTCTCCATGCCGCGCGCGACCAGCGAGCGGACCGCGGCCTCCGAGCACCCCATGGCCTCGGCCGCCTCGCGCTCGGAGAGGTCCTGGTAGTACCGGAGGATCACCGCGGCCCGCTGCCGGTCCGTGAGGCGATGCAGCGCCGCCCACAGCTCG
>Ga0137374_10010114_pt1 | contig 11112 bp, 11 predicted proteins | sample SagtaG_20_FD_104811 | JGI IMG/M metagenome (GOLD analysis project Ga0137374, IMG submission 104811) | Vadose zone soil microbial communities from Sagehorn Ranch, Mendocino, California, USA - Sage1_R_100_16 metaG | ecosystem: Environmental > Terrestrial > Soil > Vadose zone | place: USA...
CTCAGGATGACAAACGCCACGTCGCGGGCGCAAGTGGGTTTGGAGCCTTCAGGAGCCGTCCGTTAAACTCAGCCAGCGTGTCGATCCATCCGGCGACCGCGTGCCAACCGCTCCTGGTCCCGCCCTGTCGAGCAGCCGCGCCGCGGCCCCAGCCATCTCCGTGAGCGCCACCCGGCCGCTTGCCGCTTCGCCGCTTGGCGCGATCCGGCTGCGACCCGCGATCGACGCCCGATGGGTCGAAGCGGCGGCTGCAGTTTGCCTGATTGGCGTCGCGCTGGCTTTGCGTCTCGCCCACCTCTGGTCGATTCCCCAGTTCACGGACGAGACCCGCGAAGCATTGCTCGCCATCCAGGTCCTGCGCGGCGAGGATGCCGGGCTGGTCAACGTCGACGCCTACATTGGCGGACTGTATAACTGGCTGCTCGCGAGCATCTTTTGGTTGACGGGGCCGAGCGCAGCGGTGCCTCGGCTGGTGGTCGCGGTGGCCGGGGCGCTCACTGTCGGCGCCACCTACCTGCTGGCGCGAGATGTCGGGGGTCGACCGGCCGGACTGGCCGCCAGTGCGCTGCTGGCCTCTTCGGGCAGCCATATCCTCGCGAATGGCCATATTGCCTGGTCGCACTGTCTGACGCCGCTGTTCACCACCCTCGGCGCGTGGCTCCTGCAGCGGGCGGTTCGCGCTGGCCCGCCTCGGGCGGGTGGCGTGCTCGTCAGCAGCGGCCTTGCCTTCGGCCTGGCTCTGCAAACCCATCCCGCGACCCTCGTGCTGCTGCCCGGCGCGGCCATCTATATGGTCTGGTGGGGGCGAGCCTGGCTGAGGACCCGCTGGCCGTACCTGGCACTGCTGCTGTTCTTGCTCGGCTACGCGAATGTCGTGGCCTACAACGTCACGACCGGCGGCGAGTCGATCGCGTCGGCCGGCGAGATCCGTGAGCACTACGCGCGGGGCCGGCCCGTCCTGATCGATGCCACCACGTATCTATCAAATCAGTTGGTGCACGGCTTCATGCTGCTGCGTTATTTGGCGGGCGCGGTCGATGCGCGGGGCGACGCGGCGAGCTATTTGCTGGACCCCAGTCTCTGGTTGTACGCGGCCCTGGCCCTTGGCGGCCTGCTCCTGTGCAGTCGTGGCGGCGCACCCCTACCCTTGCTGATGGCGCTGTCGTCGGTGCTCATCCTGCCCTACTTCAACGAGCGGAAATACGTCCCCATCTCCGATGGCCGGTACATGATGCCGGTGTTGCCGCTGGCATTCTGCGGGCTGGGCGTCCTGGGCGAGAGCTTGTGGCGTCGAGCCACGCCGACCGGGCATGTAGTTCGAGCGGCCTTGCTGCTAGGGCTGTTGCTTCTGGTCGCCTACCCGCTCGTCTTGCTCGGACGATACTTCGACCAGGAGATCAGTGCAGGACGAACCAACGACGAGCTCTTTCGGACGGTCGCGGAGGTCGGCTCGGCGCGACGACCACAGGAGGCCGTCCTGCTCGACATCGGCCTGCGCGACGTGAAGTTCGAGGGTGGCGGGACAGCGTTCCGCTCACTTCGCTTTCTCCTGGCCGGGTCCGGCATTCAGGACCGCTCCGTCGACAACCGGCTCGACTACGGCCGCCGCATGGGCGCAGGCACGAGCGCCCTGATTCTGATGGACGCGCCAGCGTTCCACCGCGTCGCGGCCGACCCGACACGGCTTCAAGCGCTTGGCGTCCAGACCGAAGCCGTCAGCGCGCCGCCCACCCCGCGCAGCTATGGCATCTACCGCCTGGAGCGGCCCGGCTCGCTGGCGCAGCCGACCGGCGGGCCGACGCGCGCGACGCCCCAGCCCGCCAGCGCCGCTGGCCCGGTGCCGGTCGAGGTGATCGCATCCGGGCTGGTCAACCCGCGCGGTATCGTCTTCACGCCGGATGGCAGTCTGCTCGTCGCGGAGGCTGGAGCAGGTGGGGCGCAGCTGATCGACGTCGGGCGAGACAAGCCTCACCAGATCGGGCGAAGCGGCCGCGTGACCCGCTTTTCTCCGAGCGGCCAACGCTCAACGTTGCTCCAGGGCCTGCCCTCAATCGTCGACGCGATCGGCGAAGAGGTCGGGCCGACGGCGCTCGCCATGCTCGGAGATCACCTGTACCTGCTCACCGCGTCGGGTGGTTGGGACACTGGCGATCCCGACTTCCACAGCGGGGTCTTCCTGGTCAGGCCAGATGGTAGCCTGGAGCGAATCGCCGACCTGTCCGCCTACACCCTCGAGCACCCGACACGCGCGCGCCTCGACGACCCGCGAGCCGACGTGCCAGCGGGCATGCCGTACGGCATGACGGCGATGAACGGCCGACTGTACGTGACCGAGGCCAACCAGGAACAGCTTCTTGGCGTCGGTCCCTCCGGCGAGGTGACTCGGATCACGGACTACCCGAAGTCTAACCGCGCCCTGACTGGGGTCGCCGCCGGGCCGGACGGCGCGTTGTACGTGGCCGAGTTCGCGGCAGCCAAGGTGACTCGGATCACCCTGGACGGCCAGATCACCGATGCGGCCACCAAACTCAAGACGCCGATCGGCGTCGCCTTTGACGTGCCCGGCTCGATGTACGTCCTGGAATACGGTGGCCGGGTGCTGCGCGCGGCACCGGTTGGCCAGGAGCAGCGGGACGTGCTGGCGGATGGGCTGCGCGAGCCGACCGGGATGGCATTTGGGCCAGACGGGAACCTGTACGTCTCGGTCTTCGGCCACAAGGCGGGGGGCGGCGAGGGCCAGATCGTGCGCCTGCGCCTCGCGCCGGCGGCGGGATCGGGCGGCAGACGCCTGGCGGCCGCGCTGTCGTGGCTGGCCGGGCTCGTGGTACTCGGTCTGGCTCTCGGCATCGGCTACAAGTTTCGCCGCCGCGGAGCCGATTGACGAGCGCGCTCAGGAGAGGCGGACCTCGATCGTCGTGACCAGCAGCGCGTCCTCACCCCACAGGGTCAGGCGGCTCGCCTCGGACGTGATCGGCACATGCGTCTGGTTATCCGGTCGCAGCACCGCTACCACCAGGCCGTACTCGCCAGGCGGCGTGCTCGGTGGGATCCGGATCCGCATCTCGTCCACGCTCCGATCGCCCCGACGCCAGCGACTGAGATAGTTCTTGCGTGGGCCGATCTGGTCGTCCTCTTTGCCCATCACGCGACCGTACGGCCCGACGATCTGCCCGAGCGATCGCAAATCTTCCTGGGAGACATCGTTCGCCAGCCAGTGGAACCAGATTCTGAGGAACTGCCCTGGACGCAGCGCTTCCTGCTCGACCGATACGCCCTCGAGTCGAACCGTGCGCCCAAAATCGACGTCCAGCCGAATCTGGGGCGCGCTGGGCGGGGTCGCCGGAGGGAGTGGCTCCGGCCTTCGAACCGGCCCCTGGCCCTCAGGCGTCGGGATGGGGAGCGAGCCCTGACAGGCTGCCAGGATTCCGGCCAATCCGGCGGCCAGGCCCGCGCCCATGAGCTGACGCCGCGTCAGAAACTGTCCGTTGGCTCTCCCAGACCGGTCGGATAGGCTCGGTGAACTGGGCATGAGGGCTAAGAAGCCGGGCGGCTAGTTCTCCACACGCCGGCGCTCAATATCGCGCAGCGCCAGCAGGCTGAGCTAACGTCAACTGCCAAACATGGCCGGCGCATAGGTTAACAGAAGTGCCGTCTGGGCACAAGCAGGCAGGTTCGGAGGTCCTGGGCATGTATCGGTGGCCGATTCGGGTATTGGAGCCAACAGGGCTCCCCGAGCCCGATGGCGCCGGGCTTCTTGTCGAGATTCCCCCACGCGGGGCTGCCTTCACGCTCTCATGCCTGCTGCACCTCGGACATCCCGTCCATCTGGCCTTGATCGACGCGTACCTGGGCGGCAGTGTCCCTTTCCCGGACGGCGCCTCACTCGGCTCGGACAGCGGAGCTGTGCTCGCAAGTCTCGTCGGACCGCTCGTCGCCCTATACCAACACCAGATCACAGTGGCCGGCCTGTCCGATGTGGTGCTCCTGCCGCCGCGGACGACGTCGGTGGGCCACTCGCGCTTTCTGCTTGTCAGAACGAACGATGAGCCCATCTGGCTCAAATGCACGTCGACCTCCCCCTTACGGCGAGTGGGGCGGCGCAGGATCCACGCGCCCTCCGCGTGGGGTGAGGTGCTGACTGGCCTGCCCGGCCACCGCGAAGTGCGCGAGCAGATCTCGGAGGGTACATGCCCGGCCCGCGTGAGAGTCGAGATTCACGGCCCCAGAGCCGTGTCCGGGACGCCGAACGCGGACGCGCCGGGGCTCGCGCCCGCCCTTCGGGCAGTGGCGCTGGGGCGGGCCGGGCGGTGCCGGGCGGCTTCGGAACGGGGAATCTCAGCCCTCGACCGGATCGCCGGCGACATCTCATACAACAAGGAGCCTGACGCCAGATCGCACGGGATGGGTCTGCTGGTGGACGCGGCGGCCGAGGCCGTCGCGCACGGGGTCCGAAGCGCCCGGGTTCGAGACCCCATTCGTCGCCAAGTGAGTCGATCGCCAGCGACGCGACGATCAGCCGCGGTGGCTCGCTCGCGGCCAGCGCTCGTTCAAGCCGATTTACCCGAATTCCTTTCTCGCGCCGACCTCGGAGAACGCGTTGCCGAGGCGATGATGGAGCACGACGGACTGGCCATCGACGCTTCGGTCAGCCTGGCGCCTGGGGCCAGCCCCACCCTGGCTCTTCTGCCCGACGCCGACCTCCACACTGATCGCGTCGTCACACGAATGCTCGGCGCGGCCTGGCAGACTGTGGAGACCCTGCTCGGGATCACGCTGGCAGAACGGCGGATGCAGTCGATCAGCATCCGACTGCTCGGGCCAAGCCGGTCGAGCGAGCTCGCGATCGGCTGGTCGCTCGTGTTGCCGCGCAACCGTCGCGTCTTCGCCGCCTGGGTGGGCACCGACGGGCGAGTCTTGATCCGGCTGGCCACCTCGTAGGGGCAGGGCTTGCCCTGCCCTTCGGGGGCGCAGCAAGAAACGCCCCCTACCGGATGGCCTCGGTCCTCCGGCCAGCGATCCTGTAGCGGTCAAAGTAGCGAAACAGCTGGTCTTCCGAGCGGAAGCACTTGGTCAGGTAGCGGGTGAAGAACGGCGACGGCTCGTTGTGCGGCAGCCAGACGCCGTACACGCGCTTGCCGGTCTGGAGCGCGTAGTTCATCTCGCTGATGACCCCCGGTGAAGGCACCATGGCGTCGTAAAAGACGATCACCATGTCCGACTGCGAGATCAACTTGTAGTCTCGAAACACGATCTGGTCGGCAATGTGCTGCAAGTCGCGCTGCGCGAAGACGGAGCCTGGCCGCGACATCGTCTCTTCCTGCATCACTATCGCTAGCTCGGTCGTGCCGTCCGATCGACCCACGGCCGAGCCTTCGAGATCGAAGTCGTTGACGTCGGCCGGATCGAAGACAACCAGCCCTTGCTCAAGGCGGCGCTTGAAGGCCGCCAGCCCGCGCTCGGCGCCCACCTCGACGTGCTGCATGGGGTAGCTCAGGTAGGCGGTCCGGAGCTTCGGCTCGAACATGAGGCGGAACAGCGAGCGGGCCGGCATGGCACGACCCAGCAAGAACTGAGGCTTGTGGTGAATGCGGGCCATCTCCTCCGTGGCCCACTGCTCCTCCTCGCGCCAGATCAGAAGCTCCTCGATTGTCATCTCCTCCCAGCGCGGATGCTGTTGAAGACGGTCTCGGACCGTAAGCACGCCGGCCGTGATCGTGACGTACATGTCTGGCTTGAGTCGACCGAGGTAGAACGGGTCAAAGCCAGAGATCAGCGTATTCTTCCATCGAAAGACCGCGTGGGTATTGATGATCCAATGGCGGTGGCGGCCGGCTTGTTCGGACAGGCTTGAGATCTTCTCCAGCGCCGCGGCCCGGAGAACGACTAGCGCGCGCGGAAACATGTCTAAGATCGTCTCTTCTTCGACCGGCTCGCCGACGTCCTGGGCGATCTGAAACATCGCCTCGCGAACGTCGAAGATCTCCAGCGCCCGGCCGGCCTCGCCCGCTAGATGTGCCACCTCTTCGAGGAAGCCGACCCGCTCGGTACCGCTAATGCCGGTACAAATTACGCGCACAGCGTAGGCGGAATGAAGAATGAAAAACGAAGAATGAAGAATGCGGGACCTGAGTCCTTCATTCTTCGTTCTTCATTTCTTGTCGGAGCAGCTCGGTCGCCAGGGCCGGATTGGCGCGCCCTCGGGTGGCCTTCATCACCTCGCCCACCAGCCTGCCGAGGGCAGCAGTCTTGCCCGCCCGGTAGTCGGCCACCGGCTGGGGATTGGCCTCGATCACCTCCTCCACCACGCCCCTGAGGGCATCCGCGTCGCTTACCTGAGTCAGTCCGCCAGACTCGACGATCGCCGTGGGTGACCGTCCCGTCTGGTACATCGCCTCGAAGACCTGCTTGGCCGTGTTGCCGCTCACGGTCCCGGCGTCGATCAGCCCCAGTAGCTCCGCCAGGTGCTCCGCCGCCGGCAGCCGGCCCACGCCCTCCTCGTCGCCCGTCTCTTTCTGGAGGCGAAACAGCTCGGTCTGAACCCAATTCCCGACCTTCTTTGGGTCTGGATAGAGCTGGACCGTTCGCTCAAAGAAGTCCGCCACGTCCTTCGACACGGTGAGCTGGGAGGCCAGGTAACGGCTCAGCCCGTACTGCGAGACGAAACGGTCCCGGCGGGCATCCGGCAGCTCAGGCAGCCGGGCTTTGATCTCGGCTACCCATTCGCGCGACACGAAGACTGGCGGCAAGTCCGGCTCCGGGAAATAGCGGTAATCGTGGGCCTCCTCCTTCGAGCGCTGTGGCACCGTCACGCCTCGGTCTTCCACCCAGCCGCGCGTCTCCTGGATGACCCGATCGCCCGCTTCCAGGGCGGCCGTCTGCCGCCCAATCTCATACTCCAGCGCCCGAAAGACCGAGCGGAACGAGTTCATATTCTTGACCTCGGTCTTGGTGCCCAACTCCTGGCTGCCCGCCGGGCGGAGTGAGATGTTCGCGTCACAGCGGAACGAGCCCTCCTCCATGTTCCCGGTCGAGACGCCCAACGTCCGCAAGATCGCCCGCAGCTTCTGCAGATAGGCTCGTGCCTCAGCGGGCGACCGCAAGTCTGGCTTGCTGACGATCTCCATGAGCGGCACGCCAGAGCGATTGACGTCGATCAAACTGCACGAATTTCCGTCTCGGTCCGTGGCGTGCACCAAGCGGGCCGTGTCCTCCTCCAGGTGAACGCGCTCCATGCCCACCCGCCGGACCTGCCCGTCCACCTCGACATCGATCCAGCCGTCACGGGCGAACGGAAGGTCGTACTGGGAGATCTGATACCCCTTCATCAGATCCGGGTAAGGGTAGTTCTTGCGATCGAACTTGCTGGCGGCCGGAATCTCGCAATTCAGCGCCAGTCCGGTCAGGATCGTGAGCTCGACCGCCCGGCGGTTGATGACCGGCAAGACTCCCGGCATCCCCAGGCAGACCGGGCAGACGTCCGTGTTGGGCGGCGCGCCAGCATACGCGGCCGAGCACCCACAGAACATCTTGCTGCTCGTCAGGAGCTGAGAATGCACCTCCAGCCCGATGACGGGCTCGTACTTAGTAGCGGAACCGACCATTGCTCAGGCTCGGTGTATCTGGTTAGCCAAGAACACGACCAACATGGCCGGAAACACACCGGCCCATTCCTCGCGCCGCCGCTGCAAGGACATAAGTGCCCCTCCGATCCGGCGGGCGTGTCGCTTCGCGCCTGGCCCGCGCTGCGATTCCATGGCACTCGAATGCTAGCATGCGCCTGGGTTACTTCGATCACACATCGGCTGGACTGGAGGTCGGGTGCGACCGCTGCGGCCGGCGGCAGTTCTACGTATCATGGCGATGTCCGCTTTCGGCGTCGGGCTGGGGCTCTGCTTGCTGTTCGGCGGGCTGATAGTCTCACCCCAGGTCGGCCTGGCCGAGCGAGAGCAGACAGGCCCACCGCGCCGTTCGCCTGTTCTGCCGCCGGCCGTGCCACCCGGCGTTCCAGAGGAATGGGCCCTCTGGTCCTACCTCGACAAGATCGGGCCACTCTGGGGTCGCGACTGGCCGACGGTAATCAGATTCCTCGAAGAGTTCGTCACCCGCTACCCGGCCAACCCGGTAGCGACGGAGAAGCTCTACGCCGCCTACCTCGAGGACGGCAAGCAGCTCCTCCTGAGCGGCGACCGGGCGGGCGCAGGGGAGCGCTACCAACAGGCCGGCCAGCTCGACCCCAACCGGGGCGAAGCCTGGACGCTACTCGACGAGCTGGAGGCACTGCCATAGGGGCACGGCATGCCGTGCCGTGCGAAGGGCGCAGCAAGCAGCGCCCCTACGCCGGCAGCTCGGGGCGGAGCTTTCGCCAGCCAGACACTTGCTCGTAGGCGTAGGCGACCCGCAGCACGGTCACCTCGTCGAGCGGCTTGCCGATGACCTGCAGCCCGACGGGAAGGCCATCGGATAGCCCACACGGCAGGCTCAAGCCAGGCAGGCCGGCCAGGTTGATCGGGATCGTGCACACGTCGGACAGGTACATGGCGAGCGGGTCGCCGATCTTCTCGCCCAGCTTGAACGCGACGGTAGGGGAGACGGGGGCCACCAGCGCGTCGAACCGCTCGAAGGCGGCGTCGAAGTCCTGCTTGATCAGGGTCCGAATCTTCTGGGCCTTGAGATAGAACGCGTCGTAATAACCCGAGCTCAAGGCGTAGGTGCCCAGCATGATGCGACGCTTGACCTCGGGCCCGAAGCCTCGCCCACGCGTCTTGTAGTAACCGTCCCACATGCTCTCGGCATCCTCGGCCGAGTACCCATATTTCACGCCGTCGTAGCGGGCCAGGTTCGCGCCGCACTCGGCCGGCGCGATGATGTAGTAGGCCGACAGGCCGTAGTCGGTGTGCGGCAGCGAGACCTCGCCAAGCTCGGCCCCAAGGTCTCGAAAGACGTCGAGACTGGCTCTGACGGCCTGCTCGACGCCGGTCTCCATGCCGGCCACGAAGTACTCCTTAGGAACCCCGATCCGGAGGCCGCGCAGATCCGCGCCAAGCTGGGCTTGATAATCGGGCACCGGAGCGGCGAGCGACGTGGAGTCGAGTGGGTCGTGGCCCGAGATGACCCGAGTCACCAGCGCGCAGTCGGCCACGTCGATGGTCAGTGGCCCGAGCTGGTCCAGCGACGAGGCGAAGGCGATCAAGCCGTAGCGGCTAACCCGGCCATAGGTGGGCTTAAGACCAACCACGCCGCACAGCGCGGCGGGCTGGCGGATCGAGCCGCCGGTGTCAGAGCCGATCGCGAAAGTGGCCAGCCGCGCGGCGACCGCCGCCGCCGAGCCGCCACTCGAGCCACCTGGCACGCGAGTCAGATCGCCCCACGGGTTCCGGGTCGGAAAGAAGCCGGAGTTCTCGGTGGACGAGCCCATCGCGAACTCGTCCATGTTGGTCTTGCCAACCAGGACCGCGCCAGCCGCGTACAGCTTTTCCGTGATCGTCGCATCCTCGATCGGCGTGAACTGTTCGAGGATTCTTGAGCTGCACGTGGTCCGGACGCCCCTGGTGAGCACCAAGTCCTTGAGCGCCATCGGGACGCCGAGCAGGGGCGCCTCATCGCCAGCCCGGCGTCGCGCGTCGGCGGCGCGAGCTTGCTGCAGCGCCAGTTCCGGTGTCACGGTCACGAACGCCTGAAGCAGGCCGCGGTCCATGCGCTCGATACGCTCGAGATACGCGCCGGTTAGCTCTTCGGAGGAGCATTCCCCGCCCCGCATTACGTCCAGGGCCTCGAGGACGCTCAGGTCAGTCAGGTCCATGGCAGCGCGGAATCGAGAGTTGGCACCGCCGGCCTCACTCGAGGACGGGCGGGACCCTGATGAAGTCGCCTTCGCGGCGCGGCGCGTTCAGCAGGATGTCCTCGACAGGCGATGAGGGGCGGACCTCATCGTCTCGCATCACCGACTGCACGGGGATGACCTGCGCCGTGGGCGGGATGGCCGAGGTGTCGACCCGGTCGATCACTCGCATCGCCTCGAGGATCTGCGAGAGCTGCTGCTGAAGGCGGTCCTTCTCCTCCTCGCTCAGCCCGAGGCGCGCGAGGTGCGCTACGTGCTCGACTTGCTCACGACTGATCGCCACGGCGCCTCCTGGGGAATTGTATCGGGCTTTGGGCACCGCATGCCGCGCTCCCCGCGGGCACGGCATGCCGTGCCCCTACGCCTGCCCCGCCTCGTAGTTGGCTCGCACGACCGTCGTGATGCCGCCGCGAGGGTTGAACTCGCCAACAAGGCTCATCCGCCGCGGCGCGAGCGCCTCGACCAGGTCCTCGAGGATCAGGTTGGTGACGTCCTCGTGGAAGTGGCCCTCGTCGCGGAAAGACCAGAGATACAGCTTGAGCGACTTCAGCTCCACGAGCCGAGGTCCTGGCACGTACGTGATCCGATACGTCGCGAAATCGGGCTGGCCGCTGAGCGGACAGAGGCAGGTGAACTCCGGACAGGTCAGCTCGACCTCGTACTCGCGGTCGGGATGAGGGTTCGGCACGGTCTCCAGGCGCTTCGAGGGGCGGGTCGGCATCAGCCCTCGGTGGGGGGCCAGGCGGCCTCGAACCGCAAGACGTGGTTTCTGGAGCAGTCGCTCAGCTTCTCGAGCGACACAGTGATCCCGAGCCGCCGGCCGTCGGCCAGGGCTAAGTGCGTAGGAAGCTCGGCACCCGGGCTCCAGCGGCGCAAGGACACAGTGCCGGTGGCTGGCTGCGCCACTTCTTGGCCGCGCGGCAAATGCACGTACGCCATCCCCTCACCGAGCGAGTGTCCAGCCGGATCGAGCACCTCGACCATCGACTTGTAGACCGCCATTGAGGCTCTCCAGAGGAAGTATACGCAGCGATGGCGCGGCCGCGTGACGGGGTACTCGGTACCCGTGAGTGTGGTAGGATGGTTGGACAGGAACGGCCTGAGCGAACAGCATGCCGTGGATCCCGCCCCTCCCTCACCGCCCTCCCCTCCCCGACGACTATCTGGAGCTCGGGCAGGAAGAGGACCCGCGCATCTGGATCCCTGCCGCGATGGGCATGCTGCTGGTCCTCGTGCTGCTCGTGGTGGCCACCCTCCAGGGCAAGATCTAGCCA
>Ga0137374_10010115_pt1 | contig 11111 bp, 9 predicted proteins | sample SagtaG_20_FD_104811 | JGI IMG/M metagenome (GOLD analysis project Ga0137374, IMG submission 104811) | Vadose zone soil microbial communities from Sagehorn Ranch, Mendocino, California, USA - Sage1_R_100_16 metaG | ecosystem: Environmental > Terrestrial > Soil > Vadose zone | place: USA...
CCACTGCCGTCTCGGCGTCGCGCTGGATCGACTCGGGCAGGTAGGCGCGGTAGAGGACGATCGGCGTACCGAGGCAGAGGAGCGAGGTCGCGTGTCCGGCGCCCCAGACCGCGCCCAGGCGCGCCGCCGCGTGGCCGCGTCCCGCGGCGACGAGGGTTGTCACGGCTGCGAGATGGTCGGGATCCGTCGCGTGGCGAAGGCCGAGAGCCATGGCGACGGCGAGCGCGAGCAGGAGCGTCGTTCCGCTCGACGCACCGGCGAGCCAGGAGTCGAGGCCGAACATCAGGAGACTCCGGGGAGGGCGCGGACCGTCATCGCGACGCCGAGCGCGAGGACCACGAGCGCGCTGACGGCCGGAAGCGCGCCGACGACGCGTCCCTCGAAGCTCCGCCGCGCGAAGAACGACTTCGCCGTGACGGCGACGATCCCGATCGCGGTCACCGCCGCGGCGAGGCCGACGCTGAACGCGACGATCAACAGCAATCCGTACCCGACCCGGTGCAGCGAGATCGCGGCCAGCAGGACGACGAGCGCCGTCGGGCACGGAAGGATTCCACCCGAGATCCCCGTGACGACGAGGCCGCGAATGCCTCCGTCGTAGTCCTCGCCATGGTGATGATGGTGGTCGTGGCCGTGGCCGTGCCGGTGCGCACGGGCATGGACGTAGCGGGTGCGCAGCACCGTCACCCCGACTGCGACGACGAGCAGGGCCGAAGCGAGGTTCAGCCACGGGTACAGCTGCTCGGGGAGGAGGAACTGGGACAGCGCGAGCGTCACCAGCCCGAGCGCGAAGACGCCGATCGTGTGCGTGACGGTGACGACGAGGCCCAGCAGCGCCGCGTGCCGTGCCGTCCCGCGCGTCCCGACGAGGTACGCGGCCACGATCGCCTTGCCGTGTCCGGGCGAGAGCGCGTGCGCTCCGCCCCAGAAGAGCGCCACGACGAGGGAGACGAGGATGACGCCGAGCGAGAGATCGTCGTCGACGAGCGCCGCGAAGCCCGAGTCGGCTCGACGCTCGCTCGGCTGAACGACGGGCGCCGCCGCGAGGCGAGGCTGCGCAGTACCGCCGGGAACCAGCGTCGCCTCGACGCGTGTCACCGCGAGCGGGGTCGTCAGCAGGTCCTTGGGATACGCGTGCAGCTCGTGAGACGGGCTCGGCGCGCGTCCGACGACGACCTCCTTCCAACCGATTCGTCCCGCGTAAGTCGCATCGCGGTAGGCGATTCTCGTCGCGCCCCCGATGCGAGGGCCATGGAGGATCAGCTCGAACCGCGTCGTCTCGAGGCCGCCGGCCCCGGCCGGATGCGCGAGCGTTTGCTCGAGCCGCACCAGCCGGGCGGCGCGGCCGTTCATGCGCAGGTGAATCCCGCGCATGATGCGGCGCGCATAGTCGTCGGCGTCGATCCCGCGCCGCCGGTCCTGGAACGTCGGGATCTCGGCCAGGTCGAGGACGTAGTGGACATAGACGTGGCCGCCGCCTCCCTCGATCCGGCTGAAGCGGTTGATCGTGAAGTTCCCGAGCGGATGCGCCGCAGCCGTCGAGACGGCGGCCAAGTAACAAAGTGTTACAAGGCAGGTTAGGAGGAGCTTCTTCATCGCGCGAGCCTTCTCGCCTGGGCACCCCACTGCAGCGAGAAATGCGGGTTCAGCGCCACCGCGCCGCGCGCCCACGCCCGCGACAGGGCTTCGTGGCCGACGCACCGCTCGATCCACGCGCGGTGGAAGAACTTGAGCGAATCGCGGGTGCCGAGCCGCAGCGCGCGCCTGGACCACGGGAGCGCGTCCTGGCAGCGCCCGGCGCGGGCGAGCGCCCATGCGAGGACGTCGTCGCCGTCGACCGAGGGACGGGCGGCGTGCGCGCGACGAGCGAGCGCGACCGAAGCGCGCCCGTGGTCGGCCGCGAACGCCGCCGACTCCAGGTCGGTGCCGACGCCGTTCGCGCGCAGAAGGCGGTCGATCGCCCCGATCGTCGCGTACTGGTCGCGCGCTGCGCGCACGTTCCCCACCGCGCGCTGGAGGTCGCCGAGCTGCGCGACGAACTGCGGCAGCGGAATCGTGTCCACCGCCCGTTGCTCGAGCGCGATCGCCCGCGCGTACCGACCCGACGCGGCCTCGACGCGCGCGAGCGCATCGAACGCGTAGACGTAGTCCGGAACGACGGCCAGAGCCGCGCGGTACTCCCGCGCAGCCGCCTTCGTCCGGCCGGCATTCCAATAGAGCTTCCCGAGCTGCACGGACGTCCACGCGTACGACTCGCGCTGGTCGGTGGCCGCGTCCCGTGCCAGGCGCATCCAGCGGACGGCGCCGTCGCGGTCGCCGACGAGCTCACGGGCGTACGAGTAGCGCGCGTACGAAGCGGTGGACGGCTTGAGCTGAACCATCGTCCGGAAGGCGCTGAACGCCGCCGGATAGCGCCCGAGCTCGACGAGCGCGTCGCCGACCACGCCGTAGACGCGCGCCGTCGTCGGGGAGATCGACCGCGCGCTGTTGCCCAGCGCGAGCGCGTCGCGGAAGCGATGTTGAGAAAGGGCGAGGGAGCCGAGCGCGACCGTCGCCGTCAGGTCGTGCGGCTCAAGCGCCAACGCACGATGGAGAGCGCCCTGCGACTTGGGATAGAAGGACGCGTCGCCGCTCTCGCGCGCGAGCTGCTGGTAGCCGAGCCCGAGGAGCGCCCACGCGCGCGCGGAGTTCGGGTTGGTGCGCAGGCGCTCCTGGAGATCGCGGACGAGGCTGGTCGTCGTTCCGGACGTGAAGCCCGCCTCGAGCCGCTTGGCCTCGAACGTGAGGGAAGGTGCTGCGCCGGCCGAGCGCTCGTCGCGGAGGACGCCGCCGAGGAGCGACGCGGCCGCCACGAGCGCCAGCGCGGAGACCATGAGGACGAGACGAGTCACGACCGCGTGGGGCCGCGGCGGGAGGGCCTGTCGCCGCAGAGGCAGGCCCTCCCTGACCGCGTCGCTAGCGAGCCCTCCGCGCGCTCGCCGCCTTGTGGGTCGTGGCCGTCTTCTTCGGGAACGTCGTCCCCTTCGCGTTCTCGAAGCCCGCATACGGATCGCCCTCGTACGGGAAGGTGCCGAGGTGCGGCTTCTCGTTCGCGTCGACGCCGTCGCCGAGCGGCAGCGGATGGCCGACGAGCGTGCCGGCGACGACCTGCTCGGCGATGTCGATCACGTCGTCACCGAGGCGCCGGCCGTTCGGGAAGCCTGCGGTGTCGCCGGCGAGCACGCCCATCCTGTTCGGGTTCGTCGAAGGCGCGATCGACATGTTCAGCCGCAGCTCGTCCACCAGCGCCGAGCCGGTGAAGTTCAAGCCCGGCAGGCCCGTGAGGCCGACGGCGATCAGGTCGCTGCGGTCCTTGGTCGGGAACGGCCCGAACTGCGGGTACAGCTGGGCGAACAGCGACGCGAGGATCGGCTGGTCGTAGTACTGCCTCCACTGCGAGTCGGCCGCGGGCGGTGAGGCGTTCCACTCGTCCTTGCGGTCGGTCGGGATCAGCACCTCGTTCACGAGCGGGAAACCGAGCCGCGATACCTGGCGGAACGTCCCGTCGGTTCCGGGCCGCTCGGTCGACGCCCACATGCCGATCGTGTGGTTCGTGCCGTTGTCGAGCATCGCGATCGGGATGCGGAGGGCGATCGCGTGCACGTTGTAGCCCGCGAAGAAGTCCTTGCCGCCTCCGGTCGCGCCGGTCCCCTCACGGATCGCGACGAGATCGAAGATCGCGCCGATGTCGCCGAAGAAGCCGTCCTCGCGCTGGCCGGCGAACGTCAGCTCGCCGTCCATGAGCAGGTGCTCCTGGTCGGTGACGTACTTGCGGTAGTTCGGGGTCGACTTGGGCCCGATGTTGTTCGGCGGCGTGAGCAAGCCGCTGCCGACGACGCGCGTGCCGCGCGAATCGGTCTTCGTGACCTCGTACAGCTGCTGCGTGTTGCGCAGGAACGCGACGCCCGGCTGCGTCACGAACCGGTAGCGATAGGTGACGTCGTCCTGCCCGTCGCCGTTCGTGTCGATGTGGATCAGGTACCGGGCGGAAGGCGAGAACGTGTACCAGTTCGGTCCCGCCGCTGGATCCTCAGCAGGAATCCAGTTGGAGATGATCGTGACGGTGTCCGGCCGATCCGGCGAACGGAACGCATAGAGATCGGTGTTGTCCGCCGACGGATCCTCTGAGATCAGCGGCGCCTCCCGGTGGCTCGATGCGTTACCCGCGGTGGGAGCGCGGCCGACGGCGAACGCGACGGCGAGCGCTGCTGCGCCGGCGACGAGGAGGAGCAGTGCGAGCTTGCGCATCGCGTGAGTTCTCCTTTGGTGGGAGTGCATGACGCACCTCATTCGCGCGCCCTCGCCGACCGGTTCGGACCGAACCGCGGCTGTCGCGCCGGCGAATGGAACCTGTGAAACGTGCCGTTATAGGGTCCCTGCCGATGGCGCCGCGCGACCTCGCGCATCTTTCGGACGAGGCGGTCGTCGCACTCGTCGCACGCTCGGACGACACTGCGCTCGCGGAGCTGTACGACCGCTTCGGGCGCGTCGCGTACGGCCTCTCGCTGCGGATCCTGCGCGACGAGGCGCTCGCGCAGGACGCCGTGCAGGAGGGATTCCTGAGCGTCTGGCGCACCGCCGCGCGGTTCGTCCCGGAGCGTGCGCGCGCGTCGACGTGGATTCTGACGCTCGTCCACCGCCGTGCCGTCGATCTCGTGCGGCGCGAGGAGCGCCGACGTGCCGAGTCACTGGAGCTTGCGCCCGAGCCGACGGTGAGCGGCGCCGACGACGACGCGTGGCTGCGGCTGCAACGGGAGCGCGTGCAAGCGGCGCTCAGGCAGCTTTCCGACCAGCAGCGCGAGGCGCTCGAGCTCGCGTACTACGGCGGTTTCACGCAGTCCGAGCTCGCGGAGAGGCTCGGGCAGCCGATCGGCACAATCAAATCGCGAATGTTCACCGGCCTCTCGCGGTTGCGCGAGCTGCTCGGCGATACCGAGGAGACATGGGAACGCTCACCATCCACGACCTGACCGCCGCTTACGCCGTCGACGCGCTCGACGCCGAGGAGGCGCGCGAGTACGAGCGGCATCTCGCCAGCTGCGAGCGGTGCCAGAGCGAGCTCGCGGCGCTCTCGCAGGGCGCAGCCGCACTGGCGTACGCGCCCGAGGCGCCTGCGCCCCCCGTCACGCTGCGCGAGAGCATCCTCGAGCAGGCTCGCCGCGAGCGCGTGAACGTGGTGCCGCTGCGTCCGCGGTGGACGCGCGCCGCGAAGGTGGCGACGGCGGTGGCCGCCGCTGCAGCCGTCGCACTCGCGATCTGGGCCGGGTCGCTTGCGCGCTCGCTCGACGACGAGCGGAGCGCGCGCGAGCGCGCGGACCACGCCCTCGCGGTGCTCTCGGACCCGTCCGCGCGCCACGTCTCCCTCGAGGGACAGAACCGCGGCGAGCTGGTCTTCGGACCACGCGGGGCGGTGCTCGTGGTGCACGGCCTCGGCACGCCGCAGCCCGGCAAGACCTACGAAGCCTGGGTGATCGCCGGCGGCCGCCCGAAGCCGGCAGGGACGTTCGAGCCCGGGCGTGAGACGACGGTTCACGAGCTGGACGAGCCGGTGCCGCGCGGCGCAACGGTCGCCGTGACGGTCGAGCGCGAAGGCGGCGTCGACAAGCCGACGGGAAACATCCTTCTGAGCGCGAAGGCGGTCTAGGGGCCTGTCCGTAAAGTGGCCACGGTGGATGACACGCGGCACGTGCCGCGAGGCAAGGACGCAGGGAGTGTCGATATGCAGGCATATCGGCGCGACCGAGGACGCCGCATCGCGGCGCGTGACGCCTGTCAGGCGGCCTGGATCACTTTGCGGGCAGGCCCCTAGTGCCCCTGATGGGGCACTCGCAGCCTACGAGGCGCTGAACAGAGCTACGATCGGCCCTCGTGCCGTTTCGCCGCAGCGAACGGGCGAAGCCGAACGGACGCCGGATCCGCAGGCTACGCCTCCTCGTCCTCCTCCTCGTTCTCTGGCTCCTCGGGACGTCCGCGTTCCTGATGGGGCTCGTGACGGCGGTCGCGGCGGAGATCCCCCGGCTCGACCCCGCCCGCGCCGAGGCGAAGGACGTCAACGGGTACATCTACGCCGGCGACGGCAAGAGGATCCTCGCCGTGCTGCGCGGCTCGCAGGCCCGCGTGCTCGTCGACTGGAGCGAGATCGCGCCGGCGATGAAGCTGGCGATCGTCGACGTCGAGGACCGTCGCTTCTACGAGCACAACGGTGTCGACGTGCGCGGCATCGCCCGCGCGTTGTGGGCCGACATCCGCAACCAGCGCGCGGTGCAGGGCGGCTCGACGATCACGCAGCAGTTCGTGAAGAACGCGCTCGAGCACGACAAGCGGACGATCGGGCGCAAGGTCCGCGAGGCCGCATTCGCCTGGCAGCTCGAGCGCACCTGGAACAAGCGCCGCATCCTGACGGCCTACCTGAACACGATCTACTTCGGAAACGGCGCCTACGGCGTGCAGACGGCCGCCCAAGCGTACTTCCACCACGGCGCGTCGAAGCTGACGCTGCCCGAGGCGGCGCTGCTGGCCGGAATTCCGGCCGATCCTTCGCTCTACGATCCGGTGACGAGCCCGCGCGCAGCGCGCGAGCGGCGCGAGACGGTTCTGCGCGCGATGCTCGAAGAGAACCACATCACCGTTGCGGACTTCCGGCGGGCGAACCGTGCGCCGCTGCCGGACCCCGACGAGGTACGGCTGCCGGGCACGCAGGGGCAGGGGCCGGCGCCGTACTTCGTCAACTACGTGAAGGGCAAGCTGGTCGACCAGTACGGCGCGGCGAAGGTCTACGGCGGCGGTCTCCGCGTACGCACGTCGATCGACCTGACGCTGCAGCAGTACGCGCGCGACGCGATCTCGAAGTGGCTCACAGATCCCGACGGCCCGTCTGCGGCGCTCGTTGCGATCGATCCTCGTGACGGCCGCATCCTCGCGATGATCGGCGGCAGCAACTTCCGCAAGTCGCAGTTCAACCTCGCGGTACAGGGCGTGCGGCAGCCCGGGTCGTCGTTCAAGCCGTTCGTCCTCGCCACGGCCCTCCGGGAGGGCATCGCTCCCGCGTCGACGCTCGTGTCGGAGCCGATGACGCTCTACGCCGGCGGGACGTTCTGGAACGTCGAGAACTACGAAGGCTCCTACCTCGGGACGATCGACCTGCAGCAGGCGACGATCCACTCCGACAATGCCGTGTACGCCCAGCTCACTCGACTCGTCGGCCCGACCAACGTCGTCCGGACGGCGCACCGACTCGGGATCAAGAGCAGGCTCAAGTCGTACTTCTCGATCGGCCTCGGCGCGCAGGCCGTAAATCCGCTCGAGATGGCGCGCGCGTTCTCGGCCTTCGCAAGCGGCGGCGTCCGCGTCGACGGCTCGATCACGGGCAACGATCCGCGCGCGATCGTCGCCGTCGGTGACAAGAACGCGACCGACGTCGCCTGTACGAAGCCGCACGTTCACTGCAACGAAGTCGTTGCGAGGCACGTCCTCTCGCCCGAGATCGCAGCGACGGTCAACTCGATTCTGGAGGGCGTCGTCCGCGAGGGAACGGGCACGCGCGCTGCGCTGTCGGACCGCCCCGCCGCTGGAAAGACCGGGACGACGACGAACTACGGCGACGCCTGGTTCGTCGGCTACACCCCACAGCTCGTGGCCGCGGTCTGGGTCGGGTACCCCAACACGCTCGTGCCGATGACGACGGAGTTCGGCGGCGATCCCGTCGCCGGCGGGACGTATCCCGCCCTGATCTGGAAGGCATTCATGGAGCGCGCGCTCGACCACGTTCCGGGCGGGGACGAGATCCAGGGATTCGAGGGAAGCCCATCGCTGTACGGCACTCCCGCGCGCGTCGTCTGGCGTGAGGACCTCCGCACGCACCACGGCTCCCTGCAGCTCGACAACGGCAACTGCCGCGAGGCGGTAACCCTGGAGTTCTTCCCGCACCAGCTGCCGACGAAGGACGCGAACTGCAGGCCGAACGAGGTCGAGGTGCCGAACGTGGTCGGCAAGCCGCTCGAGCTCGCGCGCATACGGCTCGAGGCGCAGCCGCTGACGACGGAGCTCGTCTACAAGCCGGCGAAGCCTCGGCAGCGGCTCGACGTCGTGCTTGCGCAGTACCCGAAGCTCGGACGCCTCTCCTCCTACGCGACCGTGAAGCTCGTCGTGCCGCGCCCGCTCTGGGGGGTCGTGCCGAACGTCGTCGGGCTCGACCTCCGTCGCGCGCGCCAGCGCCTGCGCAAGGTCGAGCTCGCTCCGCTCGTCGTCCGGTTCGCGGACGGGCGCCCCGGGCGCGTCGTTGCGCAGACGCCGCGCGGCGGGGTTGCGGCGGCGCCGGACATGAAGGTGAGCCTCGTCGTGGCGCGCGGCTAAACCCGGCGTGGGAGTCGCCAGGTCGCGAGAAAGGAGACGTATGTCACTCCGCCGGTTCATTCCGCTCGGCTCAGCAGTTTTCGTGGTCGCGCTTACCGCGTGCGGTGGCGGCGGAGGCGGCGGTGGCGCGAACCATCCTCTCGGTGCGGAGGCGGTCGTCGAGCACACGGAGCTCAGCGGAGGCAACGCGAAGACCACGCTGGGGATCACCGTGCTGCGGGTTCGAAAGGGCACGCAGAAGGAGTTGAAGGACGCCGGGTTCACTCTCGATCCTGACGAGCAGAGCGCGACGCCGTACTACGTCGACGCGCGCTTCACGAACAAGGGCTCGAATGCGATCAAGCGCGATCTCAGCCTCTCGCTCGAAGACCAGGACGGCAACCTGATCAGCTCGACGGTGATCATCGAGCTCGGCGGGACGCCGTTCCAGAAGTGCCGCAAGAACACCGAGGGCGAGCTTGCCCCGGGCGAGAGCTTCGAGACGTGCACGCTCTTCCTCGTCCCGAAGGGACGCGAGCCCAGCAAGGTCAGCTTCCTGCCGAACGATCCCGGCGCCGAGACGGACTTCGTCTACTGGGACGTTTCGTGAGCGGCGCTGTTGTGCGCGGGCGAAGTGCCGGCTCCGCCGGCACCGCCCTTTGAGGTCCTTCGGACGCGACTCTGGATCGGTCGAAGGCCTAGATCGGGCGGCTCACGAAGCGGGAGTGCGCGAGCGCGTAGCGCCACGGCCGGTCGGCCGCTTTCGTGATGCCGATTCGTGGCCCGACGACGACTTCGACCTCGCCCTGCCGCGCGTAGAGCGCGAACGGGTCGCGGTCGAGGCCGAACCCGTCGTGCTTACCGGTGATCCCCAGCGCCTGGCACAGCTTCCCTGGGCCGGAGCAGAGGCCGCGCTCGGCTTCGACTCCGCGGCGCGCGCGCATCTTGGCGAGGCCCTGGGTCGGCTCCAGGGCGCGGATCAGCACCGCGCTCGCCGACCCCTCCTCCTCGCAGACGAAGTTCAGGCACCAGTGGATCCCGTACGAGCGATAGACGTAGGCGTGCCCGGGAGGGCCGAACATCGAGGCATTCCGCGCCGTCCTGCCGCCGTAGCCGTGCGCGGCCGGATCCTCGTGGTCGTAGGCCTCCACCTCGACGATCGTCCCTCCCGTACCGGCGAAGAGGAGCGTGCAGCCGACCAGGTCGGGCGCGACGTGGTGCACCGAGCGCGCGAAGAAGTCCCGGCGGAGCTTCGTCACGTCAGCTTGTCGCGTTTCGCGTCGTAGCGGAGGAGTGCCGGGAAGAGCGCTGCGACGACAAAGGTCCCGGCGACGCACGCGAGTCCGCCGGAGACGATGGAGAAGCGCAGGCTCGTCAGCGACGCCACGACACCCGCCTCGACGTTCCCCAGCGTCGGCGCGCTCGCGACCTGCATGAACTCGATCCCGGTCAAGCGGCCGCGCATGCTCTCGGGCGTCGCGCTGAGCATGATCGTGGAGCGGAAAACGGCGCTGATGTTGTCCGCTCCGCCGGCAACGGCCAGCAGGACGAGGCCGAGCCAGAGCGAGCCGGCGAAGCCGAACGCCGCGATCGCCACCCCCCACCCCGCCGCGGCGACGGCGACCGCGAGGCCCTGCCGCCGCACGTGCGGGATCCAGCCCGAGGCGAGCGACGAGACGAGCGCCCCCGCGTAGGGCGCCGCGTACAGGTAGCCGACGAGCTCGGCGTCGCCGTATCGGTGTGCCGCGATTGCCGGGAACAGCGACATCGGCATCCCGAACACCATCGCGTTGACGTCTACGAGCATGAAGCCGAGCACGACGGGTTGCGTGCGCACGTAGCGGAATCCGTCGGCGATCGAGCGGAGGCTCGGGCGCGCCGCGTCGACGACGGGAGCGATCGCGGGCAGCGCGAAGATGCTCGCGATCCCGGCGAGGAAGGTCGCGAGATCGACCGCGTAGGTCGCGGTCAAGCCGACGGAGCCGATGAGCACGCCGCCGAGCGCGGGTCCGGCGACGGAGGCGAACGAGCCGGAAATTCCCTCGAGCACGAGCGCCGCGGGGAGACTCCCGGCGGGGACGAGTCGCGGCGTCACCGAGCGCATCCCGCCGATCCCGAGACAGAAGAACGCTGCAGAGAAGAACGCGAGGACGAAGCACGCCCACGTGCTCGGATGCGGACTCGCGGCGTTGACGATCAGGCCGATTGCCGTTACGGCCATGCCCGTCTGCGTCCAGATGAGCAGACGGCGGCGGTCGACGGCATCGGCGAGCGCACCGCCCAGGAGGGTCAGCGTCACGAGCGGGACGAGCTCGACGAAGGAGAGGGCGGCGACGGCGAGCGTGGACCCGGTGAGCTGGTAGACCTGGTACAGCAAGGCGACCTGGGCGACCCCGCTCCCGAGATCCTTGGCGGTCTGGCCGAGCCAGAACCAACGGAAGGCGGCCGACTCGCGCAGAGGCGAGAGGTCGATCGCCCAGCGGGCGAAGCGTTCCCGTACGCCCGGGCTCTCCAGCCCCGGCGGTACGTCCTCCGTAAGCCGGGGGTCGTCGCTCAGAAGAGCTGCTGGTCTTCGCCGGTCACCGTCGACTCGAGAAGCCGGCGCGCTCGGCGGTTCAGGTCTGCGAGATCGAGCCGTCCCTGCTCGGAGCCTTCGACGATCCTCCGCGCGAGCGTCACCGCGTCGTCGACGACGGCGACGTCGGCCGCAGCTTCCTGACCCATCTCGCCGAGGATCGTTC
>Ga0137374_10010120_pt1 | contig 11110 bp, 7 predicted proteins | sample SagtaG_20_FD_104811 | JGI IMG/M metagenome (GOLD analysis project Ga0137374, IMG submission 104811) | Vadose zone soil microbial communities from Sagehorn Ranch, Mendocino, California, USA - Sage1_R_100_16 metaG | ecosystem: Environmental > Terrestrial > Soil > Vadose zone | place: USA...
CGACGCAGGCACGCTTCGGGGAAACTTTTCTTTTTGCCGTCGAAATTCCACGTGGCAGACTTAGGGAAACCGAGCGCCCCGGAATCGAAGTTATTCAGGAGCAAACCAGCGCCGGACGCGAAAGTGACAGCATGCGCATACTGGTGGTCGAGGACGACAAGAAAATCGCCTCATTCGTCATCAAGGGTCTGAAACAAAACGGTTTCGCCGTGGATCACGCGGTCAACGGCGAAGACGGTTTGCTCCTGGCGGCGTCCACGCCTTACGACGCGGCGGTGATTGACATCATGCTGCCCAAGCTGGACGGCTTGAGCCTGGTTCAGGAACTTCGCAACCGCAAAGTCCCTTTGCCGGTGCTGATGCTGAGCGCTCGGGCTTCGGTGGATGACCGCATCAAAGGTCTGCAAAGCGGCGGCGATGATTACCTGGTGAAACCATTCGCGTTCAGCGAGCTGTTGGCGCGCGTGCAGGCGCTCATCCGGCGGGCCACGCGCGAAACCGAACCCACGACGCTGACGGCCGGCGATTTGACGATGAACCTTCTCGCGCGCGAAGTGCGTCGAGGCAATCAGAAGATCGATTTGCAGGCGCGCGAATTTTCGTTGCTCGAATACCTGATGCGCAACGCCGGCAGAGTCGTTTCCAAAGCGCTGATTCTCGAACACGTGTGGGACTACAGCTTTGACCCGCAGACCAACGTGGTGGACGTGGTCGTCTGCCGGTTGCGCAACAAGGTTGACCGGGATTTTGACAAAAAGATGATCCACACGCTGCGCGGGGTTGGTTATGTCCTCAAGACCGATTGAACGTTCGGGCCGCGGTTTCAGCCTCCGGTTGAACCTCTGGTACGCCGCGTTTTTCATTTTCGGCTGCTTCGCCCTCTTCCTGCTCGCCTATTTCGTCCTCGCCTCCTCCATTCAGCAAAAGGAGAAGGAAGTCATACGCGCCAAGCTGGAGGAATATCGCGCCTGGTACGAAAACGGCGGATTGGCGGGCTTGAGCGAGAATTTTTTCAACAGCCGCCGCCGGGACAAAAACGCCTTTTTTGTCCGCGTGGCCGGTCCGGGAAACAACGCGGTCTTCGTCAGCACGCCCGAGGAGTGGCGGGATTTTGATTTGAAGCGGCTCGAAGTCCGGAGCATTGAGGAGACACGCCCCTGGTTTTCGCTGGCGGGCAGGAACAAAGAACACGTCTGGATGTTTGCTTCCGCGTGGTTGGGCGACGGCCGTCTGCTGCAGGTCGGCAAGAGCATTGATGACTCGGAAGCGCTGCTGGTACGTTTCCGCTTCCTCTTCGGCGTGGGCATGATTGTCGTCATCGCGCTGGGATACGGTGGCGGGGCGTTCCTTACGTATCGCGCGTTGCAACCGATCCGTCACCTGATTCAGACCGTCCGCTCCATCCTTGAAACCGGCCGGATGGACGCGCGGGTTCCCGCGCGCCGGACCCACGATGAACTCGACGAACTGGTCATGCTGTTCAATCGGATGCTGGAAAAGAATGAAGTGCTGATCCGCGGCATGCGCGAGGCGCTGGACAACGTCGCTCACGATCTGCGCACGCCGATGGCGCGATTGCGCGGCACGGCCGAGGTCGCTTTGCAGTCGTCCGGAGACCAGGAGTCCTGCCGCGAAGCCCTGGCGGACACGATGGAGGAATCCGAACGCGCCCTGACCATGCTCAAAACCTTGATGGACATCTCGGAAGCCGAGACCGGAACCATGCGGCTGGAGCTCGCCGCCATCGATCTGCCGGCCTTGATCCGCGACGTGATCGACCTCTACCAGATCGTTGCCGAAGACAAAAAGATCAGTCTCAACGCGACGTTGCCCGACCCGCTCCAAATCCAGGCCGATCGTAATCGCATCCAGCAAGCCCTCGCGAACCTTCTGGACAACGCGATCAAATACACCGGGCAGGGCGGGAAGGTCGAGGTCACTGCCTGCCGAAAGAACCATGAGGCAGTCATCACGGTCAGCGACACCGGTACGGGCATTTCCGCCGAAGACCTTCCCCGTATTTGGGACCGCCTTTACCGCGGCGACAAAAGCCGGAATGAGAAAGGACTCGGACTGGGCTTGAGTCTGGTCAAAGCCGTGGTGCAGGCCCATCGCGGATCAGTGGAGGTGGTCAGCGAGCCCGAAAAGGGATCGACCTTTTCAATCCATCTTCCCGTCGCTCAGGCGCCCAAGGACGAACCCGCGCCAACTGGTGGACAGGCGAGATCGAGCCGCCCGATGGCAACGTGAGCGCGGCTGACCGCTCCGGAGCAGTTCTGCCCAGGAGTTGCTGCCGTAGCGGCTTTCGGCAGAACGCCGCCATTTTTCCTTGAGCCCGCCGGCGGGGATCCCGCCGGCACCACACGCGAGGAACGCGGAGCTTCTTCCCCCGAGCAGAAAACGCGGCACCCTGCCGCGATCTGCACGACTCACCGCGCCAAATGTCGGCAAATACTCTGGCCTATCCGTGCAGCGGTGCTATGCTCATCGCCGCTTACAGCAAACCAACAGCTACCCGGACTGCGTATGGCTCCTGCACGCGTCGTGGCTCCAGTGAAATGACTCACCGTATGAACTCTGCTCCGATCTCCCGCCGGTCATTTCTCAAAGCCTCAATGGCGGCGGGCGCCGTCGTTGCCACGGGTGACTTGCCCTGTCGCCACTTGTTCGCCGAGGCGGCAGACTCCGGAGCGCCCGACTGGGTTGATCGACCGATGCGGTGGGCGCAACTCACGCTCGTCGAAGACGACCCCGGCAAATTCGATCCGCAATTCTGGCTCGATTACTTCAAGCGCACGCGTTCTCAGGCGGCCTGTCTGAGCGCCGGCGGTTGCGTCGCGTATTATCCAACCCAAGTCCCGTTTCATCACCGCAGCCAGTGGCTCGGCGGTTCCGATCCGTTCGGCGAACTTGTCGCGGGCTGTCGCAAACTCGGCATGGTGGTTGTGGCCCGCACGGACCCGCACGCCACCTACGACGACGCTCGCGACGCGCATCCGGATTGGATCGCGGTGGACGCGGATGAGCGGCCGCGGCGCCACTGGGCTTCGCCCGAGATGTGGGTCACGTGCGCGCTGGGCCCCTACAACTTCGAGTTCATGTCCGAGGTGAAAAAGGAAATCATGTCGCGCTACCGGGTGGACGGCATTTTCATCAATCGCTGGGAGGGCTCCGGCATGTGTTTCTGCGAGCATTGCCGGAAGAATTTTCGCCAGGCCACAGGCCAGGAACTCCCGCGCGCCGCCGACCCGCAAAACCCGGCCCGCCGCGCGCACATCCTCTGGCGGCAGCAACGTCTTTTTGACCTCTGGCAGCTCTGGGACCGCGAGGTTCGCAGGATCAACCCCAACTCGTGCGTCATCCCGAACACCGGCGGCGGCGCCACCAGTTCGCTCGACATGAAGAAAATCGGCGAACTCGCGCCCACGCTCTTTGCCGACCGCCAGGCTCGCCGCGGTCTCAGTGCCCCATGGGCCAACGGCAAAAACGGAAAGGAATTTCGCGCCGCCATGGGCCGCAAACCGATCGTCGGCATCTTCAGTGTCGGTCTGGAAGAACCGTATCGCTGGAAAGACTCCGTGCAGAGCGAGGCGGAAATCCGCCTCTGGGTCGCCGACGGTGTTGCCAACGGACTGCGCCCCTGGTTCACCAAATTCAGCGGCGTCCTCCAAGACCGGCGCTGGCTGCGCGTAGTCGAGGACCTCTACCGTCGCCACGCCGGTTGGGAAAAATACCTGCGCAACGAAGCGCCGCTTGCCCGGGTCGCGCTCATCTATTCCCAGCAGACCGCCTGGTTCTACGGCGGCGACCGCGCCGGCGCCCGCGTTGAAGACCCCATCCTGGGCTGGTATCAGGCACTCATCGAGGCGCGCGTCCCGTTCGAGATGGTGCACGACCGCCTGCTCGATGACGCGCACCTGAGCCCGTTCAAGACGCTGGTCCTGCCGAATATCGCCGCGCTCTCCGACGCCCAATGCGATCAGCTCCGCGCCTTCGTGAAGAATGGTGGCAGCCTCATTGCCACCTATGAAACGGCTCTCTGCGACGAATGGGGCGCCAGGCGAGGGGATTTTGGCCTGGCCGATTTGTTCGGCGTCAGCTTTAGAAATCGCGTCGAGGGTCCGATGCATAATGCTTATCTTCGCCTCGAACACGACCGCGCGCGCCGTCATCCGCTGCTGAAGGACCTCGAAGACGCGCCGCGCGTCATCCATGGAGTTTGGCGCCTCGAAGTCGAACCGCGCGAAAAATTCCTGAATCCGCCCATCACCCTGATCCCGAGTTACCCCGACCTGCCGATGGAAAAGGTCTATCCGCGAATTCCGGAGACAAGCATTTCGCAAGTGTTCCTGCGCGAGTTCAAATCGGGACGTGCTGCGCCCTCCAAACGCGGCAGCAAAGCGCCGGAGGAATTCTTTTCCGGTCGCACGATTTATTTTCCCTGGGACATCGACCGCACCTTCTGGGAAGTCCAGTGCGTGGACCACTTCAAACTCCTTCGCAACGCTGTCGAGTGGGCCACAAACGAAGCGCCACCCATCACCGTCACCGGCCCAGGCGTCCTGGACGTGACCGTGTGGCGGCAGAAGGACTCGATGACCGTGCACCTCGTCAATCTCACCAATCCGATGATGATGAAGGGCCCCGTCCGCGAACTGATTCCCATCGGCCCGCAAAAAGTCCGCCTTCGTATTCCCGCCGACGCGCGAGTCAGGAAAGTTCGCCTCCTTGCCGCCGATAAGACTCCCCGTTTTGAACGGGACCGCTCAAACCTGAGCCTGATCGTCCCCTCGATCCTGGATCATGAAATCCTGGCGGTGGACCTCCAGCCAAAAGGTTGATGTTTCGCGGGTGACAAGTCGAATGCGTCAGACCGCTTCGGCCTCTGCCTCCTCGAGACCGAGGAAACCCTGGAGTTGGCGCGCTCGCGTGGGGTGCCGCAGTTTGCGCAACGCCTTGGCCTCAATCTGCCGGATCCGTTCACGGGTGACTTTGTATTGTTTGCCCACTTCTTCCAGCGTGCGCACGTAGCCGTCCACCAGACCGAAGCGCAACTCGAGCACCTTCCGCTCGCGCTCGGTCAAACTGCCGAGCACGTCGCCCAGTTTGTCCTTCAGCAGGTGGTAGCTGGTCATCTCCGACGGGTTTTCCGCCGACTTGTCTTCGATGAAATCGCCGAAGCTGGCATCGCCCTCGTCGCCGACCGGAGCCTGGAGGGAGATGGTCTGCTGCGCCATCTTCAGAATTGCCTGGACCCGCTCGACCGGCAGACGCATTTCATCGGCGATCTCCTCCGGCGCGGCCTCGCGCCCGAATTCCATCATGATCTTCTTCTGCACGTGCATCAGCTTGTTGATCACTTCGATCATGTGCACGGGAATGCGGATGGTCCGGGCCTGGTCGGCAATGGCGCGGGTGATCGCCTGGCGGATCCACCAGATGGCGTAGGTGGAAAACTTGTAGCCGCGGCGGTATTCGAATTTCTCCACCGCCTTCATCAGGCCCATGTTGCCTTCCTGAATCAAATCGAGGAACGACAGCCCCCGATTGACGTATTTCTTGGCGACGGAAACGACGAGCCGCAAATTGGCCTCGATCATTTCGGTCTTGGCCTGGTGCGCCTTGGCCGCGAATTGCTTCAGGCGGGCGTAGGCATCGAGATAGTCCTGGCAGGGCATCCGCACGAAGGTCTCCAGCGCGCGGATCTTCTGCCGTTCCGCCTCGATGAGCGACCGTTGGGCGTTCAGCCGGGCGCGGCGTTCCAGCGCGTGAATGGCGCGCAGACTCGAACGCATTTTGTCGTGGACGTTTTCCGCCACGAGAATCATTTCGTCGATGACCTTCGGTTTGAAGCAGAAACGGGCGAAGGTCTGCTGCAGCTTGTGGTCGAGCTTTTGCAAGCGGGCCAAAAGGCGGGCGCGACCCGTTTTGTTGCGGGCGCTTTGCCAGGCGGCAAACTGGTCGTCAACTTTTTGGTCCAATTCACGCACCCGTTTGACCAGTCGACGCAAATTCCGCAGGTGGCGTTCGCGGACCGGCAGCCTGGCATCAAGAACCACGCGATCAAACCGTTCCTTCGGGGGTTCGGCAATCAGCTTTTCCGCCAGGGCGATGTGTTCCTTGGCCGCAAAGCCCAGGCTGTAGAGGATCCGCTTGACTTCGCTTTCGGCGTCTTCGATTCGTTTGCAGATGGCCACTTCGCCTTCCCGGGTAAGCAAAGGCACTTTTCCCATCTGGCTCAGATACATCCGCAGGGGGTCGTCCAACGCATCGAGCTTCGCCTCTTCCTCAGCCTCCTCCGGTTGTCGCTGTTGAGCGCGGTCCACCTCCGACTGGTCGATGATCTCGATATCGAGATTGCCCAGTGTGCGATACACCTCCGCCAGACCTTCCGCCGAGATAAGCGTCTCAGGCAACGCCTCGTGAACGTCGTCGAACGTTAAATAGCCCTGTTCGCGCGCCAGTCGGATCAGGTCCTTGATCTTTTCGCTCAAGTCGCCGCCCGATTGGCTTTTGATCGAGCCGAACAACTGTTCTGCGTTCGCCAAGGCGGCGTCCGACAGGAAACGGGGCGCCGGTTTGGCATGGCCGTTGGCGCCGTTGGCGGGAGGCGCCTTAAGGTGATGGTGCTGTCCCGGCAACGGTGTTTTCGTTTTCGACGTTTCATGGCGCGCGATCCGAGGTCTTTTGATGGAGAGCTTGATTTTGGGTTTGTGCGTGCGGCCGCCGAGGCGAAGTTTGCCGAATAGCTTTTTGGCTGACGTTCTATGCATAGTTTTCAGTTGCGACAACTCGACTCGCCGCCACTTCGATTCGTTCGGCGGCCAAAGTCAACCCTGGAATTGCTCGGGAACCTTCATCTGCCCGTTCCCGAGCAATTGAAGCCCTTACGCCGGAAGTCTGTCGCACAAAGAAAATACATGCTTTTTCACGCGACACAAACCCATAAACTTTACCTATTGGTACCCAACAGCTTAGACACTGGAATCCGACGGAAAAGGCGAATTCCCAGCTTAGACAGGTGGAGTGCCTGAAACATTCAAAGGATGACTTCGGTTTCCAATTCAACTAAGGTAGCCGCAAACTCCTTATGAAATGCGCCAACCCCTTGAACCCGCTGACACGCAGGGCATTCCTGAACCAGACAACCGCAAGCGTCGTCGCAGCGACGGTGGTCGGACCGGCTCTGCTCTCCCGGGCGCAGGCTGCGGCGTCCTCGGGAAAAATGATCGGCATTCAAGTGGGCGCGGTGTCGTTTGTCGATGAAGGCATTGAGCCGGTGCTCGATCTCTTTCAGGAAAAAGGCGCGATCAATGCGATCTTTCTGACCACCTTCACTTACGGCCGCGGTTTGTCCGGGCGCCAGGTCCCCGGGCAACCGTTTCCCGATCATGGCAAGCAGGAGTCGGACGAGGGTTTTTACCACGGCGGCAACTACGCGACGCCCCACCCTGAGTTTTACAAAGACACGGTATTGCAGCAGATTCGCGCGCCCGATCACGGCAATCTGGATATTGTCGCGGCCGTCCTGCCCGGCGCGAAAAAGCGGGGGATGAAATTATTCTGCTCGATTGAAGACGTGTTTCGTGCCGACGTGCCCGGTGTCAAGGAAGTCACGGAAATCGACCTGCAAGGCCGCCGCACCGCCACTTCTCTCTGTCTGTTCCATCCGGACGTCCGCGGGTTCTGGAAGGGATTGGCCACCGACCTCTGCAAGTCCTACGACATTGATGGCATCCTTTTTTTCAACGAGCGCAATGGGCCGTTGTTGAACGCGCTGGGCGCAAGTCACGCGCAAAGCATCGCCTCCTCTCGCGTCACCTGCTTCTGCGAACACCACCAGAAGGCGGCCCGCGACCGTGGCATCAGTTTCGACCGCGCCCGCGAGGGTTACTTGAAGCTCGACCAGTTTATCCAGAATTCACTCGCCGGCAAACGACCGAGCGACGGCTATTTCGTCGAGTTCTGGCGGACGCTTGTCGAGTATCCGGAGATCATCCTGTGGGACCGGCTCTTTGACGAAGGCAAACACCAGGTGCTTGCGGAGGTGAATGCCGCGGTAAAGGCCGTCCGCCAAAACCTCCAGGTCGGTTTCCACATCGAGCACGTCAATTCGTTCAATCCGATCTTCCGCGCGACGCGGCGCTACGACGATCTCGCGAATAAATCCGATTTCCTCAAGATCGTGGTCTATAACAACTGCGGGGGCGAACGCTACGCCAATTTCATCCGCAACGTCGGCTCGACTGTGTTCCGCGACGTGCCCGGGGACGAACTGTTGCGGTTCAACAATCATCTTTTGAATTACGAGCACGAAGCCGGGCGGGGCGAACTTGCGGCCGCCGGACTTTCTCCCGACTACGTGGCGCGCGAAACAAAGCGCGCCCTCGACGGTGCGCAGGATAAATGCAAGATCCTTCCCGGTATCGACATTGGCATTCCAACCGGAAGGAACAGCCGCAAAGCGTCGCCCGACGACACCTACGCAGCGGTGGCGGCCGCGCTGAAAACCGGCGCCCACGGCATGATTTTGTCCCGGAAATATTCCGAGATGCGCCTTGCGAATCTGGAGGCGGCGGGGCGGGCAGTGCGCGAGGTCTTGAAATAGCCAAGAGAATGTTCCTGATCCAGGCACGGTCTTGAAAAAGTCTATCACCTGAACGCCGAGAAAATCTTCCGACAGTTCAAAGGCGTCGGCGACGCAGCCCGGTGAAGCGCCCGGCGGACCCTGAACCCGTTCGTCCTCGTCGTCGTCCTCGTCCTCGAAGCCAAGCCATCCGATCGAGGACGAGGAGGACGACGAGGACGAACGGACGGTTCATGGAAAGCGAACACCTCCAAAATTTTGACGTGAGTTGAGGCCATGAACCCAGGATACGTAACTTGTTCATTTACAAGCAAGGCATCGTACGGTTCATGGAGAGCTCACGACTTTTTCATCGCGCATTGGGACCACGAACCCGATTGGACAATTTCATGTCGCATATGCAACACGAATCTGTCCGAGCGCTTTGTACGGTTCATGGGTAGAGAGTACGCCCATGGTAAGGACGGCATCCGGTCTTGTCTGACGATCTCCCGTGTCTTATACTGTCGGCATTCCCGCGGCGGGCATGTCTGAGGCCATGTCCGGAACAAGTCGGCTCGGCCGCACCTGTTCAGGCGGGCCCCTGCGGATGCGAGGAACAGGAGCGACGCCCGACTGGGGCGACCAACGAGTCGGAGGCTCTTATGATTAAAAAACGCGCAACTCTAACCCGTCGTGACTTTGTCCGTTCGGCCGAAACGTTCAACAAATTCCCCGGCGCCAAACAATACGGCGACTTCCGGAAGATGTTCGATGAGATGGAAAAGGAGATTGACGCGGTGGTTGTCGCGACGCCGGACCATTGTCATGCGGTGGCGGCCATGGCGGCCATCAATCCCGGCCCTATCATCCGGCTTACCTCCCGGCCAAGTGGCGCGGGTCGGTGCCCTTCGGCAATGGAACGGTCGGCGACTGGACCTGTCATGTCGTTGACCCTGTCTTTTGGGCGTTGGACCCGGGAGCGCCGACGACAATCCAAGCCAAAGTGAAAGATTACTACCCGAAGACGCAGGGCGATGCCAATCAATTGGTGCATCCGCACTATCGAAGCGGTTGAACGTTGTGATCCGGGGGCGATGACTGGATCGCGGCGGTACAAATATTGTTATAGCTATAACATTTTTTGTACCCTGCTCGAAGTGCAGTTGGGACCTTACGGCTCCGGTCGAAGGCCCTGTTCTGCATTCCAGTTCATGGAAGAGGAGCGTCTTTACTCTTGCGCCTCGCCCTTCGACTTCAGTCGGCCGCGCCGCTGGTCGTGGCCGGCTTGAATCCCATTACGCTATACTGCCTGTGGCAGCTCATGGGCGGTTCCCTCCGGGAGAACGTCAAAACCCACCTGGGCCAACACATCTTCGAGAGTTTCGGCGCGATCTACGCGCCGGTGCTGGAACGGGCCGCCGCCCTGATCGTTTTCTGGCTGATCCTGCTCTGGATGTATCGCAGAAAAATCTTTCTGAGAATCTGAAATAAGCTGAGACAAAACCGCCAGTGACCCAGGTGTTGACCGGGAGCCGGACATTTTATAATCTCATCACAACCCCGCGCGCGCGCCAACCATGACAGCGAAAAACAACCGGGCAAAATCCTGTTTGCCTGCCGCAGTATTCGCCCTCGCCCTGGCGCCACTTCTTCTGGTCGGTTGCTCGACGACGACCGAGCAAGTCCGCACCGCGTATTTCACCCGATTTCAGAAGCCTGAAGCCGGCCACACCCGGGAGCAGGAGGCGATTATCCGGCGCCTTTGTCCTTTCGGCGAGCCCCAACACGCGCCGGGATGGCCCCATGGTCCAACGGTCGAAATTATCCGGGATGGCTACGTTCTGGAGCACAGTGCCGCGGACAAGATTCTGCGCTGGGTATGCGAGCATCTTGGCCCGGAGAATCTGGGCGGCCCCCTGAAACGCCCCAGCGCCGAACCTTTCAAACCCGATCCGGCCCTGCCGACCGGCTCACGGGCAGAACTGAAGGACTACCGACTTTCCGCTTACGATCGCGGTCACCAGGCGCCGTCCGGAGACCAAACCAGAGAACAAACGCTCCAGAACGAGACCTATTTCCTCTCGAACATCGTTCCGCAGGTCGGACAGTTTAATCAGCATTCCTGGGGACGGCTTGAGGAGATGGTCCGTGCCTGGGCGCTCCGCCTGGGCGGAGCCTACGTCATTACCGGCCCGATTTTCTACGATCCAAAGGAAGATGACCCTCGGACTGCAACGGGCTACTTTACCATCAAAGCGATCGGCAAAGATCATGTGGCGGTTCCGACACACATCTACAAAATCGTCATCCTCCGAGGTCGAAGCGGTCAATGGCGTTCCATCGCCCTGGTGATGAAAAACAAGAAGTATTCCAAGGTCGTCGATTACAAAGAATTTATCCGGCCGATCCGCTGGATCGAGGACCGTTCGGGGATCAATTTTATGCCCGAACTGGACAAGCCCGAAAACGCGACACTCCACCAACAGCTCGAGCGCGAGGCTCCAGCAGACATCTGGCCGGCGAACGGCCCGGAATAACCAG
>Ga0137374_10010124_pt1 | contig 11106 bp, 10 predicted proteins | sample SagtaG_20_FD_104811 | JGI IMG/M metagenome (GOLD analysis project Ga0137374, IMG submission 104811) | Vadose zone soil microbial communities from Sagehorn Ranch, Mendocino, California, USA - Sage1_R_100_16 metaG | ecosystem: Environmental > Terrestrial > Soil > Vadose zone | place: USA...
AGGCATGGCAAACAGTTAGTGGGCGCGGTAGGACTTATAGAGTTAAGTTGAGCGATCCCGAAATCGATGTTAAAATTCTTCGTCCCCAGGAAATCCCGACTTATATTCAAGAGGGATTCTATGATATCGGTATTACTGGAAAGGATTGGATTCGGGAGGCAAACGCAGACGTAAAGGTATTACTAGATCTTGAATATGGACATGTTAGCCAAGTTATAGCGATTCCTGAAGATTCGAAATCCAATACATTGACCGAATTAATTGAAGAATTCGCCGTTCAAAACAAGGTATTGAAGATATCTACTGAATACCTTACAACGGCATCCTTCCATATTCGTTCTAATCCTGCATACCAAAAATTCTTCGGCAATGCGGAACCAGTAATTATTACCCCATGGTTGAGAGTAGGGACAAACAGACAAGTCGAAATATTTTTGTCGTTTGGGGCTACGGAGGCTAAACCGCCTGAAGATGTAGATGCAATACTGGATATCACTGAGACCGGTACCACTTTGACACAAAATAATCTAAAAATAATTGAAAATGTTCTTGAATCAACGGCTGTGCTGATAGCTAATAAGAGTTCAGTAAATGACGGACTAAAGGCTGAAAAAATGGCCGATATGGTGGCTTTACTGAAGGGTGTGGTCGAAGCTCGTAAGAAATTCCACATTTTTGTGAACGTAAGGAAGGAGAATTTGAAGCGATTGCTAGATAGTTTACCTGCATTGAAAAGACCGACAATAAGTAAACTCAGCGAAGAAGGGTGGTTTGGCGTTAATACTATAATTGACAAAAAAGAGTTTATCAAGTTGGTTCCAAAAATGCGGGAAATTGCACAGGGCTTAGTTGTTATGCAACCAAAACAAATTCTTCCGCTCGATGAACTCAAACGGGTAATATAATAGTGATCAAAGTCGTACATATTGTAAACGGTACTAGCGAGGCCAATTCAATACGTAAATCTACTGCTATTTCTGAAAAGATTTATGATAAGGTCAAATTAATTATCGCTGAAGTAATTAAGTACGGTGATAAAGCCCTTTTCGACTACACCGCAAAACTAGATGGGGTAAAAATTAAAGATTTGCGCGTTACCACAGAAGAGATGAGTAGAGCCTACGAATATGTAAATGAAAAACAGCAAAGATCCTTAAGGGTAATGAAAGAAAGACTTGCAATGAATGAATTAGAACTCTTAAAGCGCCTTAAGAGGATAGTAACTATATCAAATGGCATAAGATTAGAAAGAATTTCCAAGCCTCTTGATTCAGTAGGATGTTATATTCCTGGTGGAATGGCACGATATCCGAGTACTGTAATCATGTGTGCAACCCCTGCCAAAATTGCGAAAGTCAAAAGGATCGTGGTAGTCTCCCCTCCTCTCAAAGATGGAAGCATGGACCCATTAACTCTAGTGGCGGCCGATATGTGCGGCATCGACGAAATTTACAAGATAGGTGGCGCCCAGGCCATAGCGGGCCTGGCATATGGAACTGACACCATTTCAAAAGTAGATAAGATAGTCGGTCCAGGAGGATTTTATGTAAATGTAGCAAAAATTTTGGTGAGCAAAGACGTGGGAATCGACATGATTGCTGGCCCAACAGAATTGCTTATCTACGCTGACGCTAGTGCAAATCCAACAACGGTATGTAAAGATCTAATTGCTCAAGCAGAACATAGCCCGGATACCCTTTGCGGAATGGTTACTGTTTCGAAGACTTTAGTAAATCAGGTAAAGATATGTTTAAGAAATCTAATTTTCAGCGAATCTTTACCTAGGAGGGAAATCATACGTAAAAGTATATTGAATAATTCTTTCATCGGTTTGTGCAGAGATATTAATTCTGCTGTTGCTTTTATTAATGAGATGGCTCCAGAACATTTGGAAGTCATTTGCCGTAGTCCGAAAGACATATCGGCCAATATTAATTCCGCAGGGATTATTCTTGAAGGACAATTTACTCCTGCTTCAGCCAGTGACTTTTGTCTAGGATCCAATCATGTACTCCCCACTAAGCAAGTTGCAAAATACAGGGGTGGACTCACTGTTCTAGATTTCGTCAAGATCATTACACAGTTATCTGCCAGCAAAAATGGACTTAAATTGGTAGAGCCTTTCATAAAGGAAGTAGCTTTAATAGAAAATCTTCCGAATCACTATGAAGCAATAAAGGACCGATTTATTAAATGATTGATTGGTTATCCCAAAGGATTAATAAAATTAGCAAGATTGAAAAGTACTCCAAACCGATAAAAAATGCATCATTCAAGCTGGACGCTAACGAAAATCTCCTTCTTGATTCGAACTTCCTTAGTCAATTGGTCATAAAAGAAGCAGGAAAAATTGATCTAAGGAAATATCCACTTGAGCTGTACGATGAATTATACAAGAAATTATCCGAATATCTTAAAGTCAGTGAAAAGACGTTAGTAATAGGTAATGGTTCTGACCAGATTATCGAGTTACTCTTGTCAGTAATAGGTGACCATAAACGGGTGACACTTTTCACTCCAACATTTTCTTATTTCATTAGTCGTTGTCAATTTCATGGTATTAGTATTTCAAATATACCACTTTGCCCCAAGGATAATACAATCAGGAAAAGATCATTCATAAAATCGGCAGAAAAATCTAACATAGTATATCTCTGTTCCCCCAACAATCCTACAGGAAATCAAATTGAAAGATCAATAGTACAGGATATATTAGAGCTAAAAAACGTGTTCGTGATACTTGATGAGGCGTATGTTGAATTTGCTAACTATTCTATGACGAAATTTGTAGAGGAATATAGTAATTTAGCAATCCTCCGTACTTTTTCTAAAGCTTTCGGCCTGGCTGGATGTAGATTAGGATATCTTGTAACAAATAAAAAATTTGCACATTTCATCAGAGCTAATGTTCAATCACCATATCCAGTTAATAGTCTTTCACTGGTGATAGCGATATCTCTATTATCTAATTTGAAAGCAGTTCAGAAATCTGTCCAGGTCATTAAAGTAGAGAGACAAAGACTCTTTGAAAGAATCTCTAAAATAGATTTTTTATCACCATATCCATCTGATTCAAATTTCATTTTTGTAAGAATTAAAGAAAGGTATGTGCGGGTGGTTGATGCTCTCGAGAAACATGGTGTAGGAGTAAAGGTACTTGGAAACTTGTTTGGTTACGGGCGGTGTCTAAGAATCACGGTAGGAACGCCTAAGATGAACGATACCATAATACGGGCACTAAAAAGCATTTGATGGAATTGTATGCGCTTTAACACTGTCATTGATTGGGAAAAAATTCATGTTTACAAATAGATGTATAGTTTTTGATGTAGACGGCGTCTTGATAGACACTAGACTTTCTTATAACAGAGCGATTAAAAAGACAGTGAATTATATTGTTAGGTACTTCGCGCCGGCCCTATCCAGTAATACTCTCGTGACAAATGATATGATTTTTAATTTTAGGCAATATGGCAAGTTCAACAATGATGTTGACACAGCCTACGCATTGTGCCTCAGCATAATTTGCAATCCATGCACTAAATCTGATTTGCCTAATTTTATTACCGAAGTAACGGCAAGAGCGACCTACGGTGGAATAAGATCCGTAGAAGATTACCTGTCGAGCATTAATCCTAATCAGCTGGACTTTATTAAAACCAAACTAAAATATCCAAATCGTATCAGCAAGAGCATTGTAACACGAATATTTGACGAATATTTTTACGGTGCGTTGCTGTTCAAGAGGAGGCATGGCGTCAGTGCTGAACATCATTTCGGTAAGCCCCTAATTTATTATGATAGACCAATTGTTATGCGGGTTGTGTTACAAGAGATTTCAAAGTTGTTCTCAGGAAGATTGGCATTAATTACGGGAAGGAGTAAGTTGGCATCCCAATATTCACTGGGAAATCTCTATTCAATGTTTAGTCAAGAAGCCTCCGTTTACCTTGAAGATGAGGGAAGATATCTTGGAAAGCCAAACCCTTACTCTTTGAAAAAGGCACTCGATGTTTTTTCTTGTACGGAAGGTTTCTATGTAGGTGATTCTCCAGAGGATCTGATCATGTGTAAAAATTTGAATAGCATTGATGACTATAACGTTGAATTTATCGGGGTTTATGGGGCTGCCGTTCATCCAAAAAGAATTAAAGAGTACTTTTTGGGGGAGAACTGTCTTATTGTCAAAAATGTAAATGAACTTTCGAACATATTATATAAAGTTAGAAATAAACTCTAAAGGCGTGCAATGTACGAAGAGAAATGAGGATTGCTAATTTAAAGAGAGAAACTGGGGAGACTAGAATCAATATAACGGTAAAACTAGATGGGCAAGGCGAAGTTCTTGCAAAAACAGGATTCAAATTCATTGATCATCTAGTCTGCACTTTTGGCAAATACAGTATGGCAGATATCGACCTTCGGTCTAAATCTCATGATTCAATTTCCCATCACCTTATTGAGGATATTGGAATTACTCTAGGTAAATCCCTGGATAAGGCATTGGGGCGAAGATCTGCCATCACAAGGTTCGGTAATGCTTCTGTCCCTATGGATGAATCCTTAAGTTCGGCATCTATTGATTTGATTCGCCGGCAATATTGCAAGTTAGATCTGAAATTAAAAAGAAAAGAAATAGAAGGAATTAGTGGGGAGGACGTCGAGCATTTTATTAGATCGCTGATGGAAAATTTGAATGCGTGTATCCACATTACAGTGGAATATGGCAACAACGATCATCATAAAATCGAATCGGCGATTAAGGCTTTTGCAATTGCTTTCAGGGAGGCAGCCAGTGGCGACTCAAAAAGGATTGGAATTCCGAGCACTAAAGGTGCAATGTAAGTGAAAAAGCCCAAAATAGCAATTCTAGACTATGGAGCAGGTAATTTGTTCAACCTTCAACATTCAATGCTTCAGAATGGAGCTCGTACTGCTTCCATATTGAACACGTTGCGTAACGTAAAAGAGTACGATGGCCTCGTATTGCCCGGTGTGGGCAACTTTGATAGTGCAATCGAGTCTATAAAAGGCGACTCTCGGCTATTTCTTGATGCTATAAACAGCGGGTTACCTATTTTGGGAATATGTCTAGGACTGGAAATGTTATTTGACCAAAGCGAAGAAGGTAAGATGAAGGGATTAAAGATATTGGCTGGCGATGTATTGATGTTGCCACGGTCTAAAGTGAAGGTCCCACATATGGGATGGAATAATTTGGAGATAATAAAGAGTGATAGTAAGTTGTTGGATGGGATAAAAAATGGGGCGTGGGTGTATTTTGTGCACTCCTACCACATAAATCCTAAAAACAAATCCATGGTTGTCGCTACTTCGAAATATGGAAAATCTCTTCATGTTGCAGTTGAGCATGACAATATTTTTGGTACGCAATTCCATCCAGAAAAATCAGGCGCCGTAGGGTCCAGAATAATCAGAAACTTTCTCGCAATTTGTTCTATCAAGATATGAGAGTCCTAGCTGCGATTGACTTAATGGCAGGTAAAGTAGTTAGACTCACCAAAGGTCAAGAAACTAACAAAATTATTTACAGTGATGATCCTGTCCAAACTGCGAAAAAATGGGTTGCCGAAGGAGCTGACATGTTGCACTTGGTCGATCTGGATGCAGCATTGGACTCGGGAAATAATAACCTCCCTATTATAGAAGAGATTGTAAAGTCCGTAAATATTCCAATACAGATGGGCGGAGGGCTTAGATCAGAAGAAGCGATTGAAAGGATGTTTGAAATTGGTTCGTTAAGAGTTGTATTAGGTACATTGGCGTATAGCAAACCGAATGTCGTTCGAAAAATGATCAACCTTCATCCTAACAGAGTGGTAATTTCGGTAGACCAAATTGGTGGGATAGTTATGGTTAAGGGCTGGAAAACCCCTACTGAATACGGTGTTAGAGATGCGTTGTCAAAATTTGGCAAAATGGGAATAACAAATTTTCTTTTGACGAGCATCGACAGAGACGGGACATTAGAGGGGCCCGACGTCGAAACTATTAATCATATCTGCTCTGATTCAAATGTTAACGTGATAGCCAGCGGTGGTGTTTCCAGCCTTATTGACATTTTAAGACTTCAGGCCGTGGGCTGTAAAGAGGTAATTTTGGGAAAGGCTTTGTATGAGGGTAAGATAGAACTCCAAAGGGTTAAGTCGATTTCGTAATGCCATTATCTAAAAGAATCATTCCATGCCTAGATGTCGATAAAGGAAGGGTTGTTAAGGGAATCAAATTTTCAGGGGTAAAGGACGCGGGCGACCCAGTAAAGTTCGCTGAAAAATATGTTCGCCAAGGGGCAGATGAACTCGTCTTTCTTGATATAACTGCATCGCAACAAGGCAGAGACATAATGAAAAATTTGGTGAGGAAGGTAGCGAGAGTAATCGATATTCCCTTTACAGTCGGTGGAGGAATTAAGACTCTAAACGATGCCAGAGACATTCTACTCAATGGTGCCGATAAAGTTTCAATCAATACCGCCGCTGTAATGCACCCAGAATTGATTACTGAACTTATGACCATTTTCGGAAAACAAAGCGTAGTAGTTGCTATAGATGCAAAGCGAAGCTACCATTTGGAGAGATCGAAAATTAGGACAAGTGGCAAGAACCAAAGGGGATCTTTTTTTGAAGTTAGAGTGTACGGTGGTAGAGAGGGAACTGGAATTGATGCTATAGAATGGGCGAGGCGTGTCGAGGAGCTTGGAGCTGGAGAGATACTGCTAACTAGTATTGATGCCGATGGTACAGAAAATGGATACGATACTGAGCTTACAAGGGCCATTTGTAATAATGTCAGAGTTCCTGTAATAGCGTCAGGGGGGTGCGGTTCCTCAACACATATGCTTGAAGTCTTCAGAAGAACTAATGTCGACGCAGTCCTGGCGGCATCTATTTTTCATTATGACAAGATATCTATTCATACCGTAAAGACATTTCTATCTCTAAACGGAATTAAGATGAGACTTTAACCTTTATAGCTGGCATACGTTCATCATTACCAACGACTTACAGGCTTCTTAATATTATACAAGAAAATACAAATATTATTCATTGTAGTGGTCGGATCTATTTTCAGCGAAAAACAGCTGCTATGATTATAATACTAAATATTATTTCCCCAGTCAAAAGATAGTCCTTTACTTTTGATAGGAAATTCTTGGTGTACTGTTTGGAGCCGCGTATTACGCGTTGATCGCGAATGGTAACTAACGCATATAACTTAGTTAATGCTACAAGAAAATTAATCGCTACATATATTGGTAATAAAATTATGTCATCTGGACGTCGCCGCAGATGAGGGAGAATCTTTATGCCTCGTCCTATTATCCAAAGAAGAACAATAAGTGAGGCAAACAACCATTGATGATTCAACAGAGCAATACCAAAGAAAATCGGACCCAAGAAGAGAGTAAAAGTAGAAATGAACCTGTCTAGCATGAAGAAGGCTAAATAAGGATGGTGCCAAGCCCAACCGTCCCATAGACTCACAAAATCAGAATTGTGACTATTTCTAGACCAACGCAAGCGTTGACTCCAAAATGTTGTGAAGTCCGAAGCAGCTGATGAATACACTACAGCGTTACTTTGATAGTAAGTTTTCCACCCGAGCTTCTGGATGATTCTTGTCAAACATTTGTCTTCTCCTGACTCCTTTTTTCTTCCTAAGATAATTTCGTTCAGAAATAAATGCAACCTTGGAAGCAATATTTCCCTACGGTATAGTGAGGTTCTACCTGAGAGGCAAGATAATGCTTGACCTGCCACTGTCTGCGAAGGGAGGTCGTAGTAATTCCTCATATCCCAGAATACATCGGTCATTTTTTGCCACAAGGATCTCCTAGAAATAGGATGTTGTCTGGTGGTTACTCCTCCTATTGAGGAATCCCTTTGAAATGGAGCTAAGACTTTATCTCGTATATCAGGCCCCCAGATGGTATCGCTGTCTACCAAGGCTACGATATCACATCTTGACTCCTGAATCCCGTCCGCCAAAGCTGCTCGTTTTCCTGGCTTGGAGGTAACAATAAGCTTTAGATTTGCCTTTAGTTCACGAAATTCGTTGAAAACCTGAATACAAGCTTTATCTGATTTATCAATAACCGCAATAAGTTCGTCAGGCTTATTTTCCCACCATGAATTCAGAGCCTTACCAAAAACAATTGAGTCTTCGTTATATACAGGGGTAATTATAGCAAAGGTGAGATGACTTGTTTTTTGTACTCTATCGCTATTTATGGCAGGTTCCAATGGCGTGTACACTGTAGCAGTTGCCTTTTTTATTATCCAGACGGACCACCTCCAGGTTCCTATTATTCCCAGGGGAACTAGCAACCAATACTGGGAACTGTTAGGTGGGATGAAGTTATTAATCAAATAGCTTCTAATTCCATCGAGGTTATACAATATATCATTGAGGTCAAACCATACTGGTGAAGTAATCAAAATAATCGCAAAACAAACCAATACTAGGTCGAACGCTAGCGAATTGGTCATGGACCATTGTTGCTTAGACATGCTGACAGACTTCGTTAATGCCGTTCACCCTTTTTACCTGTAATGCCACCTGTTTTTATTTAATTATAGCTCCGATTACAAACTAGAAATTGGTGAGCTAACATATTTCTTAGTAAATTCAATAAAAGCATGTCAAGGAACAAGAAACAGGATTGTATATATATCATTCCTTACAAACGGATACAATTATAATGATATTAAAAGGGATAGGAGGGTGTGGGAACGAGTAAGATTAGCATAATCGGGTCTGGTGTAGTAGGTACTGCAACAGGCAGGGGATTTGACAAATTAGGGCACGATGTCATTTTTTATGATGTTGCAAAAGAAAAACTTAGATCTCTCAAGAATCTTGGCTATAAAACAACTTATACACTGGATGAAGCCATGTCACAAACAGATGTCTCGTTCATCTGTGTTAATACTCCTACGAATGGGGGGCAGCAGGATTTGTCTCAAATTATGTCAGCCCTTTACCAAATTGCTAATTTCCTTAATAAGAGTGAAAGTTATCATCTTTTAGTATTTAGGAGTACTATGCTACCAGGAACTATGCAGAATCTGGTCGCAAATTATTTCGAAAGACAATGTACTAGGAAAAGAGGATTGCATTATGAACTAGCATATAACCCAGAGTTCTTGAGGCAGAATTCTGCGCTTGATGATTTCTTTTCTCCTGATAGGGTCATCATAGGCGAAGACAGGAAAGGAATTTCAGAACCGTTAGTGGAGATGTACAAAGAATTGACTGACAAGATTATTGTGACAACTTTTGAAGCAGCGGAGCTCATAAAGTATGCTTCTAATTGTTTCCTTTCTCTGAAGATTTCATTTTTCAACGAAATTGGATTGATATGTAGAGCTATTGGAGTCGATGATAAGATTGTAAGTTCTGGCGTATCTCTAGACAAGAGAATAGGGAAATATGGCACAGAGGGGGGTAGGCCATTCGATGGAATGTGTTTGCCAAAAGATACTCAGGCTCTTGCTTCATTTGTAAAAAAATTACAAATCGAACCAGACTTGCTTCAAGTAGTTCTAGATATTAATAAGAAACTCGAAGATCTTACCACAACGAAGCAGCTGGTTTCTGGAATTAGAGAATCTCTTCAGATGTAGGAATTGTGAGACGTCTTGAACGGCTATAATGTCTTCAAGGTTTCCATGAGCCTCTAAAAAATAAAACACACATTTTTTAATAAATTTATATTTGGCGGAGAAGCTTTTCTGCCATAATGATTTTGTCGCGATTCGTATTCATTCTTCACGTTTTTTTGATATCTTCTCTAGTCCTAGGGATGAATAACTTTCAAACATTTGCTGCTCCCTATAAACCTCAGTTGATTGGAGTTGACATGCTTGGATATTACACGAGTATTCCACAAACCAGGGAGTTTAAGGATCCGTTACCTGAAAACTATTTCGACGATAGCTTCAAACTAATAAGTCAAGCGGGGATGAATCATATTCGGTTTGTCTATTTCTGGGAATCTTATGTTAAGGATCCAATAGCCTTTATGAACGAAATTAAGTTTGTAGCGTCTGCAGCCGATAAATACGGACTTAAGGTAATTTATGATAATCATCAATTTCACACGTCATCTTGGCTAAATCCCCAAAGAGGTACCGGCTTCCCATCCTTTCTATTTCAGAATAATTCTCAGTATGCTTATGGCAGCGGAGGCGGTCCCAAATATCCTGCCGCCACTGCATGGTGGGAACATTGGTGGAACAGGCAAATAACTGATGTTAATGGGACCGATGGATGGACCTTGCTCTCTCAATTCTTGAAAAATATGGCAAAAGCTGTCGACGCTCACCCAAGCACAGTCGGCTACGAAATATTAAGTGAACCTCAGGTCCATAACTCTAACCAGTGGGAAAAAATAGGCAAATTCAATTCCTTTATTACTAGTCAATTGAGAACGGTAACTGCCAAGAACATAATTTTCAGTATGACCATACCAGTAGATCTCAAAAGTTCGATTGCAGTTAATGCTACAAATCTTGCTAAGATGACCCCAACTGACAAAACGAATGTGGTTTTCAAGTTCAGCCTCTATGGCCTGCCCAAACCCGGAAGCTATCAAGAACAACGACTAAACATGTTCGTTAGAACCGGACAAATCGCTGGAGTGCCCATTTATGTTGGTGAATGGAACAATGTTGATCGGGAACCTACAGTCAATGAGGAGGGTGATGTGGTTTATGAAATTAATCCTGAAACTAGCAACATAACTCCGATTGACACACAGGTAATACTCCACAAATTTGACGAAGTTAAGGTTTTCGGGTGGGCGTTCTGGCATTGGAATTTCAGATCACACAAAGTCGACAATTTCAATCTCGTAATAACAGGTCCAAATGGGTCACTCCAAGCAACTCAGTACTATGATATCCTTAAAAATGCAATAGGAAATACGTATGGTAATGCCAAAGGATAGTAAGCCGAAGAATAGATTGGAATGAATTCAATTTCTGCATTTACTGAAGATCTTTTATCTTTGCTATCGTCTTTTGTAAGCTCCAGAAGATTTATTGCTAAAAGATAATGATTGACTATTAAGCAAGGTCCCGA
>Ga0137374_10010131_pt1 | contig 11101 bp, 8 predicted proteins | sample SagtaG_20_FD_104811 | JGI IMG/M metagenome (GOLD analysis project Ga0137374, IMG submission 104811) | Vadose zone soil microbial communities from Sagehorn Ranch, Mendocino, California, USA - Sage1_R_100_16 metaG | ecosystem: Environmental > Terrestrial > Soil > Vadose zone | place: USA...
CCAGGGGCACCACGTCGATGACCGGGGGACAGACGGAACCAAACAGGTCGACTACCCGCCCATCTGCGCCGACGTCGGCCGCCAGGTGACCGAGGGCCCCGCCGACCGTGGAATCATCGTCGGTGGGAGCGGGCTTGGCGAGACGATCGCGGCCAACAAGGTCCCTGGAGTGCGCGCGACGCTGTGCCATTGCCTTCTCACTGCCCGCCTCGCCCGCACCAACAACGACGCGAACGTGCTGGTGCTGGGGGCCAAGATCACCGCTCCCGCACTTACCGAGGAGATCGCCACGATCTGGCTTACCACGCAGTTTGAGGGTGGGCGCCACGTACCACGTCTCGAGCAGATCGCCGCCCTCGACCGCCGTGCGCCACTTCGTTGACCAGGCGGCCGTTCACAATGCGACCTGCGGGCTTGTTTCCGGCTCCTGGTCTCCAAAGGTCCCGAACGCCTCACCGGCGGCAGCGCTGTCGGACGGTATGACGATCGCCGACGCCTCGTCGGGAGTGAGAAAGACGGCGTCGCCGTGGGACAGGCCGATCTTCTCCTGGTAGATCCGCACCTTCAGGACCTCGTCGCCCACTCGCACGTGGTAGTCCCAGCAGTCACCGTGGTAGATGCTGAACTCCACCCGGCCCGGCCACGCGTGTTCGCTGTGTTGCCGACGGGAGAGCCGGAAGCTCTCGGGCCGCATGAACGCGCTCACCTTGTCGCCGGGGGACAGGCCGTCACACGCGCGGCAGCGCAGCGTTCCCTGGGCGACCTCCACCTCGGCGACGTCACCTGATACGGAGCGGACGACGCCGGGAATCCGGTTGGACACGCCGAGGAACCTGGCCGTGAACTCCTGCTGTGGCCAGGCATAGATCGCCTGGGGCAGGCCGACCTCGACGATCTGGCCGCCCTTCATCACGACAACCTCATCGGAGATGGCAAGCGCCTCGTCCTGGTCGTGGGTGACAAAGACGGTGGTGATGCGCAGGCGTTGCTGCAACGCCCTGATCTCATCCCGCATGTAGTCGCGCAAACCAGCGTCGAGATTGCTCAGCGGCTCATCGAGCAGGAGCACCTTGGGCTCTCTGATCAGGGCGCGGGCCAGAGCCACCCGCTGCTGCTGGCCGCCGGAAAGCGCCGGGGCCGGTCTGTCCGCCAGGTCGTGCAGGCCAACAAGCTCGAGCGCCTCGAGCGCGCGCTGCGACGCCTGCTTGCGGTTGGTCTTCGACCGCCCCACGCGGAGCGGGAACATGACGTTGTCAAGCACCGTCATGTGCGGCCATATCGCGTAGGACTGAAACACGATGCCAATGGGCCGCTGATGCGCACCGACGAACTCACCGCGGGCGGCGGAGTACACGACCTTCAGGTCGATCGTGCGCCACAGCTCGTCCGGGTAGCCGTTCGCGCGGGAGATGAAGTCCTCATAGGTCGCGAACATCCAGTTGTTGCGCACCCTCTTCCCGGCCGCGCGCCGCCAGTGCCGACGGCCCGCCTCACCGGCGAGCACGGCGGTATAGCCGGGGCGATCGTCTAGGTAGTGCTTGAGGGTGGCGGCTGCGACGTTGAACTCCACGCCGCTGTCCACCATCGGCGGCAGCCGATCGGTGATCTCTCGCCAGCCCTCCGCGGCGCTGTAGTCGCGTACATCCATGCCAAGATCGGTCACGTCCAGGCGGTCGACCGCCTCGGCGCCTTCCTCAAGCAGTGCCCGGCGGAGGACCTCGAAGACCAGGTCGTTCTGGTGCGGGTAGGTGATGATCAGGACATGATCGCCGGGAGCCGTGGGGCCGAGCGCGGACCGTCCGTACCGTCGCCGGGCCAGCGGCATCAGGGCGCAAGGATCGTCGCATCGTTCCTGCCGCAGGTAGCCGGGGTGGCGAGGTGCGGGATAGCCGAGACCAGGCAGCGTGGTCGGTGTCCCCGGCGCCAGTTCGTTCAGCTCAACGGGCGTCGTGGGCGACATGCCACTCCTTGACTAGTAAGTCTCGGTAGCGCGGCGTCGTAGGCTCTCCGTCGACGCTGCACCGGATGGCCTGATAGTAAGACCATTTTTACGCCTCGCCTCAACTTCGAGTCAAGTTGCCCTAAACGCCTGGTACTGGCCGTTACGCCGTGATCACCCGGATCCGTCGCGCTCCTTTTCCACAAGCTCGGCGATCCGGGCCACGGTAATTTCCGGCATGAGCTCGCGGACCAGACGGGCGAGAGGTAGCTCCTCGCCCACGGCAGCTGCCATGGACAAGGCGTTCGCCAGGTCTTTGGCCCACCACGTGAGGCGCATCTGCTCAATCTCGCGCAACGTGCGGCTATCGGTTGGCCCGGCCACGAGCGCGCGCCGCAGCCGCCCGCCCGGCACGCCGAGCCGTTTCCCCAGGTGGAACGCCTCCGTCAGCGCGGCGATCGTCGCCCAGTGGACGAGGTTGTTCACGGTCTTGCCGACCTGGCCGGACCCAAGCGGGCCGAGGTGATGGACACCGGAGCAAAAGGTCATGAGGGTGGGTCGCAGGCGGTCGAGGACGGCGGGATCGCCACCAACGAGCAGGTTGACGCGGCCCTGGTCGGCCCCGCGGACCCCACCGGTCAGGCCCGCATCGAGAACCTCGGCGGGAGGGGAGAGCGCCTCGGCCACCTGGCGGCACGTTTCCGGTCGCACGGAACTGCAGATGAGCACCGAGAGCCCGCTGCGAGCCGCCTCAACCAGGCCGCCCGGGCCAGCGCAGACCGAAACCACATCGTCGTCGGTGGGGACCACGACGAGCACGCAGTCACAGTCGCGGCCTACGTCGGCAGGTGTTTGCGCCGCGCGGGCGCCCAGCGAGGCCGCCGTTTCCACCGCCGTGGGATCGACATCGCAGCACATCACACGCAGCCCGGCGGTCAGCAGGTGCGCCGCAATTGGCGCTCCCATCGCGCCCAGGCCCACCACCCCGACGCGCGGCCGTTCACCACCTGAGGTCATTGCTCAATCTCCGCGACGACACCGCCCGCGAAGGTGCCGGCATCGGCCACGCGGGCTAGCGGCCGGACCTCTGCCGTGTCATGGCCTGGTCGAGCAGCTTGGCCCCGTCTTCCGGGGTGAGCTGCACGGCGTGCCGCTCTATCTGATGCAACCGCATCGTCCGCAGCAGGCCGGTGTCCTGGATGGCGAGGTAACGCGCGGTGTCGGATGGGTCCAGGTTGAAGTGCTGGTGCCACGCCCAGCGGGGCGGCGCGAACAGCGTGCCCTCCGCCCACTCGACGACAGTCGGCTCATCGTCGTCGTAGTTGATGACGGAGTAACCCTTCCCCTTGACGACGTACAGGTACGCTTCGGTGGTGTGGCGGTGGCGTACCGAACCCTTGCCCGGCTTAAGTTCGGCGACATGGGCGCTGAGGACCTCGTAACCGGCTAGGTCGAACCACTGGCCGTGGTTGCCCCGCCAAGGCCGTTCGGGCAAGTCCATCTTCCGCAGGTCGTGCGGGACGACGAGGCCTTCGATCGGCGGGTGCTCGCGGTTGAACTGGTCGCGCGCCCCGATCTCGGACACGGAGCGGTTCTGCTTGTCGTTCGCCAACACGCCGAACTGGTACTCCCTACGCACAGCTCATTCCTCTCCAAGCGCTCGTCCGCAGTGCAGCCACACGCGATCACTCGGTGTGAGCCCACCCGCTAGGATGGCATAGGGTCATACCATTTGTCCATATGCCCCGGAACAGCGCCAGGACATGGCTCCCCGGGCGGCCGGGGCATCCTTCCTTTTCACGACGCTGGTCCTGAACCGGGCGACACGCAGCGGCAGCCGTTCGGGATAAAAAGCCAACCCACGATTCATGCCGAACGGCTCGCGCCAGCCGGCACACCCACGGATGATGCTTCCTGGCTGGGTTAGATTTCCAGCTATCGCACTGATGGCAGCCGCGGGTGCGAGCGGTTGACCCTGGCGCTGGAAGGTGGCGGCAATGAGTGACGACAGCCATACTCTCGGCAGGCTGGCCGAGGAGGCGTGGGCGCGGCACAGTGATCATGAATCGCTCTATTTCGAGGGAACCTGGTTCCGCAGTCACAGGCTGGCGCAGCGGGCGCGCCGCGCGACCAGGGGCTTCATTGAGCTCGGGGTACGGCCGGGGGACCGCGTCGTCGTCTTGATGGCCAACTGTCCCGACGTCTACATCACCTACACGGCGCTGTGGCGGGCCGGCGCGGTCGTGACCCCGGTGGTGTTTCTCGCCAGCGAGGACGAGCTCAGCCACATCCTTCGCGACTGCGGGGCGCGGGTGGTGGTCACCTCGGCGGAATGGACAGGAAAGGTCGCCAATGCCGCCGCTGGCCTCGACGTCACCGTCGCGGTCGCGGGCGAGGCTCCAGGCGAGGCAGCGCAGGCACCGGGCACGGTGCCACTGGCCGAGCTGGAGAACGCCGCCGAGGCCCCGGTGGTCGACCGCACGCCCGATGATCTAGCGGCGCTCATGTACACCGGTGGCACTACCGGGCGAGCCAAGGGCGTCGTGCTGACCAACGAAGGTCTGTGGCGAGTCGCCCGGGCCAGTTATGAGCGGGCCCACGTGCCCGGCGTGAACCGCGCGATCATCCCGCTGCCGCTGTCCCACGCCTTCGGACTGATAGTCACGATCGTCGGGATGCACGCCGAGGAGCCTGCGGTGAGCGTGCTGCAGCGCTGGTTCGACGCCAAGCAATGGCTGGCACTCGCAGTGGAGCACCGGATCCAGCTCGGGGCCGTTGTGCCCGCGATGATCCAGCTGCTGCTCGCCGAGCCATTGGAGGAGACCGATCTGTCCGAGCTGCGCTACCTCTCCAGCGGCGCCGCGCCGCTGGCCCGCGAGGTACTTGAACAGTTCGAACGCCGGGTTCCTTCGGTACAGATCCTGGAGGGCTACGGGCTGACCGAAACGTCGGCGGTCACTTCGGTCAACCCGCCCGGCCACCGCAGGGTCGGCAGCGTCGGCCTGCCACTTTCCTGCTACCAGGTTGTGATCCGCGACGACGACGGCCACGAGCTGCCCCCCGGCAGCGATGGCGAGATCTGCGTGCGCGGCGAGACGCTGATGCGCCGCTACTGGAACGCGCCCGACACGACCGAGGCGGCACTGGCCGATTCGGGGCGTGAGCTGCGCACGGGTGACATTGGGCGGCTCGACGCGGACGGCTACCTCTACATCGTCGACAGAAAGAAGGATCTGATCATCCGCAACGGCTTCAACATCTACCCGCGAGATGTCGAGGACGTCCTCGTCGAGCACCCGGACGTCGCCATGGCCGGGGTCATCGGCCGACCGGACGCCAAGGTGGGCGAGGAGGTCGTCGCTTTCGTCATGGCCCGCTGGGGTGCTCATGTGGCCGCCGATGAGCTGACCGCGTTCGCGAAGCAACGGCTCGCGGCGACCAAGTACCCCCGTGAGATCCACGTTGTCGACACGATCCCACTGACGAGCGTTGGCAAGCTCGACCGCAAGAAACTCCGCGCCACGCTCGCCGCGACACCACTCAGCGCCGCGAGCACGTAGAAACCACTCAGCGCGGGCCGCGGGGCATCGGGGGCGCGGCGGGTTTCGGCAACTGTTACGGCTACGAGGTCAATGCCAACGCGAACCTCCCAGGCCGGCCCGCGGTCGTGGACCAGCCGTTCAGCTCGGGACACGTGATCATGCTCGGGGTTCGACGCGTGCCACGGCAGTGGCGAGCCCGGTGCCGGCCTTCCTGCTGCCGCTGCTGCTCGGCCAGCTGTAGATGCAGCGCCGCGCGCCGTGATCGGTCCGGGCCGTTGGCCGCGCGCCTTAGGTTGTCACGTTGTGTCGGCGGGGCCGTGGATAACCTCGTCGTCGCGGCGGCGGGCCAGGGCCCGTGTGTAGCGGTCGAGTGCGGTGCGCATCTGCTGAGGACGCGGAGCGGTGGGGTTGGTGCCGAACACGAACGGGAAGAAGCCGCCGGTCTCCTCGATGCCGGCGCGGATCTGCTCCACCTCGCCGGGCGGATACAGGCGGGCGGGGTCACCGACGGCCACCCAGCCGATCGGGATCCGGGTCGCGGGTGGCACCACGCAGCCGATATGAACGGCACCGCCGAGGGCCACGCTGCTGGCCCGGCCCATGGTTGCGCCGTTGAAGATCATGGCACCGGTGGCGATGAACACCTCATCACCGATCCGGCAGCCGGTCAGGTACGAGTGTGGGCCGGCGAGCACGTAATCCCCGACGGCCAGCGGGTGCCGCTGGGTGCCGCGCAGCACGGCGTGTTCCATCACCACACAATTGGCGCCGACCTCGACGGGGCCCCCGTCGGCGGTCAGCACCGCGCCATGCAGGATGCAGCTACCAGGGCCGACATGGACCTGGCCGCTGAGCACCGCGGTGGGCGCGACATAGGCATCCGGGTGCACGGACGGAGTCATCTGCCGGTGTCGTATCCTCACCCGCCCACTGTGCACCATCAGCGCTCGAAGGCGCACAGCAAGCCGCTCACTGAGCGGCGGAAGGGTCCAAGCGTCGGTAGAGCTTGGTATCTCTGGTGGATGGCAACAATCGGCTCGCCCTGGCCGCCCTCATCGCGTCTTACGGGATCAACGGACGTAGGCTCACGCTCACCAACGACGCCGCCTACGATCTCGTGATGAAGGTCGCCTCCGGTCAGCTCGACTCGGTGGATGACATTGCCGCCGTCTTGAATAGCCACCGGCATCCGCGCCCGACCGAACCGGGGTTCTCAAGCAGGCTCAAAGTAGCCGCCGGATGGCTTGCCAGGGTACGGGGTTCATCGGTGAGAGGAGCATCGTGTCCGACCTGAAAGAGGAGCTGCACCGCAAGCTCCAGGCCAGCAGGGCAGCGCTGCTGTCCAAGCTCGACGATTTGAGTGAATACGACCTTCGTCGTCCGATGACGCCGACTGGTACGAACCTGCTCGGTCTGGTGAAGCATTTGGCCGGGCTCGAGTACGGATACCTGGGCGAATCGGTCAACCGCCCGGCTCAGGAGACCATGTCGTGGATCGAGGATGGCTCGATCTGGGAGGGCGCCGACATGTGGGCCAGGCCCGATGAATCCAGCGAGTACCTCATCGGTCTCTACCGGCGCGCCTGCGCCCACGCCGACCTGGCCATAACCGACCTCGACCTGGAGTCACCCGGGTCGGTTGCCCACTGGCCCGAGGACCGGCGCGACACCACCCTGGGCGTCCTGCTCATCCGGATGGTCGCCGAAACAGCCCAGCACGCGGGCCACGCAGACATCATCCGAGAACTCATCGACGGAAAAGCTGGCCCAGACCATGACGAGGCCTTGGACGAGCCCTCCTGGCGGAAGTACGTCGCCCAGATTCAAGCCGCGGCAGACACATTCGCTACCAGGACCGACCCGGCCAAACCGTCCGACCAGCCGCACTGACGACCTCGAAGCTCTTACGACGGTTGGCCGCCCCTGGAGCGTGCCGCTTCTCTGGCGGGCAAGACCCTTGCCAGCCCAGTCGTAGCGCATGGTGGTGCGGGAATGAGTCCCTCAGCAACCGGGTGCGTCACCGGCCCATATGGAATTGTGAACTCGTGGCCGCTACCGTGTGGGCACGTCCTTTAAAGGAGGGGAACTATGAGGCCAGTGGGCGTGGCGTGTGCGGCGATGACGTTAATCCTGGGCTCGCTCGCCACGACGGCAGCGACCGCGAGCACGGCGGGCATCACCATCTCCAATGTCGTCGATGTCTCGGCTGATCAGACCGCGCAAAATGAGACGCCGCTGGCCGTCAACCCGGCCAACCCGGCCAACATGATTACCGGCAACAATGACTGGAATTACAACGACGGCTGCGGTGTGAACAGCACGTTCGACGGCGGCGCGACCTGGACTCCGACCCTGCCCAATGGCTTCCTGCCAGGTATCACCAAGTTCACCAACGATCCCGCCGTACCTGGCGACGGCGCTTACGACGCGGGCGGCGACCCGACGATCGCGTTCAGCCCCGACGGCAAGGTCGCTTACTACGTCTGCCAGGCCTTCAACTTCACCTCGCCGTATCAGATCGCGCTCTTGCTCAACCGCTCGCATGACGGCGGGCTGACCTGGCAGCACAGCGGCCTGACCCAGATCTCCACCTTCACGGGGAACGGCGTGAGCAAGGGATCAACCGGCCAGTTTCCTGACCACGAGAACGTTCATGTCGACCAGACCAACGGTTACATCTACGTCACCTGGGCCCAGTTCAACGGCAATAGCACCCACTCGCCGGTGTATGTGGCTGTGTCACGCGATGGCGGGGACCACTTCACGGTCTCGCAGGTAACGGCCGGTGACGTGCGGAACAATCAGGACCAGCGGATCGTGACGGACCAGTCCGGTAACGCCTACCTCACCTTCGACAACGGCATCCAGGGCGGCAAGGGAACAGCGCTTTATGCGTCGAAGTCGGTCGATGGGGGACGCACCTGGTCCGCTCCCGTCAAGTTCACGACGTTGACCGACCCGGTGTGCGTCTTCCCGCCGTACTGCTTCAACATCTCGGGGGGCCAGTTCCGCGCCGGCGGCACCTACCCGGCACCGGCGTTCGACCCGGTGCACCACCGGCTCGACGTGCTCGTGGCCGACATTCGCGGTCCCTTCGCCGCAATGTACTTCTACGCGCTGGACCCGGCCACGCTATCGGTCGACTTCACCTCCAGCATCCCAGGTGGAAATGGCGACCGCTTCGCGGGTGAGCTTTCGGCAGCGCCGAACGGCCGACTCGACGCCTCGTTCTATGACCGCGGGTACAGCGGCAACACGCTGGTTGATCTGACCTATGCGACGAGCAGTGACGGCGGCCACACGTGGCAGCAAGCGCGGGTGACTTCGCAGGGGTTCGATCCGTCAACATGGGGCGTGCCGAGCGGGTCTTCATTCCGGCCGTTTATTGGCGACTACAACGGCATCATTTCCACCAATGCCCACGCGGCGATGACCTGGACCGGCTTCGCCCCGCCGCAGCCCTACAACCTCGAGGTCGATTTCGCCACAGCAACTCCCTGACGGTGGCGCGTCAGGGCTTGCTGTCCCGTGGCGGACACTGCATCCCGGTATCTGTTCACTCGATCGGCCGGTGAGCGATGGCGGCTGGCTCGCGGCCCGCGAGCAGCCAGCCGGCGGCGGCCGCGATGAGCGGCATGCCGATGAGGATGATCAGGAGGTTCTTGGCCGGGACGCTGCTGAGGGATGAGCGGCCGTCCAGCGGGTTGTCCCAGGAATAGGCGAGGGCGGCCACATAGCCGGCCGCCGTGCCGAGCACCGCGCCGAGCAGGGCGAGGGCGCCGGCGGTGGCGGCGGTGAGGGTGCGGCGAGTCGAACTGCTCGCCCCGGTGGCGGCCAGGGTGCGCAGATCGCTGGCCGTTTCGCTGCGGATGAGGCCGACGGTCATGGCGAGGATGCCCAGCGCAAGGAGGATGCCGAAGACGGTCGCCCAGTTGATGATCTCCGCCGACGAGGGCGCACTGGACTTCGTCTCAACGGTCATGCCCGCGGCGGCCGCCGTCAGCCGGGCGTTGTTGATCTGCGCGGCGGTGGGGGGATGGGGGGTTTGGATGAGCCAGCCGGAGGTGGTGACCTGGAGGTGGAACTCGTGGACGGCGTGTTCGGTGATCACCGTGTTGGGTGCCGACGTCCCGGAAGGAAGAGCGCTGACCTCCTGGATCACGGACACCAAGGCTGATCGCCGCGAGCGCCGAGCCCGAGCGAGCCCGGTAGCGCGACAGGTCACGCAAGGCCAGGCGCACCGCAATCGCGGCCCGCCGGCCGAGCCGGGCCAGCGTCGCCAGGCACTGGGGGGACAGCAGGATCACCGCCACGATAAGGGCGACGAAGCCGAAGACCAGCTCCGGCGCTCCCCCGCCGTTACCGTTGCTCTTGCCGGAGTAAGTGAGCAGGACGAAGGCGACCACGAGCAAGATGACACCGGGCCCAGCCGAGCGGTGCACCCGTTTGGGGGGAGCAGGCCTCCCGGACAGGGCGGTCACGATGGGGACCCTGGTGATCGAGCGGGCCGACCGCGAGGCAGCAAAGAAGGTGGCCACCACGGCTAGGACCATGGCCGGGACGATCACCACCCACGGCAGCGCGAACGCGCCGATCACGTGGTGGGCGCTCATCTCTAGCCGCGGCCGGTAAGCGAGCCAGGCCGCCAGGCCCAATGCGGCCCCGGTCAGCGTGCCGACGACACCCACCACAACACCGTTGGTCCGCACGACGAGACGGATGTTCTTCTCCGTGGCGCCCAGGGCGCCGAGCAACCCGATCGCTCGCAGCCGGCGCTGCGCCAGCACCGTGAAACCACCCACCGCCACCAGGGCGATGAGGAGCATGGCGACGGTGGCCAGCGCGAGCACGATGGTCTCGGGGTTGAACGCGTTGCTCTGTGACGCCGACCCAGGGGTCGAGACGTTCGGGCCGAGGGAGGCGAGGCCTTGGAGCCGGTTGCCGGCCACACTCACCCCTGGCGCGTCGAACAGGACCGTCACCTGGCTCGGCGCCCTGACCTGGCCCGGCGCCACGAGGGCGAACTCGTCCAGCAGGCTCTGCGGGTTCTCGACCATGCCGACGACGCGCCAGGCCCTTCCGCCCTGATGCCAGAGGTCCCCGATCTTGAGGCTGAAGGTGTTTGCCACCCCTGCGGTCACGGCCACCTGGCCAGGACCGGCGGGGTAGTGCCCGCTGAGCAGGGAGAGCACCGGCTGCCCGAACGGTCCGTGCGGGTTCTGGGCGCGCAGGTCGTAGGTGCCGATCGAGCCGGGGATGGCGATGGTCTGGTTCTCGATGACGTCGACGCCGCCGAAGCGGTGCAGCAGCGCGGCGATCTGGGTGGCCAGTTTTGGGTCGGACCCCTGGAACGTGGCGAGGTCCCCGGCGGTGCCGAAGCCCGTGTTGGCCGGGGGCGGTGTGTTGATGGCCACCGCCGCCCCGACGACCGTGGCGGCCACCGCGACCATGATGAGCGCCAGGACCAGCAGCTGCTGGCGCCATTCGCGGCGGAACAGCCGCCACGCCCAGCGGGTCACGGCCCGGCGGGCCGGAACGCCGCCGTGGCCGGCTCTGGTCCGGGCCGGGCGTTCGCGCAGCGCGGTGCTCACTGGCTCTGACCCGGCATCAGAAGCGATTC
>Ga0137374_10010134_pt1 | contig 11100 bp, 11 predicted proteins | sample SagtaG_20_FD_104811 | JGI IMG/M metagenome (GOLD analysis project Ga0137374, IMG submission 104811) | Vadose zone soil microbial communities from Sagehorn Ranch, Mendocino, California, USA - Sage1_R_100_16 metaG | ecosystem: Environmental > Terrestrial > Soil > Vadose zone | place: USA...
GGCGGGGTCGAGGTGGATCGGACCTCCCGGCGCTGCACGGTGGGGGGCCGGCCGGTCGAACTCACGCGCAGGGAATTCGACCTGCTGTTGGTCCTGCTCGAGCGTTCAGGGCGCGCCCTGACGCGCGAACAACTCCTGGAAGCGGCCTGGGGCACGACCTACGTCTCGGCCAAGACCGTGGACGTTCATGTGGCGGGGCTTCGTCGCAAGCTCGGGGACGCCGTTCAGATCAGCTCGTTGCGCGGGATCGGATATCGGCTGGAGCGCTGATGAAGGCCCGTCTCGCCTCGTTTCGGCTCTGGCTCCTCGTGGCCGTGCTCACCGCGGGAGTCGTCGGATTCGCCGGAGCCCGGATGGCCATCGGGCGGATCGAGCGCAGCAACGAGCACGCAGCAGACCGGGCAAAGGATCTCCAGATCGCTCGCGCCATCGGCGCTCAGGTGGCGGCCGGCGCCGACGTCCGACGCCTTCGCATCATCCAGTCGGTGCTCCCCAACGACCAGATCCTGGTCTACCGGGCCGGCCGAAGGCTCTTCGCCGGCCCCGCCATCAGGGGGTCGGACTTCGAGCTCGAGGTGGTCACCCCGTTCCCCGGGGGCCGCGTCCTCGTCCGTGACTACCACCCGCCGGTCTCCGGTTCGTCGCTGGAGTTGACCCTGGTAGTAGGGGGGTGGGTGCTCCTGGTGGTTGTCGCCGCCCTAGGGGCCGCCTGGTTGCTGACCAGGGCGCTCCAGGCTCCGATCGAACGGGCCGCGGTGGCGGCCGACCGGGTGGCGGCAGGGGATCTCGGGGCCAGGATCGGCCCGGCAGGGCCGGACGAGTTCGCTCGCTTGGCGAACGCCTTCGATTCGATGGCCGGGCGCCTCGAGGCCGCCGACCGTGACCAGCGCCAGTTCCTCGCTGATGTCGCCCACGAGATCGCCACGCCTGTGAACGCCATCTCGGGGCTGGCCGGCGCGCTCGCCGACGGGACGCTCGGGACGCGGGAGCAGCGGGCGGAGGCCGCGGGCCTCATCGAGGCGGAAACAGGCCGGCTAGGGTCCATGCTCGAGGATCTCCGGCGTCTGACCCGCCTCGACCTCGCCGAGCCCGTCCGCCGGGAACGGGTGGATCTCGCCGATCTCTGCTCGAGCGCCCACGCGCGGTTCGTTCCGGCAGCCCGACGGGCGGAGGTGGAGCTTGCGGTGCAGGCGAACAATCTCCACGTGACGGCGGATCGCCGGCTCCTCGAGACCGTCCTCGACAACTTCGTATCGAACGCCATCCGCTACACCCCAGCCGGGGGGAGGGTGAGCATTCGCACATCCCGGTTGGGCGACGCGCTCGTGGTCTCGGTCGCCGACACCGGCATCGGCATCGCTCGCGAGGACCTGGAAAGGATCTTCGACCGCTTCTACCGGGTGGACCGGGCCCGAGACCGCGCCACCGGAGGGTCCGGTCTCGGTCTCGCGCTAGCGAGGCGCGCTGCCCAGGCCCTGGACGGCCGGATCGAGGTGTCGAGCGAGCCAGGACGGGGAAGCGAGTTCAGGCTGGTCCTGGCCGCGCCTTCTTGAGCGGAGTCCTCGGCGGCAGCGGGCTACGACTCTCCGATTGTTGCGTGGGCTTTCGATCCGCTGGTCCTGCCCTAACCGTCCCATAACCGCGACCGGGTACACAGGAAGCAGCTCATGTGGCGATCATCATGGATGAGGAGGAACACATGGTCCCCGGATCAATTGCTGACTATCTTCAAGCGGCCGCCCTCCTCGGCGGGCTGGCCGGCCTCGCAGGTGCCCTGTGGGCGTCGATGACGGCGGAGACGACGGAGGAAACGCCCAGGATCCTGTCCCGACCGCCGGCCACGCAACGCGGCCCGCGTCGTCGCGCCCAGCCCGGACAAGCTCGACTGCCCTCAGACTCACTGGCCTACAGGCCTGCAAGGAGCAGTCGTGTGCGGACTGGCTCCGTGTCGCGGACCGGCAGGACCTCCCGTGCCGAGGCGTCGTGATATTCGAAGGGCGTCAGCGAAACGGGAGGCTCGCGCTGCCCGACGTCCTCGCATGAGGCACCCCAAGGCGACGCCGGGACTCTAGCCGGGCTCCTCGATACCGAGCAGCTCGCGCACTGCTTGTCCGAATTGTCGGTTCGAAAGCCGTCCGATCAGGCCCACGATCCGATGCTAGGGGGCGTGCCGGCCATGCTCGAGCATCGCCTCGAGCGTCTGCTCTCCCGCGGCGATTGTGGTGGCCCGCGCCTCCCTGAGCACGGCATCGCCACGCTCGAACCCGATGACCGCCTCGTACATGGAGACCGCCGGGTGATGCCACGACCCTGACAGCAATCGCTCGACCGCCTCTCGGCGGTTGTCCGGGGGGTCGCCGTGCCGGGAGAGGAACGCCGCCGCCAGCAAGGAGGCGACCTCGTTGCCCTCGGCCAGCGAGCCTGCAAGCATCCGCTCTCCCGCTGCCCTCGCCTCGTCGTCCCATCCGGCGAAGCTCAACTCGATGCAGAGCCTCAGGAGCGGCAGCGGCGACTCCTGCCCGAGGGACGCGACGACCCGCGCCGCGGCGTCATCGGCGCCCCCTCCCAGCAGCGCCATGGCGGCGTAGGGACGCAGCCATGGGAACCGGAAGGCCCACGTGGCCGCAAGACCGACCGCCTCGCCCCACCGACGGCCCTCCAGCATGCACCGCACGTTCAGCTCCATGGCGACGCCCGAGTGCGGTGCGAGCGGCGCGACCAGGCGCTCGCAGGCCGCGTATTCGCAAGCGAGCCACTCCAGCTTCGCCGTCTCGATGGTTTCGACGTGTTGCGCGGCCCCGAGCATGCTGCCGTTGCCCAGCCCCTCGGCCAGGTCATGTGGAAGCGTGCCCGGATCCACAGCAGCGGCAATCTCGAGGGCGCCCGCGAGGCCTGCCGCCGCCTCCGCGAGTGCTGCGCGATCCTGCCTCGCCCGGGCGAGCCGTGCGAGGTTGACCCACGGCTGGAGCTCGCTGACCCGGGCGCAGCCGCAGGGTGAGGCCGCGAGGACCCCAAGCTGCCGTTCGCACTGTTCGGTCGCCAGGGAGAGGAAGCCCTGCAGGTAGGCGGAGAGCGCGATGCGGTTCAGCTCGCCGGAGAGCCCGGTGAGCGAGGTGCAGTCCGGCGCCCGGCTCGAGCAAGCGGCGGTGTGCGCGGAGGCCTTCTCGAGCGTCCGCTGGATCGAGCCCCAGAACTTCGTCTCCGTCGGGCTGTTCGTGAGCGACGCCACGAAGTCGTCGAGGGCGTGCGCCGAGCGGAGGCCGATGGTCACTTCGTGCGACGGAGCTGGAGCGGGACGTAGCCCGCCATGCCATCCAGCGGGCAGGCCAGGACCTCGCGATCTCCCGTCGCGATCCCACGAAGCCACGGCCCGAGGCGGGGCTCGAACAGCGTGATCGTGCCGTCCGGGTTGAGTCGGCCGACATCGTTGCGAGGGTCGCTGAGCGCGACGGTGCACTTCCCGAGCCTTCCGTCGGCCCGCAGGACGAAGGCATTGGCCTTCGCCGCGTAGCAAACATAGTCGTCGACGTCGACGGCCAGCTTCGAGTGAGGCGAGTCCCATTCAGTCTGGAGCTCGTGCGCCAGGGTCCGGACGAATTCGTGCTCGCCGGGCCTGGCCAGGTCGATCTCGTCATCCCTCGGACCGCCCAGCTTTTCCAGCTCGTGGAACTGGACCGTGAAACGCCTGCTCGGCATCAACGCGGCCTTGATCTGCTGGATCAGCGGGGGCAGCAGATAGGCCGATACTCGGTCGTAGTGAACTCGGAGGCCGACGTGGAACGGCGGGAGCCGGTCGGCGGCCCGCGCCATTCCGACCAGGTTCTGCCACACCACGGAGAACGTGCCCCGGCCGCTCACGCGGACCCGCCGTGTGTCGTGGACCTCGGCGGGGCCGTCGAGCGTGATCTGGAAGTCCGTAACGCCTGCGTCCACGACCGAGGCGAAGACATCCGGCGCGAGCCTGTAGCCGTTCGTCGTCATCCCCGACGCGAACGTCTTGCCTGCCGCGCCATACGCGTCGCGTGCTGTCGCGGTGACGTCCAGTACGATCGGAAGAGCAAGGGTGGGTTCGCCGCCGAACCACGACAGCGTGAGGTTGTCCACGTCCGCCACGCGCGAGAGGAGCCACCGCTTCAGCGCGGTGACGACCGTGTCGCTCATCCTTCCGATCTTGAAGTCCTCGTAGCAGTAGGTGCAGCGGAAGTTGCATTGCTCGGTGGGCAGCGCGATCACCCGCAGGACGCGAGGGTCGGCGACGGCGCGCAGAATGGAGAGTTCCAGCTCCTTGACAGGCACGTCAGCCCCCTTTCGCCGCCCTGGTCAACTCCCGCCCTTCCCGCACTGGCTCAGGTTGCACTGGCATTGGGAGGCATTGCCCTCGCCGGCCTCCTGGAGCACCTCCGGTGGCATTGCGGAAACCAGCGCCTGCAGGATCTCCGGATCGACGAACCGAATCATGCCCTTCTCATCGATCTGAATCCCTCGCGGGCCGAGAACCAGATTCACGCTCGTGGTCTGAATCTCACCGAACTCCGGCATCGGACCTCCTGGATGTGTGGTTCGTGAAGCCCTCCGCTACAGGAGACATGACGCCCTTGCCAAACGGCTCGGTTCCTACGGGCCGGGCTTGCCCGCCGGGAGATCGACCTGCACTTGGGGCTCCATCCCCTTCCCGCACTGGTAGTTGTTGCATCCGCACTGGATGGTGTTCCCCTCGGCGGCCTCCGGGCGGACATCAGGTCGTACGCCCGAAACCAGTGCCTGCAGGATCTCGGGATCGACGAACCTGATGCGACCCGCCTCGTCGATCTCGATTCCTCGCGAGCCGAGAACCAGGCTCACGCTCGTGGTCTGAATCCCGAACTCTGGCATCGGACCCTCCTCGGTGCGTGCCTCGTGACGGTCTCCGGTGCGCCGGTGGTCCTCGTTGCCCCGGCGTCCATTGTCATCGCGGCCGGCCAGCCAGTGCCGCCAAATGGACTGTGACGATCGACTCTCACCGAGGCGTCACCCCAGCGTCACGACTGCGTCACCACCGACCGCGCCTCGGAATCCGTCAGGAGCAAGTCCTGGCGAGCGCCCTTCCGTCTACTCCGGAGGTGCGTCCGGGCGATCGTGCTCGCCCGATGCCTGGCGCTTCCGGCGCTGGTAGTCGCGCATCCGCTGCGGGTACCCCTCGCGGATCGCGTCGTGGATGCGCAGGCCGCGCTCTCGGGTCAGCTCGCGCAGGTAGTGGTCGTCGGCCAGATGGAAGCGGACCGACTCGCCGTCCTCCGCCACGAGCAGCACCGAGAGCGGCGAGATCGCCGTCCGCGGCTCCACCCACGCCTCCACCTTCGAACGGGACTCGATGAACGCGAGGATTCCCTCGCGGTTCTCCTCCAGCTGCGGAACGCCCTTCAGCTGCCGCTTCACCCGGTTCGTGCGCGGCTCCCAGTCGTAGCGCGGGGCGGCCTGTCGCTGCTTCCGGAGCCGCTCCACCCACCGACGGATCGACCCGGCGAGCGAGCCGATGACGCCCGCCAGGACGAGGATCACAACACCGACCGCGACCAGTCGAATCATGAGTGTCTCGGGAATTCTGCCCCGGAACGTCCTCCCAGCGAAAGGCCCGCCGGCGCTTCGTATCTCCGGCGGGCCCCTTCGTCAGGATGCGATCACCCGAACGGCCGCGGTCAGGTCGCGACGTAGCACCCGCTCAGCACCTGTCCGGTGGTCGCGCTGGGACCTCCGCTCTGGCACGCGAACTCGATCCTCTCCGGCGAGACCTTGTCGTTCGTCCACACCGCCGTGGCCCCGCCCGCGGGGTCGAGGAAGATGGCGATGGAGTCCGCCAGGTTGCGGTTGGCGTTCGGCACCACCGAGCAGAAGATGCCGAACGAGCAGATGCCTCCGACGTGCACGGGGTTGGGATCCAGGCGCACGATCGCCACGTTCGGGGGCGACGTGTAGACGGCGCCGTTCCCGCTCACCGTCGCGATCGCACCGGTGATCTGCGCGAAATTCGCGTACCAGATGCTCGCGGGGAAGTTGGGCTGGTTCGTGTTCGACGAGTAGTAGATAGCGTCGACAGTGCCATTCCCTCCCGCGGCGATCCACGGGAAGAAGCTCGAGCCCTGCGTTCCCGGCGTGACGGCGAACGGCTTGGTCCAGTGCTGGCCCTGGTCGGGAGAGGTCACCAGGAGCAGGTTCGTCGGCTGGGGCTTCTCCTTGCAGTTCGAGTTCGTCTGGCAGTCCGTCGTGTAGCCCACGGGGTCGTCGTGGTGCCGCACCGGCAACAGCACGTGGACCTGTCCCGCGTCGTCGACGCTGATCGTCCCGAAGATCTTGTCCGCGTTGTCACCCTGCTGTGTCGCCATGTCATAGCGACCCTGCCAGGCCTGGTACGTGCTCCACGTCAGGCCCTGGTCGTGCGTCACGGAGACCCATGCCTTGTTGAACGGACCGAGCTGCGAGTAGTTGCACCCGCTCGTGGAGTTCGCCGTGGCGTCGTTGCCGGACAGCCACAGCGCGTACACGTCCCCGGTCGCGTCGTCGGCCACGATCCCGCTGGGGATCGTGTTGCACGACGACGACGACAGCGCGTCCGGGTCGTTCGTGATGTTCATCGGCGGGCCGAAGGTCTTGCCGCCGTCGGTCGACTTCGTCACGTAGACGAGTTCCTCGGGCGAGAACGTGTGGTACTCGAGCCACACCGTCGTGTCGTCCGGGTTCCAGGGGCCGTTCGAGACGTGCGGGGACACGTCGATCCACGGCCGGTCCGACGCGCCAGGGTTGCTGTCCGCCGCGATGGCCTCCTGCGGCCACGTCTGGGTCCCGTCGGTGCTCCGATAGATGCACGTGTGCAGCGCCGCGGGGAGGCCGCAGATCTGCCCGTTGTACACGGCCCCGGACGCGTCCACCGCATTCGTGACGTCGCCGATGGCGCCCGGGTCGGGCTCCCCCGTGTTCGTCCAGTTCACGCCGTTCTGCGAGACAGCGAACTCGCCGGGCGACTGCCAGGACGCATACCGGACGCCGTTCGTCGAGATCGCGAGCGAGGGCTCGTTCCCGTCATTGGACCCCGGTATGAACCCCTTCTGGAACGTGAACGTGGGAACCCCCGAGGCCGGCAGGATCATCACCACCAGCAGAACGACCCCCACGAGCGCCACTGCCACGGCGACGCGCCGCTTCATCCACACCACCCCCATCGGTTGCGAGCAGGTCATCCGTACCCCCGCGGAGACCGGTTCACACCGGAAATGTGCAGGTCAGGCGGATCGCCGGCCCGGTCCCGCATAGCCCCGAGCCGTCGGGGTACGCCGGTCCCCGAGAGCCCCCTCGGAGGGAGCGTTGTCGTCCGAGAGCAAGCGCACGTCCATCCTGCGCCACGTGCGTGAGACGCCGGACCGACGGTGAAGACGGTGCTGCTCGGCGTCGCGGCACCGCCGGACGTCCGGCGGAAGCTCCGCGAGATCATCCTGTCCCACGACGAGGTCGAGGACGTCGTGCAGCTTCTGACCATGTGGGTCGGGCCGTGCCGCCGTACTCGACCGCCACGATGGTCAACAGGAGGACGCCGGCCGTGCTGAGCGAGCCCTTCGACAACGTGATCACGGATTCCATCGGCCTCAGCTCCCCTCGGCAATTCGCTCGGCTAGCCCTCCTGTTCCACATATGGATAGTGCTACTATCCGCTCTTGCCGTCAAACCGAGGGGAAGGGTTGTGAAGGTCTCCGAGCTCAGCCGGCGAAGCGGCGTGTCGGTTCCGACGATCAAGTTCTACCTGCGGGAGGGGCTCCTCCCGCCGGGCACCGCCACCGCCCCGAACCAGGCCGACTACGGCGAGGGCCACCTGCATCGGCTTCGGTTGATCCGGATGCTCATGGACGTAGGCGGCCTGGGTCTGACCGCGGTCCGCTCCGTGCTCGACGCGATCGCGAACGAGGCGCTGCCGCTGCACCAGCTCCTCGGCGTGGCCCATCACGCGATGGGGCCGGGCCCGGACGCTGGACCCGTGGCGGAAGACGTCCAGCAGGCCCGCCGGGAGGTCGACACGTTCCTGGCGGGTCTCAGATGGCGGGTCAGCGCCGACGCCCCCGCCCGCCGGGCGCTGGCCGACGCCCTCGTCGCGCTGCGCCGGTTGGGCCGCGACGACCCGGTCGACGTGTTCCTGCCCTACGCCGAACTGGCCGACCGCCTGGCCGCCCTGGAGCTGAAGAAGACCTCCAAGACGGCCTCGCGGGCCGAAGCCGTGGAGCGTGTCGTGGTGGGGACGGTGGTGTTCGAGGCAGTCCTCATCGCCCTTCGCCGTCTGGCCCAGGAGAACCACTCGACCCGGCGGTTCGCCCAGGGTGGAAAGGCTGCCGCTGCCGCCGTGCGGTAGAAAGAGGCCCGTGGCCAGCACGCAGGTCTACCTCGAGCTCGGGAAGAAGCGGGTCTTCGCCGGCGGCCTCGACTGGCCGGGATGGTGTCGCAGCGGTCGGGACGAGGAGGCAGCGTTGGAGGCCCTGGTCTCGTCCGGGCCTCGCTACGCGAAAGCGGTCGGGCCGGCCGGGAGAGGGTTCAAGCCCCCGACGAAGGCGTGGTCACTGAAGGTCGTCGAGCGGCTCGAGGGCAACGCCACCACCGACTTCGGCGCGCCGGGCCTCCCGCCCGCCGCCGACGACCGCCCGCTCACCGACGCGGAGGCCCGCCGTCAGATCGCCCTGCTCGAGGCCGCTTGGCGCGCGCTGGACCGGGCGGCCGAGGCGGCCGTCGGAGTGGAGCTCCGCAAGGGCCCGCGCGGGGGCGGCCGCGACCTCGACGCGATCGTTCGACACGTCGCCGATGCCGACACGGGATACCTGGCCCAGATCGGCGACCGGTTCACTCTTCGAGAAGGCGACCCTCTGACCCGCGCGATCGTCGAGGATCTCCATGGCACGATCGTCGAGGCGCTGTGGGCGCGCATCCGGGGCGATCCTCCGCGGAAGCCCCGCCGCACCGGGAAGTACTGGACGCCGCGCTACTTCATCCGGCGCTCGGCCTGGCACGCGCTCGACCACACGTGGGAGATCGAAGACCGCGCCGGGCCGGCCTGAGTGGCAGGAAGCCACCGCGAGATGCCGGCGTTAGCCCGCCGCAGCCTTCCGCTTTCCCTTTGATGCCTTTGGCTCTGCCGTTCCCCCCGACTCGACGCCGGGGCGCAGGGCCTCCATGAGATCCGCGACGTCCACCCTTTCCGGATGGCTGGACGCACCGACCTCCCTGGCCAGCACTTCGGATACCCACTGGGACATCGAAACGCCATGGCGAGCCGCTGTCTCCGCCACCATCCTGTGGAGCTGGGGGGAGGCCCTGATGAAGATCTTCCCCGAGTAGTCGCCCGCAGCCGCCGGCGTGGGGATCTTGAGCCCCTGGTCCAGAGCGACGGCGATCCAGGCCGCCCGGGCATCCTCCAGCGCCTCGAGTGCCTCCGCACCGGAATCGGCCTCGGTCATGCACCCCGGCAGCTCGATGACCCGAGCGAAGTACCCCCCGTCGGGATAGGGCTTGAGCTCGATGTCCCAGGGCTGGCGGGCAAGTTCCAGCACCTCGGCGCTGTATGCGGTTGGTTCAGTCTCCCCCATCGCCACTCTCGCCTCCTTTCTCACCGAGCTCCCCCCGCAGCCGGACGATCACATGCTCGACATATGCCTGCTTGATGTGCGGCCGTCGGAACGGGACCGAGAGCGGGTAGGCGCCGGGCTTTCCATAGATACGGTGGGTTCCCGTCTGCCGCTTCAGCGCGTACCCAAAGACTCGCGGGCATCGCTCCAGCACCTCCGGACGGACGGCCTTGGGGTTCTGCTCGAGTCCCTCGAGCGGAGCCCGCCGCCGATCCCTCGCCACATCAGGCTATGCTAGCGTATGCGCTAGCGAACAGCAAAGTGCATCAACCGATCGACGCCGGTCTTCGGCTCGCTCGGCGCTCCGCCATATACTCCCGCCTGCGGTTTTGCACGGGCGAGAGTGCCGGAACTGGCAGACGGGCCGGACTTAGGATCCGGTGCCCGAAAGGGCGTGGGGGTTCGAGTCCCCCCTCTCGCACCTCCGCTTCGCACGCTGCCCACGAGCCGCGGGCGGCGGCCCGTTCAGCACTTGATCGGCAGCGGGACCGAGATCGTGGTGCCGGCCACCACGGTGACCTGCTTCGACGCCGGGGTGCATCCGGGCTCCGTCGCCGTGAACGTGTACTGGCCTGCGGTGAGGCCCCCCGCCTGGTACTGACCGGACGGGTCGGTCTGGACCGAGCTCGACTCCGGTCCGAACCAGGACACCGTGGCAAAGCTCACCCCGGTGTCGCCGACGACCGCGCCGGAGGTGGGCGATGGCGCACGCTCGGCGAAGGTCGTGGACGGGTTTCCGGGGATGATCCCGATCGCCCACAGGGTGCTCGCCGAGACGGCGTCGACGGTGAAGAGCTGGCCGGGGGGTGGCGGCCACGGCTGCGGCACGTTGCTCCACCCCGAGCCGTCGTAGTGCAGGACCGCTGGCCCGATCCCTTGCCCCACCGCGTAAACGTCGCTCGCGGCGAGCGCGTGGACGCCGTAGAGGACCGGTCCCCCTCCCACGAACATCCATGCGGTCCCGTTCCAGTGCTCGATGACCCCGGAGTGACAGACCTGTCCCTCGCCGCAGGACGAGGACCCGATCCCCACGGCCCACAGGTCGTTGAATGCCGTACCTGACACGTCCTGAAGATCCACCGAGACGTCGGTGATTGGGGGAGCGATGGGGATGCGCTTCCAGCTGCTTCCGTTCCAGCGGCAGGACACCGCGCCTCCCACCGCCCACACGTTCGTCGAGGACAGCGCGAACACGTCCCGAAGAAACGGGGCACAGGGGTTGGGGACGGACATCCACGCCGTCCCGTTCCAGTGGTAGGTGAGCGCTGCGGCCTTCGTCGGGTCGGTCGTCTGGAAGAAACCCACCGCCCAGGCATCGGTGGGAGTGATCGCGGCCACACCGGTGAGGACGTTCTGGTCAGTGCTCGTTCCGCGGTTGGGGGACGGGACACGGGTCCAGGCTGATCCGTTCCAGTGGAGGATGAACGTCCGGCTTCCGACGAAGTCGATGGAGTCCGCGTGGCCGACC
>Ga0137374_10010137_pt1 | contig 11098 bp, 8 predicted proteins | sample SagtaG_20_FD_104811 | JGI IMG/M metagenome (GOLD analysis project Ga0137374, IMG submission 104811) | Vadose zone soil microbial communities from Sagehorn Ranch, Mendocino, California, USA - Sage1_R_100_16 metaG | ecosystem: Environmental > Terrestrial > Soil > Vadose zone | place: USA...
TCCAGCATTGTCTGGAGACGCACACGGCTTACGTAGCGGTCCGCCGGTCCGTAAATGGCATCGCTGAACGTCATGTCGTAGGCAGACATGGTCTTGGCGATGGTGCCGGCTCCGCCGCCGACGCGAAAGAATCGGCGCGCTACTTCCTGGCCGGCGCCAACTTCAGCGAAGGTCCCGTACTTGGTTGAATCCAGATTGATCTGCAGAGCCCTCTCGTCGGTGGCGATTTCCATCTCTGGGTCCATAGAATTTCTGTAGCGGCAATTTCCGATCGCGCAAACTTACATGGATTGAGCCGCGCGCGACAAAAGCGGCAGAGCACTGCCGCACTCCCAAGCACTTCGTGCGAAACTCCGTTGCGACTACAACAGCCGCACTCGCTCGGCGTTCTTCGCTGGAATCCAACCGCGCAGATTATTTGGTAGCGCTGTGTAGGTCCAATCGCCGCGCGTGCTCAGGAATTTGACTTCGCTTCCGGGAGGCAATGCCAAAACGCTGTTGGCTGTGTCGGCGGTCGCGAGCCGCGCTTGGACATCTTTGCCTGTCACAACAGCAAGCGCGCTGCCTTTACTGCCGCGCTCGAGTTGCCAAGTCGCAACGATCCCTCCGGCAGAGATTAGAAGCATCACAAGCAGCAAGGTGAGCGTCGCACGCGACCGGCGACGGGTGAAAACTAACGCTGCTAAACAAAAAGTTGCGATCCAAAAAGCAACGGCTGCAGTGACGGTGTACTGATTTACGCTCGCAAATTCCAAATAACGTTCAAGCCGACCTGGTTGCAGCTCAAGCGCATGCGCTTCGTCGCGCGCGATCTGCAAATTGGCCGTGGCCTCGGGATGATGCGGCTCCAGGACGAGGGCGCGTTCGTAATTCAAAATCGCGCGTCCAAAATCGCCCGTGCGGAAGTAGGCATTGCCGAGATCATAAAACACATTCGCACTCCATTGCCCGGTGCGAACCAGTGTCTCGTAGCCAGAGATCGCTTCCTTGAAATGACCTTGGGCGTATTCCTGGTTTGCCTTTGCAAATTCGACATCTGCTTGACCCAATACTGAGGAGGTCGCGAGCGCGCAAAAAAGAAAAGCAATCTGGAATGCGCGTGCCTTCACTTTAAATTCTCAATCAACCCCAGGACTTCGCGGCGATTTTCCGGCGAGATCGTTGTCCCGCCGTTATGTGCGCCGCTGTATTGCCATTCGTCACTTTGCTCGAATAGACGCCGCAGTTGGTCGCGCGAGTCGCTGTTCAGTTTGAAAGTGTCAGCCGCAGTTTCTGCGTCCACCGCGTTCGGATCAATCCCGCCGCTGCGTGACGCCAATGCAGTTTTTACGCGAACGACTCTAGAGGCTTCGGCATAATATTCTCGCGGTGATGAGGCGTTACGACGCAATTTGTGCATTAGCTCAGCCGCTTCGTGCTGCAGCGCAGCGATGCGCCGCGCCTCGCGGTTACCGATTCGTGTCTGACGAATTTTCCAACCCACGAACGCGATCAGGGCGAGGAACGGGACCAACTGCGCCATCCAAAAAATCGGGCGCGTGTAGAGCGGCGCGAATGATTCTGCCGTTGCTGGCCGATCGGTCAGCTGATACAAAATATCCTGTGGTTTTGTTGTAGGCTGAGTCGCGGAACTGGCGCGACTTGCTGCAGCCGGAGGCGGGGACCCCGCCTGAGCCGAGGGTACATTCGCCGCAGCCACTCCGCCCTGAACACTAATTGCAATCGGTTCGCTGCGGAGTGTCACATATTGCTCTTTCGCTGGATCGAAATATGCAAATGCTAGCACTGGCACAGTTTGCTTTTTCTCATTGGGCGAAAACACCGTCTCAAAAGTTTTTGTGCCACTGATACCGACCTCGTCGTCCTGCTTGAACTTCGAGGACGGCGGATACTTGTGCCAGTCCCGTTCGTCTTCGACCACTGGCGCATTGACGCGGTCAAAGTTGCCGCGGCCCGAAATTGTGGTTGTGACGGTGATCGGATCCCCTACCTGCACACTTTTGGGTTTTGCGTCCGTTGTCATTGCAAAATTCCCAATTGCGCCCGAAAAACTCGGCGGCGCATTCGGTGGCAACGGCTTTACTTCGAGCGCCACGGGCTCGCTCTTGATCTCTACTTCGCGGCGCTCACCCATTTGGGCGAAGGGATTACTGAAGAATGGATCAGAGAACGGATCATCGAGATCGAACAGGTCGAACGGCGAGCGCCCACGGGATCGCGGCGCACTTCGCGCTCGAGGGACTATGACTTGTGCCTTCGCCGTGACCGGTCCAATCTCGAATTTTCCGGCGCGCGCCGCAGCGATTGCGGTCTTATATGTGACCACATCATAAGGTCTGCCATTGAGCGTTTCCGTAGTTTGTCCGGATTGTTGTAATTTCTGGGCGGTAAAACCTTGTCCGGTGATTTCAGGTGGCTCGATAAGCCTAGGGCGAACGCGTGGGTCGAATCCCATCCGGATCTGAACAGGAACAATCTCGCCGACGTACGCAACCTTCTTCGGCACAATCAATTCGGCAAAAAGCAGGTCGCGTGCGCTGACCGGCTGGCTTTGTGCGCCACGACTCGGCCGCGCGCCAGAGGAACGGCCTGCGGAGTCTGCAACATTTAAAACCAATTCCGGAGTCTTTAACAACTTTCCGCCGGCACGGACTGTTTGCGGCGGAATGGTGAATCTGCCGGCTCGAAGCGGCAGGACCGTGTAATTGTAGGTGACGCTCGAATTAGTTGTAAAATTGTGTATTTCGAACTGTCGCGATGTGCCGGTGGCGTGAATCTCCAAGCCATCGATTGAAATTTCTTCCGGCGGTCTCGCATCTCCGGGGCCAGTTACCTTAATCTGTAGCTCAACCGTTTCGCCGACAGCGACCTCCGAATTGCTCAACACTGCCGTGACATTCGGAGAATCGGCAAACGTGGAGCTAGCGGCGAGAATCGCAGCGACTGTCCCAATCAGAAATGCGCGTCCCATTTTCAATCAAACCTCGAACATCAAACCTTAAATTTCCAGTCACCAGTCGTTATAGACACGACGCCTTACTTTGCGTTCATCAAGTTGGACTCGCGCCTCTTCATCTTTCATCGATTCAAGCAACGCGAGAGCTTGGCGTTCGCTCATTTGACCCTCTTTTTCCGCTTCGGTCTCCGCAATCTGCGCGTTTTTGTCCGGTGACTGCTGCGATTTGTCTTCTCCTGCCCCTTTCACATCTCCGGCGAGTTTCTTTTGGGGAGATTCTCCCGGAGTAACAGATGGTGTCGCATTTTCGTCCTCTCCTTCTCCCGGCGAGGGCGAGGGGGACTCATTTTCTCCTTCCCCTGGGGTCGGTGATTCTTCAGCTTGGCGTTCCCCAGGCGACGGTGAAGGCTGGTTGGCCTGCTGCTTTTCCGCGCCTGGCGACGGAGAAGGGCTCTCGCTGGGTTGTTGCTGCTGTTTCTTTTGTGGCTCGTTCTTCGCCTGGGCCTGGTCGTTTTGCTTTTCTTGCTTCTGCTGTTTGTCGCCGCTCGATTGGTCTTGTGGCTGTCGATCTTGCGATTGCTGCTGCTGATCCTTTTTGTCTTGTTGACCTTGCTGCTGTTGCTGCTGTTGCTGCTGGTTCTGCTGTTGCTGCTGATCCTGCTGTTGCTGCTGGTCCTGCTTCTGGTCTTGCTGTTGCTGTTTCTGTTGATTCTGCTGCGACTGCTTCTGCTGCTGGTCTTGATTCTGCTGTTGCTGCTGATCTTGATTTTTTTGCTGTTTCTGTTTGTCCTTTTGCGGCGGCGACGGAGAAGGGGAGGGCTGCTGTTGCGATTTCTTGTTTTTTAGCTCCTCGATCTTCTTTTTAACGTAATCGTAGTTGTCCTTGGCCTCCTTGTTTTGCGGGTCCAGTTTGAGCGTTTGTTCATAATGGTCGAGCGCGTTCGTCCAATCGCTGAGCTTCTTATCGTCAGTTTTCTCGTTTTCGCCCCGCTGATAAAGCGTATTGCCAAGATTGTAATGGCCCTTGCTCTGCAATCCAGTATCACGCGTAAGCAATGCCTGACTGAATGATTCCAGCGCTTTACTGTAATCCTTTAATTTGTAAGCGGCCGTGCCAGAATCGAACTGGAGCTTGTCCTGGGCGGACGTTTCTGGATGCGATTTCAACGTCTGCTGAAACTGGCTGTACGCGTCTTCGAATTTACCCTGGCGATATGCGTCGATTCCCGGCGCCGCAGCAAACGCGAATGAAGAAAGTAACATTAGCAAAGCGGCGGTCGCGCCTGCAGTTGAGATAGGTCCGCCTGCAGCGGTGTGCGTAGCATCGTGCGCCGGCGCAGGGACGGAGCGCCGTACCCGCACGCGTTTCCGCTCGGAAACAAGGATCGATAACGCCAGAGCAATTAATGCCGCGTCCAGCGGCCATTCGTAACGCTCAATAGAACGGCGCGACAGACGCACATCCATTTCAGCAGCTTGCATCTTTATCAGTCCTTCACTTTGAATTTGCCGCATCGTGCGGGGCCCGTTTTCCAAATGAACATAAAATCCGCCCGTGCCTTGCGCGATTTCGCCCAAGCGTTTGTCGTCCAGTTTTGATTTAACGACTTGACCGGCCGAGTCCTTCACGAAGGCCGTTTGGCCATCGTCACCCGTAACCGGAATTAGCGAGCCCTGCGGTGTTCCGACGCCCACGGTGAAAATTCGCACGCCCGCATCGGCTGCTTCTTTCGCCGTCTTTATCGCATCGCCGCTCAATTCCTCGCCGTCGGTAAAGATGATGAGCGCGCGATTCCCTGTTGCGCTTTTGCCGAAGCTCTGCATTGCGAGAGCAATGGCACTGGAAATATTGGTGCCACCCTCGGGAATCGATTTCGTGTCCAGATCATTGATGGCCTCAACTACAGCATCGTAATCAATCGTAAGTGGGGCTTGCAAAAAAGCGCGCCCGGCAAAGGCGATGAGACCAACACGATCGCCTTGGAGTTCATTGATTAAATCCTGCACCGCAAGCTTGACACGTTCGAGGCGATTGGGCTGAACGTCGTTGGAAAGCATGCTCCGCGATGTGTCCACCGCAATCAGCAAATCGAGCCCCTTACGCTTTACATCCTCAAAAGTATAGCCCCAGCGTGGTTGCGCGAGACTGACAATGGCCAGGGAAAGTCCAAGCAACTGGAGAGCAAACTTTATAATGCGCCGCGGCCGATTCACCGTCCCGGCAAGCTGCGAGAGCAAACGAGGCGAAACGAACTCTTGCAGTCGCCTCAGCCCGCGCTGCTCGGCACGAACAAAGAGCGCAACCAGCAGCGGGATGAGCAACAATCCCCAAAGCCATTCTGGTGCACCAAAGCTCATAAAATCATCAAATCGTTGAATCGCTAAGTCGTTAAATAGGAACGTTCACGGCAACTTTTTCCAGATTGTTTGGGATAACAAAATCTGCGCCAGCAGCAACCCGCATCCGCTCATGAGACATAATGGAAATAGATCACGGTATTGCTGATACTTCTTTACGCTGACCGTGGATTTTTCCAGCTTGTCTATGTCGTCGTAGATCTGTTCGAGCGACTTTGTGTCAGTCGCCCGGAAAAATTTCCCGTCCGCGATTTTTGCAACCTCCTTCAGTCCAGTTTCGTTAAACTCTACGCGTTGATTTTCGTACAGAACATTGCCCAGAGCATCCGTTAACGGCCCTCGACTAGTGAAGATCGGCGCCGGTGCAATTCCGTTGATGCCGGCCCCAATAGCGTAGAAGTGAATCTTTAATGCTTTGACTGCTTCGGCGGCAGTGTTTGGCGGAACTTTGCCCGCATTATTTTCGCCGTCAGTTAATAATACCAGCACCCGACTTTTGGAACGTTTGTCATTGAGCCGATTGGCAGCGGCGGCCATCGCCGATCCAATCGCGGTGCCATCTTCGACGAGGCCGATTCGGACTCGATCCAGATTTTGCAAAAGCCAATCGTGGTCCAGCGTCATCGGGCTCACGACGTACGGCCGACCGGCGAACGCAATGATGCCGATTCGATCGTTCGGCCGCTCTTCGATAAATTTGCGTGTGACTTCGCGGATCGCATCTACTCGTGTCGCTTCTTGTCCGCCAATCGTAAAGTCTTTCGTCAGCATCGACCCGGAGACATCAAGTACAAGCATGATGTCGATCCCACTCGCCTCGATCTGAGTAAGACTCTTGCCGAGCTGCGGGCGCGCAAGCCCAACGACGAAAATCGCGAGCGAAGCGAGCAATAACGTTCGCAGAATCTTTCCCGCACGCGCGGCGCTTTGTCTTCCAATTGCCCGGAGACTCGCTGTTGACGAATAAGTCAACGCCGCAGCTGGTCCGCGCTTGCCAAGCAGATACGCCAGCAACGGGATCGCCAACAGTAAGAGAAGCAGCCACGGGTGCGCAAAGGTCAATGCGCTATTCGCCGGCCACCAATCAAACAGTCGCAAGTTGACCTCCCTTCACGAAACGGATCGCTTCTTGCAGTAGCAATTCGCTATCCGAAGTTGTCGCTTCGTATCGTGCGAACTTAATCAGGTCACACCGATTCAAAAAATCTTCGAGCAATGATTTTTCCTCACTGGAGAAAGATGCTGCTTTTGCAAGGGCAGTCAGAAATTCTATGGAAGTTTGTCGGGTTGCCGGCAGGCCGTGCTGCTGCGTCACGTATTTTCGCAAAATATCAGACACACGGATGCTGAACAGATATGGGCTCATCCTTTCAATTTCGCGGCTAATTCGTTCGAGCTCTTCGAGCGCGATATCCCTCGGCAATTTCGGCGGCGCGGGGGGTTTGCGGCGCTTCGCGAACAGCCACAAGATCACGCCAACAAGCGAAAGCGCCGCAAAGACAATCACAAAAACCAACCACGGAGGAATCAATGAATAATCCACCGGCGGCGCAATGTCGTGGAACTCTTCGGCGCCTAATACCAAAAGGGCCGGAATCAAACAGTGCTGGCGCGATGGGAAATAACGCGAATTCATCTCGTATTACTTCGGTACTCCATTATTTCTTCCGCTTGCCTTACCGAACGCCAATCCGGCGTTCGCGTTGTTTGAAGAAGGATCGCAGCGCCGGGAGATAATCTTCGTTCGTTTTCAGTGAGATCGCGTCAATGTTGTTTCGACGAAGTATTCGTGCGAGCTCGGCGGCCCTTTCATCCGCGAGCTGCGCAAAGCGCGTCCGCGTTCCACGCTCGCTGGTATTGATTTCGAGTTGCTCACCCGTCTCCGCGTCTTCTAGCATGATGATTCCGATGTTCGGCAAAAGTTTTTCTCGCTCATCGTGAATGTGGATTGCGACGAAATCGTGCCGCTGCCCACTCACTGCGAGCGCCCGTGAGAAATCAGGTGTCTGAAAATCTGAGATGAAAAAAACGACCGCGCGCCGCGTGACGATCTTATTCAGGTAATCAAGCGCCAGCGCCGGGTCCGTCCCGCGGCCCTGCGGTTGGAAAAAAAGAATCTCGCGGATTAGCCGGAGCGTGTGAGACCGGCCTTTTTTCGGTGGAATAAAAAGTTCGACGCGATCGGTGAAAAGGATCAGGCCAACCTTGTCGTTGTTCCTGATCGCGCTGAAGGCGAGCAAACAGGCAACTTCCGCGGCCAGCTCGCGCTTGGATTGCGTTGTGCTCCCAAAATTTCCTGAGGCACTGACATCCACGACCAGCATCACTGTCAGCTCGCGTTCCTCTGTGAATTTTTTCACGAACGCGGTGCCCATTCGCGCTGTGACGTTCCAATCGATTGCACGGATCTCATCGCCCGGCTGATATTCGCGTACATCTTCAAAATTCATGCCGCGTCCTTTGAAAACACTGTGGTAATCCCCGGCGAACGCCGTCTCGACTAGACCGCGGGTCTTGATCTCGAGTGTCCTGATCTTTTTAAGAATCTCAGTTGTATCCATGCGTGATCAGTGATCAGTGATCGGTGAACGGAGATTCTTCCTCTTCGCGTGCAACAGATCGATAGTCAGTGCTCGGCGCGTATTTGCAAAAGTCGTCAGCCCGATCGATCATCCGCGACAGCATGCCCCCGATCGCATCGTGGCGATTATTAAGATCGGTAAACTGTTCCTTCGACAGATATGCAGCGTCGAGAGCATCGTCCAACCATGATTGCGTTTCGTAGGCTTCTCCTAAAGCTTCGTCGATCTTATTTACGAATGCGGCTTTGTAGCGACGGCGTGCCCATGCTTCAGCTATCATCGCCTTAACCGACCGCGAGCTTCTGCGAATCTGATCTGTAAGCGAATAGCGTTCTTCGGGGGGGGAGCTCTTTGAGACCTCGAAAATTAATCGCGCTGCCTCTCGCGCAGCTTGATAGACTTTCAAATCACGAAACGATCTTGCAGGCTCCATTTCTGATCACTGTCCACCGATCGCTGATCACTTCCTGAAAATCACGGCACCGGCAAACCTGCGAAGATTCGCTCGATGATCGTCTCGCTTGTGACCGCTTCCGCCTCGGCTTCGTAACTTACTATGATGCGATGCCGTAACACATCGGGGCCGATGCTTTTCACGTCCTGCGGGGTAACGTAACCGCGACCGTTCAGGAACGCGTGCGCCCGCGCGCCGAGCGCAAGATAGATGGTCGCACGTGGCGACGCGCCGTATCGAATCAGACCTTCCAGACGCAGATTGTACGCCGCCGGCTCTCGCGTCGCCCACACAACGTCGACGATGTAATCCTTCACGCGGTCGTCGATGTAAATGCTGTTAACTACCTTGCGCGCTGCGATGATTTGGTTCGGATCAATCACAGGGTCCACTCGCAAATCCGGTGCGGAGGTCGCCATCAAATCGAGAATGTTTCGCTCCTCGGATTTCTGCGGATAACCGATGTTCAATTTGAACATGAAGCGATCCAGCTGCGCTTCGGGCAATTGGTAGGTTCCTTCCTGCTCTATCGGGTTTTGTGTCGCCAAAACCAGGAATGGATCGGAAAGAGGATATGTTTTTTCGCCGATCGTGACCTGCCGTTCCTGCATCGCCTCCAGCAATGCGCTCTGAACTTTGGCCGGTGCGCGATTGATTTCGTCGGCCAGGATCAAATTGGAAAAGATCGGACCGAGCTTGGTCGTGAACTCGCCGGTGCGCGGATTGTAGATGAGTGTGCCTATTAAATCTGCCGGCAGAAGGTCTGGCGTAAATTGCAGCCGCTGAAAGCCGGTTCGGATGCATGCAGCCATTGTTTTCACGGTGAGCGTCTTCGCCAGCCCGGGAACGCCCTCGAGCAGGAGATGGCCATTGGCGAGGAGACCCAATAGAAGGCGATCCACCAAATACTTCTGGCCCACCACAACGTGTCCGACTTGCTGGCGAAGCGCCGGAATCCATTGGCCCAGCTCCCGCACTTCCTGCGTAATTTCCTGCGTCGATTTCATACGGTCTGGTGAGACACGCAATGGTTGGAGAATGTTCGATCAAACGTGCTCACAGGCCATTCGTGCAAGAACAACAATCTCTCGCGGCGCCGAAATGATTCAAGGTTCCCGATGTAACCTCCTGTGGCACTGAAGAAACGTTCTAAAAGTTGAAGGACCAATGTCAGTTCTCCACAAACCGCGGTACCGAGCGATTTTGCTTCTCGCTTTAGCCGCCGTGGCGATGCCGATGCTGGCGTGGATCGCGCGGAATGATGTTCCGTATCGGCAAAAACCGGAGTAATTGATTGTCAGGTGCCACGAGCAAATGTGTGCGCCTATTTCGCTCGAACACGCAAGGTTCCGGCGACACTTTTCGCGCGGGGACGCAGGCTTATCATTATTGGCAGTCCGAGATACGGCTCTGCTTTGCGAATGCGAGTTTCGAGATAGCGACGATATGTTTCATTCGTCAAGCGAGGATCATTTACGAAGAGGACAAATTCCGGTGCCTGGAGGGGCGAGCTCCGGCGACCCCGTTTCAACATTTGGATTGGATGCGGCCGTTGTGGCGTCGCTGGAGCTCCGGCCTCCATTACCGGATCTTGTTTGCCGCTCCTTGTTTGCACTGCATAAAATAATTTCAAGCGTTTGCCTCTCACCAACGGCGGCGGATTGGCTTGAAACGCCTGTCGCAGCAATCGGTTCAGGATTCCGGTGCCAATGCGTTGCTGAGCTGCCCGCTGGATTGTCTCTATCGATGCAAACAACTTCTCGACATTTTCTTTAGTCAGCGCCGACACGGTCAGCACCGGCGCATATTCAAGGAAGAAAATTCTCGCACGCGTTTCTTCGGCAAGCTGCCTTACCGCCTCTTTTTCTCTGCGTCTCGGTCTCACTAGATCCCATTTGTTCAACACAACGATCGCTGGTTTCCGCGCCTGTTGAATCAATCCCGCGATCCGTTTGTCCTGCGCTGTTACACCCATCGTGAGATCCACCATGAGGATACATAGATCCGCGCGGCGAATGCTGCGCTCTGCGCGCATAACGCTGAAAACCTCGACCGAACTTGAATGTTTTCCGCGCCGGCGAATTCCCGCTGTGTCGATGAAAACGAACTTTTGCCCATTGCGCTCGTACAGAATGTCAACGGCATCGCGCGTTGTTCCGGGCAGTTCGCTGACAATCGCGCGCTCGCCGCGAACAATGGAATTAATGAGAGAAGATTTACCGACGTTTGGTCGGCCGACGATCGCCACTGCCAATGGAGGTTCGAAGTTTGAAGTCTGATGTTTGATATCGGCCGGAGCAACCGGCGAGGGGAGACGCCGCTCGATTTCTGTTAACAACTTCGAGATTCCGCGATCATGTTCTGCACTGATCGAAACGCTCGGCTCGAGACCTAACGAATCGAATTCTGCCGCCAGCGGCTCGTGCTTGTCGTGATCAATCTTATTAATTACGAGCACGACCGGTTTTTGCGATTTGCGCAGTGTGCCCGCCAAGTCTTCATCGACCGGCGACAAGCCTTCTTTTGCATCGACAACGAACAGTACAAGATCACTCTCGCGCAGCGCTTCTTCTGCGGCGAGGCGTACTTGGGCGCTCAGCGCGCGTTCGCCGACGCCGAAGATTCCGCCGGTATCCCACACTGTGAATGGGCGTGCGCCGCGATTGCAAATTGCAGAAATCCGGTCGCGTGTGATTCCCGCTTGATCATGAACAATAGCGATCTTTCGACCGACCAGGCGATTGAACA
>Ga0137374_10010152_pt1 | contig 11086 bp, 10 predicted proteins | sample SagtaG_20_FD_104811 | JGI IMG/M metagenome (GOLD analysis project Ga0137374, IMG submission 104811) | Vadose zone soil microbial communities from Sagehorn Ranch, Mendocino, California, USA - Sage1_R_100_16 metaG | ecosystem: Environmental > Terrestrial > Soil > Vadose zone | place: USA...
GATGCAGTGGATGGCCGCCAAGGGCTATGTCGTGGTCTATCCCAACCCGCGGGGGAGCACCACGTACGGCCAGGAGTTCGGCAACATCATCCAGTACAAGTATCCCGGCGACGATTACAAGGACCTGATGGTCGCGGTGGATTCCGTGATCCGTCGCGGATATGTGGATACGACCAAGCTGGGCGTGACGGGCGGATCGGGCGGCGGGCTGCTGACCGACTGGACCGTGAGCCACACGCACCGGTTCGCGGCCGCGGTGTCGCAGCGCGACGTGGCCGACTGGCTGGGCTTCTGGTACACGGCGGACTTCACGCTCTTCCAGCCGTCGTGGTTCCGCTCCACCCCGTTCCGCGATCCCCAGGAGTTCCTCGCCCGCTCGCCGGTGCGCTACGCGGACTCGGTCACCACGCCCCTGATGTTCATCCTGGGCGACGCGGACCTTCGGACGCCACCCACTCAGGGCGGCGAGGCGATGTTCCGCGCGCTCAAGTACCTGCGCAAGACTACCGTGCAGGTCCGTTTCCCCGGCGAATCGCACGAGCTGTCGCGCTCCGGCAAGCCGGTACACCGGGTGGAGCGACTGCAGCACATCCTCAACTGGTTCGACAAGTATCTGCTGGGGAAGCCCAACAACCTGTACGACGTGCGCTGAGCGCGGAGCCGCGCGGTCGATCACGAGTCAGTCGGCGCCCCATCACAGCGGGGCGCCGACCGACTCTTCCGTACTAGGAGTTCAGGTAGAACCGCACCTGCAGCAGCTTCAGCCCGTTGTTGTCGTACTGCCAGAGGAAGTCCTGCAGACACGCATCGAACAGGCTCACGGTCGGCGTGCCGCACGCTAACTGGGCCGGGCTCCCCAGTGGGAGGGAAATGGTCGTAAGCGCGCCGGTCACGTTCTTGAAGCTGCTCTTGCCCGTCCCGCGCACGAAGACTTCGTTGTCGGTCGAGCACAGGAACGTCGCTACGAACGTAATTGGATCGATGAACGTCGCGCAGGTAGCGATTTTGGACTGACCACCCGGCGTGCCGAGCGCGCGTGCCCAGACGGTGTAGGTGCCTGGGGCGGGGAGGGCGAAGGAGGCTTCGCCGTCCGTCCCGTTCTTGTCGAGCACGTCGAACACGCCATCGGCCGCCTGACTGAGCAGAATCTTCGTCGTCACGGCGACGCCGCTCTTCGTCCCGAGGTCCACGAAGATGACGTTGCCGCTCCCATTCCCATTCATGTTGGGATTCTTGTCGTGCGAGACGCCGATGATGTTGAGATTGTAATGCGGGCCGCTGGGCGCGCCATTGCCCGTCTGCGCGGCGGCCACGGCCGTCGCGCTCAGCGCGGCCGCCACAGCGGCGGCCAGGTGGAATGTGAAACGCATGAGTCCTCCTTCGAATCGGTATACCTGCGGTAGACTGCTGCACGATGGGCGCTCGAGACCTCATGAAACACGAAGCCCCGTCGGCCACCTCGCGGGCGCAACGGGGCTTGCTCGAACCGTGTTGTCTCACGGCTCCCGGTCACTATGGACTCAATGTCACTCCGCGGGGAGTGACAGGGCTCACGACCGTTGTGGCCGCTGTTTGACGATCGCTGCCGTCAATCGACCGGACCCGCGGGTCACTAGGCACGCACGGCGCAGGCTCGTACTTTAGGAACCTTGACCGCGTCCTGGCACACCCTGCTCGACGTCGCGCTCCGCACGTCCGTCGTCTACCTCGCTCTGCTCGTCGGGCTCCGGCTCACCGGCACCCGCCAGCTGGGCCAGATGTCCACGTTCGACCTGGTGCTGCTGCTCATCATCGCGAATGCGGTGCAGAACGCGATGGTGGGACCCGACACGAGCCTCGCGGGTGGACTGGTGGCGGCCGGCGTGCTGATCGGCTGGCACCGCATGGTCGACTGGTGGCGGTTCAGGTCCCGGGGGTTCGCGAAACTGCTCGCCGGCGAAGGCATCATGCTGATTCACAACGGCAAGGTCCTGCAAGAGCACTGCGTGCGCGCCGGGATTACGCGCGACGAGCTGTTGCAGGCGCTGCGGGAGCATGGCGTGCCCCGGGTCCAGGACGTGATGCTGGCGGTGCTCGAGCCCGACGGAGCGATCAGCGTCGTGCGATATGACGATATCAAGCCGGGCGACAGACCGCACCGCCGGATCAGGGCAATTCGCAGGAATACGTGAGGGGAGCAGGGAGCGGGGAGCGGTACCGCCCGAGCGGGGCTAGCATCGCAGCGGAGTGAACCGCTCCCTGCTCCCCGCTCCCGGCGTAGTTAGATTTCATCTCGCATGCCGACCATCCAAATCAAGAAAACCGGCGAAGAACCCGGCGCCGCCTCGCTCGCCGTCACCGTGCCGGTGGAGCAAGTCCAGGAGGCGGAGGCGCGCGCCACGTCCGCCTACCAGCGGCGCGCGCGGCTTCCGGGGTTCCGCAAGGGGAAAGCGCCTGCCGCGCTCGTGAAGCGGCAGTTCGCCGACGACATCCGGCAGCAGACACTCGAGGACCTGATTCGCGAAAGCTGGAGGGCGGCGCTCGCGCAGGAGGCGCTGAAGCCGGTCGCCGACCCGCACATCCACAACCTCAAGTGGGACGCCGGGGCCCCCGTGACGTTTGAGTTCCACGTGGAGGTGAAGCCCGAGCTCACGCTCGAGCGGATCGGCAAGTTTCACCTGAAGCGCACGGTGGCGAAGGTCACGGAAGACCGCGTGCTCGCCCAGCTCAACGAGCTGCGGGAGCAGAAGGCGCCGTGGACCCCCGTCGTGGGCGACAAGCCCAAGCCCAAAGACCTGGTGCATGTGACGATCGCGACCCGCGACGGCGATGCCGTCAAGGATCCGCAACCCTATCAGCTGGTGCTCGGCGAGGGGCGCGCGATCCCGGAGGTGGAAGACCGGATCATGAGCATGCTGCCCGGCGAGACGGTCGACGCCACCGTGCGCTTCCCAAACGACTTTCCCGAGGAGGCGAAGCGGGGGCAGCCGCGCGACGTGCGCATCACGCTCCACGAGATCAAGCGGCAGCAGCTGCCCGAGCTCGACGACGCGTTCGCCCGCGAGGTGGGGGACTTCGAGTCGCTCGAGGCGCTCCGCAAGGTCGTGCGGGAGGACCTCGAGAAGGAGGCCGAGCGCGAGGCGGACGCCCAGCTGCGCCGGGAGCTGATCGACCAGATCGTGCAGGCCAACCGCATCGTGGCGCCGCGACCGCTGGTCGAGCGCGCGCTCGCCGTCTACACCCAGGCCTACGGGATCCCGGAGGACCGCTGGCCCGACTTCGCGCAGGAATTCCGGCCCGTGGCCGAGGCGCAGGTGCGGCGTGACCTGATCCTGGATTGGGTGGTGGAGCACCACGGCCTCCGCGGGACCGAGGCAGAGCTCGAGCAGAAGCTCCAGGAAGTCGCGGCCCGACGCGGGACGCCGGTCGCGGAGGTACGCGCCGCGCTCGAGAAGGCCAAGCGGCTGCGTGATCTGGAGCGCAGCCTTACCGAGGAGAAGGTGTTTACGTTTCTTCTGTCGCAATCCACCGTGGAGTCAGCGTGACGAGGAACCAGATTTACCCGCCCTACATCATCGAGCGCTCCAGCCGTGGCGAGCGCACGTATGATATCTTCAGCCGGCTGCTCATGGACCGCATCGTGTTCCTGGGCACGCAGATCAACGACGAAGTCTCGAACATCATCATCGCGCAGCTCTTGTTCCTCGATGCGGACAACCCGGAGCGGGATATCTACCTGTACATCAACTCGCCCGGCGGCCTCGTCTCCTCGGGGATGGCGATCTACGATACGATGCAATTCCTGCGCGCCCCCGTGAACACGATCTGCATGGGGATGGCGGCCTCGATGGGCTCGTTCCTGCTCGCCGCCGGCCGCAAGGGGAAGCGCTCGGCGCTGCCGCACGCGCGCATCATGATGCACCAGCCGTCGGGCGGGACCCAGGGCACGGCCGCCGACATCGAGATCCAGGCGCGCGAGATCCTGTACCTGCGCGGCAAGCTCAACGAGCTCTACGCCAAGCACACCGGCAAGGCCGTGGAACACATCGAAAAAGACATGGACCGCGACCGCTTCATGTCGGCTGAGGAAGCCAAGGAATACGGGCTAATTGACCACGTCATAGCCAACTTCCAGGAGATCGACGACGGAAAGAAGAAGTGACGGCTTGCGCCCGCCACCCGACTTTCCCATACTAAGGTCAGATGTCCCACGATAAGCACCTCCGCTGCTCCTTCTGCGGCAAGTCGAAGGACTCGGTCCGAAAGTTCATTTCCGGGCCGTCGGTCTACATTTGCAATGAGTGCATCGCCCTCTGCAACGAGATCCTGGCGGAGGACGAGGAGCGGGAGGTCTCCGAGGCGATCACCCAGGTCCCCATCCCCTCCGAGATCAAGGACGTGCTGGACCAGTATGTGATCGGCCAGGAGAAGGCGAAGAAGACCCTCGCCGTGGCGGTCTACAACCACTACAAGCGCATCAACTCGCACCAGGGACGCGAAGCCGAGGTCGAGCTCGACAAATCGAACATCCTGCTCATCGGCCCGACGGGCGTGGGCAAGACGCTCCTCGCCCAGACGCTGGCCCGCATCCTCGACGTCCCCTTCACGATCGCGGACGCGACCACGCTCACCGAGGCCGGTTATGTCGGTGAGGACGTGGAGAACATTCTCGTCCGTCTGCTCCAGTCCGCGGATTTCAACGTCTCCGAGGCCGAGCGCGGCATCGTCTACATCGACGAGATCGACAAGATCGCCCGCAAGTCGGAGAACCCGAGCATCACGCGCGACGTGTCGGGCGAAGGGGTACAACAGGCGCTCCTCAAGATCCTCGAAGGGACCGTCGCGAGCGTGCCGCCCCAGGGCGGCCGCAAGCACCCGCAGCAGGAGTACATCCAGGTCAATACGAAGGACATCCTGTTCATCTGCGGCGGGGCGTTCGACGGCCTCGAGAAGATCATCGAGTCGCGCACCGGCCGGCGCCAGATCGGCTTCACCAAGGAGGAGCTCGCGAGAGGGGAGCCCGAGAAGCTCAAGAAGAACCCCTTCATCGACGTGGAGCCCGACGACCTGCTGCGCTACGGGCTCATCCCCGAGCTGGTCGGCCGGCTCCCCGTGGCGGTGCCGCTCGACTCGCTGGACGAGGACGCGCTGATCCGCATCCTCATCGAGCCCAAGAACGCGCTGTCCAAGCAATACCAGAAGCTGTTCGAGCTCGAAGACGTGCGGCTCACGATCGAGAAAGACGCGCTCAAGGCGATCGCCCAGAAGGCGATCAAGCGGGGCACCGGTGCCCGCGGCCTCCGCGCCATCCTCGAAGAAATGATGACCGACATCATGTTCGACCTGCCGAGTCGCGACGACGTGCGCGAGGTCGCCATCACGGCCGAATGCGTCTCCGAAGGCCGGCAGCCCCTGCTCGTCACGGAGCGCGTGCGCCAGAAGAAAGAAGCCTGACCGCTCCCCCCCCGGAGCCCCGCTTCATCGGCTCCTTCCCGCAGGCCGACGTCCCACTCGCTCCCGCCCTTCCCGAAGTCGCGCTGATCGGTCGATCGAACGTCGGCAAGTCGAGCCTCTTGAACGCCCTGGCTGGACGGCGGATTGCGAAGGTGTCCGGGACACCGGGGAAAACTCGGATGTTGAATGTGTTTGAGATGCCCGTCGCGGGACCCGTAGGGGCGCAGCATGCTGCGCCCCTACGCGACACCTACTACGTCCTCGACCTGCCCGGCTACGGCTACGCCCGAGCCTCCCAAGCCGATCGCCAGGCGTTCCGGCACCTCATCCGGCATGTCATTGAGCGGCCGCGGCTCGCCGGCGTCCTCTGGCTGCTTGACATCCGCCGCGAGCCGTCCGACGACGACTGCACGATGCAGGAGCTGTTCGCCGAGCGGGAGACCCCCGTGCTCGCGGCGCTCACCAAGAGCGACGCCGTGGCCCGGGCCGGGCGCGCACGGCGCGAGCGCGAGCTGCGCGAGACGCTGGAGCTCGCCAACGACCAGGTGATTGTGACGAGCGCGCGGGAGAGAGAGGGGATTGAGGAGCTGAGGGAAGCGATCGGGGAGTTTGTCAGAAAGATGGCCGCCGGGTAACCCCAGGGAAGCTCAAACTGAATACGTCCGCAGCACCCCTACCGGTCTCCGCCCGGTGACCAGCATCGCGGTCGACAGCGCGTCCGCAGCCACCGCCGTCCACGTGACCACCGAGGCCTGCCGCAGCGCGCGGGCCGGCCACCCCGTTGCAGGATCCATGACGTGGCCCGCCACGAGCGACCCGTAGTGCACGATCGACTCGGTGTTCGCCGCGGTGGCGAGCGCGGCGTCCCGGAGCCGGGTGGCCGCCACGGCGCGGCCCCCCCACACTGCCTTTCGGTCGAGATCGGCGATCTCGACCAGCCAGCCCGGCTCTCCCGGCGGCGCACCTAGAGCGGCCACGTCCCCGCTCACGTCGATGAACACGCGTCGGAGCCCGCGCGCGCGCAGCACCTCCAGCGCCCGGTCGATCCCATAACCGACGCCGATCGCGCCGAAGTCCAGCTGTGTGTGGGCACTCGGCAGCCGGGCTACGTCGCCGTCAAGCTCCACCACCGCGGCGAGGACGGCTGCGCGAGCCTCGGCGACCTCCGGGGCCGTCGGCGCGGTCGCCCGGCGCCGGTGAAATCCCCACACGCGCATGAGCGGTTCGACCGCAACGTCAAAGGCGCCCCCGGTGGTGCGCTTGAAGACATCCGCCTGCGCCAGGACCGCCCGCAGGTCCGAGTCCACCCGCATCCGCTTCCGGCCCGCGCGGCGGTTCAGCTCGCACAGGTCGCTCGCCGCGTCGAACAGCGTGAGTCGGCGCTCGACCCGCCGCAGCTCGGCGAGCGCCGCCCCGCACGCATCGAGCCCTTCCTGCTCCGAGCCCGCGAACACCATCACGTGGACCGGCTGCCCCATCACCCACGACCAGCGCTCGACGAACACCTCATCCGCGCGCCACCTTGGCAAGCGGGGGACGAACACCAGCCCGAGGCCGGCGCCGAGCGTTTCGACGAACCGGCGTCGGTTCATGTCACCCGCTCGAATGCGCGGCTGAAGCCGCGGACCACGAGCCGAGACGTCCATAATCACACCCGGGTTTCTTCCCGTTCCGCCCGCCCGAGCTCCCGCAGGATGAGATACGACTGCACGTAGAACGTCACCGCCAGCACCGCGCTGGAAGCCTCGAGCAGCCAGCTGAAACGCGCATCGACGTACCGCATCAGCCACATCGCCGAAAACGACACCAGCAACGCGACGAACGGCTCGGCGATGAGCCAGCGCTTCCAGCGCTCGGACGGTCGCTCGCACAAAGCCATCCCGAGCCCGGTGAGCAGAAAGATCACGGCCATGGAGAGGAGGTGCGTGTGGGTGATCGTCAGCATCTCCGCGAACGACTTGGGGAACTGCATCGCCGCCTGCGTCGCCTCGGGGTCGACGCCGCGGTACCGCGCCGCCACCCCCGGGGGGACGAGCCGCGTCGTGTGCCACACGAACACGAGCGACGTGGTGTACCCCACCAACTGGACGATGGTCACCCATCGCGCCAGGGTGCGGAGCGTCGCAGGCACGCTGCGCCACGTAACGGTCATCGGATCGCACCGCTCTGATGCCAGGCGGTGAGCTGCGCGAGCATCCACCGCACGCCGAGCGTGACCGCGTGCACGCTGATCGTGGCGCCCGAGATACTGCGGATCTCTTTCCCCACGCGCAGCGAATCGCCCGCAGTCTTGCCGCGGAACTGCCGCCGCCACGGCTCGTAGGCCACTTCGCCGCCGTACGGCTCGCGGTACACCAGGACGTCCACGTCCTTGAGCCGGTCCGCCGGATCGATGGCCACGAGAAAGGTGATCGGCTGGTCTTTGCCCAGCACGTTGCCGACCGCGGCGAAGCCGAGCAGCGAGTCGGCGCGCGACACCCGCAGCACGCTGACGGTGTCCACCGGCAGCGTGTCTACCCGGGTGCCGGGCCCGAACAGCCGCGCGATCGAAGCGGCGACCTTCGCCGGCGGTGCAGCTGGGCTTTGCGCCGCGAGCAGGAGAACAGCGAGCGCGGGCGTCACGTCAGAACTGGTAGCCGACGCCGAGGCTCAGCACCTCGGACTCACCCGCGCCGGCGCCGTTGCGGAGCAGCCGATAGTCTCCCTTGAACGCGGTGTTCCAGGTGGGTTTGTAGGTGACGCCCAACGTCGTGATGCGGCGCGCCAGTGACCGGTCCCGCGTCACGCCGGTGGGGACGCTCGCCTGGGTGTCGTAGCGCTCGTGGCGGACGAACGCGTTGAGCTTCTGGGAGGAAGCCGGAGCGAGGAGCCGCAGCAGGTTATAGGCCCCCTCGAGGTAGCCGCCGGCGATGCGGCTGCCCACGGACCGCCCGTACGCTGCGTTGATCGCCTGGGCGTCGCTCACGCTGATGGTCGCGATCACCGCTCGGAGCGCGAGCGGCCCGGTGTCGTAGCGCGCGTCGGCCGAGAGGAGCGCCACCGGAGCCCCGAAGGTCCCCGTCCCAACGGCCGCATTCGTGTCCGCCGTGCCCCCATACCAGAATGACCCGCCGACTTTCAGGCCCGGGCGCGCCCATTCGAGCCGGCCGGTGACGGACGGGTTTGCGAAGCTCGCCTGGCGACCTTCCTGGCGTCCCTCCCGGATGCCCTCGTCGGCCGACAGGCCGTCGGCGCGGAGCCCGTTCACGAGGTACACCCGATACGCGAGCCCGCTGCCACCGGGAATCGTGCCGACCGCGCCGACGCCGATCTCGCGCCAGGTGGTGGGAATCACGTCGTGGTCGAAGGCGGGACGGTCCACGCCGTTGAAGGTCGGCGGTTCGTGCGTCTCGTTGATGATCCCGATCGGCGGTAGCACGAGCCCCGTGCGAAGCGTGATCCAGTCCGCAAGGCGGTAGTCGAGGTAGGCCTGCTCGAGCGAGACTTCTCCGCCCGCTTGCCCCCCCTCGATCTTCGCGTCCTCGACTTCGAGCTCGGAGCGGAATGCCAGTCGATCATCGAAGCTGTGCGCGAGGTAGACCACGAAACGGGCGAGGTTGACGACGGGGGGGCTCTTGGGGCCGGTGGGATTGGTGTAATGCACCTCGCCATAGCCACCCACTGTGGTGCGCTCTTGGGCGGCGAGGACGCGGACGGGACAGGGCGCCATGACAAGAAAAAGGCCCCACCCGACGAGCGTCCGCATGACAACTCCGTGGCAAGGCTAGTTGAGAATGGGTATCAAACAGGGATAGCCGAATCTAAAAGTCGGGATTCGCACGGTCAAGCAGCCATTATTCTTGTGCGCACCATGTCGCTCATTCTCGGCGCCCTCGTCTTGCTCCTTGCGGTCGGGCTCGGCTGGGGAGCGCTCCATCTCCGACGACGCCTCGAGCGGAGCGAGCGCGACCGCCAGCGGGCCGCGGACGAGCTGAACCGCCGCCTCTCGGAGCTCTTCTCCCTCCAGGAGCTGTCCTACATCCTCGCGGGCTCCCTGCAGCTCGATCGTATCGTGGAGCAGGTCGTGCGTTATGCGATGCGGTTTCTCGACGCGCAGGGAGCGCTGGTCGCCCTCGCTGCGGAGGGGGAAGGCGGGCGGGAGCGTCCCCTCCACGTCACGGCGGCCGAGGGGACGCTGGCGGGACTCGCCGGTCGTGCCATCGCTCCCGACGATTCCGGCCTCGTCGCCCGCTCGCTGGGCCGCGAGCGGCTCGAGCTGGTCCGCAGCTCGAGCGGCGAGCCGACGCGGCTCCTGGAGGACGTGGTGGTGGACTCCGCCGCCGCGGTGTCGCTGCGCGCGCACGGCGTGGTGGTGGGCACGCTCGTGATCGCGAACCCTCGGGACCGCGCCTTCGCGGCCGAGGACATGCGGCTGCTCTCGACCGTGGCCACGCACGCCGCGATCGTGATCGCCAACGCCCGGTTCTTCCAGATGGTGCAGCACGCCAAAGAGCAGTGGGAGACGGCATTCGACGCGCTGTCCGAAGGGATCGCCGTGGTGGACGACCACGGGTGCATTCGCCGCGCCAACCGCGCGCTCGCCGCCATGATCGGCGCGCCGCTCCCGGCGGTGATCGGCTGCGACCTGGGCGAGGCGCTGCTCGGTCCCTCCCCTGCCCCGCTCGATCTGCTCGTCGCGGCGCGCCTGGGCGATCGGGTGCAGCCGGTGGTGCTCCGGTCGGCGACGCTTGGCCGCACGATCCGCGTCAACGCCGCTCGCATCCCGGCCCCGGCGCACGACCAGAGCGTCGTCGTGCTGGTCGAGGACGTGACGGATCAGCAGGCACTGGAGGCGCAGCTCATCCAAAGTGAGAAGCTCGCCGCGGTGGGGCAGCTCGTCTCGGGCGTGGCGCACGAGCTCAACAACCCTCTCACGTCGATCGCGGGGCTGTCCGAGCTCCTGCTCGAGCAGCAGGAGCTCGGGACGAAAGACCGTGGGCACCTGCGTGTGATTCACGAGCAGGCGGATCGCGCGGGCCGGATCGTGCGGAACCTGCTGACCTTCGCGCGGAAGGGACCCGGGGAGCAAGCCGCGGTGGATCTGAACGACGTGATCCAGCGCACCTTGCTCCTCATGAGCTACGACTTGAAGCTCAAGGACATCGCGATCGAGAAGAGCCTGGCGCCCCTCCCGCCGGTGCTGGGGGATCGCCACGCGCTCCAGCAGGTGGTGATCAACCTGCTGAACAACGCGGCGCAGGCCGTCGCCGAGAATCCGCCCGAGCGGCCGCGCGTGATCCTGCTCAGCACGTGGGTGGACGACCGGGTACGGATGCGGGTCACGGACTCAGGGTCGGGGATACCGGAGGCCGTGCTGCCGCACCTCTTCACACCGTTTTTCACCACCAAGGAGCCGGGCCAGGGGACGGGGCTCGGCCTCTCCATCACCTACTCCATCGTGGACGCGCATGGCGGGCGGATCACGGTCGAGCGGCCGGCGGAGGGGGGCGCCGCGTTCTTAGTGGACCTGCCGCCGGCGCCCTCCCCCGCGGATGCCGCGCGGCGCGATGCGCCCGAGCCCCAGGTCCTCGCGCCGCCGCCCCCCGCCCCGCCCGGGGCGACGCGCTCCATCCTCCTGGTGGACGACGACCCCGCGGTGCGCCGCATGGTGAAA
>Ga0137374_10010157_pt1 | contig 11084 bp, 10 predicted proteins | sample SagtaG_20_FD_104811 | JGI IMG/M metagenome (GOLD analysis project Ga0137374, IMG submission 104811) | Vadose zone soil microbial communities from Sagehorn Ranch, Mendocino, California, USA - Sage1_R_100_16 metaG | ecosystem: Environmental > Terrestrial > Soil > Vadose zone | place: USA...
ATCGCCCCGCACGAGTAATATATCATCCGGCGAGGATAAGAGCCCCTGCAGTTGCCGTGGCAGGGCGTCTCCGACCAAGGGGACCACATGTAAAACAACATCGTCAGGCAAACGCGCCTGTTGGATTGCCGATGGGATAGCAGTGACACCACAGAGGTAGAACTCACGGACACCTCGTTTGTACAGTTCTTTCACGTGTCGGGTTGCTAAGGGTATCCCGCCAACTGGTAGCTGTGCAGCTGGCACATCAGCCAAGAGAATGACGGCCGGGATGGTCATTTAACGGACCTCCCAGCGTTGCAACACTGGCATGCGCATTCCCCATCTTCATGGTCTATGTGTTGTCTCTCACTGGCCTATCCTGGCTGAGGGAGATCTAGACAGATGCTGATTTCTCGCGACCGATTTCTTGAAACGCTCACTGCGTGAGGTCCCTGGTGTAAATCACAATCCCGTGGTTGGGTGCAGCAGCTCTTGCCGGTGGAGTAAAGCTTCTCCAAAAAATCTCGGGGCGATATTGATCTGAACACTCGATGTCCAAGACCTCGGCAATGCGATACGGTGATCGAGTCAGGTAGCGACGCAAAAAACTCGGAGCCGCACAAAAGGTGACGATCCACTCTGGGAGATCGTTTCCCTTCACAAAATGCCAACGCGGGACGTCCTCTCTGGGTTCGGTTAAAAGCTGGTGCATGACCCGCAACTGCGCAGAGTGAAAAAGAATGGGATAAATCGCCTTATCAGGGGACACTGCAACCAATTCTCCAGGGCGCGTGAGTCGATTCAGCGCCTCCGTGGCAACGCGATACGGATCGGGATACTGACCGATGATTTCTTGTAGGTAAGCCATAGGGTAAAATCGATCCCACACTTTGGCGTGAAACACGCCATACCCAAAGGAAGTCCAGGTCAACAAAAACATCAACGCTACCCCTAACCATGGAGCACGGCGACCAACCCATCTCGACATTTCAACACACCAGAGAATGCCCAGTGGAATGAGCGGAACCAAATACCGCACATCCGCTACCCATTTTCTAGGTCCTGCTACCCATGTTTCAGATACTGACTGCGGTGAAATAAGCGCGAGCACCAGACAGTAGGTCAAAAACGTCAGCAGTCCGTCTTTGAGAAAGGAAAAACGTGGTTCGGCTGGTGCACTGTTGCGGGTAGCGCTGGCGCGCAGCAACTCCCAAAACACCCCGACAAGAAGCACTATGATAGGAGCGAATGCCGCGGCGTTGAAATCACGCATGTTCCACAGCACCAGAGCCCACCGCTCCTGCCAAGTGTCCCCGTGGGAAACAACTTTCTTGTCCAACGGATTCCAGATCAAGGCCACGGGAAGAGAGATCAACAGGTGAGGCCACAAAAACTCGCACCAGAAACGACAGCGCTTCAAGAGAAGACGCCCATCTCTTGCAAAAAGTTGACGCACCAAAAAAGTAGCGACTAATGCCACACCGTTGAGATAGTTGGATATGAAAGTGAGCGCCGAGGCAATGCCTAAAAGGGCATGCTTGTACCGACGTTCTTTTGGAGAAAATGTCCATAGATCAACAAAAAATAACGAAAAAAGCATCGTCAGAGAGTAATAGCGCGCATTGCGAATATACAGGGTCAGGCTGACCGTGCCAAACCAACCGATGGCCCAAAGCCAGACAACAAAAGGGGAGGCCTCTTGCTGAAAAAGCCTGTACAACAAGAGCGCGAAAGCGAGCATGCCGACCATCCAAAACGGCAGACGGGCTGCGAATGCAGTCGCGCCGAGCCACCCCAAAAACGGAGCGGCTACATAATATTGCAGAGGTGACACATACCGAGCTTTCCAGCTCTCGTTCAGCTCTGCCCCATTTTGAAATGCAATGAGATTGTCTCCCCTCCACGCACTGGTATCTCCCGTTTCCCAAACTGATTGCGCAAAAAGCGCCGTGTTCGCTTCGTCATCCCAGAGTGCATAGTGCCCAAGATTCCACCCCGAAAAACAGGCATAGAGCAGCCAAATACACACGAGCCAAAGTGGGTGAAGTCGCTTACCTTTATGCAAGTGGTAGCTCCGCACTTATCCGTGGTCACGAGCATCAGCGCTCAATCAGACGTTGCAATACACGCGAGGGATGTCTGTGCTGCTTGGGGCCTGGTGTGGCACGTTGGCATGGCTGACCGCCTCACGAGCTTCCGGGCCGTAGGGCTGTGGATAATACCATCTCGCCCCACGCCATGTTGAGCATGCGATATCTCGCCTAGACCGATGTCGATTCCTTGCTCTCGAGGCCATGCTGCTGCCGCCGCTCACGTGCAGCAATGACTAGCCAGAGCACAGCAAAAAGATATGTCCCGACTGCGGTGGCCCACAAAAACCAATGCAGTTTGTCGAACAGGGCGAGCACGGGCAAGAGATAGGCAAAATCGCGGCTGGCCAGGTGCTCATGGACGCGGGCGAGGGTGCTATGCAGCTTTTGGCGACGCAACAGGTACGGCAAATACACCGCGATCGAGATGAGGATCCCCCCAAGAGTTAACCCGCCAAGCACGAAATAAAGTGTATTGTACTCCCGACGATAGAGGCCCAGCGCGATGCTCGGGAAGAGAAACAGGTGCACGACATTGTCCATAATGGCATCGAGTTTCGCCCCGAATTCCGACTCCTGAAAGGTCAGACGCGCGATTTCCCCGTCGCAGCCGTCCATAATAGTCGACAGGAGGAACAACAGGCTACCCAGCACCTGCCACACCTGTGACGGTTGCGCCAAGCACAAAGCCCCGGTGATCCCGACTGCAGCAGAACACAACGTCATCTGATTCGGCGTCACCGGCGTATGCATGAGGCGTTTGGTGAGGGCCTGGGAGAGGCGTCGATCCACGGTCCGCACCAGCACACTATCCCCCTCACGCCCCAGGCTGCGGAGGAGCTGCGTCTCGGCGGTCGCGACGCTGGTATCCAGCGGTTCAGTAAGCAGGACCCACAGGCGTCGGCTGACATCCAGCGCCCGCACCGGGGTCTGGGCCAGCAGTCTCGTCAGGATAACACTGTGGGGTGCGGTCGACTGGCGGATCTCCTCCGACGCCTGACGCAGCACCTGACCTAACAGCACGCCAGAGCAGCGCAGGATACCGGTGGTACGGTACGCTGGCGCACCCTGAGTAGCACTGGCGACGACCACACCGTCATGGACGACAATATCCGCTGGGGTGGGCGCCGCAGCCGTGGTGACACCGAGGGTAGGAGCACCAGCCTCTTGCAGATCAATGAGCAGACGATGATCGAAGACCGTCGGCGCCGTCACCACGAGTACATCCTCTGCAGGTAAGGCGGCGGCCAGACCCCCTGGAGCTGTGGCGTGTAGATCATACACCTGCCAGGCGACTTCCCGCAGCTTATAGGCGGTTGCTAGGCTAGAGTTAACGAGCTGTGCCTGGTGCTGCACCAGCACAATCCAGCGCTGCACTCCAGCTTTACAACCACTGAGGAGGATGCGGTGCAACAAGGGCACCCCGGCGATCTCAGCAAACCATTGCCCATGGGCAATCACGATGACCCCAGTGGTGCTGGACGGCATGGCTATTCGACCTTCGTGGTTGACGTCATGCCTACCGCGGCGGCTGGTACTTTGTCGAGGCGGATAAGCCGCAAGAGCAAAGGCAGCACCGTAAACACCGCGAGTAAATCACAGGTCACAGCCAGGGCGCAAAGGAGGCCAAAGCTGAAGATGCCGGCATGACGTGCGACCATAAGACTGCCAAAGCCAAAGATGGTAGTAAGCGTCGCCAGGACGACAGCCTTGCCCGTACTCTGGGTGGAACGCTGGTTAGCGAGTCTCGGGAGTTCGAGGGCACGATCGACGAGATGAATACCGTTGTCGATCGACATCCCCATAAACAGAGGGATCACAATCAGGTTGGCGATATTCATGTGCACGCCGAAGAGCGCCATGCAGGGCACCATCCAGAGGGCCGCGACACCCAGGGGCAGGAGCGCCAGCCAGGTCGGTTTGAGGCGCCGAAAGTGGAGCAACGTCAGCCCAACAATCGTCATCATAGCGTACACACCACCGCGTACATATCCCTGTTGCATGTTTCGGATCGAGTAGAATGCGACGACAGGCGGGCCGGTGACATCAGGATCAACCGCCTGCAGTTGGCTCACAAAGGTGCGCATGGGATCACGTTCCCAAATATTGTTCCGGGCAAAAATTTGCAGCAGATAGCGTCCACTCTTTCCTATAAAGCGTTCGCGGAGATAGCTGGGCACATCGTCTAGAGTTATGGGGCCTGACGGGTGTATATTGTGCTGCAGCAGGGCCAATTTCGCAGCAAAGTCGGCCATCAACCCACGTTGGAAGGCATCCAATGCCCGGCTCACTGTGTCAGGGGGCATCGTCTTGAGACGCTCCTGCACTGCGATCAGGTGCGCACGAGCAGCAGTGAGGGCCTCCTCCGAGGGACGCTTTTTCGGGTCCCAATCGGTGGGAGGGCGCTGCAATTTGAAGCGGATTTTGTCGAGCACGTCCCCCAGCTCATCGATCTCAATTGGTCCCACCTGCTCCCATGCCCCAGAGATCGATTCCACCGCAGGCGCCATCTCAGCCAGCAATGCCAGACGTTCCTGTTGGTCAGTGGGCAGGATCGAGGTGAGGCTTTCGACCTTATCAACTACTGGCAGCGCGGCAAACTGGGCTTTTTTGCGGTGCAGCTCTGCAACAGAATCGGCGGTGCTGAGAGCGTACCACGAGGAGCGGTCTGAGCCCTCCAGGAGACGATTTTCCCACACCACTGACTCCGTGCCCTTGGCCTGGAGATGCAGCAGGTTGTAGTCAAATTCCGGGAGCGGCGACACGAGCACACCAATGAGCGTCAGCGCCGCGATGCCTGCGAGCAGGAGACGGGGAAAACGCCCAGGCCAACTCCAGGTCTGGCGCTCCTTTACCCGCCATGCTGCCGGACGGATACGCAAATGGCGCTGGCTCACCGCCATCAACGCCGGCAGGACGGTGAGGCTGGCCAGGAGACAGAGCAACTCGCCACTACCGGCGATAAAGCCAAGTTCTGCCAGACCTGGGAAGTCAGCCAGCATGACGACGTAAAAGGCCAGGGCGGCTGAGAGCGCAGCAGTCACGATCCCTGGGCCCGTCTGCCGCGCCGCCGTCTCCATAGCGGTACGAAAATCGTAGCTGGCAGTGCGTTCTTCGCTATAGCGTGCTGCCAGGTGAATGCCCAGATTATCTGCAAGGCCAATAAGAATCGGGGCAAAGGTCACTGAGAGAATATTGAGATGGCCGACCGTGAGGGTGGCGAATCCCAGCGCCCAGCAAATGGCCAGCTGCAGCGTGATCTGCACCCGTAGCGGACTCCACACCTCCCAGAAGAAAGCGACGTATGCCAGGCCGACACCAAGCAGTGAGAGCACCGTCGCCAAGGCGGTATCACGCTGCGAACTGGACATCTCATCGCTCCCCATAGCCATGCTCCCGGTGACCCCGGCCTGCACGTCAGGGAAGTCGCGCTGCATAGCTTTGAGATGGTCACGCAGAACCTGGAGGGCAGGAGCATGTTTCACGAAGCTGCTGTCAGCCGGGCGATCTTCTACCAGCACGAACAGAAACCGATCGTGCCCCGCGGTCAGATAGCCTTCCTGTGACAGCACGTCACTATCTTTGAGGAAAAAACTGGCCCATGGCGAGTGAAACAGATAGGACCCCGGCGCTGCCAGGGCTTGCTCCATTTCACTGAAGAGGGCTTCCAGAAACGTCACATCCAGCGTTTGCTCCTCCTCCGGCGCCGAGGACGTTGACGACGAGGACCCTAAGAAGGCCGTGGTCAGATGCGTCACCAGGGCCTTGCTGATCTCTTGATTAATCGACACTAACAACTGCTGCAGACCTGGCGCTGCAGCGAGGTCGGTGAGCAAATCCTGCGCATCCTGGAGGCGCTGCCGCAGGGTGTGCAGATCCTCAGGCGACAACAGGAGCAGCTTTTTGCCTTCCAGACTCGAGCTATCGATCTTATCGACCACCCGGCTGAAATGCTGGGTATCGGCCCGCAGACGAGCCGCCAGGGCGTCCACAAACTGCTTGCCCCGCTCGAAGCGCTGCGGTTCAACGGCCACGAAGAACGAGTCGAGCTCGTAAAAATCGGCATCGATTTCCTTCACGCGCTGGATATAACGGGCGCTCTGCGACACCAGGGCGTTCCGCGAGGTCTGAAATTCGAGATGGGTCGAGGTGTACCAGACAGATGTCGCGGCCAGCACTATAGCCATGACCAGGGTAGTCCAGGGGAAGGTAATCGCCAGACGCACCAGTGCCCAGACACTGCGTTGCCCAACATCCCGTAGAAAATCCACCCTCTGCATCCCTTCCCCGTACGGTCTTTGTGCGTTGGCGTCTACAAGGGCTGACCAACCACAGGCAATCTGAGTGCACTCCAGGCCGTGAAACCGTCCACCATGAACGCTACCTGCTGGTAGCCCAACTGCTGCAGAGTCTGCCCTGCCAGGGCAGCACGGCTGTCGCGCCGTCAATGCAAGAGAATGTTGGTGGATGTATCGGGTACGACATCATTGATGCGAAATTCCAGCAACCCGCGCGGCAGCAGCTTGGCCTGGGCAATGTGCCCCTGGTCATACTCTTCTTTCTCACGCACATCCAGGATAACAAACTGCTCGCCAGCCTGGACTTTCGCATGTACCTGGTCGGCGGTTAACGCGGGCACGACCGCCTTGGCTGCCGCCACCATAGCTTCCAACGTTGTCGCCATGCTCAAAGCCTCCTCTCAATGCAAGAACAGCCATGTGCTCCAGAACTCTTCCCAGTCCTACAATGCCCACAGCATACCGCATGCATGACAATCCGGCAAACCCGCTGGCCTTGGGGCTTGACGGGCCTTGCGGAGCTGCTTACATTGTGCAGTGTCATCGCTGTCTGCCCCCACATTGTCAGGCACGGAGCTGTATGGAGATTATGCAACGCCGCGAGTTGTGGATCCACACGCATTTTGTGACCAACTGTGTGCGCTTGTCCCATGCGCAGGGCCGTGAGATTGAGGCAGCCTTGCTGCCGGTGCTGCGCCAGCATCACCTTGTCTATGGTATTCACTTCGAGGAATCGCGCTACGACCCCGGCATTCGCATCGTGCTCGAACGCATTCCTCTATGGAGTGTGCTGGAGCAGATCGAGGCCGCCTTACGGCACATCATCGCGTCTATTCCTGCCAAACCCGCGCCAGTGCAGACGGTTACCGCTGAGCCGCATATCATGACTCCAGACGAGGCAAATGCCTCGCAGTGACGTACGCCAGCAGCCTCTCAGGGAAGATTGTCAGACTTTAGAGACACACAGATATCAGCTCAGGAGACTTCGACACAGGTAGCACACTGGCCATAGAGTACCATATAATGGCCCTCAAGAAGAAAACCGGAAGGCGTCAGAGGTTGCACGTCCTGGGGACAGCCCTCGATTTCATAGACCTGCCCACATGTACGGCACTGGAAATGGTGATGATGGGCCTTTGTAGCAGTCTCATAACGTGGCGGCTCACCGGGCAGCTCAACCTGGACGAGCCAGCCTTGTTCGACGAGTCCTTTGAGGGTGCGATAGACCGTCGCAATGCCCAGACGCGGGGTGTGCGCCTGCGCGACCTTGAGCACCTCTTGCGGACTCAGAGGGCGACCAGCTTCTTCGATAACGTGCCGGATGGCCCGGCGTTGGCGAGTATCACGTTCCATAGTGAGATAGTACACAGAATAAGGGAACAATTGCAATATCAATGCAGGGTTGACAAGCGGGAGCTCCGTCCCTAAGATTTCCCCATTATGCAGAACTACAAAGTCATCTTCCTGTCACATCGCATTGCTGTCATAGGGCTACTCAGTTGTTTCTTCCTCTTTGCCCTCACGTTGACAGTCCACTACCATACTGCTGCAGTCGATCATGTCCAGCACGAGTGCGCCTTGTGTCTCATAGGGGCTCCGAGCAAAGCGTTTGTTGTATCCCTGCCCGTCTTGCCTGTCTACTATGAAGTAAGGGCTCTCTTCGTTGTTGCCACGCCCAACCGCGTGGCTCTCCCATTCTGGGACACGACGTCCAGTCGTTCGCCACCGCCCCTGGTCTAGCTTCTTCAGCCTGCGATCACTCTCAGATCAATCACGCCACTACCGATGTGTAGCGCATGCCTGTCTGGCTACGGCTGTGGGCTCGGGCTTGCTCTCCAACACGGTAGCTCAGTTTTTCAGGCTATACGGAAACGGAAGGTGGTGCTATGAAATTCTTCTTGGCAACCAGCGCGGTGCTCCTCGTGGGCCTTAATATGAACTGGCTCTTAGGGCCTTCCGGCCCTGATTTGTCTGATGTCGTCCTCCGCCCTACAACCGAAGCAGTCCCGACTGCCCATGCCGAGGCGAAAAAACCGCTGGCGGTGGATTGGCAGACGCTGCGTGAACTCGACTACCGTACCGGGCAAAAATCCTCGGCCATCGCCCAACTGGTCAGTGATGGTGTCATAGTACGCGTGCCTGGATTCATGATTCCCATCGAAGATGCTGCCGATGCCGTCACAGAGTTCTTGTTGATCCCCTATCCCATGGCATGCGTCCATGTACCTCCCCCTCCACCCAACCTGATGATCCATGTGAAGATGTCCGGAACGAAAAAGCAAAAAGTCTTCTGGGAGCCGGTCTGGGTGCAGGGACATCTGCAGGTCGTGGAGACTGCCAGCCCATATGGAGAAGCCGCCTATACCATGACCGGCACGCTGGTGGAGCCCTACCAACCATAGGGCCGCGGCACCTTGTGCGCTTGCGGGAGAGGAACGAGCGATGGAGCAACGTCACAGGTGGTACATCCGGGGTGGCATGGCGGCAGTGCTGGTCGTAGGGGCCTCGATAGCTTCTGGGGCGAGTCAGCGAGCGCATGTCCATGGCGTGGGGCACATCAATATTGTGGTAGAAGGGAAACAGGCCACGGTGGAATTTCTGGCGCCGGCCGAGGGCCTCTACGGCTTTGAGCATCAAGCGCGGACTAAGGCTGAGCAGGAGAAACGTGATGCGGCCCTGGCGCGGTTGCAGGAGAAGATCAGCACGATGGTCGTGTTTGAGGCAGACCGTGGTTGCCAGTTTACGACGAAAAAGATTGCCGTCGAGGAAGACATGGAGGATGAGCACGAGCATGGCAAGGGCACAGAGAAGACGCAGAAAAAATCGGGCGAGCATAGTGAAGTGCACGCGGAGTTCACGGTGACCTGTGAGAAACCACTGGCTGGGAGCCAGGTGCGGTTTGGTGTGGCAAAAATCTTCCCCACGATCAAAACCGTGCACGTCCAAGCTCTGTCGGATGCCAGGCAGACCGGGGTTGAAGTGCAGGGCAACAAAGGCAGTCTCAGGCTGTAACAAGGCGAATCTATGGAGTACGCAGTCGAACTCAATGCGGTGAAGTTTGCCTATACGCCGTCTGTGCCCGTGCTCGACATTCACACGCTGAGCATCACACGTGGTGAGAAAGCGTTTGTGTTTGGACCGAGTGGCAGTGGCAAGACGACCTTACTGGGGCTTGTAGCGGGCATTTTGCGGGCCGATACGGGCAGGGTGTGCGTGCTGGGCCAGGATTTCACACACATGTCGGGAGCCGCACGGGATGCGTTTCGTGGCGCTCATATAGGCTACATTTTCCAGATGTTTAATCTTATTCCCTATCTGACTGTCATCGAAAACATCATGCTGTCATGTCAGGTCAACAAGCCGCAACGGCAGCGTCTAGGAGCGGCGACGGTGCGTGAGGCGGCGCAACAGCTCGCCGACCGTCTCGGCATCGGCGACCTCACCACGACCAGCGTGCTCAAGCTGAGTGTGGGCCAACAGCAGCGCGTGGCGGTCGCCAGGGCGCTCCTGGGGGCACCGGAAATCATTATTGCCGATGAACCGACGTCGGCCCTCGACACCGACCACCGCGAGCAGTTTCTGGCTCTGCTGTTCGAGAGTTGTGCGCGTACGGGAGCCACGCTGATTTTTGTGAGTCACGACCGTGGGCTCATGCCGCTCTTTGATCGGTGCATTGCCCTCACCGAGATGAACACCATACGCCTGGTGCCAACGCTATGATACTCCTGTCGCTGGCCTATAAGTCGCTCAGCAATCGGAAACTCACGACGGGCCTGACGCTCGCCTCGATAGCTCTCAGCGTGGCCCTGCTGATCGGTGTGGAGCATGTCCGGATGGGGGTACGCGAGAATTTCTCGCATACCCTCAGCCAGACGGACCTGATCGTTGGGGCCAGGGGCGGAGCGCTCCAGTTGCTGTTGTATGCCGTGTTTGGTATGGGCTCAGCGACCAATAACTTGTCGTATGTGTCCTATGCAAAGCTCAAGCGCCATCCGGCGGTGCAGTGGACCATTCCCTACTCCTTAGGCGACAGTCATCGGGGGTTTCGGGTGATCGGCACAAACGAGGATTTCTATAAGGAATACCGCTATCGCCAGGATCGCAAGCTGGCGTTCGCAGAGGGACATGCGGCCAGTGAGGTCTTCGATGTGGTGCTGGGGCACGCCGTGGCGCAGCAGCTCGGGTACAAGCTCGGTGCTGCCATTGTGGTGACGCACGGCGTGACGTCTGGGCGAGGTATCCTTGAGCATGACGACAAGCCTTTTCGGGTCGTGGGGATCTTACAAAGGACTGCAACGCCGGTGGACCGCGCGCTGTATATCACGCTCGAGGGCATGGAGGCGATGCACATTGACTGGCAAGAAGGCGCACCACCACGTTCTGGAGAAGCCGTCCCAGCAGCGCGGATTCATAAAGAAGATATCGCAATTAAGCAGATCACGGCCTTTCTCCTGCGCACCAAATCCCGCTTTGAGACGCTGCGCTTGCAACGCGAGATTAACGCCTTTGAGGACGAGCCGCTGATGACCATCATTCCGGGGGTGGCCCTCAGCGAGTTATGGCGAAGCATTGGCTACGCCGAGGACGGGCTCAAAATCGTCACGGTGTGTGTGATTATTGTCGGCTTCCTGGGCATGCTCATGGCCCTGTATACCTCCCTGAACGAACGCCGCAGAGAGATGGCCATCTTGCGCGCCGTGGGGGTGGGGCCGCA
>Ga0137374_10010158_pt1 | contig 11083 bp, 7 predicted proteins | sample SagtaG_20_FD_104811 | JGI IMG/M metagenome (GOLD analysis project Ga0137374, IMG submission 104811) | Vadose zone soil microbial communities from Sagehorn Ranch, Mendocino, California, USA - Sage1_R_100_16 metaG | ecosystem: Environmental > Terrestrial > Soil > Vadose zone | place: USA...
ATCGGGATCCCGATGGCAATCGAATGGAGTTTCAGGTGGACTGCGGTACAGTAGAAGAGGCCAACGCCTATATGCACTCTGACGCCTTCGCTGCGAATCCGGCCGGGGTAGAAGTTGATCCGGAGAAACTGCTTGCACAGTACCGCAGCGGTGTCCCGGAGCATCAACTGCTGACGACGCCTGAAGGTCCGATGTCTTCAATCCCACGCGAGCACGGTATGTCCTGATACTTTTGCGTTTACGAAGTAAGAAGAGCGATCTTCCGAAATGGTGAAATACCGCCATGGAGTTTTGGGGTTCCTATGTTTGCTGGCTGCGATCACGTACCTGGTTGCGAGATGAGATCAATACAGAAGTTGTCTTACAGCGATAAGGCACAAACGAAGAAGTTTCTGGCGAGCGATGAATCGTCGTATTGTTCCGGCGCTTTCCTGAATGAATGATCCCATATGAGTGAATCCCTTCTCCCCAATTCAATAATTTCGCATTACCGCATCCTCTCCAAAATCGGCGCGGGTGGGATGGGCGAGCTGTATCTGGCGCAAGACACCTCCGAACTCGGCCGCACCGTAGCACTCAAGATCGTGCCGGCTGAAGTTGCCAAAGACAAAGATCGCCTGCAACGCTTCGCCCAGGAAGCGCGCACCGTTTCGAATCTCAATCATCCGAACATCATCACTGTTTATGAATTCGGACAGACCGACTTCGCCTCTTTTATTGCCACTGAATATGTTGACGGCGTGACCCTTCGCCAGCATCTTTCCAACCGCCGGCTAAAGTTAATAGACGTCCTGGATGTGGCCATTCAGATCGTTGGTGCGCTCAACGCGGCCCACGAGGCCGGTATTACTCATCGCGACCTCAAACCCGAAAATGTGATGGTGCGCCGCGATCACATTGTGAAGGTACTCGACTTTGGGCTCGCAAAGATGACTGCACCTTCGTCCGGTACGGCGATCGACTCCGAAGCGGGAACCAAAGTATTTGTCCAAACTGAGCCCGGGCTGGTGATGGGTACTGTCAGTTACATGTCGCCAGAGCAATCAATGGGAAAGGGCATAGACCAACGCACGGACATCTGGAGCATCGGTGTTGTGCTTTACGAGATGATTGCCGGCTGCGTCCCGTTTCAGGGAAAAGACATTCACCGGCAGATCATCGCAATCCAGGAGACCGAGCCGGCGCCGCTCTCACAGCTAGTCGAAGGTGTGCCGGAGCGTTTGGAAGAGATTGTATTTAAGTGTCTGGCCAAGGAGAAAGATGAACGTTATCAGAGTGCCAAAGACTTGCTGATCGATCTCCGTAACCTCCGACGCAGGCTGGACGTCGATGCTGAAATTGAGCGCACAGTAGCGCCTGGACTGCGGAGCACCAGCGGCGGCACATCGCGCGTGAGCACACAAGGTTTGCAATCGAACGCCGGCGCAACCAGCGCAGTCCAGGTTCCCACTGCCTCCAGCGCTGAGTACGTCGTCACGGGAATTAAGGGGCACAAAATCATTGCGGTCATTATGGTCCTGGTGCTCGTCGCGGGAATCATCGGGCTCGGACTTTTCTGGCGCGCTCGTAACAGCACCGCCGAAGGCACCATCAACTCGATCGCTGTGATGCCGTTTCAGAACCGGAGCGCGAACGCGGACAGCGAGTATCTGTCGGACGGTCTGGCCGAATCGCTGATTTATCGGCTCTCACAACTACCGAGCCTGAAAGTCAGCCCGACGAGTTCGGTCTTTCGTTACAAAGGCAAGGAAACCGACGTACAAAAAATCGGCAACGAGCTCGGCGTAAGCGCGGTGCTTACGGGACGGATTGTGCAGCGCGGTGAGAATCTGACGATCAGCGTCGAACTGGTCGATGTACGCAACAATAAACTGCTGTGGGGCGAGCAGTATGAACGCAAGATGTCGGAATTGTTGACAACCCAACGCGAGATTGCGGGCGAGATCACGAACAAGCTGCAATTGAAGTTGTCGGGCGAAGGCGAGCAAAAGCTGGCGAAGAAATACACCGACAGCAACGAAGCCTATCAGCTCTATTTGAAGGGCCTTTTCCATTTTGCGAACCGAACAAAGGAGGACGTCCAGAAGTCGATCGGGTATTTTCAACAGGCCACCAAGCTTGATCCCAATTTTGCGCTGGCATATGTCGGCATCTCACAATCTTACTCATTGATGCCGTCCTATTCTTATCTCAGCCCCAAAGAAGCTTTTCCCCAAGCCAAAGCTGCGGCACAGAAGGCTTTAGAGATCGATCCATCGTTGGCTGACGCTCACGCGGCTTTAGCGACCACGCTTGCTGCTTACGATTGGAATTGGGTGGAAGCGGAGCGTGAATTCAAACGGGCAATAGAACTCAATCCGAACGTGGCTGACATCCATTATCGGTACGGCTTAATCTACCTGATTCCGGCGGGGCGCACGGATGAAGCAATTCGGGAAATAAAGCGGGCATTGGAGCTTGAACCGCTCTCGATCGCCATGAATGCGAACCTTGCCGGAGCCTATATGTATGCGCGGCAAAACGATCGGGCACTTGAGCAAGCCAGGAAAACATACGATCTTGAACCGAACCACATTACTGCCCGCGTTTGGCTCGCAAATGTCTACGAAAGTCTCGGAATGTACAACGAAGCCATTGCCCTCAGCGAAGAGTACCTGAAAAACCACCTGTCGGACCAGTACTTTCTACTCTATTCCGGATACGCGTATGCGAAAACAGGCCGACGAGAGAAGGCAGAGGATGCGATAAAGAAATTACGTGATCTCGAAAAAACCGAGCCGGTGGACCCGTACACCTTTGCCGTGCTCTATGTCGGACTGGGGGACAAAGATAAGGCCATTGTCGAGCTGGAAAAAAGCTTTAACGAGCGCGGTTATTACGTTCCGCTTCTGAGTGTTGATCCATTGATGGATCCATTGCGCGACGATGCTCGCTTTGCTGCTTTGCTCAAGCGCGTTGGGTTGCCGAAGTAGTGCAAACCGTTAGTTTGCATTTCGTCGCCAGGCCGTTCGAAGGAAAGAACGCAAGCTCGCAGGTTGCGCTACAAAAATGAAACACTGCCCCACATGTAACCGCGTTGAAGCTGACGACACGCTTACCTTCTGTCGCTCGGACGGCACTGCGTTAATCAGTGCTTCTGGTTCGTTTGGCGGTGATACGGAAACCGCGAAGTTTGGCTCTGGTCCATTGTCGAACGAGATCGAAACCAGCTTGCTTCCTAACACGTCAACTACTCCTGAGAGCAATCGAAGCACTGGGCCAACAACCGGACTTCCCGCCGCGCAGATTCCGAACGGCACGCGCGACCTTGCTAAACCCAAGCGACGCGGATTCGCATTCGCGATGATTGGCATCGTGCTGGCTGTCATCTTTGCACTTGGCTATTTCTATTTGTCGCGGAGTCGAACAACCGCGATTCAATCGATCGCCGTGATGCCGTTTGTGAATGAGAGCGGCGATGCTGATGTTGAATATCTTTCGGATGGCATGACCGAAACGCTCATCGGCAGTTTATCGCAACTGCCGAATCTGAATGTGAAAGCACGTTCGTCGGTGTTTCGTTACAAAGGCAAAGTGACAGACGCGAAGACCATCGGCAAAGAGCTAAACGTGCAAGCGATTCTGAACGGACGGGTCGTGCAACGCGGAGACCAATTAACGCTTAGTCTGGAATTAGTTGACGCGCAGACGGAAAACGTGATTTGGAGTCAGCAATACAATCGCAAACAGACTGATCTCATCTCACTTCAAAGCGAGATTGCCCGTGATGTTTCAAACAAACTCAAAGCGAAACTTTCGGGTGCGGATGTAGCGAAAGTCGAAAAGAACTACACCGCTAATCTCAAAGCCTATCAGCTTTATCTGAAAGGAAAGTTCTATTGGAACAAACGAACGGGCGAATCCCTCAAACAAGCTGCTGAGCTTTATCGGCAAGCAATTGAGAAAGACCCGAACTATGCCCTCGCCTATTCAGGTTTGGCTGAAACATACGTTCTCTTTTCGAGTTACGATGTTGCGCCGGCAAACGACAGCATGCCTCAGGCGAAAGCGGCGGCTCTGCGGGCGTTGGAGATTGACGATTCGCTGGCAGAAGCACACACCGCGCTCGGATTTTATCTTTCCAATTATGAATGGGATCGGGATGGCTCGGAAAAGGAATATCGCCGCGCTATCGAACTCAAACCGAATTACGCTACCGCCCATCATTGGTTAGGTGCTGACCTCGTGTATGTAAAACGGTTTGACGATAGTCTTGTCGAGTTGAGGCGTGGCGAGGAACTCGACCCGCTTTCACCGATCATAGGTACGAATCTTGGTGACACCCTAGTCTTCGCTCGCAGGTATGACGAGGCGATTGCACAATATAGGCGCATTCTCGTTAGTAACCCAAATTTTGCTTACACTCACCGGGCTTTGGGTTGGGCATATGGCTCAAAGGGAATGTATCCGGAAGCCATAGCCGAAACGCGCACGGCTATCGAACTGAATAATGGTTCTTCAGCAAAGGGATATTGGGGACTGTGGCTGGCGAAATCCGGCAAGCGCGATGAAGCAGTGAAGCTGCTCAGCGAGTTAAAGCAGGAAACAACCCGGGATTATGTTCAGAGCTATACTTTTGCACTTATTTACATTGGGCTTGGTGATAAAGAGGAAGCATTGAACTGGCTCGAAAAGCAAATGTCGGGTCGTTCAGAAACTGCCAACACGTATGCAGTTGCCCCAGAACTTGACGAACTGCGCTCCGAGCCGCGATTCAAGGAAATGCTGAAACGGATGAATCTGCCGGAATGAATTTGAAAGAAGATGGCTAGAGAACTTGAGGCCAACATCGCTCTGTCGCATTAGCGCAACGGATATTCCGTCGCGAAAATTCAGACTAAAATGACGAGTTTTTCTAAGTTATTGAAATGATTGGTGCCGAGGGCGGGAGTCGAACCCACACGGGATTACTCCCAACGGATTTTAAGTCCTTTGAAATCGGTATCACCTAGTCTTACCAAACGATACGAACCAGTATTTACGGGCCTTGCGGTCGTCAAGGTATCGCTTCGTCTGGCTTCGTATCAACACGTCGCACCATCTTAGCCCCATCTTGATCCAGGAATGTTGGCAACGATCGAGCTCCAGACTTCATTATTACCGGCAAAAAGGGAACAGCGTGAGCGGGCTAGTGTTTGATATGCTGGATGACTAGCTTGAGTGCGGCGGAGTTTCCCTGCGGGATTTTTATGCGTTGAGAACGGCCTTCAATCTCATCGATAAAATCGCGCGCCTCAATGCTGTAGGCAAAGTCACCGTATAGAATGAATTTGAACGTTCCGTCATCTTCGATCTCGACGCGACGAACGTACTCGTCGCCTGAATACACCGCAAGATATGCGTCCTCAAGAGGACGACCACTTTTCCATACAACAGTGCCCGCTATCCTGCGCTCCATCATTCGTGGACCCACGCGCATCGCTAGATTCTCAATCATGGCTCCTTCAGTGACCTTAATCTTTTTTGCTTCGCGCTTGTCCATGGTGGCGGGATAGTAAGTACGCGCATAAGGAGCGTCGAACTCCTCTAGCACTTCTTTCATCGCGTTTAGAACGAGGTGATACTCGCCAGGCGCAACTCTCTCAAATCTGAATGAACCATCTTTTTTCAGAAGTGCTACGTAATCTGGTCCAGTGTCCACCCCGTTAATCAGAGAGACTGCTTTATCGACGGCTTGTCCGGTTGCCGTCAGTACGTTGCCGCCAAAATCGAAGGGCAACCAAGTCGTTAACTACCCCGACGCGCCGGGGTTCTGTAAAATAAAACCCTTGATGCGCTACCATTCAGTGCGGATAACTTCCTTTCATCCCAGCGTCAAGCTGACGCTGCTGTTTGTAATGAGAGTCGCGTTGTGGCTCAGTGGGCTCTTGGCTGCGTGCACTCTCGCGTGTCCGTTATCGCTGCCTGTGTTTGCACAGCAGGCTGATCCTCAGAGCCCAGTCGTGGTCCAGCCGGGCGCGCCGGGGCAGCCTACTCGAACGCTGCCGTCCTCGACGAGGGCCATGTTGCCGCCGCCTTCGCCGGCAGATGTGGAGTTCATGCAAGGCATGATCATACATCATGCCCAGGCGGTTGAGATGACGGCGCTCATTGAATGGCATACGCAGAACAAGGAGCTCCGGACGCTGGGCGAGCGAATCAGCAGGTCGCAATCAGATGAAATAAGGTTTATGAAACGGTGGCTCGAGGCGAGGGGCCAGCCAACCGCGATGGCGATGCATGGCACCCACATGCCGAGTCACAACATGCTCATGCCCGGGATGCTTACTGCGAATCAGATGGACGCGTTCGGAAAAGCGAATGACAAAGAGTTTGACCGTCTGTTTTTGTCTGGCATGATTCAGCACCATAATGGCGCTTTGGTCATGGTGAAGGAATTGTTTGATACTCCCGGCGCGGGCGAGGACGCCGAACTATTCAATTTCGCGACCGATATTGATAGCGGCCAGCGAGCTGAGATCAGAGTTATGGAGAAGATGTTGGCAGGCCCGAAGGGCCGTCATTGAATAGCCACGACCGTAAGGTCGTGGAAAAGATATCACAAGATTATTTGAAAGGCCCGAAGGGCCGGCAGTTCTGTATGAATACGATGGGAATCACAGGTCATGAACTGTCGGCCCTGCAGGCCTCACGAATGTTTTTGCGGCGTTCCGATCCACGACCTGACGGTCGTGGCTATTCAATGACGGCCCTTCGGGCCTGACCAATTCTTTTTGTGGTGTTGTTCCACGACCTGACGGTCGTGGCTATTCAATGATGGCCCTGCGGGCCTCACGAATGTTTTTGCGGCGTTCCGGTCCACGACCTGACGGTCGTGGCTATTGAATGACGGCCCTTCGGGCCTGACCAATTCTTTTTGTGGTGTTGTTCCACGACCTGACGGTTGTGGCTATTCAATTACGGCCCTTCGGGCCTCAAGCGCTTCGACGTTGCACTTCGAATTGAATTCGCAGAGGATGAAACGATGAATCGAGTACACGAAATCATTTCCCGTTTGTTAATAGCTTCCGGTGGAACCCACCCGCTATCGCAGGTGGTACTAACCTCATGCACTCGAACCCACCCGCTATACCGACTTGTCGGGATACTGACCTCATTTGTGTTGTTCTTTTCTTTTACCGTCACGACGCTGGCGCAAACGCCCCCAACGCCCTCGCCTTCGCCGTCACAGGAGACCACGAAGACGCCCGATACAAAACCGGCGCAGCCGGAAAATCCGTTTGCTCCTGAAAAGGCGGATCCGCTACCACCTAGTATGACGGGTTCAGATATCAACGACCCGCGCGCCAAACTGACCCCCGGCTTTTACGACGCGGGTGAAGCAGCAATGGGCATGCGGCATATACTGCTGATCAAAAAGCCTGACGCGTTTCAACTAAGCGCCACCGATCCAGCCGATCCGAAAGTGCAGAAAACCCTGGGTCTGCTCGGCATCGGCGACGCCTCGAGGGTTGCAAAGTCAGCCCAGTTGCTTCTTGCAGGACTCGCGTTTGCAAACTCTGACATCGCATTCCAAGGCAATCGACTGTTCCTGGGAAACTTTTATGGCGTCAACATCTACGACATCTCGAATCCGGCGAGAACCCGCTTGTTGACATCGATGATTTGTCCCGGTGGCCAAGGTGATCCTTCCGTTTACAAAAACCTGATGTTTATGTCGGTGGAAATGCCAAACGGCCGGCTGGATTGCGGTACACAAGGATTTCCGCCTCCACCTCCCCAGCCATCTCCATCGCCCGCTGAAAAAGAGAAAGATCCGCCGCCTCCGCCGGCGCAAAAAGATCGGTTCCGCGGCGTGAGAATTTTTGACATCACCGACATCAGAAATCCGAAGCAGGTGGCAGCGGTGCAAACTTGCCGCGGCTCTCACACGCACACGCTGGTTGTCGATCCGAATGACAAGGAGAACGTTTACATCTACGTCTCGGGAACTTCTTTTGTCCGTCAAAGCAAAGAGTTGGCCGGGTGCTCAGGTGAGCAGCCGGATAAGGATCCAAATACGGCTCTCTTCCGAATTGATGTAATCAAGGTGCCGCTGGCGAGGCCGCAGGATGCAGTGGTCGTCAATAATCCTAGAATCTTTGGGGATCCCCAGACCGGGGTCCTTAACGCGTTGAAGAGTGCAGGCACGCACAGCAAAGAAGGATTAACGAAGCCGTCAGACACCAACCAGTGCCACGACATTACCGCGTACTCGTCAATTGGGCTGGCAGCGGGAGCCTGCTCCGGAAATGGAATCCTCCTGGACATCAAAGATCCTGTGAATCCAAAACGCATCGACGCGGTCAACGATCCAAACTACGCGTATTGGCACTCGGCGTCGTTCTCGAATGATGGGAAGAAAGTAGTGTTCACCGATGAGTGGGGCGGCGGACTCGGTGCGCGCTGCCGCGCGACTGATCCGATCCAGTGGGGCGCTGATGCGATCTTTCGTCTGGAAGATAACAAACTAAAGTTCGCTAGCTACTACAAAATGCCAGGTGCGCAAGGCGACAGCGAGAACTGCGTGGCGCACAACGGATCGCTCATTCCTATTCCTGGCCGCGACGTCGAAGTGCAAGCGTGGTATCAGGGCGGCATCTCCCTCATGGACTTCACCGAGGCGGAACATCCGATTGAGATTGGCTATTTCGATCGAGGGCCGATCGATCCAAAGATGCTCGTGCTGGCCGGCCCATGGTCCGCGTACTGGTACAACGGCCACATCTACTCCTCAGAAATCGCGCGCGGGCTGGACGTTTTTGAGTTGACGCCGACGAAGTTTCTTACGCAGAACGAGATCGACGCCGCGAAGACAGTGCGACTGACTGAGTTAAATGTTCAGAACCAGCAAAGAATCGAGTGGCCGCGAAAGTTGGTCGTCGCAAAGGCCTACCTCGATCAATTGGAGAGGTCGCAAGGTCTGGCGGCAGATCGAATCGCGTCGCTGCGTCAGGCGATTCAAAGCGCCGAGAGTTCACGTCTGAATCGAAGGGCGGTGGCAAAACTCAAAGGCCTGGCGGCATCGGTGGAAAAGAGCACTGGGGAGACGAAGAGTTCTGCGGACTCAAGTCGATTGCACGCGCTGGCGGAAATCCTGAGGCTACCCGCGCTTTGATCAGGTGCGGGTAAAGAACAGGCCCGAAGGGCCGTCAATGAATAGCCACGACCGGGAGGTCGTGGAACAAAGCACCGAAAAAGAGTCTGGCTAGGCCCGAAGGGCCGAGAGTTGATCTGTCAACTATGAAAAATCTTTTGCAAAGATCGTAGATACCCCACTTCCTCGCCTTCCTGGCTTTATTAGGTTCCACCGCCTTCCTTATCTTACATGTCTGGAAAATACCTCAGCTTACTCGTGCACTTTACGTGGAGCACCGCACATCGCGAACCCTGGATTGAACCGAATATGCGCGAAGATCTTTACTCCATCATTGGCGGCATCGCGCGTAAACGGAAGGCAAAGTTGCTCGCCGCAGGAGCTGTTTACGATCACATTCATCTATACACTTCGTTACCTTGGACGATCAGCATTGCTGATTTCGTCAATGCGATTAAGGCAAATTCGTCGGCTTGGATTCATGACTCATTTACCCGGCTACGAGGATTCGCATGGCAAGAAGGTTACGGCGCGTTCAGCGTCAGCAAATCAGATGAGGGGTGATGCGATACGTTAACGAACAGGAGAGACATCACAAGAAGCGAACCTTCAAAGAGGAATTCCTCTCACCCCTCAAGAAACATGAGATCGACTACGATCCACGATACATCTGGGATTAACTGTAGGACCTTCGGGCCTGACTAATGACACCTAACCTTTGGACACGGAGAATCTGCGTAATCTGTCGACACTACAGCTTTTCTCGAAACAGCGATTCGAGTTCTTTAGTTTCTTTTTCGACAGCCCGCTTGGCGTCGTCAAACGACTTTGTCGCCTCTTCTAACTCAACATTCACACTTCGTGCTCGTTGAGCGGCGGCTTCCGAGGCGGCGGTTGCTTTGTTGAAGCGCTCTTCTGCTTCGCGGCTCTGTTTCTCGGCTTCGCGGCGTTGTTGTTCAGCCTCCTTTGCCGCGGCGTCCACCTTCTTTCGCTGCGCTTCTAGATTCTGCGCCCTGGCCCGTGCAGCAGTTAGCGATTTCTTCGCGTTTTGTAGTGAAACTTTTGCAGCAACTATCTTTGCCTGGCGCGACTCTTCAATCTGACGCGACTCCGCAAGCCGCTTTACCTCACTCGCTGCCGTCGCCTTTTGCCGAGCCTTCGTGGACGTAGCGCCTGACTTGGTTGAAGGACTGACCTTTGTCGGTTGCTCGGTACGCTTCGTTGTCCCAGCGCTGGGGATGAATGAAGCAAATGATTCGAAGCCCGGCGGGTCAACGTCCTGGGTCAAACGCCCTGGAGTTGGACCATCCGAAAGCGATGCGTAGGCCGACATTGCCTCGAGTGTGGTCGTAATGCGTCGGATCGTATCCAATGACGGGTTGTGACCGGCATCGCGGAGCAATGTGGTGGCCAGATCTGATAGGTGCGAGAGCGCCTCGCGTCGCGCGTCGAGCGCCTCACGCATGTTCGCGACCTTTCCAGATGTCTGCGCCTTGTGAAAGCGCTGACCTGTCGCAATCAGCCGGTCGAAAGCTTCGCGGTGTCGCCAATAGAGTTGGTTCACAGCCCAGGCCGAAATTGACGGCTTGGCCAGCAACTTTACGCGTTCCGCGTCAGCCGCGCGCCCGTCCTTCTTCAGTCGCGCGGCGAGTGTTTTGCGCGCGCCGATGAACTCTGGCAAGGGAAGCCGGAACAAGGCGTCAACATCATCGTCGAGTTTGGGCATAGCATCCGCAGATTACGCGGATTGCACGGATTAAGTCTAGACAGGAACAGGGAAGCGTCCCGACGCGGGTGAGGACGTTGGTGCCGAGGGCGGGAGTCGAACCCGCACGTCCTTACGGACAACGGATTTTAAGTCCGTAGCGTCTGCCATTCCGCCACCCCGGCACTTGAGTCAAAAAATATCATGCGCAGCGCCGAGGAACAATCTTCCCATCGCCGCCTGATGAATTTGTTCGTTCTCTC
>Ga0137374_10010169_pt1 | contig 11077 bp, 10 predicted proteins | sample SagtaG_20_FD_104811 | JGI IMG/M metagenome (GOLD analysis project Ga0137374, IMG submission 104811) | Vadose zone soil microbial communities from Sagehorn Ranch, Mendocino, California, USA - Sage1_R_100_16 metaG | ecosystem: Environmental > Terrestrial > Soil > Vadose zone | place: USA...
ACCATCATGACCGACGAGGGCATCGCCGACACAATCTACATCGAGCCGCTCACCGTCGACGTCATCTCCCGCATCATCGAGCGCGAGCGGCCGGACGGCCTTCTACCGACTCTGGGCGGGCAGACCGGCCTCAACCTAGCGGTCGCCCTAGCCGACGCCGGTGTCCTCGAACGCTTCGGCGTCCGCTCGCTCGGCACGCCCATCGAGACAATACGCGCCGCCGAGGATCGCGAGCTCTTCCGCGAGCTCCTCCTCGACATCGGCGAACCGGTCCCGGAAAGCGCAATCGTCACAGACTTGGACGAGGCACGCTCGGTTGCGAAGCAGATTGGCCTACCCATAATCGTCCGACCCGCCTACACCCTCGGCGGCACCGGCGGTGGCATCGCCCATACCTTCGACGAGCTCGAGCACATTGCGCGCGGCGGCCTCGCCGCCTCGCCCATCCACCAGGTGCTCCTCGAACGCTGCCTCCTCGGCTGGAAAGAGATCGAGTACGAGGTGATGCGCGACGGCGCCGACAACTGCATCACCGTCTGCAACATGGAGAACATCGACCCGATGGGCGTCCACACCGGCGACAGCATCGTCGTCGCCCCCAGCCAGACGCTCTCCGACAAAGAGTACCAGATGATGCGCTCGGCCTCCCTCAAGATCATCCGCGCTCTAGGCATCGAGGGCGGCTGCAACATCCAGTTCGCGCTCGCCCCCCGAAAGGAGATCGCGGACTGGGCGCTCGATCCTGATGGTCGTCCGCCCTACTACGTGATCGAGGTGAATCCGCGCGTCTCCCGCAGCTCCGCGCTCGCCTCCAAGGCCACCGGCTACCCGATCGCCCGTGTCGCCGCCAAGATCGCCGCCGGAAAGACCCTGGACCAGATCCCCAACCGCGTCACCGGCAAGACGACCGCCGCCTTCGAGCCCGCGCTCGACTACGTCGTCGTCAAGATCCCCCGCTGGCCGTTCGACAAGTTCCCCCTCGGGGAGCGCCGCACCGGCACGCAGATGAAGGCCACCGGCGAGGTGATGGCGATCGACCGCTCCTTCGAAGCCGCGGTCGGCAAGGCCGTCCGTTCACTGGAGTTCGGCGGACGCTCCCTTCTCTGGGAAGACCCCGCCTGGCGCGACATCGACCCCCGCGACTACGTCGCCATCCCCACCGACGAGCGCCTCTGGGCCTTACTCGCCTCTCTTAGACGGGGGGCGACAGTTCGAGAGCTGTCGCAGCTCTCTGGTATCGACCCCTGGTTCCTCGACAAGCTCAACGGCATCGTGCAAATGGAGGAACGCCTCCTCGCCGAAACCCTCACGCCTGACCTGCTTGGGCAAGCCAAGCGCATGGGCCTCTCCGACGCCGACATCGGCACGCTGGCGGACCGCCTGCCCGATCAGGTCCGCGAGCTTCGAGAGCAGTGGGGCGTCCTGCCTGTCTACAAGATGGTCGATACCTGCGCCGCGGAATTCGAGGCCGAGACCCCCTACTTCTACAGCACCTACGACTCCGAGAACGAGGCCGAGGCGCTGCCCGGCGAGAAGGCGCTTGTCATCGGCAGCGGCCCAATCCGCATCGGTCAGGGGATCGAGTTCGACTATTCGGCCGTGCACGCTGCCTGGGCGCTCCAGGAGGCGGGCGTCGCTGCTATAATGGCCAACTCCAACCCCGAGACGGTCTCGACGGACTTCGACACTAGCGACCGCCTTTACTTCGAGCCGCTGGACGAAGAGGGCATCAGAGACCTTCTCGGGAACGAGACGAACAACGGCACCGGTCCCGCCTCGATCGTGCAGTTCGGCGGCCAGACCGCGGTCAATCTCGCCCTACCGCTCGCACGCGCCAACCACCCGATCCTCGGCTCCAGCGCCGAGGCGATCGACGTCGCTGAAGACCGCTCCCGTTTCGAGGAGTTGCTCCAGGGGCTCGGCATCCCCCAGCCTCCCGGCGCAGCGGTCGCCACCGTCGAACAGGCGCTCGCGACCGCCCAGCTTATCGGTTATCCGGTCCTCGTCCGCCCCAGCTACGTCCTTGGCGGAAGAGCGATGGAGATCGTCCAGAACGCGCGCGACCTCATACGCTATGTCGGCCACGCCGTCGAGATCGCCGCCGGCAAGCCCATCCTCATCGATAAATACCTCGAAGGCATCGAAGCGGAAGTCGACGCCGTCTGCGACGGCGACGAGACGCTGATCCCCGGTGTCATGCAGCACATCGAACGCGCCGGCGTCCACTCCGGCGATTCGCTTGCCGTCTATCCCGCCATCGGCCTCACAGGCGACGAGGTGGGCCAGATCGTTGACTACACGGAGCGCCTCGGTCCGGCTCTTGGCGTCAAAGGCCTGATGAACGTTCAGTACGTCATCATGCGTCCGGAACCAAGAACGCTGGACCCCGGCGGATCCGACGTTTACGTCCTCGAGGTGAACCCTCGTGCAAGCCGCACCGTCCCCTTCATCTCCAAGGTAGCAAGCGTGCCGATGGTGCGGCTGGCAGTACAGACCATGCTCGGCAAGACTCTACGGCAACTCGGCTACGAGCCTGGCCTCTGGCCGAGGCAGAATCTAGTCGCCGTTAAGGCCCCGGTCTTCTCGATGTCCAAGCTAATCGGCGTCGACACCTACCTGGGACCTGAGATGAAATCCACCGGTGAGGTGATGGGAGTCGACTCAACCTTCGAGGCTGCGCTTGCGAAGGCTCTCACAGCCGCCGACATGGCTCTCCCTCGGCAGGGCTCCATCCTCCTTAGCCTCGCCGACCGCACCAAGCCCGAAGCTCTCAGCCTCATCCGCGACCTCGCTGCCGCAGGCTACCGCCTCTGCGCCACAACGGGCACCGCCGCCATGATCCGTGCGATGGGCCTGCCAGTCGAGCAGGTCCCCAAACGAATCGAGGAGGGTCACCCCAACGTGGTGGACGTCATCCACGACGGCCTGGTGAACGCCGTCATCAACACGCCGGAGGGACGCGTCACCGAGACGCTGCGGGACGGCTTCGAAATTCGTCGTGCCGCTGCGGAGAAGCGCATACCCTGCCTCACCTCGATAGACACCGCGGCAGCTGCCATCTCAGCGCTTGTCAACGGAGATACCAGCTTCACGGTCCAGCCGCTTCGCGAATATCTCAACCTCCACGTAGAGACGCCCCAGACCACACGGGACCGAACACGAGACGCAAGACCCGCGGCTGTACACAGGGACATCGATGATACTGAACTCCCTCGGGGCGTCTCCAGCCGCCGACGCTCGCCACCACAGTCGCCTGAATGAAGCTCGAACGAGCCGAAGTCCTGTCGCAGGAAGAAGTCTACGAAAACACTTTTCTCATGTGGCTCTCTTGCCCACCCGTGGCGAAAGGAGCATCGCCCGGACGCTTCCTCATGGTCCATTGCGCCGATAGTTACGACCCGCTCCTTCCGCGACCTATGAGCTTCCACCGCTTCCGCGACGACCGCGGCGAGCGGCAATTCGCCATACTCTACGACGTGCGCGGCCGAGGCACAACTTGGCTCTCGACCCGCAAGACCGGCGAGACGCTCTCTCTCTTCGGCGCCCTCGGCCGCGGCTATGCGATCAACCGGCAGTCTCAGAACCTGCTGCTTGCCGCCGGCGGCCTCGGCATCGCCGCGCTCATCGCGCTCGCGGACGAGGCCGTCGCGGCCGGCAAGACCGTGACCCTTCTTCAAGGAGCCCGCACGGCAAGCAAGCTCTATCCCCCGGAGCTGCTGCCACCGGAGGTCGAAGCCCTCTCCGCCACCGACGATGGTTCCACGGGCCACCACGGTTATGTGACGGACCTGATCGCGCGACATTTATCCTGGGCAGACCAGCTCTTCGCCTGCGGACCAACGCCGATGTTCGCCGTCATGGCGCAGGTCATGCGAGAAGCGAGAAGCCGCAAATCTGTCCAGGCTTTGCTGGAAGAGCGCATGGGCTGCGGCACCGGCATCTGCTACAGCTGCGCCATTTTCACGCGCCGCGGCGTACGCTTGATCTGCAAGGACGGCCCACGCTTTGAGCTGCGTCAGGTATTCGACTGACCAATTATTCAAGCCGCTCGGCTCCGGCGCTACTGTAAGACGAGCGGATTCCGCATTTAGTGACAACTCTCCCTTAGACTTCCTGCCACTTTCTGCTACCCTTGGGACGATGACTCCGCACCTTAACAGCTGCCTGACACAGCGGAAGCGAGCTGCACCTTCGGCAATACAGAAACAACCAAGAAACGTTCAAGGCCAAAACAATCAAGAATCAGCGCCACCGCCAAACGTCACGAAGGCCCAAAACGCAACATTTTTCGGAAAACATTCGAGTGTTAGCACCAGGTCAATCAAATGCCGGCGCTGACTTAAGAATCCGCGGCCCACTCGGCCGCGGTCAGGCTGCCCGGCAGCGCGATCCGCAAAGCTAGACCAATGAACACATCTAACGCTCGCTGCCTTGCCATAGCCACCATAGTCATCGTGCTCGGCGTGCTTGGTATGGGCGTCATCATGGCGGTGGCGATGACGGACATGGGCGGCCACATGCGCCGTGGGTCTAGCGGCTCGCCTCAGACCCCTACAATATTCGACGCCGCCGAAGCCACCATCGAGATCCGCGACTTCGATTACTTCCCGCATGACGCGATCGTGAACGCCGGCGCCAAGGTGACGTGGACTAACCGTGACTCCGCCCCGCACACAGCGACGGACGATGACGGCACCTGGGACACCGATCGCTTGGGCAAGAACGAGAGCGCAACCCTGACCATCGACGAGCCCGGCGCGTACGACTACTACTGCACCTTCCACCCGTACATGAAGGCCACTCTGACCGTACGTTAGCAGCGCGGGTTGTTCGACCGTAGTGAAGCTGCGGGTTTCAACCCGCAAGGGCTGTGCCCCAGCTTCAGGAAGCCGCAGTCTGGGCGAAGAAGTGCTGGACGCTCGTCTTGGCCGCGATCGTCTGCGCGATTTCAGCGAACGCCCGCGCTACGGGTGACGCCGGATCGCCTTCGATGATCGGGACGCCGGCGTCTGCACCTTCCCGGACGGTTGCCTCCAGCGGAATTTCGCCAAGAAAGTCGATCCCCAGTTCATCGGCTGCCTCCCGAGCACCGCCGTGACCGAATATCTCCGTCCGCTCCCCGCAATGCGGGCAGATGAAGTAGCTCATGTTCTCGATCAGGCCGAAGACTGGAACGTTGAGCTTTTCGAACATCGTCACGGCCTTCATGGCGTCCTCAAGCGAGACGCTGTTTGGCGTCGTTACGATGACCGCACCGGCAATCGGCGCCTCCTGCGCCGTGCTCATCGAGGCGTCGCTCGTGCCCGGTGGCAGGTCGACGATGAGGTAGTCCAGATCGCCTTCTGCGTTCCACGGCAAATCGTGCATTAGCTGGCGCACGCCTGTTCCGATCATCGGGCCGCGCCAGACCACCGGCAGCCCCTTCTTCAGAACGAAACCGATGGAGGCGGCTCGGATGCCATATCGCTCGACGATGGCGAGGCCCGTGTCCGCCTGAAACCCCGCGCCTAGCCCAAGCATCGTTGGTATGTTGGGGCCCGTTAGATCGGCATCCATCAACCCTACCTTCGCGCCGAATCTGCGAAGAGCGATCGCGAGATTTACCGCCACCGTGGACTTGCCGACGCCACCTTTGTTCGACGCGACGGCGATGATGTTCCGTACCCCCTCGATCTCCTTCGGTCCCTTCCCGACGCCCGTAGAACGCACCGTCGCGTCCATCGTCACCTCGGCTTGCTCGACGCCCGGCAAGGTTTTCAGCAGTTCGTGCGCCTGCTCCTTCATCGTCTCGCGCACGGGACAGGCCGGAGTCGTCAAGACGATCCGCACCGAGATGCTCGAGCCACAGATGTTAATATCGGCCTCCGGGACGAACCCAAGGCTAACGATATCGCGATGCAGATCGGGATCCTCTATCTGGCGAAGCGCTGCGAGGACCGCCTCCTTACTCACCTGGCCATTTGACTGCTCCGCCATATCTACCCTTCCATGCCTTTTGGCGTTAAGCCCACACCGGCCCCCTCTTTGACAACGAACCGGCAACACTCCGCCCCCTGGCTTATGAACTGGTCACATTCCACATCCTTGCCGAGCAGCCTGCCGAGCAGGGATACGTGCCAATCACACACGTCCTTGTGAGTGTCGGCTACCTTGCGGTAAACGCAGTTATAGTCCACAATCTCATAGCGCTGCCCATCAGCCTTCCATTCGGCGAAGCCACCTTCGCGCCGCAAAATGTCCGCGATGAGGGCGACTCGCTCTTTCAACGCTTTGTCACGCACCCGCGGCTCGTGTTCGCGATAGACGCGATCAGCCATCTTCCTCAATAGAAGCCGCTTCTTTTCGTTGGCACTTAGACCGGCAATCTCGTCAGCCTCCAGAAACGCGACTTCTTGAAGCGCGAGGTTAGCAAGCCGGTCATATCGCTTGGGAAATCGCTCTTCCCCAACGGCCGTGAGCGTGAAAACCAGGTGCGGGCGGCCCGTCCGGCGCCGCTCCTCGCGGGAGACTACGAGCCCATCCCTCTCGAGGTTCGAGAGGTGTTGCCGCACGGTCATTCGCGCCAACCCAAACTCTGAAGCGATTGTATCCATGCTACCGCCCCCGGCGCGCTTCAGATAACCGAGGATACCATCCCTTGTCGATTGCAAGCAGAAACCTTTCTGTCGCTCAGACCGTTATTAGTATACACAAGGTTGGACGGAAAGACTATTTAGAAAGTAAATAAGGTATAAAGCTTGACCGCGTCCCGCGCCCACAGATATAATCCGGCTCGCAAGATGTAACGTATCGGCTATGGAAGACATCTTTCATCACAAGTGGACGAAACGGAGGTGCCAGCGATGGGCAGGGCACAAGTAATCGAAAAAAGTGAAGTCCAGCCCCAGAATGAGGCAGCCGTAGTCACCTGCCAGCACCACTGGGTCATCGAGACTCCGCGAGGCGCGACAAGCCTCGGACGCTGCAAACGTTGTGGCGAGGAACGAGAGTTCCGCAACTCCGCCACCGACCACCTCTGGGAAGACGAGTCCGGCAACGGCTACAACGCCTGGAGGGGTACGCGCCCCGCCCGGGCAGCAGCCGATGACGATGAAGTCGCCGCCTCATCGCGCTCCCGCAACGAGCGCGCGCTGATCGCTTAGTTCCACCGACCGAGCTCGCACAGGCCCCGTCAAACGGCGGGGTCTGTTGTTTTGTGACGCGGACTGACATACATTGGAAGCAATGGTGAACCTGGCCATCGAACTCCTCCCCGGTCACAAGCGCGGCCTCGCGCTCTCCAACCCCGTGATGACTGCCTCGGGCACGTTCGCCAACGGCCTGGAGTATGCCAGGGTATTCGACATCCAGCGGCTGGGAGCTATCGTGAGCAAGGCGATCACCCTCAAACCCAGGCGGGGAAATCCGCAGCCGAGGGTTGTTGAAACTGCCGCCGGCATGCTCAACTCAATCGGGCTGCAGAACATCGGGATCGACGCCATTCTGCAGGACGTGGCGCCCATCTGGGCAACTTGGCGAGTCCCCGTGATCGCCAACATCGCCGGGGAGAGTATCGCCCATTACGTCGAGCTCGCGCGCCGACTCGATGGCGTGCCCGGGATCAGTGGCATAGAGATGAACGTCAGCTGCCCAAACGTTGAAAGCGGGCTCGACTTCGGCGTCGATCCTAGAGCGGCGGCAGAGGTGACGCATGCGGTTCGACACCAGACGGACCTACCCTTGCTGGTCAAGCTCAGCCCAAATGTGACCGACATTGTGGCTATTGCCTCTGCCGTCGCCGATGCCGGCGCTGACGCCCTCACGCTAATCAACACCTTCCCCGCAATGCGGATCGACATTGAAGCCCGGCGTCCCGCGCTCGGATGGGGTTCCGGCGGTCTCTCGGGGCCCGCCCTCAAGCCAATCGCGCTGCGAATGGTGTACCAGGTGGCCAAGGCGCTGGACATTCCGCTCATCGGTTGCGGAGGCATCATGTGCGGCGAAGACGCCGCGGAGTTTCTCATGGCCGGCGCTACCGCCGTGCAGGTCGGCACCGCCACATTTCTGAATCCCCACGCACCCCTCGATGTCATCGACGAACTCGAAGGCCTCATGCGCCGGAAGCAAATCGAGGACGTGCGCCAGGTCGTCGGCGCGGCTCTTCCAGCCCGGCGCGAACGCGAGGACCGCGATGCTGGTCGAGTCCGGGCTGAACATCTACATCCTCGGGTCTGACCTGACGCACCGCCAGCGTCAACGCATCCAGGCCCAAGTCCGGACGGCCCTTCGATCTCTGCCGACATGGTTGTTCGATCTCGTGCGTGAGCGCATCGACGCGCTCGGCGTCGCCAACTTGCCCTTGATAATCGAACCGCTATCCGCAGCCAGGCAACACTCCCAGGTGATCAGCCTTGGTCGAATCGATTCCCGGCCGACGGTCAAGCTCACCCCGAAATTGCGCAGGAACGGCATCGACTGGGGCCAGGACCTCAGGCGCCTTCTCGCAAAAGCGGTGGCATACATAAGTGCCCCCGGCTCCGACAGCAGTGACTTCTGGCGCCGGTGGGCGGACGCCGGCGGCCGCGGACCGCCTTCGCGAGAAAATGGGGGACACCGCTCACGCCTTCCGCGACGAGACTGACCCGGGGCTGCTCATCGAGATGTTCTCCGCATATGCTCTCACTCCCGGAAATCGCCGTTGGACGCAAATGCCTGCGGTGCGTGGGTTCCTCGAGGTCTGGCGCGCGACCTAGCTCTCAGTAGTTAACGTCCCGCTACCGTCCGTTAACGCGACCCTAACACTGCGGTGGCGACATTCTGGCGAGTCCCCCGCGAGATACTTGTCCATGGAGGAAGCGGTATGTCATTTCGCATCGAGGCGGCACTTCGCGCGTGCCAATCGCAGGCGGGCCAGGGTATTGCAGAATACTTGTTGATCCTGGCGCCGCTCAGCGCGGTACTGGCACTCACCGTGTGCACGCTGATCATCGCAAGCTCTAACTGATTCCGAGCCGTTAAGACCCTGAAGCTGCGCGTGAGGTCATGTCCTTGACCGCGTCGTGGGCCGCGCTCTAACCTGAGAAGTACGGGGTGTAGCTCAGCTAGGCTAGAGCGCCTGGTTTGGGGCCAGGAGGCCGACGGTTCGAATCCGCCCACCCCGACCATCAAGCCTAACAGCGCAAGAAACTCGATTGTCGACCAGAAGCAGCGGGCCCAGACGACGACCCGCGCCACCGCATCTGCTGGCGAAGACACGGCAACTTCAGGCGCGAATACCTGTGCGTGCCCGACCATCCCGGTCGGGCGGGAAAAAGCGCAGATAAGTGCAGGAAGACTCCTCACCGGCCGAAGTGGACGACGATGGCGCTCCCGCGCCGCGCCAGATGCCCTTGGGCATTGTCATCGCCCGCATTCTCGTCGTCTCCGGGATGGGCTTCGCTGCCGCGTTCGCGATCTTCTTTCTGGTTGGTGGTCTCTGGCTACTGGGCCTGGCTAGTGCTGTGGCGACCATCCTGTTCTTGGGTCTCATGTTCGCAATCGAAAGGGGAGCGGAGGGGGGAGTTCACTAGTTCAGTTGTGGGAAGCTCCCAGCAGTGATATTCTTGGCAATAGATAGGGGTGATGCTGGTGTTCCAGAGCCTCGGGCCGCTTGAGCTGATAATCATTCTGGCCATCGTTGTTGTTCTCTTCGGTGCTACCCGCATCGGAGACATCGGCAAGGGCATCGGGCGTGGTATACGTGAATTCCGGCGTGAGATCCGCGAAGGGCAGGAAGAAGGCAAGCGCGAGCAGGAGGAGAAGGAGCCGGAGCCGGCGAGCACCGACGAGAAGCGCTGATCACGACTGCGCGAACTTGGGTGATCGACGCGCCGAACGGTGAGAGGAGCCCGGCGGTCTACAAGAAGTGCGGTTCTAGGCGCGAGTTTGTCAACTACGTCTGGAACAAGAGCCGCAACTACCGTGCGCCGAAGAGGGCGCAGATCGGATGAGCCAGCCGTGAGACTGCTGATACCACTGCTTAGTATCGTTGTAGCGCTCGCCCTCTTGCACTCGACGAGCAAGGCGCAGTCACCCGACACAAGTTGTGTCGAAGATCCAACGCTGAACCACATCATTGACACGGCTGACATCCAGCAGTTCACCAGCCGGTTCGGACTTGCGGCGGCACCCTTCCCACAGCTGGACATCAAGCCTCTGCTGGGCAACGGCTACATTGATACCGGGGACCTTGCGTCAGTAACCTCGCATTTCGGAGAGACCTGCTGGGGCGGAAGCGCTGCACTGACGCCGCCTGGGGATTCGCCGCCGAACGAGGAGACGGTGTACGGCTGCATGAGCAAGATGGCGGTTTACCAGTATGTGATGTGGGAGACGGGCGTGGTAATACAGAACTGGGGCGGCGAGTTCGGTTGCTGGATGAACGCGGCCAACGGGCCTTATGTACCGGAGTGTTTCTTCGAGTTCAAGCAAGGGACTGAGACAGTGGCGATAACGCCGCAAGCGCAGGGTCACAGCGAGGACGGGAACAAGGTTGTGTGCCAGTCGCAGGGCGATATTTCTCTCCTGCCCTGCACGAACACTATTGGCTGGGCCTGGGTCGGGGTGAGGCAGGGAAGCGAGAACGGGCCGTGGGTGTTCGGACCAAGAGAGGACTTTCTGGTAGGCTCAGGCGGATTTGGTTTCAACCCATGCAGTTAATCGAACGCCGAGCAGAGTTTATCTACAACGCCGCAAGGCTCGCAGCCATTGCAGCAAGAGCGCCCATCATACCTGTTGTGTGGGCAGAGCAAAGATGCAGTGTTTGTGGCCTTGTGTGAGATCGCCAGACAATATGTGTATGGGGAGGCAACATGAGATACGCGCTAATGATGGGAATGGCAACTGTCGTGCTGCTCGGGTTGACGCTGCTGGCGAAGGGGCAGGCCGCCGAACAAGCGCCGGCACCGACACCGGCCTTCCAGTTGTGCCTTGATTACGACACGATGACGCAGGGAGAAGGCAATGAGTGCAGCTGAGACAGCGCTGACAGTGCGGGAGCGCTGGGCCGGCAATTGAGCCATAAACCGCGCAAGCCGCGGGACTTCACGTTCGAGGGCGC
>Ga0137374_10010181_pt1 | contig 11069 bp, 9 predicted proteins | sample SagtaG_20_FD_104811 | JGI IMG/M metagenome (GOLD analysis project Ga0137374, IMG submission 104811) | Vadose zone soil microbial communities from Sagehorn Ranch, Mendocino, California, USA - Sage1_R_100_16 metaG | ecosystem: Environmental > Terrestrial > Soil > Vadose zone | place: USA...
AGCCGGAGCGGTACCTGGAGATGATCGAAGGAGCACGCGGGCGGGGCGTGCAGGTGACGTTCGACCTGACCATCTTCAAGCGCGGCGGCGGCGCGTGGGTCCAGGTGCTGCCGACCTGGGCGCGTGATGGCGGCATGGCCAGCACAGTAGCGCTTCTTCGACATCCGACCTCCCGCGCGCGGTTAAAGGACGAGGTGCGGGACTCAAGTGGCTGGCCGTGGGTCCCCGTTTGGGACGATCAGTTGATCACCAAGATCAACCGCTCGGAGAATGCCGCCCTGGTCGGACGCACCATTGGCGACATCGCCCGCGAACGTGGGCGGGAGCCAATGGAGACGGCGCTGGACCTGGTCGAACAAGACGGTCAGTTCTGGGTTTCGCCGACCATCAAGAACCAGGCGCACCTCGATCGACTCATGCGCAGCCCGCTGTGCGTGCCAGTCACCGACGGCATGGCGGCTCATCCCGTCAAGCATCGTGCGCTGGGACTCATGCCCAGGACGTTCGGGACGTTTCCGCAGGTTTTGGGCCGCTACGTCCGCGAGGCTCGCGTGCTGCCGCTCGAGGAAGCGGTGCAGCGGATGTCGCAGGAACCCGCCCGGCGCATCGGCGCATTGGATCGCGGCGTGATAGCGGCCGGCATGGCCGCGGACCTGGTGCTCTTCGATCCTGCGACTGTGGGGAATCGCGCGACGGATACCGGCGATCCGGCAGCCCTGCCGGCCGGCATTCAGCGCGTCATGGTCAATGGTCAGTGGGCGCTGGTCGACGGAGTATTCGCCATGCGGGGGTACGGGCGGGCGCTGTAGGGACTACGTGTAGCGCGCCTGGCCGCCTGCCGAGGTGAGCTGACCATTGCGCACCAGCTCGGTGACTTCGCGCAGATCGGTGATGAATCTATCGACATGGGCCGCATGGCCGGGCGACTGCATGAAGCGGATTGCCTTGACCGGGAACGAGTCGCGGAATAGCAGCCAGCCGCGTTCTTCCAGCCCATCCGCGATGGCGAAGACGTCCAGGCTCCTTGATGTGAAGGCGAACACGGACATTGCCGGACGCCCCATCACTTCGAGGTCCGGAATCGCATCGATGGCCGCCCACCACTTCTGGAGGTACTCGATCGTCTGCTTGACCAGGCGCACGTAACCATCCTCACCCAGGTACATCATGACCGCCCACGCAGCGGCCACCGCGCCACCTGGTCGAGTGCCGGTCATGCTCGGGGTCACATACCAGTCATCTGACCGTTCAGGCCCGCCGAAACGGAATACCTGGTGACGGAACACCTCAGGATCGCGCGACAAGATGACCGATGCGCCTTTGGCGGTGTAACCGTACTTGTGCAAATCGGCGGAGATCGTTGTCACGCCGGGTACGCGGAAGTCCCACACGGGTAGTGTGACGCCGAGCTTCTCCACGAACGGCAGGAAAAACCCGCCGACGCAGGCATCGACGTGCAACCCGATGTTTCGCTCCTGCGCCAGCTCGCCGAGCACTTCGATGGGGTCCACCATACCGAGCGTCAAGCTCGGCGCCGAGCCGACGAGCAGGACCGTATTCGGTGTGATCGCGGCGCGATACTCCAGCATGTCAATCTGAAACTGGTCATCAAGAGGTACGCGCACGACCTCGAGGCCGAAGTAGTGGGCCGCCTTCCAGAAGGCGGGGTGCGCCGATACGGGCACCACCATCTCGGGCGTGCGAATGAAGGGATGATGGACCCTGGCGCGATCGCGGGCGGATTGCACGCCCATGAGGATGCTTTCCGTCCCGCCGGACGTGATGCTGCCTACCGCTTCGCGGCCATGCAGCAGGTGCGCCGTCATGCTGATCACGTCTGCTTCGAACTTCGCGAGACTGGGAAACAGTGATGGCAGGAGTGCGTTGGTCGAGAAGAAGTCGATGTACGCTTCCTTGGCTACCTCGAGGACGTCATCCCCGGCGGGGTACTGGGCGCCGGCCACCATCCGCTCCACGGGGCGAATGTCCTCCGCCTGCGCCTGACCCAGCCGGCGTCGAAGGTCGTCTCGCTCGAGGCCGTGCTCGGGCAGTGTCGCCACTGCCCTTAGCCTACCCGCATGCGGGGATCGACCGCGTCTCGTAATCCGTCGCCGACAAAGTTGATGCTCAGCACCGCCAGGGCGATGAGGACGCCCGGGGGTACCCATGCCCAGGGCATCTCCTGCAGCACGGACGCGGACTGTGCCGAGTTGATCATGTTTCCCCAGCTCGCGGTTGGCGGCTGGACGCCGAGTCCAAGGAACGACAGGCCGGCCTCTGTCAGGATCGCCGCGGCCACCCCGAACGTGGCCGCGACGGTGATCGGCCCAACGGCATTGACCAGGATGTGGCGGAAGATGACGCGGCGGTCGCGTGCTCCCATCGCCCGAGCGGCGAGCACGAAGTCGCGCTGCCGCAGTGACAGGAACTCGCCGCGCACGAGTCGGCAGACGCCTGGCCACTGCAGCAAGCCAATGACGATCATGACATTGAAGATGCTTGGCCCGACAATCGCCACCGCGGCGATGATGATGATCAAGCTGGGAAAGCACATCACCGTGTCGGTGACGCGCTGGATAGCGTTGTCAACCGCTCCGCCATAGTAGCCGGATATGGCGCCGAGTATGGTGCCGATCAGCGTGTAGATCGTCACGGCGACCAGTCCCACGGACAGTGAGACGCGTGTCCCGAAGATCACTCGGCTGAGCACATCCCGACCAGCCTCGTCCGTGCCCAGCAGATGTTTTGACGACGGTCCTTCACGAACCATTTGCAGGTCTACTGCAAATGGATCATGCATCGCGACGAACGGCGCGAACACGGCGATCAGCGCCATGAGCGCGATGACCATCGCACCGAAAACCGCGAGTCGATGGCGCGCGAACGCGCGACCCACTCCGGGTCTTCGGCGCACCAGTACCGGGTCTGGCTTCGCGACCAGCTCCGTGCCAGGTGCGTGGCCAACGCCAACGGTCGTGAGCGTGCGCGATTCACTCGCCATAGCGGATCCGTGGATCGGCATACGCGTACAGGATGTCCGCAAGCAGGTTGCTCAGAAGCACCATCGTCGCGGTTACCATAATGATGCCCATTAACAGCGGGTAGTCGCGCCCGTTGACTGCCCTCACCGCGAGCCAGCCCATGCCCGGCCACTGAAAGATCTGCTCGGTAATGACGGCGCCGCCAAGCAGATTGGGCAGACTCAGCCCAACCACCGTAATCAGCGGGATCAGCGCATTGCGCAGCGTGTGGCGCACCAGGACCACGCCGTCGCTGAGCCCTTTGGAACGCGCGGTCGTTACGTACTCCTGGCGCAGCACGTCGAGCACGCTCGAGCGCGTGTAGCGCAGGATCTGCGGAGTTTGGCCCAGTCCGAGGACCGTCACCGGTAGCACGAGGTGTTGCAGCAAGTCGGGCAGTGACGCATCTGTACCCAGGGTGAACATGCCGGAGGTAGGCAGCAGGTGGAGGTTGACCGAGAGCACGTAAATCAGGCCCAGGCCCAGAAAGAAGCTCGGGGTCGAGATGGCAACGAAGCCGCCTATGGTCGCGATGTAGTCGAGGAACGAATACCGTCTCACGGCCGACAGCACGCCCAGCGGGATGCCTATGACGATTGCCACGAGGAGCGAGGCGCCCATAAGCAGGAGCGTTGGACCGAAGCGTTCTTGTATCTGCGCGGCTACGGGTTGGCGACTGATCAGCGAGAAACCCATGTTCCCTTCGACCAGCTGGCCGAGCCAGATCGCGTAGCGGACGGGGAGTGGTTGGTTGAGGCCAAGCTCCGTCTTCCGCTGGGCCACCCAGTCCGGGCCCAAGTCGGCACGCATGACCGGATCGATCAGCGCTTCGACCGGGTCGCCTGGAGCAAGGTGGATGAACACGAAGCTGATTATCGAAACGCCCAGCAAGATTGGTATTGAGATCAAGATCCGCCGCAGGAGATATCTCTGCACGCGCTGCTATTACCTATCCGGGTCGGGGGAGCCTGCGGCCCCCCGCCGCCAGTCGGTCCCGTACTGCCACAGCCCAGAAGCGCAGGTCGCACACGCGGCAGCGTTGGTCGCACACGCATGCGAAGGGTTGGTGCACCGATGTGGCAGCAGCGCAGGTCGCACGCGCGTGACAGAAGCGCTGGTCGCACGCGCGTGAGGGGTAGGCTCGCGCGTTCTCATCGCCGAAGGCCCATCATGCGGGGGTCGCCGCGGGAAGGAGCGCGTAGCGAGGAACGAGCGGAGCAGCGACTGGCGGCGGGGAGGCGCAGCCTCCCCCGACCCAAATGCGTTGAAGCAGGTGACTACTCTAGTGTCCACTCCTGAATGTTCCACCACAGGTAGTCGTTGGTGCCGGCTTTGATCCCCTTGAGGCGTTTGTTGACGCCATAGATGATGTTCTCGGACCACCAGAATGTCGTCGGCACGTCCTCGTTCAGGATCGCCGCGGCACGCGCATAGACCTCGCGCCGCTTGGCGGTATCCGTTGTCGCCCGGCCCTGCAAAAACAGCGTGTCGAGATCCTTGTTGCAGTAATGGGTGGTGTTGGCACCCCGCGGTGTCCAGTTGGCGCATTCGTAGTAGGCCGAGCTGATGTCCGGATCGAGCGCGTACACACCGCCGCTGAACCAGGCGAGATCGAAATCCGGCTCGCTGACGACCTTCTTGATGTACGCCGGACTGTCCAGCGGCCCCAGCTCGAGGTTAAAGCCAACTTCCTTCAGCTGCTGCTGGACGATCGGAGCGGCCAGCTCAATGTCGGCGAAGCCCTTCGACCAGGTAATGTTCACGGTCTTATTGGAATCCCAGCCCGCCTCCTTCAGGAGCTGCCGTGCCTTCGCCGGATCGTACTTGTATTGGTTCAGATCGGTGTAGTTCGCCCACTCAGGCCCAATGATTGTGGAGTGAACGAGTCGACCCTCACCGCGCAAGACGACCTTGATGAGCGACTCCCGGTCGATGGCGTACATGAACGCCTGGCGCACGCGCTTGTCTGAGAACCGCTCGTTGTTCCAGGCGATCTGGAACACACCGAGTCCTTGCAACGGGATGATGTTCAGGCTGGCGTTGCTCTTCAGCCGTTCACCATCTTTGGCCGTGACCTTGTACATGACGTCCAGCTCGCCGCGCTCGAGCTGCGCAAGCTGTGTCGGTGGTTCGGCGAGGCGAACGAAGACCTTCTCGATCTTCGGCGAACCCTTGAAGTAGTTGGGATTGGCCTTCAATTCGACGAACTGGTCGGCAACGAACTGAACGTACTGGTACGGCCCGGTGCCGACATCGGGCTTCTTGATGAATGCGTGATTGTCGAGCTGCGCCGGGTCCGCGTCCTTCAGAATGTGTTCGGGCAAGATGAACAGGATGGGCGACGAGTGCGTGAGCTGGTACACCCAGGAGACGTTCGGTTGTTCCAGCGTCATGCGCACCGTGTAGTCGTCGAGCATCTGGAGGCCGGCGACGTCGGTAGCCGCGCCTTCGTAGAAATCCTTGGCGCCCTTGATCTGCAACAGCCGTGGCGCCTGGCGTGAGCCTGCCGACTTGGTCAGGTTCAACTTGTACGTGAACATCACGTCGCGCGCAGTAAACGGCTTGCCGTCCGTCCAGGTGACGTTCTTGCGCAGGTTGAATGTATAGACCGAGGCGTCGGGCGACACGTCGAACTTCTCGGCGAGGTCGGGCTGCATCGTCCACTTCTCGTCGGGAGCAATCAGCCGGTTAAAGATGAGGTCGAAAATCTGGACCTCACCGCCGGCGGTCTTGAGCGGGCTCCACAGCGGGTTGATCTCACTGCGTCGGCCAATTTGCACCACTGACCCTGGCTTTGCGACGGCCGCGGGGGCGGTCGTAGCGGCCGGCGCCGTAGTCGGTTTCGCGGCTGGTGCGGCTGTCGCTGCGGGTGGTGCGGTCGTGGCCGCGGGTGCCGCCGGCGCAGCAGTCGTCGGCTTGGGCGCTGCCGGCGGCTGCGTTGGCGCCGCGGGCGCTGCCGCAGGCCCACACGCCGCGGCCAGCGAGAGAGCCGTACCGCCCGCCGCGACCGCGAGGCCACGGATGAATGCCCGTCGCGAATGCTTCAGCGTTGACATACGTCCCTCCCGGTTCGAGTAGCGGGTGTCATCGTATACGTGGCGGTGCCGCCTGAATAGCATCGTCGACCATGTCGAACACCGTTCTGCGGGGCTCGTACCCGAGCATGCCACGCGCCTTGGCGTTGCTGAGGTACCACGGCGGGCGCGCGATTGGCAGCCTGGCGGTGAGTGGCGCTAGGCTGAGGCGCGTCCCGAGGTAGCTGGCCAACTGATCCGCGCCGAATGGCGCCACGCCACCCAGATTGAATGCCTCGCCAACCGCGGCAGGCGCGGCCAGGACGCGCACGCAGCCGTCGGCGATGTCTCGCGCATCCGCCCACTGCCGCACCTCGGGTCGGCCGTCACGATCGGCGAAGATGAGCGGATGATCCTGGCCATCGTCGAGCGTCCGCAGGATCTGGATCGACTCCATCACGTCAGGGCTGCCTGGCGAGGTCGATTCGAGATGGGCAAGAGCCGCGCGGACAAACAACCAGGGGGCAAACACGCTGTCTCGAGTGGTCAGCTCGGCGGCGTCGGCCGTGGCGCCGAAGCGCAGGACTGTCACGGGTACGCCGAAGGCGCGCCAAAAGCTGAAGCACAGGTCTTCGGCGGCGGCCTTGCTGGCCGCGTACACCGTCGCGGCGAGGCGTGGGTGTGCCTCATCGATGGGCAGGTAGCACGGCGCGCGGCCGGGACCCGGCAGATACACCGCGTCACTGCTGGCATAGACGAAGCGTTTCAAGCGCGTGCCCATCGCTCGCGCGGCCATCAGTAGCGTGAACGTGCTGCGGACGTTCAGCTCGAAGAACTCCTGGTCGGTGTTCCCACGCGACGTCAGCGCGCCGCCGAGATGGTAGACCGCGTCGACGTCGGCCATCGCCGCGGTGATCGCGGCGTCATCTTGCAGGGTGCCGGGAACGATCTCGACGCCCGGCGCCCGGATGAGGTCTGTTCGCGGATCCGCGGGCAGCACCAGTGCACGCACCTTGTGACCGGCGCCTTCGAGCAGATGGGTAACCTGGCTACCGATGCGACCTGCCGCGCCGGTGACCAGAACGTGCACTCAGTCGCTCAGGTGCGCGACGCGAGCGCGCCGATAAGGGTGTCGAGGTGCATAACGAATTCGAGCCCCAGCTCGATATGCGAACCGAGCGTCGAATAGTTCGGCCAATGCCAGCGGCCGTCGCGCTCCTGCATCTCGATATACCAGTCGCCCATGCGGTACGTCCACTCCAGGTACTGCTGCTCGCCCGTTAGCTGATACAACAGCGAGCTGCCCCAGCTGCTCTTGCACACGTGCGACCAGTTGAACTGGCCGGGCGTCGCGCTCATGGAGAAGTGCTGGTAGTCGCGCGCGAGCTCGACATACTCTGGGCGGGGATCGGCCAGGTAGAGACGGCACAGGAAGCCGGCGGCGATACCACCGATGGTCCAGCGCTGCCGCCGCGGGTCTCGATTGTCGACGACATGCGTGATCTGGCGCTCAAGCGGGAACGAGGTGATCGGCGCCTGCTGGCTGCGTGACCACGTGTAGAAGAAGCGGTCCGGCAACTCGCGCTGCGCTTCGTACAGACGCTCGAGGAATCCGTACACGCGCCTGGCCTCGTCGAGTCGGCCCATCTGGAGGCACGCGAATCCACTGCCACACGTGTACGGGATGTCCATGTGGTCGCTCATTCGACCGTCCCGGGTGCGGTCGCAGGCGAAGCCGCCGGAAACCGGGTCCTGCCAGTTCAACAGGGTGGGCAGCAGTCCGTAGCTGAGGTCGTATTGATGAGCGAGGTGTGCGCCGATGATCAATGTCGCGTCGCGATAGGCGTAGGCGTCGTCGAACACGCGGTATGGGCCGCCGATGGTGCCGTCGGCCTGCAGCATGCGTTCTCGGATCCAGTTGCAGATGGCTGTCGCGGCGTGCGTCTGACCGGTGACTACGAAGGTCCACGGCGCGCGGTAGAAGTGGAAGCCCTGAGATGGGTCGCCGATCGAGCCGTCATCGTTGACGTGGCGCAGCAGCCACGCCAGTCCCTTGTCGCGGGCATCGCGGTAGGCCTGGAGTCGCTCTGCTCGAATGGGGCTGGGGGTTGTTGTCAACGTGACGAGTGTACCGTCAGTCCCAGTGCAGGGTGACTCCCAGCATGCCACGATCGCCCTCCGCCAGTTGCTCGTACACCTGCCCGAGCTCATCCCAGCGCACGCGGTGAGTGATGGCTGGCGTCGGGTGCAGTAGACCGACCGCGATCTGATCCGCGATGTACTGCATGTTGCGCTGGATCGTCCAGCGCACCAGTCGCGGTGGATATTCATCAGCCGCGTCATTGCTACAGCCGATGAACCGCACATGCTGATTGTGGAACTGATCGCGGTTCATGAACGTGTGGCGCAACACGTCGCGCGCGACTTCGTCTGGCGGTTCCGTGCGATATATCCCCAGGATTGCGATGCGCGTGTTTTCTCGCGCGAGGCGTATTGCAGCCAGAAGGCCGCTCCATGACTGTGATGTTTCCACAATGACATCGGGCCCAGGCGCACCAAAGAATTGATCGAGGCGGTTCAGCGTCGCGGTGTCGCGGGGATCGAGGGCCGTCGCAACACCGGCTTGCTCGGCCAGGCCACGCCGCGCGGGGTCGATCTCGAGGGCGGCGACGCGGGCGCCAACCATGCGCGCGACGAGCGCCGCGAGCAGGCCGACAATTCCCTGACCAACGACGAGGACGTTGTCGCCCGGCTGATAGCCTGCCGATCGAAGCGCGTGCAAGCCGAGCGTGGGCAAGTAGGTGAAGGCACCCGCTTCGAAATCTACTCCGGACGGCAGGCGGATGACACGGTGCGCCTTAACGAGCATGAGGTCGGCATGTGGCTCCGGCGCGAAGACAGGGTCGCCTGGTTGCAGGCTGGTAACGCCATCGCCGACGGAGACAACCGTGCCCGAGCTGTTGTAACCGCACGTGCTGCCTTCGCCACCGTAATGACCGCCGTTGATGTACCGCCAGACTTCGGTGCCGATGCTCAATACCGAGACGCGCGTGCGGATGAGCACTTCCTCCGGCCCAGGTTCGGCGAGCTCCTCGTCGCGCAGCTCGAGCTGTCGACGTCCGACCACGTAGTACTTCTTCACTTGGGGCACGGCCATCAGTCTGCCACCGCAGGCGGTCATGACGGCGACGGCGCGTTGCGGCTAGGCGGCCTTATGCGGCAGGCTGTAGTTGCCGCTGCCGACATTCTGGTGGCCGCCGCCGGCCGGGCATTTCCCGGTCGTCGCGTTGCCGGCGAAGAAGAGGCCCTGGCACTTATGGCACCAGCGCCAGTTCGACTGCGAGGCGGGTGGAAACTGGTTCTGGGTCAAGGTGTAGTTGCCACTGCCGGTCTTCGAGTGCTGCCACTCGTTGGGCAGATCCCGAGCGTACCATTGCCGGCAAAATACATCCCCTCGCACTTGCTGCACCACCGCCAGTTCGCCTGGCCGGGCGCGGCGGGTGACTGGTGCACGGGGCCATAGTTGCCGCTACCGATTTGTGCGTGCGACGCACCCGCCGGGCATTTGCCCGCCGGCGGCGGATTGCCCGCAAAGTACATCCCCTGGCACTTGCTACACCAACGCCAGTCCCACTGCTGGTTGATCTGCACTGGCGTGCCAACGATCGTGCCTGACAACTGCCAATCGCCTTCGTTTTTCCAGTGCTCGGACAATGGCAGTCCGCTCGACCCGGCCGCCAGGAGCTCCGCCCGCGAACGGGCAAGCGCACCACAACGGCGCGGTGCGCGCTGAAGGGTCCACCGAGCTCCACGCGCTTGAGGCGGACCTGCGCCGCCTCGTTGATCAGCTCCAGTCGCAGGGCGTCATCGTGCGCGATCTGCGGATCGGTCTGATCGATTTTCCCGCGATTCGCGACGGCATCACGGTCTTCCTGTGCTGGCGCCGAGGCGAGCAACTGCGCATCGAGTGGTGGCACCCGACCACCACCGGTATTGCGGCGCGGCAGCGGCTGTAACTCCCTTAGCCTTTGACGCCGCCGACCACCAGGCCCTTGATGACAAGGCGCTGTGCCAGCGTGTACATGATCACCGGCGGGATGGCGGTGATGAGTGCGCCGGCCATCATCTGGCCCCAGTAGAAAACGTCCTCGCCCAGCATCTGCGTCAGGCCGACCGTCAGCGTCCGACTCGCCAGCGAGTTGGTGAACACCAGCGCGTACAGAAACTCGTTCCAGGCCTGCGTGAACGAGAACAGCGCGACAACCACGACGGCCGGCCCTGACAGTGGCAGCACGATGCGGAACAGCACGCCCAGCCGCCCACAGCCGTCGATGAGCGCTGCCTCCTCGAGCTCGATCGGAATGCTGCGGAAGTAGCTGATCAGCATCCACGTGCAGAAAGGCAGAGTGATGGTCGGGTACACGAGGATCAGCGCGCCAAGCGTGTCTGCCATGCGCAGCCCGGCAATGATCTGAAACAGCCGAATGAACAGCAGCGACTGCGGAATCAAATACGTGAAGATGAGCCCGAGCGCGACGATCCGCCGACCGGAAAAGCGCAAGCGCGTAATCGCGTACGCGCCCAGCGCTCCGAGCACGATCGACAGCGTCGTCACCACGATTGACACGTAGGCGCTGTTGCGCAGCCAGCCGCCGAACTTGCCACTTAAAGAGGATTGCGAAATAGGCTGCGGGGGCACCCTACCGGAAAGGGCTGGGACGGTGCGACACTGAGGCATGCCGAGTGTTCTGGTAAAGCAGAGGACGAGCGCGCCGAGGTCGGGGCGGGTCCGCCAGCGGCGTGACTTCGCTGGCATGGAGGAGCGGCGCATGTGCGCTGCCGACCTGTTTGAGCAAGGAGTGATTCCCGCCGAGGTCGCACGACAGGTAGGCGTCTCACACCAGATCGTTTCCGACTGGCGTGCAGCGTGGCGTCGGACCGGACGGGATGGCCTGCGCGGCGCAGGTCGAGCTGGCCGCCTGCCAAAGCTCAGCCGAGAGCAACTCGCTCAGGTCGAGGTGGAGTTGGCGAAAGG
>Ga0137374_10010188_pt1 | contig 11064 bp, 9 predicted proteins | sample SagtaG_20_FD_104811 | JGI IMG/M metagenome (GOLD analysis project Ga0137374, IMG submission 104811) | Vadose zone soil microbial communities from Sagehorn Ranch, Mendocino, California, USA - Sage1_R_100_16 metaG | ecosystem: Environmental > Terrestrial > Soil > Vadose zone | place: USA...
TCCACGGGACGTTTGGCATTGCCAACCGCAACTCGCCGGGCCAGATCGTCGTCAGCGGCGAGCGCCCGGCCGTGGAGGCGTCGCTCGCGATCGCCCGCGAGCTGGGCGCCCGCCGGGCCATCGAGCTGCCGGTCAGCGTGGCGGCTCACTCCCCACTGATGGCCGAAGCAGCCGCGGGGATGCAAACCGTCCTCACGGGCGTCCGCTTCCAGGATCCAAGCCCGCCGCTGTTGGCCAACGCCGACGCCCAAACGCTCGCGACCGCCGACTCGTGCCGAGCCGAGCTGGTCGATCACCTCACGACCGGCGTGGACTGGGTCGCCGCGATCGAGCGCATGACCGGCGAAGGTGTGGACACGTTCCTCGAGATCGGCCCGGGCCGTGTGCTGTGCGGCCTCATCAAGCGGATCGCGCCGGACGTCGAGGCGATCCCGACCGACGACCCCGCTGCGCCGGATCGGTTGGCCGTCGCGTTCGCGACGGCCGCCACGGCCTGACCGTCACCCCAAAGAGCCTGGAGAGCCACAAAAACCGTGCGCAAGCCCGACTATTCACGCCGCGTCGTCGTCACCGGACTCGGCGTCATCAGCCCCGTCGGCAACGACAAGCAGACCGCCTGGGACAACCTGATCCGGGGCAAGAGCGGCCTCGGCGAGATCACCCGGTTCGACATCAGCCGCTACGAGGCCAAGGTGGCCGGCGAAGTGAAAGGCTTCGTCCCCACTGAGTGGCTCGATGCCAAGGCCATCCGCCGGACGGAAGTCAGCCTCCAGTACGGCGTGGCCGCCGCCAAGCAGGCCGTCGCCGACTCGGGCTTCGAGATCGACGATGAGAACCGGACCGAGGTCGGTGTCGTTTTCGGCTCCGGCGCGGGCGGCCAGCAGCTCATGATCGACAGCTGGCGGACGCTCCAGGAGAAGGGGCCGCGGGCCGTTCCACCGACGTTCATCGCCAACGGCCTGGTCGACTCGACGTCGGGAATGATCGCGATCGAGACGGGCGCCATCGGCCACAACATCTGCATCGTGTCCGCCTGTGCCACGGGGACACACAACGTCGCCGAGGGCGCCGAGGCCATTCGCCGGGGCGACTGCATCGCGGTCATCAGCGGATCCGCGGAGATGCCGCTGCTGGAGGTCGCCCACGCGGGCTTCGGCAACATGCGGGGCCTGGGAATGCCGCGACCGGGCGAGGGCCTGGAAACGGTCTCGCGGCCATTCGACAAGACGCGGGACGGCTTCGTCCTTGGCGAGGGAGCAGGCTCGCTCTTCCTCGAGGACCTCGAGCTGGCCAAGGCGCGCGGGGCGCACATCTACGCGGAGGTCGTCGGCTACGGCTCGGCCGCCGACGGCTGGGACATGATCCAGCCGGTGGCGGGCGGCGCCGGCTCGGCGCGAGCGATGAAGATGGCACTCGACCGCCGCGGCGTCCCGGCCGACGAGGTGGACGTCATCAACCCTCACGGCACCTCCACCCCATTGGGCGACCAGCGGGAGGCCGAGGCGATCTGGACCGTCTTCGGTGACCACACCCCCCAGGTCGCCATCAGCGGGACGAAGTCGATGACGGGCCACATGATGGGAGCCGCCGGTGCATTCGAGGCTTTCGCCACCGTCATGACGGTCGCCGAGCAGTGCGTGCCGCCCACCATCAACTACCGCGAGCCCGACCCCGAGTGCGACCTGTGGGTCGTCAGCGAGGCCACCCCGATGAAGGTCCGCTATGCGCTGTCGAACAACATCGGCCTCGGCGGGCACAACGGCGCGGTCATCTTCCGCCGCTACGAGGGGGATTGAGCCCTCATTCGTGGCCGGCTCGTGGGCGAGGCTCCTCCGGCGTGATGGGTCGGGGCAGGTGCGAGTGCTCGGCGGCCGGCCCGTGGGCGAGGCTCCTCCGGCGTGATGGGCGGGCCGGCCGACGACGAACGCCCGCTACAATCCCACTGCCCATGAACCGCACGAGGTGACGCCAGCGTGCCACCCGGCCTAGATCCTGCTCGGCGCGCCGTGGTAACGGGCGTCGGTGCCGTGACGCCGATCGGCAACGATGCGGGCACCTTCTGGGCCAACCTCCTCGAGGGGATGTCGGGCGGCGGCCCCATCACGTCGTTCGACACGACCGGATTCGACGTTCGCATTGCGGCCGAAGTCAAGGACTTCGACCCGACGACCGCGATGGACCGCAAGATGGCCCGCCGGATGAGCCGGTTCATCCATTTCGCGATGGCGGCCGCAACCGAAGCGGTCCATCAATCCGGTCTCGACTTTTCCGACTGGAGCCCGGAGCGCCGCGACCGGACGGCCGTGGTCCTCAATACCGGCGGTGGCGGTATGGAGCAGGTCATCGAGGGGACTGCCACGCTCGCCGCGAAGGGCCCCGGCCAGGTGAGCCCGTTCGCGATCCCGGCCTTGTCGGGCTCGATGGGCGCCGCGCAGGTCAGCATGAAGTACGGCCTGACCGGCCCCGTGATCACCCAGGTGGCGGCCTGCGCCAGCAGCGTGATCGCGTTCCAGGACGCCCTGCGCCTGATCCGGTCCGGCGAATGCGACGTCGTCATCGCCGGCGGATCCGAGGCGGCCCTCCTGCCGATCGCCTTCGCCGCACTGGGCAACATGGGCGCCCTGTCAAAGCGCAACGACGACCCGACGCACGCGTCGCGGCCGTTCGACCGGGACCGTGACGGCTTCCTGTTCGGCGAGGGGGCGGCCTGCGCCGTCATCGAATCCGCCGAGCACGCACTCGCCCGGGGAGCAGGCGACCTCATCCAGGCCGAGGTGATCGGCGCTGCCCTCACAGCGGACGCGTACCACATCAGCGCGCCGGAACCGACCGGCCGCGGCGCGGCGATGGCGATGACCCGAGCGATGCGCGATGCGGACGTCGGGCCGACGGACATCGATTACGTCGTCGCGCACGGCACGTCCACGCCGCTCAACGATGTGACGGAGACGCGCGCGATCAAGCTGGCGTTCGGCGACCGGGCGAAGCGTGTCCCGATCAGCTCCCCGAAGTCGATGGTCGGCCACCTGCTGGGCGCCGCCGGAGCGGTCTCCGCGCTCACCGCCCTGGGTGCCATCCGGGACGGCTGGATTCCGCCGACGGCGAACTTGGAGAACCCCGACCTGCCCGAGTGCGACCTGGACTACGTGCCGCTCGTCAAGCGGCAGGCCAAGGTAGGCACGGCGATGATCAACGGCTTCGGCTTCGGTGGCCAGAATGCCGTCGCGATCTTCCGGCGGTTCGCTCCGTAACTCCGCTCAGTAACTCTCGCTCCGTAACTCTCGCTCCGTGGCTCTCCTCGAAGCCGACCGTCGCGCGACGCGCGCCTCGTACACTCCAGGGCGATGGCCAGCTGCCCGTCGTGTGCCGCCTCCAACCCGGATGCCGCCCGGTTCTGCATGGCGTGTGGCGTCGCGCTGCTTGCGCCGGCGGGAGCCACGGTTCGCTCGGATGGCCGCGCGGCGGCTCCCGCCGGCAACGGGGCGAGCCTGCCGACCGAATCGACCGGTCCGGGGGTTGCGGGCCGGGAGACTCGCCGAACCGTCACGATCCTGTTCAGCGACCTGGCCGACTCGACCGGGCTCGGCGAGCGGCTCGACCCGGAGACCGTCCGGCGGGTCCTGGACCGCTACTTCGGCGCGATGCGAGTGGTCATCGAGCGCCACGGCGGAACGGTCGAGAAGTTCGTCGGCGACGCGATCATGGCCGTCTTCGGCCTGCCGGTGGCACATGAGGACGACGCGCTCCGGGCCGTGCGCGCGGCGGCCGACATGCGGGCCGCGCTCGAAGGGCTGAACGTCGAGCTCGAGCGCCTGTGGCGCCTCCGGCTTTCGGTGCGGATCGGCGTCAACACCGGCGAGGTGGTCACCGGCAATCCGTCGGCCGGCGGCACGTTCGTGACCGGCGACGCCGTCAACGTCGGCGCCCGGCTCGAGCAGGTCGCGCGAGCCGGCGACATCCTGCTGGGAGCGACGACCGTGCGGCTCGTTCGCGGCGCCGTGACGACCGAGGCTCTCCCGCCACTGACCGTGAAGGGCAAGGCCGAGCCGATCCTTGCCCATCGCCTGCTGGCGGTGGCACAACGAGCCCAACCGATTGCCGGCCGGCTCAACTCGCCACTCGTCGGCCGCAAGCGTGAGATCAGGCTCCTGCGCGAGGCCTTCGAGCGATCTCGCTCCGGCCCCAGCTGCCAGCTCATGACGGTCCTGGGCGCCGCCGGGGTGGGCAAGAGCCGGCTCGTCCGGGAGTTCCTGCAATTGGCCCGCGAGGAGGCGACGATCCTGCGCGGGCGGTGCCTGCCATATGGCGACGGCATCACCTACTGGCCGGTGACCCAGACGATCCGGGCGGCGGCCAGGATCGCCGACACGACCGGCGCCGCGGCCGCCCGAGATCGGCTGACCGGAATGCTGACCGGTCAGGATCGCGCCGCGGCGATCGCGGACGGGCTGCTCGGGGCGCTGGGCATGGCAGGCGAGGCACCGGCCCGGGCGGAGGAGATCGCCTGGGCCACCCGGCGCCTCTACGAGACGTTGGCGGCCCGGCGCCCGCTGATCGTCGTGTTCGACGACCTCCACTGGGCAGAATCGAGCCTCCTGGACCTCATCGAGCACGTCGCGGACTGGAGTCGCCGAGCTCCGATCCTGCTCTGTTGCATGGCCCGACCCGAGCTGCTCGAGGCTCGTCCGAACTGGAGTGGCGGCAGGCGCAACGCTACGACGACGCTGCTCGAGCCGCTCTCGGCCGAGGACAGCGGCAGGCTTGCGGCGAACCTGCTGGGCGGCTGGCAGATGCCGGATGTCGCCGCCCGGCGGATCGTGGAAGCGGGTGAAGGGAACCCGCTGTTCGTGGAAGAGCTGGTGGCGATGCTGGTCGACGACGGCCGGCTGCGGCCCACCAGCGACGGCTGGGTACCGGTCGGCGATCTGGCCGATCTCGTCGTCCCACCGACCATCGCCGCCCTCATCGCAGCACGGCTGGATCGTCTGGCCCGGCGCGAACGGAGCGCGATCGAGCGCGCGTCGGTCGTCGGCAAGCAGTTCTCGCGCGGCGCAGTGGCCGAGCTGACACCGGACGACGAGCGGCCGGCCGTGCCCGGCAGCCTGCTCAACCTGGTCCGCAAGGAGCTCATCAGGCCCGACCTTCAGCCAGGCTCCTCGGACGAGGCCTATCGATTCCGGCACCTTCTGATCCGCGACGCCGCTTACGGGGGGATGCCCAAGGACGAGCGGGCGGACCTCCACGAGCGTTTCGCGGCTTGGCTCGAGCGGACCGCCGGGGACCGGCCGGAGTTCGAGGAAATCATCGCCTATCACCTGGAGCAAGCGGCCCGCTATCGAGCCGAGCTGATGCCCAACAGCGACGCGGCGGCGGCGATCGCCCGCCGGGCGAGCGACCTGCTCTGGGCCGTCGCCCTGAAGGCGCGTGACCGAGGCGACGCCCAGGCCGCCGCGCACCTGTTGTCTCGATCGACGGACCTGACGGCGCCCGACAGGCGAGCCCGACCGATGCGCCTGGTGGAGATGTCGGCGGCCCAGTTCGCGGTCGGCGAGCTGGATGCGGCCGCGGCGTCCGCCGCGGCCGCCCTCGCTGCCGCCGAGGCACGCGGCGACGTTCCCGGAACGTGGCACGCGCGCCTGGCCGCTATCGCCGTCCGGGACAAGGTGGATCCGTCGATCCGTGCGGAGGAGACGCTGACCGCTGCCGATGAGGCGCGGGCGGCGTTCGCCTCGGCCGGCGACGAGCTGGGGCTGTCGCGAGCCTGGCGGCTCCGGGGAGACGTGTCTCGCAATCGGTGCCAATGGGCAGCGGCAGAGGCGGCGTGGCTGCAGGCACTCGACCACGCCCTCGCCGCCGAGGCCGGCCGCGAGGTCGACGATCTTCGCACGTGGATTCCGAGCGCGCTCTATTTCGGGCCGACGCCGGTTCGGGAGGCGGTCGGCCGGATCCTGGAGATCAGGGCGACCGCCGGCCGGGCGCACCCTGTCGCGGGAGGGGATCCGCGGATCGCCGGTCTCCTGGCCAGGATCGGACGCTACGAGGAAGCCCGGGTGATGTATCGGTCGGCCCGGGTCGAGCGGCAGGAGCGGGGTCTGGTCCTCTTGCTGGCCGGCGTCAGCCTGTTTTCCTCGGACGTCGAGCGGCTGGCCGGCGACGACGAGGCCGCCGAGCGCGAGCTACGCCTCGGTATCGGCCAGTACCGCGCCCTCGGCGAGCGATCCGGGACGTCGACGCTCCTGGGCCGGTACGCTGACCTGTGCGCACGGCAGGGCCGGGATGCCGAGGCGATCGCGCTGGTCGCCGAAAGCCGCGAGACCTCGGCCGCCGACGACATCGCGTCGCAGTGCCTGTGGCGTGGCGTCGAGGCGAAGCTCCACGCGCGACAAGGTCGTCACGCGGAAGCCGAGGCCTCGGCCCGGGACGCAATCGCGCTCCTGTCCGGCTCTGACCAGCTCGACATGATCGGCTGGAGCCAGGAGATGGCTGCCGAGGCGCTTGCCGGCGCCAGCCGGCCGTCGGACGCCCTTCGCCACGCGTCGGCGGCAGTGGCCGCGTACGAGCGGAAGGGGAACCTGGCCGCGGCGCGCCGAGCGCGGTCGCGCTGGTCGAGCCTCGAGGGCTGAGCGCGTGATCGACGCGTCGTTCGAGCCGCCGATCCTGTGGCTCGTGGTGCCCGGTCCGTGGGGGCCGATCCATCTCGCCGCCAGTGAGATCGGCCTCGTCGGACTCGAGCTCATGACGCCGACCGAGGCGTTCGTTGCCTCGCTCCGTCGCCGGGTGGGATCGCCGGTCGAGGCGGCGATGGGATCGCCGGTCGAGGCGATGGCCTCCCAGGCTCGATCCCAGGTGCGATCCCCCGCGCGCGACGTCCTCGATCGTGCCGCTGCCGCGCTCGCGGCGTTCCTTTCGGGAGAGCGGGCGGCCTTCGACGAGGTGCCGATCGACCTGCGAACCGGGACGGCCTGGGATCGCCGGGTGCTCGAGGCCGTTCGCCAGGTTCCGTTCGGCGAGACGACGAGCTACGGCCGGCTGGCTCGGCGCATCGGCGCCCCAGGGGCGGCACGTGCCGTCGGCGGGGCGGTCGGTCGCAACCCGATCGGGCTCGTGATCCCATGCCATCGCGTGATCGCCGGGGACGGCACGCTCGGCGGGTACGGCGGTGACAGGTGGGGCAGCCGCGAGCAGCGCCTGGCGATCAAGCGGGAATTGCTGGCCCGCGAGGGGGTTCTGTTGCCGACCTAGGGCCGCGGCACCGGTCGCATCGGATAGACACCAACGACGACCGGTGAGGCAGGATCCTGTGACAGCTCGAAGCCCACCTCGCCGCCCCGGAGGAGGTCGCCGAGGATGCGACCCTCGCGGTCGGGCAAGCCGATGAAAAGGCCGCTGCCGTCAACTTCCACCAGGGTCATCTCGTCATCGGAGCCGTTGATGGCAAACCGGCGACGAAGCTCATGCATCGGGACCCACGCACGGCTCTTGATGAAGCGGCGAAGCTGGGCCGGCGTGCATGAGCCGCCATTGAGCCGGGCGTTGGGCCCGGCCTGCTCGCCACCCGATGCTGGGTCGGGAGTCCCCTCTACCGGCGCCGCGTCGCTCGCGAAGCGCTCGCCCGCAACAACAGGCCCAGACGAAGGCACGACCACGGGCGCCTGAAGCGGAACAGCCAGGGGCGGTGGTGAGGCCGCCAGGCCAAGAGGCGGCGACACGGGGCCAGGAGGCGGCGACACGGGGCCAGGAGGCGGCGACGCCGGGCCCTGGAGCGGAGGCGCCGGTCTCTGAAGCGAAGGCGCCGGTCCCTGGACCGAAGGCGCCGGGCCCTGGAGCGGAGGCGCCGGGACGTGACGAGACAGGCCACCATGGGTGGCATCCGATCGATGCGATCGGCCGTGACCGCGTTCGCGATGGCGACGGCTCATCTCGTACGTACGGTCGCGGCCGGAGACGCGGACCGCCCTTGGGCGAGGGATCGCGGCGAGGGCTCGCCGCGGGTTGTGGCAGACATGCGGATCCAGGTCGGTTCGGGGTGCGTCAGTGCTCGGTCGCACCGGTGGCGGCATTCTACCTCCCGCGCCGACCGCCCGCCCCTGCTGCGGTGCGAGTGCATGGCCGTGCCGCGGCTCCGGGCGGGTGCGAGCCGATTCGTCCGCATGCGCCCAGGGGCATATCTTCGGGGCAACTCGATGTCAGTTCGTCCGAAGAGGTCGGGAACATGCCCTGACGCGCATCGCGCAGAAGGGGTGGTCCCCAGACGCGCACGGCGAAGTGGGCTGCTCCTCCTGGGCGCAGCCTCAGCGGCCGTCGACGACTCGCAGGTCGAGCGCAGATCGATTGAGCGATTCGGGCCCGGTGGAGCCGCACACCACGATGTCCTCCAGCCGCATGCCCCAGCGGCCCTCGACGTAGATGCCCGGCTCAATGCTGAAGGCCATGCCGGCTTGGAGGGGCTCGGCATTTCCTGAGACCAGATAGGGCTCCTCGTGGACCTCCAGCCCGATACCGTGGCCCGTTCGATGGATGAAGTTCGGGCCGTAGCCAGCCTCGGTGATGATCGCGCGAGCCATGGCGTCGATCCGTTCGACCGCCACGCCCGGCCGCACGGTCGCGGTCGCCGCCGCCTGGGCCCGGTGGAGGACATCGAAGGCCGCCAGGAACTCCGGCTCCGGCATTCGGGACGGATCGCCCCCGGTGGGCCACAGCGTTCGAGTCGTATCGCTGGCATAGCCGTCCCGGAAGCCGCCGATGTCGAGCACGATCGGCTCGCCCGCCTGGATGACGCGATCGGAGGCTTCGTGGTGGGGCGACGCTGCGTTGGGTCCCGAGGCCACGATCGCGAAGTCCGCGCGCTCGTGACCCTCCGCGATGAGCCGCTCGCGTGTCTCGCGAGCGACGTCGGCCTCGGTCCGGCCCACCAGGCGCCCTGCCGCGATCTGGTCCTCAACCCTGTCGGCGGCATGCGCCGCAAGCCGGAGCAGCGCGATCTCGTCGGCGTCCTTGATCATGCGCAGCTCGCGGGTGACGGCCGATGCGCGTTCGAACTGGGTGGCCGGCAGAGCCGACTGCAATTGGAGCAGATGACTCGACCAGAGCGTGTCGTTGACGGCGACGGTCGTCGATCGGTGGACCCGCTGACCTGCGCCGTCGAGCCGGGCGGCCGCCGCCACGAGCTCGTATGGATCCGCCGTCTCCTCCCAGGTGACGACCTCCACGGCACCCGAATCGACGGCCGGGGATCGGCGGGCCGGATCGGCTTCGAGCCTGGGGACGACCAGGACGACCGGGGCGCCGGCCCGAACCACGAGCATCGTCAGGCGCTCGAGCGGCATGGCCACGTATCCGGTCAGGTAGCGCAGGTCGGGCCCGACGCCAACGAGCAGCGCGCCGAGGCCTTGGTCCTCGATCAGACGTGTGGCGGCTTCCAGGCGTTCGGCATAGCGCGACGCGGCTATGGCCGGATGGGCGGCGATATCCGTCATCCGTAACCCTCCTGGATGCCGAGCGCATCGGGACCGAGCCACGCCGCCAGCGTTGCCGGGCCGTCCTCGAATAGCTTGCGGTAGGCGTAGACCCGTTCGGCCCCGGCCGCCAATGCCCGCTTGCGCTGCTGGGCGTCGTCGTGCTGGCCGACCGCCAGGACGCGGCGCCCGGCCGCGGCGGCCTGCTCGATCGCTGCGATCGGGTCGTAGTTGCGCGCCGTGAGATCGACGACGACCGCGTCGACGCCGGCCAGGGCATCCTCGAGCCCGGCGTCGCCCCTGGCTCGAGCGGCATCCGCGCCGATCGCCCGCAGCGTGCCGACCAGGCGCGTCTGCCAGATGAGGTCATCGGCCAGGACGACGACCCGCGGCGCGGTCACCGATTCGCTCACGACGTCAGCCGACGATCTCGGCGATGCGGTGGAAGACGTCGCGTGCCGTGACGATCCCGGTCGGTCGGCCACCGTCCACCAGCGGGATGTGCCGGAAACCGCCCAGCGCCATCTTGTGGATCGCCACCGCGACCGTGTCTTCCTCGCGGAGGACGACCGGGTCGGCGGTCATGACGTCGTTGACCGAGATCCCGGCAAGGGTCCGGCCGGCCAGCTTGAGCAGCGCGTCGCGCTCCGTGAAGATGCCGATCAGGCGCCCATCCTCGACGACCAGGACGCCGTCGAGGCCGTCAGCCCGCATGGTCGCGATGACGTCCGCCACCAGCGTTCCGGGCTCGACGGTTCGCGGAGAGTGCGAGGCCAGGCCGGACAGCCTCCCGTCGACCAGCCGGGCCTCGAAGCGCGTCTGCGGGGCGGGCAGGTCCGCCCCGGCGAGCGGCGTTCCGCAGCGATCGCATTCGTCGTTGCCCGCGATGTTGTCGAAGCCGCACGCCGGACAGATCATCGAGCCCTCCGGGTGTCAGGCATCCTGCACCGTGGCTATTCGACGGTCCACGTCTCGCCTTCGTTGAGCAGGCGACCGAGGTCGCCCGGGCCACGCTGCGCGATCGCGGCCTCGAGCTGGGCCGTCATCAGCTCGTCGTGCGTGGGCCGCTGGACGTCGCGGATGACCCCGACCGGCACCGGGAAGTCCGGCGCGAAGATGCGGCTGAGCATGAACGCGAGGTAGGGATCTTCGGCGTGCTGATCGTGCACCAGGATGTCCGCTTCGGTGACGCCGTTCTCGCCGATCCGGACGACCTCCGGGTGGAGGCCGCGCAATCGCAGACCCTGGTCCCGGTCCTTGCCGAAGAGCATCGGCTTGCCATGCTCCAGGGTGAGCATGCGGTCTTCGCGGACCTCTCGATCGGTGAACGATCGCCAGGCGCCGTCGTTGAAGATGTTGCAGTTCTGCAGGACCTCGACGAAGGCCGAGCCCTTGTGCCGGCCGGCTTGCTCCAGCGTCTGCTGGAGGTGCTCGGTGTGGGTGTCCACCGAGCGGGCGACGAAGGTCGCCTCGGCGGCAAGCGCGCCGCTGAGCGGCATGATCGGATGGTCGATCGTGCCGTCCGGGGTCGACTTCGTGCGCTTGCCGAGCTCCGACGTGGGGCTGGCCTGGCCCTTGGTCAGCCCGTAGATCCGGTTGTTGAACATCA
>Ga0137374_10010199_pt1 | contig 11056 bp, 13 predicted proteins | sample SagtaG_20_FD_104811 | JGI IMG/M metagenome (GOLD analysis project Ga0137374, IMG submission 104811) | Vadose zone soil microbial communities from Sagehorn Ranch, Mendocino, California, USA - Sage1_R_100_16 metaG | ecosystem: Environmental > Terrestrial > Soil > Vadose zone | place: USA...
ATTATTGTAGCCACTACGCTTCTTGATACAGTGAAAAATAATGCGAACAACGCACCCACTATCAACGGAAGACTAGCAACAAAGCCCCAGAAAAGAGACTCAATTACTGATCCTGGCATATTCTTACAGCTCCTGCCTAAGCTGTAATCGAAAGTTGAAATAAAGGTTCACTGCAATGCAATGCATACCAACCTGTTTTATAATTTAATTTATTAAAGTATGATGGATTAGACTCATGAGTATGGTTTTAAGCTTGAACAAAAATAGAGCACAACAAACGACATTAAGAATAAACGGCGTCCTCCCAGATATTAGCAGATTCGGTAACGAAGCAGGTTCTGAAAGGACTGCAGAGGTAAAGAGAATAGCAGTGCCCGCAAACGTTTCATGCTCAATTTTTAGTACACAACAAACTGCTGGTGATCTCTTTCACTTGCTGGTAGATGTTGGTCACGGAATAGTTAGAAGCCTGCAGGAAATTTCTAGGTCAGGGCTTGTATCTACTGATATGTCATATTTGCCTGATGCGCTCCTCATAACACATTCACATGATGATCACATTCACGATTTATCTGCTCTTGTTGATTTATACAGCAGCTCAAGAAGATTAAAAATATTCTGTACGCGTGAAACCCACGAGCAGCTAATGAATAAATTCGATCCCCACAAGCTAAATTCACTTGCGCAATTTATTGAGATTATCCCGAGCAAAGAAACCGAAATTGGTCCGTTTTCAGTAACTCCCCTTTCAGTGGTTCATTACGACTACAATAGTCACACTCCTTTATCTGGTTGTGTCATATATGTAATCGTGCTCCCAGATAAGAAGAAGATAGTGATTGGATGGGATTTTCTTACTGTTAATGAGGTTGATCAGAACTTGCTATGGAACCCAGATGTTCTTATCTTAGGTGCCGAAACTTATAACCATCACCCTGCAGCAGGCATAATTTCAGTTACCGAAGCATTCAATTTTGTAAGAAGATGGAATGCAAAGGATTGCTATATAGTACATTATAGCGGTCTGATGGATTCAGAAGACGGAAAAAATCAGTGGTTTAGAGGTCCGGTGAAATCGATGACATCTATAGAATTGCAAGATATCATAAACAATCAGCTGAAGTTAAATGGTGCTGATGGAAAATTCAGAATGACCGTAGCTAGTGAAGGAATGACATGGACATCAACCACGAGCACGGGAGAGACGAGGACTCTATTGAATAAAGTTATGCCCATAGGAAAGTCGCTCGAGATCGAAAGCTTGCAAAATTATATCCTGGAAATAATGAAATTAGATGTCGATAACAAACTAAGTCTTGTAATAGAAGACAGAATTAATAGATATGCGCTAGAGTTTGCTAATCCACATATAGACAGATTTGCTGATAACATACTTTACGGAGATCCAGTAAAGGGTATGTTAGCAAGAGGGCCTGAATTAAAAATGGAAATTATTTCCGAACCTCAAGACACTTCATTGATCCGTGTAAGCATAAGGAGAGGTAAAAAGGATATGTTCAAAGATGATATATCCATAAATGGAACTGATGCTGCGAGATTAAAAAAATTCATGATGGAGAACTTTCAGCTGATCTCTAAAGCCCAAGGGAAAAACAATCTATTCAGTTACTAGAGGAGGACAAGAACGTGCTACAACTGCGAAGGTGTTTATCTAATTTCCCCCTCCATACAATACGGTTATTGTCCAGGGTTACACAACTTCTATGCCATTAATGAAAATCTAAGTGGGGGTGAAGCTTTATTGATATTATTTTCCACATTTACCGCCTCCTTTATACTAACTAGCTTGATTTTAACGACAATAGCCATAAGTGGAACTGGCAATTCTGTTTCAGGTATTAACAACAATAGTAACGGCGGGGCACAGGTACAAAATCTTGAACCACAATCAAAGACGCACGAATATACTCTAGTAGCAGAAGATACAACAGTAGAAATAGCTCCAGGTGTTCGTGTCGATGCTTGGACCTACAACGGGACTATTCCTGGACCGACCTTGACAGCTACAGAAGGTGATAGGGTTATAGTACATTTCATTAACAAAACACCACTGCCACATACAGTTCATTTTCATGGAGATCATCCTAGCACTCAAGATGGTGTGTTTGAACAGGTGATGGCAAATGGAACATATACTTATGATTTCATTGCTACTCCAGCTGGAGCTTTAATGTACCACTGTCATGTATCGCCAGTAATGCAGCATGTAAGAATGGGTCTATACGGCGCATTTATTGTATATCCAAAAAGTCCTTTGCCTCCCGCAAGAGAATACGTACTTGTTAGTGGAGAATACGATACCCAAAATCAATTGATTCCATTCCCAGAATATTACCTGTTCAACGGCTATGCTGATGGATATATGTCAACACCCCTTCCTGCAAGAACGAACGAGACTGTCAGAATTTATCTCATAAACTTGGGTCTTTCTCCTTCATATGGCATGCACATACATGGAACTTTGTTTAGAGCATTTCCTTCAGGTATCTGGCAGAATCCTCCCTTGAAAATACAGTCATGGGAATTAGGGTCGGGTAATGCCGCTATACTGGAGGCCAAATGGCCTTGGCCAGGTAAATTCGTATTCCATTACCATGGCATTCCTGAAGAGAGGGGAGCATTTGGATACTTCAATGTGACAAATCCCACTGCAAATGCAATAGACGGGAGGGATATAGCTACTACAAAATCAATTAACATGGTAGACTGGCAGGCGAATCTGACAAAGACTTTACAGAAGGAAAACCCGAACGCGACTGTAACTACTTCTGTTGTTCATGCTGAGAGTAAAACTCATGGAATGACAGGCGAGATGGAGCATACTCAAGAGCCTTCTTCTAATATTTCCTCTTCTAATAACACTAAAACAAATGAAGCCGTGATAGTGAAAGGAGCAGCTACACTTGGCAATAAATCGTATTTGCCGAATCCAATTACAATCGAGGCTGGAAATACGGTTACATGGACTAACATCGACAACAATATGCATACTGTTACATCCGGAGAACCAAACACTGTCAGGGCAGGAGAATTGTTTGATTCAGGCTTAACCGCACTTATAATGCCATCTAAATCATTTTCGCATAAGTTTGTTCATCCTGGTGAATTTTCATACTTTTGTAGGGTGCATCCGACCATGGTCGGAGTGGTACATGTGCTTCCGTGATTGACTTTATTTGTAATCTTGAAGAACGCAAAAATTAACTAATTTGGGACAGGGTCTTATAATTCTGAAAAGATACAAGTCTAAGAGGAAATAATTGGCTATGTCATAACAGACATCAGGCTTATTTTTTATCGTATGATCGATTTTTCAATGACAATGGGGGCTAAACCATTAGACTATCAGAAAGTACACCCCTCAGATAAACCGGTACATGTTGTGGTTCATAAATATCTACGGCGTGGCGTGAAAATGTGAGGTTGGAGTTGATTCCCTTTTTCTCTAGATGTGAAGGTTATATGTATATTGTCTTATGGTAACATAACTTCAAATTAAGTGACTTAGGAATAAGTAGATTCGCTTTTTGTGCTAGCAACGATGCCGTGATATTGACTTCAGGTTTCACAGTCCTAATTCCGACCATAATGATGGCCTCAGCCCAGTCATCAGAGGTTAGTGCGCCAGGAGTAAAACCAAATGAATATTACATCTTTACTCAAGAACTAAATGCTGACGAAGAAAAACTCCGTGTACCGGTCGCGGTGTTTACCTTGACAAACATCATAGTCCATAAGGGAGATACTGTTACTATTCACTTCTACAATACTGCAGACGAGGCAAAGGACAGACACACATTCAGTATGCAATCTCCGTATAAAATGGACCACGATCTTGCTGGGGGAGAGAATGTGACAATTAGTTTTAAGGCTGATACAGTCGGCGGTTTTACCTATTACTGTAGGTATGATCTGCCCAGTATGATAGGACACTTAGAAGTACTGCCTTAGTACCGATTCGACGGTCATCCATTCCTATTTTTATTATTTTAAAGCCTCATTTTTCAAAAATAAAATTAGTTATTTCCCATAGTATAACTGGGTTCAGGCGCGTTGCGAGTAGTTCAAGAGTTCCTCTTCTACATACGGTCCATGAGAAGGGGGAATATACAAGCACGTCCAAATCCCCCCATAATGAAAGAGAACTGATAAAGTCTATAGTTGCAACGCTATCAATAAAAAGAATACCGGATATAGAAATTACCAACGAGATTTATAAACAGACCAACAAAACATTATCAAAGAATCCTAGTTATGTCTGTCCGGTTTGACCATAGGGGTTCTTTAGTTACCAAATAATGAGAAACCAAAGAACCAATAACCAGATTCGCTTAAATCCTCCCTAGGGTTTGAAGGTTCAATGAAGATGTTATTGATTGCCGCAATAGCAATAGCACTGAGCAGTCTAGCAATAATGGCGGTACAAAACGTCATGGCAGCGTTAGATACTCTCCCCGGTGCTGGTTCCTTAGCGCCCGGAAACCAATTTGCACATGAAATAATTCCCAATAACCCCTACAAATTTGCGCCCGGAGAACAATTCGAACATGGCTTCTCTCCGAATGATCCCTATAGGTTCGCACCGGGACAACTAGCAGACGTAGGAACCGGACCGGGATAAACCCTCCACCTTTTTTTTAACCTACGTTTCATACATCTTTGTATCTTATCATCTTGAAATCAATCGATGGGCCAAGCACCCCAAAAAAATCGGCCCATCGACATATTGAGACGTACAACATACTAGCCTGTAAAATATTAATGGGTTGAGGAAAATTTTTGTTGACAATAAATAGAAAGTTATCTTCCTAAAACTAGAATATAGATGAGTCATGCTGCTTAGTTATAATAATCCCACATTACTTGACCATATTTACCCCGGCGTACATACTAGACATATGAGAAAATCAATTACTTTGATAATATGTCTGTTGACTAGTGCATTGTCGATCTCAATGGTAATAATAGACAAATTCTATCATGCTTATTAGAGCGACACGCCCTCCGATCCCATACTTGCTTCATTTAATTTACTAGGGTATCAGAAACCAAGGTATCAGAATCCTGATTGAAAGGAAGGCGGAGAAGTGGTATATAGAACTTAGAAAGTCGAGATACAAGTACATTGCAAATTACAAAGAGCGTTTAGACTCCCTGCCCTGCTATATTATCAGAAGAAACTAAACCAAATAATTGAATTTTATATGAACCCACCAAGCCAAATCTTGTACACAGACACTGTAATCAGAGCAATATCTGAATTAAACCGGATTGAAATATCTATTTTCAATCTGTGGAAACAACTGCCTAACCTAGACGTAACAGACCCTAGGGAAACCTCAACGAGATCCCATGAAATAGAACGGCCTATGATGATTGACGATAATGACGAATTTGGGTATGAGGAACGTCCCACAGGCATCAATTCTATCGGAGAATCAGAAGCGGCAAAATTAAAGTCGCTATAACCAAAATGATCAGATTGTTAGCGTCAGACTATTCAACTGAAAAACAGGAGAAAAGAATACCTATTATACGAATCAGATTGGTTTGCAAAGAATTGGCTAGGAGCCGATATCCCTCCATTGCGGGGACATATGGAAGGGAGATATCTAGAACAGACCAAAAACCTTGTTACCAATACAAATATCGAAACCGGGAGGGTAGACGTCGTTTATGAAAGAGGCGCTCCAAGGATGGTGCATACGATTGCTTTCAGCAACAAGGAAGTGGACAAAGTATTATTCGGAGAACTTCCCTTCGGTCATTAAAGCATAAACTTGATTTCTGATACCAACTGAAGGAGAAGAAGAAGCAGTCCTGCTAACACCTTCATGTTCTTTCATGTATTTCTCTGAAATCTCATTCCCGCTTTTTATGATAGAAGCGCAAAGTTCGTCTTTTTGTTCTGGGGTTAAAGTGCATGCCACAAAGTACGTTTATGAGTCGATAGTATATTAACATTGTAAACAATTTTTAATAACTTGATTCTTGGCTTAATATTGACTCACACAATCAATGAAATCGATGGGGTGGACCAAGGTCAGCTTCTCTTGCTAGCCACATTAACTGTCCTGGTCCATCAATACAGAGTAAAGAGTAAACCAATCTGTTTCCAATATTTCGAGTAAAAAATTTGCAGTGCTTAAGCGGACTAATCCTATAGTTTCCATCCAATCTAACAGCTCTGTTAGGGAGGCAATGCAACTGATGGAAATCAATCATATCAGAAGATTAGTTGTAGTTGACGTGAATAATAGGATGGTAGGGATAATAACAGAAAAAGACATTTTCAAGGAAATAGATAAGAGTTCAAGTATGATAACAGTTTTCGTTGGTGAAAATTATCCTGCCGAATATAGAGAGGTTTATGCAAGGTTTACAGACTATATGTTCGATCTGCTTCCAAAAGTATGATGATATGCACTGAAAGTTCCATAAATTTTTGTTTTCAATTATTAAAAAATATCGTGTGACTTTGATTAGAATGGATTCAACTTAAAGCAGCGTATGCTTAAAAGGTTAGGAGACATATATCCCTGTGATGACTATTACTGTTGGTGACATTATGAGGAAAAAAGTAGACACTATCGAAGAAACAGCCTCTATACAAGAATCTGCAAGGAAAATGAAAGATAATAAAGTGAGTTCGTTGTTGGTTCTCAATATAGACGATAAGCCAATTGGTTTAGTTACTGAACGAGATTTGGTTAGAAAGGTATGTATTAATGATGTACGTACTAGCGAAGTGACAAATAAAAGTATAATGTCTTCTCCCCTTATTACCATTGATTCTAAATCGTCGCCGTCGATGGCAGCTGATATGATGTTAAGATGTAATGTAAGGCATTTGCTTGTTATTGATAATGAATCTGTTGATATAAACAAACCTATTGGTATGATTACTCCACTTGACTTCACGAAATATCAGGAGTACACTCAAGACGATGAGCACAAAAATGCCATAGAAAAAATTTTAGAATATTATATATAGAAATACCAATGGCTCCCCGATTGTTACTAGTTGTAACACTTCCTGATTCTGTATTTTCATGGAAAACACGGTTAGCGGATATGGGCCGATCCTTTTTTTAAAATCTTTTTTATATTTGATCCATTAAAAAAAATCTGACTTGGAAAGGATTAATGGCGAAACTATCGCAGGAATTGCTTTTGTCTTTCTTTCTATATTGTTCTTTTATGCTGGTAGTGTGAATTCAATATGGGCCATAATAATTCCGGCAGATTTTTTGATCCTTGCAATTGGATGTGCCCTTATTATCTTGGGCATTATAACTCTTAGAAGACAGAGATCTCTTGGGGGAATGACATAGATCGAAGTGACTCATGCTCAAACGTTATAATATTGCGATAAATATTACACTAAGGCTGTAATCGAAAGTTGAAATAAAGGTTCACTGCAATGCAATGCATACCAACCTGTTTTATAATTTAATTTATTAAAGTATGATGGATGGATTAGACTCATGAGTATGGTTTTAAGCTTGAACAAAAATAGAACACAAGTTACAAGTGCTATAATCTCCCATGCGTACAAGCTTATGACCGTTAAAGAAAGGACTTATTTACAGTGAAATACAAGCGTATTGTAGTATCACGATTTGGAGGACCAGAAAATCTTCATCTCGTCGAGGAAGAAATTCCAGAACCACGTGCTCATGAAGTGCGTGTGAAAATTTCGTCGGCAGGAGTATCATTTGCTGATATTCTCATGCGTGAAGGTTTTCATCCCGAGTCATTGTTTAAACGAACCCCTTTCTCTCCAGGTTGGGACATCGTGGGCACAGTTGATAAAGTAGGTGAGAAGCTGCCTACACCATCCACTTGGCAAATAGGCGATATTGTGGCGGCCTTGCCAATAGTTGGAGGATATGCTCAATATCTATGTGTCCCCTCTGACCAGCTTGTATCAGTTCCTTACGGAATGGACTCTGCCGAAGCAGTTGGCATAGTACTAAATTACACTACTGCATATCAAATGCTGCATCGTTGTGCCCACATAAAATCTGGTGAATCTATTTTAGTTCACAGTGCCGCAGGTGGAGTAGGTACAGCACTGCTCCAATTAGGAAACATGATAGGACTGGAGATGTATGGCACGGCCTCTCCCCGCAAAGAAAAATTAGTATCAGAGCTTGGCGCCAAATCCATAGACTACAAGTCGGTCGACTTTGTTCAGGAGATTTTCAGGCTTACTGGCAATGGAGTGGACGTAGTATTCGATGGTGTTGGTACAAAATCGCTATTGCGGTCTTACAAGACCCTACGCAAAGGTGGTAGATTAATAGGCTATGGGTTCGGTTCCACGTTCAAAGACGGACATCGTCGAGCATATCAAATAGCTTCTAATATCATAAATTGGATAAATGTGCTTGCGTTAAACTTGATACCGAACAGCAGAAAAATCATTCCTTACAGCATTCAAATGTTGAAAAGACGTAAGCCGGAGTGGTTTCGTGAAGACTTGGAGATTTTGCTAAATTTACTTAAGCATGAAAAAATTAAGCCCATCATTGCGGCACGAATTCCTTTGAATGAAGCAGCTCGAGCTCACGAGTTACTGGGGACTGGGTCAGTGACTGGCAAGATAGTCTTGATTTGCAACTGATAATATGGGTCCTAATATTAGCACTAAATCTATAGTTACTTCTAAAAAGTATCCTAAGGCATTCAGTAATTCGTTTTTGTTTATCAGGTAGCTTGAATAAGGGGGCTATCTTACCCCAGTCAAGGAACATTCCATATGCGTGGCGGGTTGCTATATTTCGTATTATGTCAGACAAGATTACGATGATTTCTTCATTTGAAATAAGGTTATTATACAGGCAAGGCAAGTGATTCGCCAACAAATTCGCCTGTAGAATATTAAAGGGTTCAGAAAAAAGGCTCTATAGTAAATTTAACAAGTACTGCAGTGAATTACGGTGTACGCCTATAACTTAATAGATTGAAAGAAGATATATTATGTGCTGTCAACTGGCTCATCGCTCTGGTCTGATTGATGACATTGTCTATCAGTTGGCAGCAATCTGATTTCGAATCGACGAAGTCATAAAAATTATAAATAAAATCGGGATGAGCCGCAGATGAGGAACATTTTCTCATTTTTTACATAAACTAAGTGCCCTGGAGCGATTCATTCTCTAGTTTCATTGGCGGCCAAATGCTGTATTGCAGATCCATGTACTGACACTGTTACAGAATAGCCCCCTCTATCAAAATTCAACGTTTCATTGGAGGTGTTTACTAATGCAATATCAGTTATGCCTTTTGGTAACTGAGTATGATAAAGACAGGAATTTCCTTCGTCAGATAAATCCAAACTCTTGCCATTAAGAGTGCCATTGTTAATCGCCTTCCCTATATCCAAAGTTTTTAGATTAGGTGCAATTCCGGTTATTACAGTTACCATTGGGCTTCCGTCTTTACCACATGGAACTTTCAATGCAATATGACTATGACCTTCTACGCTTGTGGCAAAAGGAGTAAGATCCATTAGTAAAATGTAATCACCGCTTACCAACGGTCCTGTCAAGGGGATATGCTGCGAAATGATAAGATTATCGAAGATATGCTTAGCATGTTGCTGCATTCCAGTATTATTCATTGAACTCGTCCATATGCACCAAGGCCCCCAATCAAACCTGTAAGAGTCATTGAAACTGTAGATATAAGTATCAAGGGAATTGAATACTTGAATTCATATGCCATTAGATTAAACTGAGGCTTGTATCATATTTAAATTAATAAAACTAGTCTATGAGCTATTTTCATGGGAATAAAACTAGTTTCGCGTAATAGTGCAACATCCCCTGTTAGCACATGTTGCCAGCATGTTAATCTTAAATACAATGACTTGCAGTTATATCGCATGGGTAAAAATCTGTTCTTGAGTGTTCCGCTTGTACTCTTTACATTAGCTATAAGTGGCCTTTTCAGCCAGATAGATGTGCAGGCGGTAAGCTCGTCAAGTCAAGATTCCGTAACGGTATTAATGGATGGAAAAACAATACCGTCAAAAGGATTTATCCATCTATATGATTCAACCCCTTCTACAATTACTGTTGGACATGTTGCGGCTCACCTGCCTTGTGACAATAAGGGCGACTCGACAGTCAAAGTGGTTGCAGGAGTAGCACCCAATGTATCTCCACTCACTTTGACACTTGTGGAACAGCTTTCAACTAAAGGTACGATATGTATGTACCACACAGATTTGCCTCCAAAAAACCAAACAATAACTGATATTGCACTATTGAATCCGACAGAAAAAAGTGTTACACTTCCCGATACAACCTCAGTTGTAATTCATGTTTCTGACTTTGCAGTCGGAACAGGACATTAGATAAAAATTACCGATAAGCTGATGTTACACAGTGGAATGGTCGATGTCTTTAAAAGTTTCCCCATTGCTTCTCATCCAACTTGTGAATCTATTATTGATAAATTGATGTAACTTCCAGAAATCAGGCATATAGATATTCTTCTTTGGATCCGTAAATTTAGGATCTGGGTGGTCTCGGTGCAAAGAATTGTGCCAATCTTCAATGGCATTAGAAAATGATTCTGGATTATTCAATCCGTCAATCCAATCGATAGGATGCATTAACTGACTTTTTCAAAAAGGTTTCGGTAATTTTTCAACTTCTTTCCTAAGAACTTTTTTATAATAGCCGATTTTCTCTCTATGAAAAGACAAGAAACCTATTGGATCTCCTTCAAATGAGCGATCTCGTCTATGCCAATTGTCATGAATCTTTTCTAAATCTTTAAGAAACGACTTCTCCGTGCCTTTAGACATTTGTATGAGTTTATTTACAAAAAGTGAAAGTCACAAAGCCAGATAGTTTTACGAGTTTATAAGATATTCGATATCTAAAAATTTATTCTTACTGAAATTTAGAAAAATAAAAAGTAAGGTGTTTCAGTATTGCGTAGATCTCAACCTAAAGCTTGATTCGCTGCGGTCAGATGCGTGATAGCTCCATTTGTATCCCCGGCCTGTACTGCCTTC
>Ga0137374_10010200_pt1 | contig 11056 bp, 8 predicted proteins | sample SagtaG_20_FD_104811 | JGI IMG/M metagenome (GOLD analysis project Ga0137374, IMG submission 104811) | Vadose zone soil microbial communities from Sagehorn Ranch, Mendocino, California, USA - Sage1_R_100_16 metaG | ecosystem: Environmental > Terrestrial > Soil > Vadose zone | place: USA...
GCGCTGCCCACGGGCACACCCAGCGATCCCGCGCCGCGCTGAAACCGATCATCGCCTACTTGTCATGTCGAGCCGCGCAATGACAACAAACAGATCCTTCCGCCCGCCGCCTTGCTCCGGCCGCAATGAGTCACTCCGGCCGCAATGAGCCAATTAGTGGCCTATCACGCGAACAGACGGGTCCTGCCGCAATATGTCCGCCGCTGTACCGCGGCCTGTCTGGTTGATCTGACGCCGATCCCATTCGGACAGCGGACTATGGGTTAGCGTCCCGACTGGGCTAATTTTCACTTTCTGCGGGATCCGGGAACCCAACACCCAAACGTACGCATAGCGCTCGCCTTGCGGTGGCACCTGCTCGTACCGCTGCTGGCCCGCGAATGCAACGCTTGCGACAACGGACACTATCACCAAAACGGCCACTGACTTTATCACGCCTGATATTTTCATAGTTTTGAAAACCTCTATAAATTTCATCCTATTTAACCCTGAAGACAAGGGCAAGTTTCGGACAGGAGTCATCTCGCCCGCAAATCACCCGCCTTCGCCTGCTAAGGCGCGGCAGGCCCGAATTAACGGGAAAAAAAAGCAGCTTCAATTCTTTGATTCCATTTGCGTGATTTGCGTGATTCTCGGGTCAGTTTCAAAGGGCTGAAGTAATACGAAAAATTTGACGATTTTCCTCATGCGCTGAAGTTTCTCGCCTCGTTTCCTTCTTGTATGAAACGCTATCTCGCTTTCATCATTGTTGGTGTGGTCGCATTGACCGCCCTCGCTGGCAGCCCGCTGCTCTGTCAAACACTGCAGCCGCATCGCCTGAATATCTCCGCGGATCAAACGACCTCTGCAAGGGACCCGGCGAAATCCGTTCATATTCGTGGCAACCCGGACGCTCCGGTTACACTGGAGGAATTCGGTGATTTCGAATGCCCGTCCTGCAAGAACGTCGCCACGTTTCTCGATAAGGCGATCAAAGAGTATCATCCGCATGTGCGGTTAATCTTTCGCAGTTTTCCGCTCGCCATGCACCAGGACGCCCGCGATGCCGCCCTCGCTGCCGAAGCAGCAGGTCTGCAAGGCCGCTACTGGGAAATGCACGACATGTTGTTCCGGGAACAGGCCGTTTGGAGCAGCGCTACCGACCCGGGACTGTTGTTTGATACCTACGCGGAAACGCTCGGACTCGATCTCAACCAGTTTAGAAAAGACGTGAAGAGCGACAAAGTCCGGGAGCGTCTCGAGTCCGATCAAGCCCGCGCCAAGTCGCTGGGAGTCAAAGTCGTACCAACACTCTTTATCGATAAACGTGTAGTGGAAAAGAAGGATGGCACCCCTGATGGAGTGCACAGACTGATCGATGAAGCAGTGAAAGCAAAAACTTCGGCGTCGGAGAAAAAGTGACCGCGTAGCGATTTCGAGCGATTCTCTAGACCATCGCGGCGATCGTTTCGTTAGTGGCGATTCTCGGTCCTGAACCGGAAATTTACTTTTATGCGCATCAGTATTCCGCCACTAGCTACATTTGCACCTTATGAACTTATGGAGCCTCAGAGGTTTGCTGGGCGAATGCAGCGCGAAATAATGCGGGAAGTAGAGGCCGCGTGGCCAAAATATCTGGTCGTTGTCGCGGTTGCGACGTCCTGGTTAAGGTGGCCGAATTCTGAGACCGAAATCTTCGCATGGATTGACAGATACACGGCGGAGAAGTTCCGATTGGATGGGCTTGTCAATATCGTATCGCGGGAACGCACCGACTATTATCTTCCTCTATCCGTCGACCCGAGATCAATCCAACTTTCACCATTCTATGTTCTGGTTTTCGAGCGAAAAACGTAGTTACAGGTTTTTTGCGAGTTAATGGCTGCGCAAAGCTCGCCACAGGCTAAGTCACCCGCGCACCGCCAGGCTTTGGGGGTTTGTGTTTTCCTGGTCGCCATTACGTGGCTGGTGTTTGGCCAAACTGTCCGCTACGACTTCGTCAACTTCGATGACGATACCTACGTTTATGCGAATCCGAGCATCACCAGTGGATTGACGGTTCATGGCGTCATCCGCGCATTTAGCGGGAAGCACTCCGACAACTGGCATCCGCTGACGACCATATCGCACATACTGGACTGCCATTTGTGGGGGCTCCGCGCCGGCGGCCATCACTTTACAAATATTGTCCTCCACACGATCGCAGTCGTCTTGTTGTTTCTCGTATTGCAGCAGATGACCGGCGCAATCTGGCAGAGCGCATTCGTCGCCGCACTTTTTGCGATCCATCCGCTTCGGGTCGAATCAGTCGCCTGGATTTCCGAGCGTAAGGATGTGTTGAGCGCCGTTTTCTTCATGCTCACTCTCGGCGCCTACGTCCGCTATGCCAGGTCTCCCTCGATTGGCCGATACTTGACGATGTCTGTTCTGTTCGCGCTCGGTCTCATGTCCAAGCCGATGCTGGTGACCGTGCCTTTCGTTCTATTACTGCTCGATTATTGGCCGCTAAGGCGTTTCGCCGGGCATTCATCAGCGCAGCGACTGATTTTAGAAAAGATTCCACTGTTTGCGCTCTCCGCTGCTGCGGGGGTGGCAACGCTTTGGGCACAGCAATCAAGTGTGGTGCCCGTCCAGCGATTGCCTCTCGTTCCGCGAATCGGCAATGGGCTCGTCTCGTGCGTGATTTACATGAAGCAAATGATTTGGCCTGCGCGGCTGGCAGCTTTTTATATCCATCCGGAAGGCAAGCTGCCCGGCTGGGAAATCGGGCTGGCCGTTCTCCTTCTCGTCGGGATTAGCGCAGGGGCGATTGCGCTGCGGCACAAACGTCCTTACTTAGTTACAGGTTGGTTTTGGTATCTGGCGATGCTCCTGCCTGTGATCGGATTGATGCAAGTTGGCTCACAGGCGCACGCCGACCGATACACTTACCTCTCGCAGATCGGTCTCTACTTGTTGCTGGCGTGGGGGATTACCGATGCCTTGGCTTCCCGGCTTCAGCGTAGAATTGTAGCAGTGATGGCTTCCGTCGCCGTTATCGCATTGGCTTGGCGCGCGTACATCCAAGCTTCCTCCTGGCGTAACGGTGAGTCGCTCTGGAGGCACGCTCTCGCCGTGACCTCGGGGAATTTTGTCGCGCACAATGGGCTCGGGCATTTCCTGCTCAGCCACGGCCGCGTGGACGAAGCAATCGAGCAGTTGCAGCTAGCCCTGAATATCGATCCCAACTTTCCTCCGGCACAAAAGAATCTGAGCGCAGCTTTGACGGAAAAAGGACGCACTGATGAAGCGATTGCCCATTTGCAAACACTTCTTAAAAAATATCCGAAGGACGCCCAGGTGCATTACAACTTGGGAAACGCGTTGCTGAAAAAAGGCGATTCGCAGAGCGCCATCGCGGCTTACGAAAAGGCATTATCGATCCAGGTTCGTTATCTCGCTGCACACTACAACCTGGGAATCGCCCTCGATCAGAATGGCCGAATAGACGAGGCCATCGCTCACTATCAAGAAGCAGTACAAGAGCGGCCGAACTATCCAGAGGCATATTACCTGTTGGGAAATGATTTGTTGCGAAAAGCTCGTATTGACGATGCCATCGCGGCCTACGAACAAGCGCTGAAAAGCCGCCCCACGTATCCAGAGGTTGAAAACAACATCGGTCTGGCGCTTCTGCAAAAAGGCCGCCCGAGCGAAGCGATTGCGCACTGGCAAAACGCGCTCGCCATCAAGTCGGATTCGGTTGATTCCTTGAATAATCTGGGCTGGACCCTGGCGACTTTTCCCGAGGCTTGGATTCGAAACGGGACCCAAGCGTTGACATTGGCTCAACGAGCGAATGAATTATCCGGTAATAAAAACCCGGCGGTCTTGCGGACTTTGGCCGCTGCTTATGCCGAGAACGGCCGATTTACCGAAGCCAGGGTAATAGCTGAAAGAGGACTTCAATTAGCTAACGCACAGGACAACCCGGGCTTGGCCAATATTTTTGAAGGCGATATTGCTCTGTATCGATCAAACACGCCCGTTCGCACAGCGACGCAGCCAGGTCGTACCCGCTCTCCCTAATCTCGCGGCCTGTTTTGCATGTCTAGGAGGCTGATGGGTAAACAGCCCGCCGCGCTTCGGCACAGCAGGGCGCTATCGCTGTCTGAAAAGCTGCTGCGGCCGTATGCAGCTGCTTTAGTCACCGGCCCTGCGGGCCGGGTCAGACAAACAGCGAACCGACGGCTCACGGGGCCGTGGCTACAATCCGCAACCGCGGAACTCAATCTGCGTAACTGCCCGGGATTCGGGGCCGTCTACCATTCCATCTTCGTCGTCATCCCCGAGTCGCGCCGATGACGAGGGACCTCACAGATGCGCACGCGATCACGCAAATCACACATAGCGCAACTTGAAGACCAATGTGTCTTTGCAAGGTCCCTCGCTCCGCTCGGGATGACACGTTGGGAATGCCACGACTGTCGCCTTCCGTTGAACGCCCGGCGTACAGCAAAAGAGGCAGCCCCGATTCGGGACTGCCTCTTTGTAAACTGCGCTCTGCGATACTTAGAACTTCTTGATCATCCGGACGTACCAGAACCGCCCCAGGTTATCATAGAGGCTGCCCGGATAGCCGATGGAATTGCCAAACTCAAATGAAAAGGACTTTGGCGGGTCTTCCCCGAAGATATTGCTTACACCCACGGTGAGCGTGGTGTTGTTCAAGATATTTTTCCAGCACGGCATGACGTAAGGAACCGGCGGCGCTTCCTTCTCCTTGCCTACCACTTCCTTGCCGCCCTTGGAATACCCCGACACCGGCGCCGCTTCCACCGGAGGCGTGAAGATCAAGCTGTAGGAAAGCTGCGCGTCTGTGAACCAGGTCGGATGCACCCAGTGCCGCTTCCAGACTCCATCAAACTGCTTGGCCAAGATCTGTTCCCAGTAGCCATCCAGCGTATGCACGGTAACGTTCAAATCCAAGTTGTGCCAGCTCCAGTCGACGGTCGTGTCCCCTTTCCATTTCAGCCAGGCCTGAGGATTGGTTACGTCCCCGAAAAAGCTGCCAACAAACCACTCGGAACTGGAGCTACCGGCTACCTGACGTGGCCGCGAGAAAGGGAAATTGATGACCATCTCGTTCAGATAAGTCCACCGGGTTAGGAGCGAGAATGTGCCGAAGCCTGTCTCGATCTGGTGCTGAAGACCGAGGTCAACACCGTTGGTTCGGGTACGCCCGCCGTTTATGTAGGGGGCATTCACGCCGGAGAAAGTGCCGTCCGGGGTGAATAAAGCCCTCTCCTCGGTGACCGGTGGCACCGCGGGAGTCACGGTAGCCGGGATCAACCCCGCGTTATAGAGGTTGAGGATTGAGTTGGGAGAACGGTACATGGCAACCCCGCTGCGCTCCACATCCCAGAAATCAACCGTCAACGTCAACGTTCCGTACTTGGCCGGAATCCACTTTGGCGTGTAAACTAGGCCTCCAGTCCAGGTACGGTCATGTTCCGGGTGGATGCCTGGGTTGGGTCGTTGCTCGATGGTCGCTTCCGGATTGGTGACGTCCTGGAAGGTTGGGTTCGAAGGGTCGCAAGGAGTGCTAATAAATCCATTAGCGCCAGGAGCGCATGTGGTGCCCCCAATTGGCCCCAGACCGAACCTTGTAGGTCCATACAACTGGACCATGGATGGCTCGAGGAAGCCTTCGCCCCAGGTGCTGCGCAGGGTCAGGCTCTCGTCAAACGGTTGCCAGCGCACCCCCACCTTGGGCACGGCCGCATTCGTGTCGTTATTCAGCCACTCCGAGTACCGGACTCCGGCTGAGAACTCCAATGAGTAGAACCCAGGTATGTTGAATTTGGGACTGAACACCGGGATGAGCGTTTCCGCATAAATTCCCCACGATTTGCGTCCAGCCTTAACAACTTCTAGCATGCCGACGCCGGCGTTCTCTCCGAGGCGGTTTTGATCATCCGGATCGACCTGGTAACTTTCCCGGCTAAACACACCGCCAAAGGCGAGCCCAACGCCGCCTGCGGGCAAATCAAACAGGTCCGTAGTGTAAATGTTCAAGTCCAACGTGGCTAGTTTCGACGTAAGCAGGTCCCTGGTGTTAAGCTGCGCGAAAGTAAGCAACGGCTGATTGGTCGCAGGTGATGGGACATGTTGCCAATCGCCAAACGGATTGTACGGCACCGTCTGTCCGATAAAATTCCCCGAGTTAGGATCAAATAGCGAGTCGTTTGCGTTCAGAATCCGCTCAAACCGGTTAACATTGACGCTTCGGAACCGGGCAATCTGCTCGATTTGGCTGTACATGAACGCTCCATCGTAGCCCCATGTTCCGTTAAAGAGCTTGTCGCCTTTTACACCGACCGTGAAACGTTCGGCGACGTTTTCGTTGTCGATCAGGCGGTTGCCGAAATCGAAAAAGCGCGCCCGAGTGCCGCCCGAGATGATCTGCTCAAATGGGTTGAACGGGTTAAAGGCACCCGCAGGCGCGCCAACTTCGGCATAAGTCGGGCCGCCAAATGGCGGCTCTCCGGTGAAAGCCTCTCTTGGCGGGACGTAGAGCGATATCTGACCCGGCGTCTCGAAATTGCCCGTGGCGATTGGCGCAAGTTCGTCGTGCGTCTTGGCATCCACATAAAAGAAGTCGCCAAAAATCCGCAACTGATCGTCACAGATCTTGGTCTCGAACGCCGCATACCCGCCCCAGCGCTCCTGCTTGGGATATGAGCTTGAATACAGGTTAAAGTTAAAGCCCGGTAGAATGCTACCCCTCACCCGGCGCCTGTAATATATGTAATCAGATGCGGGAGTTAATCCGTTGGAAAAATCCGGCGCCGTGCCGAACTCTAGCGGGTTGCTGGTAGGGAATGGGGTCCCGCCCGCTTCTATAATTGCGGCTTGCGTCAACTGAAGATTCCACGGCACCGAGTTTGAACTCAAGAACGGCGGGACAAGCGAGTTTCCACGGTCATGATTGAACATGTCGTGATGCTTGTAGTAAAAAATATTGCCGGTGATACTGGTCGTGTCGTTGCCTACCCCAAAGAGGATGTCCCCCTTATACTCCGCTGCATCTTTATCGAGCGTGTTGCCGTACTGGATGGTCACCTGAGCGCCGCGATAATCTTTATAGAGGTTGAAGTTCACCACGCCTGCAACCGCATCCGAGCCGTAGGTGGTCGAAGCGCCGTCCTTCAAAATGTCGATGCTCTGGACCGCCGTAATGGGAATGGTAGTTAGATCGACGAAACCATATCCAGAGAGGGCGGATCCCGGGAACGCAGCAACGCGGCGACGGTCAATCATCACTAGTGTGGCACCAGGATCCAAACCACGCAGCGAGAGCGCGGCAGTACCGGATGGACCGGACTGGCTGGTTCCGTTGTTCTGGACTGGAATATTGGACCCGCCAATCACCGGCTGCCTCTGGAGCAGTTGTTCCGTGGTGGTGCCTGCGCCTGATTTGTTAATCAGGTCGCGGTTGATACTGAACACCGGGTTCGGACCGACCTCTTCCGCGGTCGGAATTAGCGAACCGGTCACGATCACGCGCTCGACCTCCGCAGCGGGAGCCGGTGCTGCACCAGCGCCCGGCGGCGGCGGTGGCGGCGCGGCCTGAGCAAATGCGTTCGATGCTACAATGAATGGAAATCCGACGCTCGCCACGAGTGCGATGCGCACGAATCCGAACTTATTTAGCACGTTTTTTATCATTAGTTTCTCCATTGGTTTGGTTAGGTTTAGGTGGCTTTATAAAACTTTTTAAGGCCTGACAAGCTTTTTTTTCAAATTTTTTTGAACGCTTAGACAGGCCTATTTGTCTCGCCAGCATCCGGTCTAAATGAAGGGCGAGGACAGTGGCAAGCTTTTTTTTCAAATTTTTTCGATTTTTTTGAGCAGCAAACGCGAACCTTTACTGAGCCGATTTTCGTGCTCTCTCATCCGATGTGAGGGTCCGTCGCCTTCAGCGCGGCTCGGATGACGGTTATTTTTTCTCGAAGACTTCCACGGCCTTCCACGCTTCGTCGGGCGGAGCTTGTTCGTAATCGAGCGAGCGATTGAGATACATCTTGGCCAGCAGATCGTCGGGATAAAATTCCAGGAAACGGGAAAACAGGATCTTCGCCTCAGTAAAATCCCGGGCGCGAAATTTCTCCAGCCCTTCTTCGTACGTTTCGAGCCATTTTAGAAACTCTGGATCGACCTCTTCATCGCGGGCACCAACGAAAGTAAAAACATCAACTGGTTTGGTTTTGCCTTTCACCTGGACCCGGGCAACAGAGCGAAGATGAAATTCCTCCCGCACTAATTCGGCAGCGGTCGCGCCAACCAAAATATCGACGCCATAGATTCGGGTAAGACCTTCGAGGCGCGACGCCAGGTTCACTGAGTCACCGATCACAGTCGGGTCCATTCGCTCCTGCGACCCAATATTGCCAACAATCACTTCGCCTTGATTGATGCCGATCCCCATGCCGAGGCCCATGCGGCCTTCGTCGCGCCATTTCTGATTGAGCTGTCTTAGCTCTCGCCGCATCCCCAGTGCAGCGCGCGCGCAGTTTTTTGCGTCTTGCGCCATGCCTAGGCTGCGCACATTGCCCCATACGGCCATGATCGCGTCGCCGATAAATTTATCGAGGGTGCCGCCACCGCCGAAAATGACGGAAGTCATTCGGGTGAGATACTCATTGAGCTGGGCGACCAATGCTTCGGGATCAGCTTTTTCGGCTAACGTGGTGAAACCAATCAAGTCCGAGAACAGGATTGTCACCGGCACGCGCACGCCACGGAGGGTGCTGTAGTAGCTGTCTGGGTTTTCGAGGATTTCCCTGACTAGATTTTTCGAGACGTAGCGTTCCAGTGTCCGCCGGGTGCGCAATTTCTCCAACCGCTCCAAGGCGTATTCGAACCCAAGCGAAAATGATCCGCTGAGTACAAGAGCGCTCAGCACGGGCACGGTGAGCAGCAACAGCCCGGTCTTATCGTAAAACAATCGGGCCGTTCCAAGATACGTAGCCGTGATTACAATGAGCGCTCCAACGCAAAGCAACGGCCTGCGCAAGAAGGCAACAAGCGACCAAGCAATGAGTCCTGCTGTGCCCACGAGCGCCAGTTCAACCTTCAGCGGCGTAGGCTGCAAAAACTCGTGGCCGATCGCGGCAGCCATGGCTTGCAAATGAAGCCCAGGGCCCGATGTCATTGGGCTCATCGGCGTGTCGAAAAAGTCGTGCGACACCTGCGCCGACGCCCCGACGATCACCACCTTATCTTTAAAAAACGCGCCATCCGCATAATTGGCGTGCCAAAGTTCCGGATCAAAAACTTCGTAGAGCGGCCGCGGCGGGAATGCATCCGAATCGGTGAAGCGAATCATATGCCCGCGAAAATCGCGCGGTATGTCGTTTCCGTGGCCGATTTTGGTCAGACCGCGAGCGGAAAGAGATTCATAAATTTCTTCGCTCGGGTGCGGAGGCAAACCTGCGAGCTGACGATCGGTCACGCGGTAAGCTAGCGCGCGAATTTTATCGTCGATCGGATCGGCCCAGAAATTTACGAAGCCGACCCGGTCATCTTGAAGCTGGGGCGGCGGTATGAGCGTGTTGTTTGGCGTAATGAGCGGCTTGTCGGCATTTTGCATGTCGAAGTTGGCGCCGAGGACAACTTTGTCACGGTAACGATCAACTGCAGCATGAAATTCCGGGTCACCATCATAGGGCGGGCTGAAGATCATGTCGAACATCACCAGGCGCGCGCCTGCCGCGAACAGCCGATCGAGCAAAAGCGCCCAGACTTCCCGCGACCACGGGAATGGCCGTTCGGTCATCAGTTGAAACGCTCGATTGCTTGCAATTTCTTCAGCCGTCAGCGGCGGCAATTGCAATGTGCTTTGATCAAGTCCCAAAAAGACGAAATCGCTAGGCGGGATAGTCTTGCGGCCTTCGCGCCGAAGCAAATCTTCAAAGCTTTGTTCACCGCGCCACGGTGCCGAGAGAAACGGCGCTGCTGAGAAAAAATGGCCGACAAAAATCAGCCCGGTCCAGAAAAAGCAAATCAACGCCAGGACCAACAAGCGACGACGACCAAGCCAGTGCATGCGCGCGCAATGTAGCACTAAAACGTTAAAGCGTTAAAGCATTGAAGCGTAAAATGGCATTGCCATTCTGCGCGAAGTGAAGAATCTCTGATCAGTTCTTTCCGTAAGCTAAGTGGCAATCTGAGATGTTTCACTTCGCTCAACATGACAGGTGGTCGGATTTAGGCATTTCTTGTGCGTTCGTCATGCCATTGGAGTGCGAGCCTACCCGATGACTGCTAACTCCGAGCTCCTCTGTCCCCGGTGTAACGTGCCGCTAGAAGAAGTTCGCACGCCGCACGGCGTTTTTTGGGCTTGCGAGAATTGCGCGGAAACGTGCGCTGACCGTTGAATTGCTGCGTCGCACTTTCACGCCGGAGTCGATCAACCCGCTCTGGCTTCATGCAATCAGCGGCAAAGGAAAAAGCGAGCGCCTCTGTCCTTCCTGCAGAAACCCGATGCTCGAGGTGGCGTTGTCCGGGAGCGCGCAGGTCGCTGTGGATGTTTGCCAGCATTGTCATTTCGTCTGGTTTGATGCCCACGAGATGGACACCCTCGCACCACGACAATCGCCGGTGTCGGTATCCGAGCTGCCGCAAAAGGCGCGCGAATTAATCGCCATCGAAAAAGTAATACAGATCGCCGAAGAAGCGCGCGGCACCGATTTCGACAGCGCGCCGCCGGATGAAGCATGGAAACAAATCGCAGGCTTCTTTGGATTACCGGTTGAATTCGAAGCACCGGAAGAGGAGCGAAAACCATGGGCAACCTGGTTACTTTCCGCGGCAGTCATTTGCGTGAGCCTATTGGCGTTTCCGCATCTTCGAGACGTGGTCCAACGCTTCGGATTAATTCCGGCACAAGCAACGCGGCTCGATGGTCTCACCTTCGTCACATCGTTTTTTCTACATGCCGGCATCATTCATCTGGTCGGGAACATGTATTTCTTGCTCGTCTTTGGCGACAACGTGGAAGATTTTCTGAGACCGCTTCGCTATCTCACGCTCA
>Ga0137374_10010205_pt1 | contig 11052 bp, 13 predicted proteins | sample SagtaG_20_FD_104811 | JGI IMG/M metagenome (GOLD analysis project Ga0137374, IMG submission 104811) | Vadose zone soil microbial communities from Sagehorn Ranch, Mendocino, California, USA - Sage1_R_100_16 metaG | ecosystem: Environmental > Terrestrial > Soil > Vadose zone | place: USA...
AATCTGTAATTTCAGCTTTTATACCTTGATGCCGCAATGTCCTCAGCTATACACAAAGCTTTTGGAGAGTCATTGCGGAGAAGGAAGTTTATGGTTTGCTGAGAGCATACCACAAAGAGGTTGGCAACAAGAACATTTTGCCTTGTTGCAATGATAAAAGTTAGATTTGAGTTGAATAAAAAATAAACGGAATTTTTTTTTTGAACATCAATTGAATCAACTATGTGTTCAATTCTAATGAAGCAAGGTAGCTGCAACTTTTTCTTAGTGCATTTGTATCATCAACGCGATCCTGTTCAACAATAAAATGTTCCATTCCTGATTTTTTTGCATGTGAAAGAATAGTTTTCAGATCAAGCACTCCACTGCCTGCACTGGTCATATAAGGAAACAATTCTATCCACTGTTTTGGATCACCGCCATCGCCTGTGAACCGAACCTGCTTCGACATATCTTTTATGTGCATCAACTTAAAACGGTTGGGATTATTGTCAAGATACTTTACAAGATCAGCACCGCCTGCTGTCATCCAATAAATATCCATTTCAAGAAATACAAGATTTGGATCAGTACGTTCAAGAATAACATCAAACGGAATTTTTCCTTCCATTTCTTTTAGTCCATAACCGTGATTATGATAAAAGAATTTGAGACTAACCTTCTGTGCTGCTTCACCAATTTTATTGAACTCGTCTGCCATGCGTTTATAATCATCAAGCGTGTGCCTTTGGTCTGCAGGAATAGCAGGGAGCCCTGCATACGTTTGCCCAAGCACATGCGCAGCTTCTCCAATATCATTCATCTTTGTACGCAATGTATCAAGATCAACATGCATTGAGGGTGTTGTTAAGTTATATCTGTCAAGAATCTCTTTCACTTGTTGTGACGTACGTCCAAAATAACCACTGCCCGAAAAGCCAAGAGAGGGTGTTACGGAGTCCCAGAATTTTTTTGCAGAGTCAGTACTAAATGGGTACGGACCAAAGAATTCAAGTTCTTTATAGCCGATATCAGAAAGTGTTTTCATTGCACCTTCAAAATCTTTTTCAAGCATTTTTGGAACGGAGAAAAGTTGCAGACCAATTTTATCAAGATGCGACTTATTTGAAAATACAGCAGCTTTTATAGCATCTGTTGTAAGTAAAGTTCCTGCCACAACTGCAGCAGTCGATTTTATGAAGCGGCGTCTTTTCATCATTTGAAAGTTTTAGTGTAGTGAATTTATGAAATGCGTAGCAAAGACTGTACGAATTTTAGAATCATAAGTTTTTGCTTTGCTCACATGCGATTCTAGTCTCAGACTGGCTTTATTCCTGCCTGCCGGTAGGCAAGTGCACTCGTAGTTGCAGAGATAGCGGCAGGCTTGTTTATGGTTTGCTGAGAAGAGAATATTTCGTAGAGCTGTCTAAAAGAATTGTCACATACTTTTATTACCATTTATCCTTTTCGTCCAAATTAAACCACTCAAATGAAATAATTTGAAATTACCTTATTAACTAGAATCCAAAATTTTGCAATGAATAGAAGTTTATTCTTCACATCATTAATACTGTTTTCATTCTTACGAATATCGGCTCAAAGTACTGGTGCTTTTAAAAAACTCACAAACGTGATAGACTCTTACCCGATGTTTTCACCAGACGGAAAAAAAATTGCTTTTGAATCAAACCGTACCGGCAATTTTAAAATTTACACGATAAATGCGGATGGCACGAACATTAAACAACTCACATATGACACTGCATTTGATGGAACACCAGCATGGTCGCCTGATGGAAAGCTGATAGTTTTTGCGTCGGAGCGGGATAATGACCCTGAAATATATATTATGAATGCTGATGGTTCAAATCAAAAAAGGCTCACTAACATTAAAGGAGATGATAGTCATCCCAAGTTTACACCTGATGGCAAAAAAATTATTTTCTGTTCTGCAAAAGCAACTCCTGATCTAACGATTGATTGGAGTAAACAATGGATCGAGATTTTTACTATGAATCCTGATGGTACAGACATTCAGCAGATATCTCATTTCAAAGCCGTAAGTACTTTCCCTGATCTTTCGCCTGATGGTAAGAAAATTGTTTTCAGGAAAGTTACTCCGGAAGCCGGATTCAATTGGGACCTGAGTAATTCTGAAAGAAACTCCGAAATCTTTGTAATGAACAGCGACGGTACCAATCCCGTTAATATCAGCAACAATGCCGCCTTTGATGGCTGGCCTGTATGGACTACTGACGGAAAAAAAATTCTATTTGCATCGAACAGGAATGGACCTGCAAACACTTCGCAGATTTTTATCGTTGATCCTTATGGAAATAACCTGCAGCAATTGTCTAATGGTCCCGGGGGATTTGCACAACCCTCAATGTCGAAAAACGGCCATACAGTAGCTGCTTATAATTTCTATGAAACTTCGGAATATGAATATGGGTGTATTTCAACTTTGGAATTAAAGTAATAGTTAGCTTGTTTCTATTAGCCAAACTTTCGAATAACCATTAAGCTTTGTTGCGTCGCACACTTCAACTTTTTTTTTAAAAAAATTTCAGTAAGAGAGTACTTTTCATTTGCATCTGTAGTTGCAGACATGCGGATAGCGGCAGACTTGTTTATGGTTTGCTAAGAACGAAATACTTTAAAGAGAGGGAACGATTAACAACGGCACAAGAAGCTAAACATAAAGCCACGCCTCATTTTTGCGCCGCTCAGTGTTTATTATTTTAAAAATCTTATTTCCATTCGTACAAACTATATTCTATTTTTACTTTTACTCCAATCTATTCGCTATTAATGTCTCACCCATGAAAAAGATTTTTACTATTTTCTGTCTATTGGTTGGCAGCTCATTAAAAGCTCAAACTAATTCAATCAACCTGGTACAGTTTTCAACAGGTTATGTTCTTCCTTTAGACATCGAAAATTGCGGCGACAGCCGATTGTTTATTGTACAAAGAAAAGGGCAGATCTATATTGCAGATTCAGCCGGCAACAGACGTACAAAGCCATTTCTTGATATAAGCAGCCGCATTAATTCAACTGGAAATTCACAAGGCTTATTGGGACTTGCTTTTGATCCTAATTATTTAACCAACGGATTCTTTTATGTTGATTATATAGATAAGAACAGTCACACCCAAATCTCACGTTTTAGTGTAAGTGCAACCAATCCGAACAAAGCCGATACATCAAATGAGAAACATATTTTACAGATAAAACAGCCATTCAAATTTCACAACGGTGGTTGCATTCGCTTTGGACCTGATGGCTTTTTATATATCGGAACCGGTGATGGAGATGATTTAGGTGGTGATCCAAATAATTTTTCTCAAAACACAAAAAGCCTTTTAGGAAAAATGCTGCTTATTGATGTGCATCACGGAAATCCATATAGCATTCCGAACAGTAATCCTTTTATAGACTCAACAAATTATCTTCATGAAATCTGGGCACTTGGTTTGCGCAATCCATGGCGCTGGAGTTTTGATGATTCCACAGGCAATCTCATTATAGCTGATGTGGGTGAAACTATATGGGAAGAAATAGATCTGCAATCCGTGAAGAGTAAGGGTGGACAAAACTACGGTTGGCGTTGTTATGAGGGAACTGCGGCATTTAATACTATTGGCTGCAAAGCAAAATCAAAATATACATTTCCGGTTGCAGAATACAAACATTCAACAATAACCGGGGATTGTTCAATTACGGGAGGATTTGTTTACAGAGGTAAGAAATATCCCCACCTTAAGGGAAAATATTTTTATGCTGATTATTGCAGCGGTCTTATAAGAATGTTTGACATCGCTACTATATCCAATAAACAGATTGCTTACCATGGCGACCAGGGTGCATATACTTCCTTCGGAGAAGACCGCCATCATGAATTATACGTAACTAATTTTGTTACCGGAAATATTTACAGAATAGCAGATGCTAGCACCACCATCACAGCAAAAAATGCAAATGGACAAATTAATATTGCTGTATATCCCAATCCATCAAATGGAAATTTTCTTGTAAAGTATCAATCGGTAAAATCGCAACGAGCACAAATTAGCATTCAAAATATGATGGGGCAGCAGTTTTATTCAGGGCAAAGAATTTTAAGTGCAGGGATGAATACTTGGAATATGAATCTGAAATTGCCAATGGGACATTATTATATTATTATCCGATCTGAACCTAATATAACAAGCCAGCAATTTAGAATTGAATAAGTTTTAGATTAAAAAAGATTATAGACATTCTTGCTGATTTAATTTTTAATTTTTAATTATCCTGCCTTTTATATCGAGAAGGTGCAGCTGAAATTAAATCGGTTATAATTATTTATGAAGATCCTTCTTTGGAGGACCCAAAAGGATATCTCATTCTTGCCGCTAGCATTGTTGTTACAGACATACAGATAGCATCGCTTGTTTATGGTTTGCTGAGAACGGAATGCTACCAGGAGCGAGGCAGTTAAATTTTTCTTGCAAAAGCGATTTACTTAACTGTATCTTTATGAGTACATGATCAGATAATATATCAATCCGTATCGGAACTGCTTTTTTTCTCATCATTTAGAAAACTGTCTTTTTCTTCATTTTTTTAAACAAAGGAGATTTTATGTTTGCACGACTCACTTTCATCAGTGTTCAACCAGAAAGTATTGAAGAACTTAAAAGAATTTACAATGAGGAGGTTGCTCCTGTTGTAAAAAGTCAAAAAGGAAATATCGGCGTGTGGTTGCTGGAGCCAACCGATAGTGCCGATGATTTCATATCGTTAACAGAATGGATATCCGAAGCAGAAGCTAATGCTTACGAATCAAGCGGAACTTACAGAGAGCTTGTGGATAAACTAAAGGATACGTATAAAAGCAAGCCTGTTTTAAAAACTTACAACCTGGCAGAAACAAAAGTTGCTGTTACAATGTAATTTATCAATTTACTGTTACACGATTGCATTACACAGAGAAAACACTCAAGGCATCCTTTCTTGAGTGTTTTTTGTTTTATATTTTCGAAACATAACGTCCAAAGGCTTTGCGCTCCTCGCAACGACGCTTACTTGAGACTGGATTTCATTTGCACCCATAGTGCAGACATACAGATTGCGGTAGGTTTGTTTATGGCTGAGTGAGAATAGAATACTGCAAAGAGCACGTTATTCCAGTTTCAAACCCTTTATAAACTTATAATCATCTTTATTTAAAGTTAGCAATGAAGCGCCTGCGTAAATTGCCGTTGCTGCAACAAGTGAATCAGGCATGTATAAACTTTTATTATGAGAATTATATTCTTTCAATAATCTTTTTGCAAGAAGATAAATATCGTTGTTGATTTTTAGTTTGTCAAATGGTTCGAGAATTGTTTCTGCCTGTTGTTTTTGAAGTTTTGTTTTTGCACCGACAAACAATTCAAGTTCTGTAATAATAGAAACAGCAGCTTTTCCTTTTAGAGTTGAAAGATGTTTTGCGGATTCCGCATTGCCTCTTAATGCAGTAATGAAAATATCGGTATCAATAACTACCATTGCAGTTGTTCTTTTCTTCTTGAGCCATTTCTTATATCCGCACTATCTATCTTGGTATTTTTCCATGCACCGAATAAAGAAGAGATATCTGTTGAGGGATTCGTCGCGGGAATTATAATATCATCAAGGTTTTTTGAAGAAGTTCTTTTTTTCTTTTTTGTTTGTCTTACTTCAACAAAATCGAGCTCTTTTAAAAAACTGATGAGCTTTGCGGCTTTCTTTTTTTCAATCATTAATTCAACTCTTTCCATAAATCAAATATAAATTGAATTTTACACTTGCAATTGCTTAATGAATTCATTTGTATCTATTGTATCGTTGTAATCTGTCTCCTGCATCATTAAACCCAACACTAAATTTTCTTTGTCTTCTTCATTAAGCACACGGTTTTTTATACGGCTCTTTTGCAAAAATTCTTTCAGCAATTTCAGTTCTTCATCGTTGGATGGTTGTACAACAATTGTTTCCATAAAACTCTTTTTTCAAATTTACTGTAATTAAAATAAATCTCATGCAGCCGTAGTCGCAGACATACAGATAGCGGCTCGCTTGTTTAGTTTTGTGGAGAACGGAATACTACGAAGAGGTGGGCCATTTAAAGTGTCCCCTTTTCAACAATCACTGCAGTGCCATAAGCCAATACTTCTGTAACAGAAGACATTACTTCATTTGCATCATATCGCATATTGATGACAGCATTTGCACCTATCTGTTGTGCATGTTGAATCATCAGATCATAAGCATCTTTCCGTGTTTTTTCACATAGGTCAGTATAAATAGTGATGTTGCCACCAAGAAGTGTTTGCAATCCACCTGCAATATTTCCAAAGATACTTCTGCTGCGAACAATGATGCCCCGTACAATTCCCATTTGCTGTACTACTTTGTATCCTTCCAAATTTGTGCTGGTTGTAACAAGCATAAAATGATTTTTAAATTGAATAAATAAATTCACCAAGAAAATTACTGAATACGAAATTCACTTGTTATTGTTTGTAGCATTGCGAATAATTTTATTACATCGCAGTGTAAAAATATTTTATTTGCACCTGTAGTTGGGACATACAGATAGCGGCAGACTGTTTATGGTTTGCTGAGAACGAATACTATGAAGAGCAGATAACAATAGCACAAGAAGCTAAACACAAAGCCACGCCTCATTCTTGCGCCAGCATGGGGAAATTGTAATAAGAATTTTTAGCTTTTGTGCTAAACATGCCGCAGGGTCTCACTCTACACGCAAGGCTTTGCTGCGAAGACCCCGCGGAAACCTGAAGCAAAAAATGCCGCTAAATTTAAAGCTGGGAAAGAATTAGCGAAAAAACTAGGTGGAACTGATCACACAGGTCCGCGTAAATCATAATTGAAATGAAACTGGAAGAATACAAAAAGATTCTTATGAATTTTCGAAGTCTACAAGTGACCTTGTTAGGCAATTTGCATTTGCCGGTATAGCAATTATTTGGATTTTTAAAATTGAAAAACCAGTAGACCATTTAATTCCTGCAAAACTATCACGAAAGAAAAGGCAGAAGTGGTAATTATGAAATTAAAGCTGACGGCAGATTAAGCCTTCCAGGATGGATTTGTTATCTCGGGAAAATAATTATGTTAGTGATTGCTTACATTTTAATAACAAAATATATAACTCAGAAAATATAAACCCGTATTAATAGCACATCCATAGTTACAGACATACGAAAACGGCAGGCTTGTTTATGGTTTGCTGAGAATAGAATACTACGAAGAAGGAGAAGAATTTTACTTTAATAAATCGGGAATATTCTTTATTAACTCTTTTAATTCTTTATCACTAACTGCTGCTTTTACTGATTTGTCATAAATTGAGATAAGAATAATTTTATCTGTTGTAATTCTAACAAACGTTATAACTCTCGCTCCGCCTGATTTACCTTTTCCTTTTGATTTAATTGCTAAACGAATTTTATAACAATCATTCCAAGCGGAGTGCCTTGTAAAGGATTAGTTTGAAGACTTTCAAAAAGCAGTTCAAGGTCATCAGGAAGGGATGGATATTTTTTCAGCAGCGCTTTTGCTTCTTTATCAAAATGAGGAGTAGAAAGAATTGTCATTTTGCCTTTCTTAATTCTTTCAGCAATTGGTTACCGGTTTTTAATTTAAGTTTTCCCTTTAAATGTAATTGTGCTTCTTTCATGCCTTGCTGAATGCCGGCAATGATTTCTTCCTTGGTTGGTTCGGCATACACATTCTTTTGCAGTTTCGCAAGGTCTTTATGTTTCTTTGTAATTTCTTGCCACTGGTCAATTGGAATAAAAACACCGAGCGGCTCGCCATTTGTGTTGTAAGTAATTTGAAAAGACATGTTATGCTGTTTTTGTAAAATTAAAAAACTTGAATGAAACAAAAGCATTAGAAGGAACAAAGAACAGAGACCTGCTTTCATTTGCATACATAGTTACAGAGATACGAATAGCGGCAGGCTTGTTCATGGTTTGCTTTTTTGTAAAGCTGTTTATGGAAAATATTTATAAACGTCTTTTCTGTTTAGGACTCTGCCAAGTTTAACAGTTTCATCTTCCCATAAAAAGCCAATTCGATAATTCCCATTCTTATGCGGTAGGCATTTTTAAATCCCTTCAGTTTTTTACAATCGAGAATTTCGGATAGTGTTTTGGATTGTGTAATGGATATGAGTATTTGAGCGAGTTGTTGCTTTTGTTGTTCGTTTAATTCTTTGTCAACATCTTTTGCAAAATGTTTTGTAACAATAATATTCATTTGCCTTGCAGTTGCTTAATGAATTCGTTTGTATCTATTGTATCCTTATAATCTGTTTCCTGCATTATTAAACCTAACACCAAATCTTCTTTGTCTTCTTCATTAAGCACACGATTTTTTATACGGCTCTTTTGCAAAAATTCTTTCAGCAATTTTAGTTCTTCATTATTGGATGGTTGTACAACTATTGTTTCCGTAAAACTCTTTTTTCAAACTTACTGTAATTAAAATAGTCTATCGGAAAAGCATTCAGCATTTGTTTTTCAAATTCCAGTCAGAGACTGGCTTTTCATTTACATCCGTAGTCTGCTATGCAAGACTACGGATAGCTGGCTTTGCGCTCCTCGCTATGACGTTTAGATTGGACTGGTTTTCATTTGCATTCGTAGTCATAGACATACGGATAACGGCTTGTTTATGGTTTGCTGATAATGGAATCTACGGAGAGTGGGGCGGAAATAGTAATCAGTAATTTCAACTTTTGTACTAAACATGCCGCAGGGTCTCACGCTGCACACAAAGCTTTGCGGTGAAGACCCCGCGGAGACTGAAATAGCACAAGAAGCTAAACACAAAACCAACGCCTCATTCTTGCGCCAGCATGGAAGATTCAACTCTGCATCAGCCTATTCTTAACGAACTGCTAACGGGATTTATGTGTAAATTGTAAAAGGAGGAAAAGGTTATGAAAAAGATACTCCTGTTAGTTTTTATTTTGCTTGCCAGCTTTAATATTATGGGGCAATCTTATAGTGGTAGTATTATTAGAACAAAGGAAGAAAAGTTAAATGACGAATGCTGTTCTAGTTTGTTTAAAACTGCTTACGGAACTATTATAGACCTCCTGAATGATAATGCAAGTGCACAGGATTACTTTAATATTCTCGACTGGATGCAGGGTCGTGTGGCAGGTTTGCAGATTTTTATAACGAGGCAGGGAACCCGCATTCCTTTCATTCGTGGCACCAAAGCCAATATTTATGTTGATGAAATACCGGTTGATGCCGGTTACCTCAATGCACTGCCGGTGAATGATATTGCCATGATTAAAGTTATCAAAGAACCATTTGTCGGAAGCATAGGTTGTAATAGTGCTGTTGCTATTTACACTTTAAAGGCAGAAGAAGGGGAAGATGAATAAAAGTTTTAAGTTTAGATCAGTTATTTGTTATACATAATCAATAGCGTAAAGTTCTATAAACAACATGAGATAGCCACGTCGCGGCTTACGCACAAAGACTTTGCGCTCCTCGCTTGACGCATAGATAAGACTGACTTTTATTTGCAACCGTAGTTGCAGGCATACGGATAGCGACAGACTGTTTATGGTTTGCTGAGAACGAATACTATGAAGAGCAGATAACAATAGCACAAGAAGCTAAACACAAAGCCATGCCTCATTCTTGCGCCAGCTTGGGGTGTCTATGGTTTAATGAGAACAGAATGCCAATACTAAGTTCATCAGATGGTTTTCATGATAATTCACCAGAGTTAGAGCCTTGGGAATCCTGTTTGCAGGTTCTCCAAAGCACTTATGTGATGGTTTTAGTTATAGATGGCAAGTATGGCGAGAAATTCGAGTGGAAAAACTTTGCAACAGTAATTGATGGAAGGAAGGTATCGCCTACACATGCTGAATATATTTTTGCGCACAAAACTAAAATGCGGATGTTAGTATTTATTAGGAAAGAAATACTAACATATTATCAAACATACCGAACAGCGATTAAAAAGGCGAATGGAGATAAAGCGCAAGCGAAAGAAAATTTAGAAAAAGTTTTGCCAAATCACATTGCTTTTGAAACGTTAGAGTTTGCCGAAGAAGTAAAAACGAGCAGACCAATTCCGTGGATAAAGCCTTTTGAAAATGTAACAGATATCAAACAGGAGATTCAAAAGAAGATGCTCAATGAATTGGCGGAATTATTTTTATTTAAGAACAAACATCTTGAATCTGTAATTCGCGCTTTTTCATCTGGTTTAGATGACCTGCCTGAAGAAAAAAGAAAAGAAACACTTCAAAAAATTGGGGCAACCAAAGAGTTAATAGATGAAATTGAAATACAAACAAAATTAATACAAGATTTAAAGAAAGAAAAAGAGCAAATACAAAATCAGTTTAAAGAAAAATCAGAAGCCCTCGAGGCAGCAAAAAAGAAGAATAGTACCGAAAAAGCCCAATTGCAACAGCAAATAAAAACACTCACAGAAGAGTTAAATAATATCAATACTCGAATCAGCACTCATGAATTTAATAATTCAAATTATTTAATCACTGGTTCTCCCATCCCCTATTCTAACTCTGGATTAGGCGCTGCATCCGGATTCTTCTTTGGCGGTTCAGGTGCGGAATTAGCAATCAAAACAAATCCTTTAAATGACGCAGGTGGACTTAATTCCGGGACTTTATCAGTTTCTTCGTTCACAAAAAAATGTGATAAATGCCATAGAGATATAGCATCACCAACCGCTTTTACATATCCTTCACCTCAAAAATGCCCCACTTGTAAAAGAGAATTATGTACCCAATGCTTTAACGGGAACTATATTGGACTTTTCCATGAGTGTGAAGAATGTCGAAACAAAAAAGCAGTCTTGTCGTAAGGCGTTAATCCTTGCTCACCAACGTTCCAACCGTACAAGTGAGCGACACAACAGACGCTTAATAGTGTCCCTCTAAGCGGGCTGAGGTTTCACCAATTACAACAGTCAATTCATAGCTTCGTAAAAAGTCAAAAGCTCTCTGCAGTAAGACCTTTGTACTACATGAATCAAAGA
>Ga0137374_10010208_pt1 | contig 11050 bp, 9 predicted proteins | sample SagtaG_20_FD_104811 | JGI IMG/M metagenome (GOLD analysis project Ga0137374, IMG submission 104811) | Vadose zone soil microbial communities from Sagehorn Ranch, Mendocino, California, USA - Sage1_R_100_16 metaG | ecosystem: Environmental > Terrestrial > Soil > Vadose zone | place: USA...
AGGCGTTTGATTACCCGGCCGAGCTGTTCCGCGAACGTGTCTGGCGTGTGCCGCGCAACCGGCCCGACCGCGCGGCGCTGGAGCAGGCCGCCGCATGGATTCGCGCGAGCATGCGCCCGCTGATCGTCGCCGGCGGCGGCGTGATCTACGCCGAGGCGACCGAGACGCTGCGCCGCCTGGTTGATCAGACCGGCATCCCAGCCGGCGAGACGATGGCCGGTAAGGGCAGCCTCGATTACGATCACCCGTTGAACCTGGGCGCGATCGGCGCGACCGGCACATTTGCCGCTAACCGGCTGGCGCGCGACGCCGACCTGGTGATCGGCATCGGCACGCGTTACAGCGATTTCACCACCGCTTCCAAAACGGCCTTCCAGCACCCAGGCGTACGATTCATTAACATAAATGTGACTGAATTCGATGCCGCCAAGCACTTCGCGCTTAGTGTGGTTGGCGACGCGCGGGCGAGCCTGGCCGAGCTGGCCGAGCTGCTGGAGGGCTACTACGTCGCGGCGGAATATCGCGCCCAGGCCGAGCGGCTCCATGCTGAATGGGACGCCGAAGTCGCGCGGATCTACGCCATTCGCAACACGCCGCTGCCAAGCCAGGGCGAGCTGATCGGCGCGGTGAACGACCTGGGCGACCCAGCCGGAATTATGGTCTGCGCCGCCGGTAGCTTGCCAGGAGATTTACATAAGCTTTGGCGCGCGCGCCACCCCAAGAACTACCACATGGAGTATGGCTACAGCTGCATGGGCTATGAGATCGCCGGCGGGCTGGGCATCAAAATGGCCGCGCCCGAGCGCGAGGTGTATGTCATGGTCGGCGACGGCTCATACCTGATGCTGTCGCAAGAGATCGTGACCTCGATCCAGGAAGGTCGCAAGCTGATCATTATACTGCTCGACAACAGCGGCTACAAGAGCATCGGCAGTCTCAGCCGCTCGCTCGGCCAGCAGGGCTTTGGTACGCGCTACGCCTACCCGCAGGATGGCGTACTGCCGGGCGACAACGCCGACGAGATCGCGCCGCTGCCGGTCGACCTGGCCGCCAACGCCGCCAGCCTGGGCGCGCACCTGATCCGCTGCGCCAGCTACGACGATTTTGTGGCCGCGCTGCACGCCGCCCGCGATACCGATCGAACCACCGTGATCTACATCCAGAATGATCGGCTGGTGGGCGTGCCGGGCTACGAGAGCTGGTGGGATGTGCCGATCGCCGAGGTCAGCGAGAGCGCGACGGTGCGCGCAGCTCGCACGGAGTGGGAGGACCTGCGCGCGAAGGAGCGCTCGTTTTTGTAGAACCTGGCTGAGCGCCGCGCAGACGTATAACTTGCGAACGATTGGTCTGTAACAGTCGCGTTTTGTCTTCCCCTGTTGTTTCGTTTTTCGCCCCGCAGGGCGAAAAACGAAACAACAAAAATGAGAAAGTACCATATATGCCAACCGAAACGCTCAACGTCGGACTGATCGGCGCAGGCCGGATCGGCCGGCTGCACGCCGAGCACATGGTCACGCGCATCCCATCGGCCCGGCTGCTGATGATCGCGGATGTCAACGAAGACTCGGCTCGCCAGTGTGCCCAGCAGCTCGGCGTCGGCGGCGTGGCCGGCGATTACCGCGCGCTGCTGGAGAACAGCGACATCCAGGCGGTGCTGATCTGCGCGGCCACCGATACGCACGCTGAAATGATCGAGGCGGCCGCGCAGGCCGGCAAGCATATCTTCTGCGAGAAGCCGATCGCGCTGAACTTGCCGGCAATCGATCGATCGCTTGCGGCGGTTGCGCAGGCCGGCGTGAAGCTCCAGATCGGCTTCAACCGCCGCTTCGACGCCAACTATCGCCGCGTGCGCCAGGCGATCGAGCAGGGCGAGATCGGCGAGATCTCACTATTACATATCATCAGCCGCGACCCTGCGCCGCCGCCGATCGCATATGTGCGCGTGTCGGGCGGGATCTTTCTGGACATGACCATCCACGATTTCGACATGGCGCGCTTCCTGTCCGGCTCCGAGGTCGAGGAAGTCTACGCCAGCGGCGCGGTGCGGGTCGACCCGGCGATCGGCGCGGCCGGCGACTTAGACACGGTGCTGGTGGTGCTGAAATTTGCCAACGGCGCGATCGGCACAATCGACAACAGCCGGCGCGCGGCCTACGGCTACGATCAGCGTGTCGAGGTGCTGGGCAGCACCGGCGCGATCAGTACCGCCAACAACTACGCCAATACCGCGGTGCTTAGCGATGCGCGGAGCGTCCGCCGCGATCTGCCGCTGCACTTCTTCCTGGAGCGCTACACCGAAAGTTTTGTTGCCGAGCTGAAAGTCTTCGTCGACGCGGTGCTGCGCGATCTGCCCGTGCCGGTCACGGGCGCCGACGCTCGCGCGCCGGTAGTGATGGGCCTGGCAGCCCGCAAATCGTACGATGAGCACCGCCCAGTGCGGCTGAGCGAGATTACCGGTTAGGCCGCCTGCGATGCGCCCACCTGTTAGCTTGAATGGCAAACTTTGAATGTGCATGGAGAACCATACTGATCGGAGATGACGATGGAACACGACCAGCTCACGAAAACACTGAATAGCTCGATTGAAGAACATGCTTTTTCAGGGGTGATCTCCATTCGCCGACAGGACACTGTGCTCTATGAGCGAGCTGCCGGCTATGCCGACCGGAGCAACAAGATCGCGAACACGTTAGCGACACGCTTCGGCATCGCTTCGGGAACCAAATTCTTCACCGCGTTAGCCATTGGTAAACTCATTGCCGCTCAGAAACTATCGTTCGCCACCAAGTTGAAGGACTGTATCACGCTCAATTTCCCGCGCTATTCGCAGGAGATCACCATCAGGCACTTGCTCACCCATACGTCTGGTATTCCGGACTACTATGATGAAACCAAAATAACCGACTTTGATACCTTTACCCTCAGCACCCCATGGTATGCCTTGAAAGGCCCAAGAGACTACTTGGCTGCGTTTCCAGATGAAGCCATGAAATTCGCGCCTGGGGAACGCTTCTCCTATTCGAATGGTGGGTATATTCTCTTGGGTGTGGTGATTGAAGAACTGACCGGCCTGAAGTACCAGGATTTCGTTGAGCAGGCGATATTCCAGGCGATCGGCATGAATCAGTCCGGGTATTTCGCGCTGAACAAACTGCCCGAGAAGACGGCGCTGGGCTACGTCGAAGAAGCGGAGGGCTGGCGCACGAATGTCTACAATCTTCCGATTGTTGGGGCTTCCGATGGCGGCGCGTTTACGACCGTGCAAGATATCGCAACCTTATGGCAGGCATTCTGGGGGTATGAGATCGTGCCGAAAGAGTTGGTTGACCTCTATACCCAGCCGTACGTGAAAGCCGAGACGAAGCACGCGCACACGTATTATGGTCATGGGCTCTGGATTTGTGAGGACGAGGGCCGAAACCGTGAAGAATACATCACCGGTTCCGACGCGGGGGTTTCGTTCAAGTCGAGTGTGAATCGAGTCAAAGAGCTGCAGGTCACCGTGATCTCCAATACCACCGCCGGAGCTTGGCCAATATTGAGAGATATTGATACCATATTTGGGGCGCGTAACGGCGGCTGAATCCTAGCCGATCGGCGCAGGTCGCACTTTGCTTGCTCTCCTCTCGCCGGCGGCCAGTCTCCGCTTTGCGAGCTGCCAGATCGTATATAATTGCCGCGCTCCACGGATAGTGTCTGAGTCTGTCAGCATCGCCGTAGCGCGTCTTTCCCTCTGCCCAGTTAGGATGCTTTTAACTGATATGTGCATAGGCAACGAATATTCTTCCTGGGGAGGTCTGGAGGGGCCTTCGGCCTCTCCAGACCTCCCCAGTGGTGGGGGTGCGGGGGTGGATTCGCCGCCCCGCACCCCCACCAAAATGCCTAAACAATGCACAGAGAGGAGGGTCAATGTCACGCACCGGGCCACGATTTACGTTCAGCCGGAGCAGTCTCCAAGAACTCATAGCATTCTACCTGCTCTTCGCGGCGGTGGCCGGCCTGGCGTTCTGGCTGGTGCATTCCTACCTGGATATTATCGCCTTTTCGCTCACGGCGGTGATCATTCTCAAGCCTCTGTATGATCGCGTGCTGCGCGGAGTGGGCGGGCGAGCGGGCCTGGCCGCAACGCTGACGATCTGTGTATTCTTTTTGGCGGTGATTGTCCCGCTGGCGATCGCGCTCAGCATCGTAGCCGGGCAGGCGGCGTCGATGCTTGCCTCGGTTCAGCCCGGCACCGATCTGCTGTCCACCGAGCAGCTCGACAAGGTGATGGCGTTTATCACCAGCCTCAACCTGCCGTTCAGCGATCAGATCGAGTCCTGGCTGCTCGGCGCGGTCAGCCAAGCCGCCAGTATAGTGGCGACGTTCGCGCTTGGCCTGGGCGCTTCGATCCCGGATCTGATCTCGCGCCTGTTTATCTTCCTGGGGATTGTCGGCACGCTGCTGCCCAACTATCACCCATTTGTCCAGCGCCTCAAGCGCCTCAGCCCGCTCGACGATCGTGTGGACGACATCTTTCTGCACCGGATCAAGCTGACGGTCAGGTCGATGTTCCTGGGTATCTTCGTGATTGCATTGGCACAGGGGCTGGTCACTGGCCTGCTGTTTTGGCTCGCGGGCGTACCCTATACCCCCCTCCTGACGCTGGTGGCGGTGGTCGCTGCTATGTTCCCGCTTGGCGCCAGCCTGGTCGCGCTGCCGGTCGGCATCTTCCTGCTCATCGTCGGCAACTACGGTGGCGGCGCGCTCGTGCTGCTGGGCTACTTCCTGATCGTCTCGAATATCGATAACCTATTGCGGCCGCGGCTGGTGTCCAAGGAAGCCTACCTCAGCTTCGCGCTGGTGCTGCTGAGCGCGCTGGGTGGCTACGAGCTGTTCGGCTTCTTCGGCGTGGTCTACGGCCCGGTGCTGATGATCCTGTTCTTGACTGTGCTGGAAGTCTACGAATCGTATTATGCGCCAGATGACCAGCCGGCGCTGCTAGAAAGCGTGCCTGCTGTTATGGACGAAAGACCGACTTTGGACGAAAGATGAAGGACGGAAGACGAATGATGCTGTTCGCTTGGACGAAAGACCAACGACAGATGACGAATGATGCTGGCCTTCGTGCACGGATGTGAAAACTATCCTCACCGCGCCCGCCGGCATTCGGCTGGTGGTGACGAATGTACCAGCAGTTCGGCGGCAAATGCCGCGAGGCGGCGGCAGTCTATCGCCACGCCGATGGCGCCATGCCGGATGCGGTGGCCGAGCATGTGCTGGCGTTCCAGGAACAAGGCTGCAACGAGAGCTTACGTATATGATTGTGACTGTAACGCCGAATCCCGCGCTGGATCGCACGCTAACCGTGCCGGAGATCGTGTTCGACGAAATGGTGCGTGCGAGCGACTCGCGGCTCGATTTGGATGGCAAGGGCGTCAATGTCTCCAAGGCGCTGCGCTCGCTTGGCACCACCGCTGTGATGATCGGCTTCGCGGGCGGAATGGCTGGCGAGATTCTGGAGCGTGGTCTTGGCAAGCTGGGCTACACGACCAGCTTCACCCACGTCGCCGGCGAGACGCGCACCAACACGATTATTATCGACGCGGCGGCGAATCGCTATGTCAAAGCCAACGAGCCCGGCCCGACGCTACGGCCGGATGAGCTGGCCGCATTCTTCGCCCAGGCGCGCGCACGGCTGGCGCCCGGCGATACATGGATTCTGTCCGGCAGCCTGCCACCGGGCGCGCCGGTCGGCTTCTTCGCCCAGCTGGTGGAGCTGATCCAGGCGCGCGGGGCGCGGGCGCTGCTCGACACCAGCGGCGAGCCGCTGCGGCTGGGCTGCGCGGCGCGGCCCTATCTGGTCAAGCCGAATGCCGACGAGGCCCAGGCGCTGTCCCGCGAGCCGATCGATAGCGACGCGGCCGCGCGCCGGGCCGCGACGTTCTTCCTCGATCAAGGCGTCGAGCTGGTGGCGCTGTCGTTGGGCGCGGAAGGATTGCTGCTGGCCACGCACGGCCAATCTGCGCGCGCCCGCCCGCCACAGGTGCGGGCGCTGAATCCCGTCGGTGCGGGCGATGCGCTGCTGGCTGGCATCGCCTGGGCGCTGGAGCAGCGGCTGGGCCTGGCCGAGCTGGCGCGCTGGGGTGTGGCCAGCGGCACTGCGGCGGCGATGCGGGTGGGAACCGACTCGGCCCCACGCGCTGAGGTCGAGGCGCTGTACGCGCAGGCGCAGCTGGAGCTGTGGGAGTAGCGGCACGCGTCCGACGGTGGGGCCGCATGCGGAACTGATGCGCCCCTACGAGCATTGCACCGGTTTGATCCCTTCGCCTGTCGACGGTGTCGACGAGCCATAGGTTTTACACCTGGAGGATTGAAATGTCAACACCCCAAACAACATCTGGCTATGCCAAGAGTGGCAATGCCCAGATATATTATGAGACTGCCGGCACCGGGCAACCCCTGATCATGATCCACGCTGGAGTGGCGGATAGCCGGCAGTGGGATGCTGCATTCGCATATTTCGCACAGCGCATGCGGGTTGTTCGCTACGATCTGCGCGGCTACGGGAAAAGTGTGCCGGTTGACGGTGAGTTTAGCCATATGGGCGATCTGATCGCACTACTGGCGCATCTGGAGCTTCACGAACCGCTTGTGCTTATGGGCTGTTCCATCGGCGGCGGCCTGGCAATGAATGTTGCCCTGACTCACCCATCACGCGTGCGGGCGTTGATCATAGTTGATGCTGGCCCAAGTGGGCTGGAGCTGGATGTTGAGACGCCGGCCAAATTTGCGGAAGCAGAGCTGGCCTTCAAGGCGGGTGACTTGGATCGCGTGGCCGAGCTAGAAACGCAGATCTGGTTCGATGGCATGAATCGCACGCCCAGCCAAGTGAATCAAGCAATGCGTGCGTTGGCCTATGCGATGAATCGCCATGCGCTTTCGCTGGATGCCCAGGGGCTGGGCAAACGCCTGCCCGATAGCCAAACGCCCGCAGCAGAGCGGTTGGCAGAGCTGGACATACCGGTTCTGGTGATCGTGGGTGCGCAGGATACGCCGTTCATACTGGCTGCGGCCGATTATATGCTCCAGCACATACGCTCTGCGCGTAAAGTGATCATCGAAGATGCCGCCCATCTACCGAATATGGATCAGCCTGAGCAGTTCCAGCGCGCTGTCACAGTCTTTCTCGACGACCTTGCGCGGTGAGATGTAGGGGCGATATCCATGAGCCTGCCCGATTTCCCGACGCTATCATCGGATACGCTGCACACGATCGCCGAACACCAGGGTCTGGCAGTGCGCACATTTAAGCAACTGCCCTCGATCGGTCTATTCAACGCCGTCTATCTCCTGGATGACGAGCTGATCCTGCGTGTCCCGCGAGATCACCCCCATTTTGTCGCAGCGCTTGCCAAGGAGGCTATCGCCGTTCCTCTAGCCCGCGCAGCCGGCGTCCGAACACCACGCCTGATTGCCTTTGATGACTCGCTTACGCTGCTGCCGGTGCCATATGCGCTGTACGAGCGTGTCCATGGCGCAACGCTCGAGTCGTTGGGGCGCGATCCCTTGACAACGCCGGCGGTGTATCGTGAGCTTGGGCGCGATCTGGCACGCTTGCATGCTGGTGTCAGCCTGGATAGCCCAGCCAGCCAGCTTGGCGAGCCTAACCTTCCGCAGGGTGATCCTCGGCCGCTGCCACACGAGCTCGCAGCCGCAGGCTATTTCTCGGTCGCCGAGGCGCGCTGGCTGGAGCAGTGGCTTGACCGCTTGCCGCCGATCATAGCGGCAGCGCCGGCCCGACGTTTTCTGCACGGCGACGCCCAGGCGACCAATCTGCTTGTTCATCCAGATTCGTTTGAATACCTGGCGCTGATCGATTGGGGCGGCTGCGGCTGGGGCGACCCAGCGTTGGATTGTTCGGGCATGCCGCTGCGTGCCGTCCCCGATGTCCTGGCAGGCTATCGCGAGATGGCCGTCTTTCCCGACGATGCGACCGCCGAGGCGCGGATTCTGCGCTACCATCTGTACTTCGCACTGATCAACCTACGAAATGAACCCCAGCCGCTGCGCTCGTGGGGTGAGCGCCCGTTGGGCTACTTGCTTGAGATCATGCACTTTCTGCTGATGCCCCCGAGTAGCCGCTGGGCCGCGCTGCGCCCGTGAAGCGAGGGAATGATGCGCAGTGCCGTCATCATCGTAGAACATGATCAGGTCGCGCTGATCGAACGCGTTCGTGATCGGCGCACCTACTATGTCTTTCCCGGCAGTGATCTGACATCAGCGCGCGGAAGCTATCGAGCGGTGTGGCTTGCGCGGCAGCTCTGACGCACGCTGATGCTCGACCACACGCGCTGGCACGCGCGTAGCCGCCGGCGCCCTTACGGCAATACTCCGCATTGATGAGTATTACAACGCAGGGTTATCCCACACAGCTTGCGACCATGACATCTGCATCGGTGCTCCTGATCTAGAGCAGAGCTGTTTGCTGCACCGCAGGCAATCTTTTCCAGCATCGATCTGTTCTAATCGCATTGGTGCCGGTAGTATAAAAGGTACTCGCCCATTTTTGTTGTTCGTTTTCGCGCTCGCGGGGCGCGAAAACGAACAACGATAGGAAGAAGATGTACTGCTCTGCCAAAGGCGATGATCGCAGGAGATGTTTATCTCTGGTCGGCGCGCAGGTCGAGCCAGGCCAGCTCGGCGGCTGTCAGCTTCACCGCGCTGGCCGCCAGGTTGGCGCGAAACTCCTCGCCGGTCGAGCAGCCGACCAGCGGGTAAATATCCAGCGGGTAGCTCAGCACATATGCCGTGGCGATCTGCGGGATGCTCAGCCCCTTCTCGTGCCCAAGCTGCTCGGCCCGATCCAGGCGCTCAAAGTTCGGCTCGACACAGTACGTCTCGACGCACAGCTTGTCGAGGTAGCTGTCGAAGCTATCGAGATTGTCGCGCCGGAAGCGGCCCGAGAAGAAGCCGCCCGATAGGCTCGACCACGGGAAGATCGGCATGTTGTTGGCCGCATACCAATCGCGCTCAGATTGGCCGTTTGGCCCGCTGATGCTGATGCAGCCTTCCCAGGGCGGCTTGACCTGCACGGCCAGGCTGAAGTTCGGGCTGCTGGCGACGAAGGGTTTCAGCCCGTTTGCGGCGGCGTAGGCGTTGGCCTCGGCGATGCGCGCGCTGCCCCAGTTCGATCCGCCGAACGCGCCGATCTTGCCGGCCTGGTGGTGCTGGTTCAGCACCTCGACGATCGGGCCGACCGGCTTGCTTGGGTCGTCGCGGTGCAGCAGGTACAGGTCGATGAAATCGAAGCCGAAGCGGGTCAGCGACTCATTCACGTCGCTGGTGATATCCTCGGGCGTGACGCGCTGGCGGCCATTGTACGGGTGCGCGCCCTTGCCGATGATCACCACCTGATCGCGCAGGCCGCGCTCGCGCACCCAGCGGCCGACGGTGCGCTCGCAATCGCCGCCGCCGTAGCCGTGCGCGGTGTCGAAGGTGGTGCCGCCCAGCTCGAATACCGCATCCAGCAGCGCGAAGCTGCGCTCAAGCTCCTTGGATGTGACCATCACGGTGCCCTGCACCAGCCGCGCAATCGGCTTCGCGACGCCCGAAATATGCCCATATTCCATTGGCATGTCATCCTCCATGTATGTGCCGGCTACTCGCGGCAAGCATACCACATGATTTCGCGCCGAGTGTAGGATTCGTGTGCCTGGATTATGGATTCGGCAGCCCAGTTTTCGAGTATGATAATGGGGACTGGGGACTGGGAAATCCCCAATACCCACTACCCGATACCCACTAACCACTACCCAAAAAAGGAGATGACCAATGGCCTTCTTCGATCTCTCGCTCGATCAGCTCCGCGCCTACCTGCCGCCACGCGACGAGCCGGCCGACTTCGACGCGTTCTGGCAGCAGACGCTGGCCGACGCCCGGCAGACACCGCTCGATGCGCGCTTCGAGCCGGTGGACTACGGCCTAAGCACAGTCGAGACTTTTGATGTGACCTTCAACGGCTACGGCGGGCAGCCGATCAAGGGCTGGCTTCAGCTCCCACGGCAGCGCGGAATCCCGACGGATAGAGGGGCCGGCCGGCTGCCCTGCGTGGTCGAATACCTCGGCTACGGCGGCGGGCGCGGCTTCGCCACCGCTTGGCTGTTGTGGGCCAGCGCCGGCTACGCGCACCTGGTGATGGATACGCGCGGCCAGGGCAGCGCCTGGAGCAAAGGCGACACGCCCGACATCGAGAGTGACGGCGGCAACCCTCAGTTCCCCGGCTTCATGACCCGCGGCATCCTGCGCCGCGAGACCTACTACTACCGGCGCGTCTTCACCGACGCCGTGCGCGCGATCGAGGCGGCGCAATCGCACCCGGCGATTGATGGCGCGCGCATCGCCGTCAGCGGCGGTAGCCAGGGTGGCGGCATCTCCCTCGCAGCCTGCGGGCTGGTGCCGGAAGTGCAGGTGGCCATGCCGGATGTGCCGTTCCTGTGCCACTACCGCCGCGCCACCGAGATCACCGACGCGCACCCATATCAGGAGATCGCGCGCTACCTGATGACGCATCGCGACAAAGAGGATGCTGCATTCAATACGCTGAGCTACTTCGACGGCGTGAACTTCGCCGCGCGCGCCAACGCCCAGGCGCTGTTCTCGACCGCTCTGATGGACGAGATCTGCCCGCCCTCGACGGTCTTCGCGGCCTACAATCACTACGCCGGCGCGAAGGAGATCCGCGTGTGGCGCTATAATCACCACGAGGGTGGCGCGGCCTACCAGACACAGGAGAAGATTCGGTTTTTGCGCGGGATTTGGGGGTAACCAGAGCTGACGAAGGACGAACAACGGTGGCTTTTCGTCGTTCGTCATTCGTCGTTCGTCAGCTCTGGTTATCCCCAAATCCCGCGCAAAAACCGAATCTTCTCCTGCGTCTGGTAGGCCGCGCCACCCTCGTGGTGATTGTAGCGCCACACGCGAATCTCCTTCGGGCCGACGTAGTGATTGTAGGCCGCGAAGACCGTCGATGGTGGGCAGATCTCATCCATCAGGGCGGTCGAGAACAGCG
>Ga0137374_10010212_pt1 | contig 11048 bp, 9 predicted proteins | sample SagtaG_20_FD_104811 | JGI IMG/M metagenome (GOLD analysis project Ga0137374, IMG submission 104811) | Vadose zone soil microbial communities from Sagehorn Ranch, Mendocino, California, USA - Sage1_R_100_16 metaG | ecosystem: Environmental > Terrestrial > Soil > Vadose zone | place: USA...
ACGTGAAGGTCTGCAGCGCCACGCCACCGCTCACCGGCGCGGGCGGCAGCGGCGGCGCGGCGGGCAGCGCTGGGCTCAGCGGCAGCGCGGGCGCGGCCGGCGTCGGCGGCCGAGGGGGCAGTGCGGGCGGCTCACCGGCAGGCGCGGCCGGCGGAACGCCCCGCACGGGCGGGTGCGGCGGGTGCGGCGTTGCCCCCGGCGAACCGGATACCCGCGCAGGCGTGCTGTTCCTGCTGGCGATGGCGGCGCTCACCCTCCGGCGAGCGCGCCGCCTCACATCCGCGCGCGACGCGCCTACATCCGATAGCTGGCGCTCATGGCGAAGCTGCGGTAGTCGGCGTGCGATGTACCTGGCCCCACGAACCCCGCGACGGCCGGAAACAGCAGGGTGGCGCCGACGTCGATCTTGTCCGTGAGCGCGGCGAGGCCGGTCAAACCGACCGGAACCTGGTAGCGGTCGGCGAAACCGTCGAGGGCGCTATTGACGCCGGTCAGGAGACCGACGTTCACCTGCGGGTTCAGCTGATAGCCGACGCGGATGGGGACGCTGATGTATTCCTTGTTTGGCGCATACGGCGCGGGAGGGTTTCGCCTGGTGATGCCGGCGCGGAAGGACGGGTCGGCCATGATCGACACCGGACCGTTGATCAGGATCTTGAGCAGCAACCCCGCACGCCCAGCCGCGGTGAAGGGATCGATCGCAAGCAGATCGATGCCGCCGTGGAAGGCGACCTCCATGCTCGCGGTACGACTGAGCGAGAACTTCAAGTCGAGGCTGGTATTGTTCGGGACGACCACCTTGCCGCAGTACGTGTCGTTCGACAGGCAGAATCCGCCTTGGGATGGGAAGAACTCCCAGGTCGGGTTCTCGACGATGCCGACCGACAACTGATCGCTCACGCCGTAGTAGACGTTCGGGATCAGCCACAACGGCTTGCCCCACTGATGGGCCGAGATGTCGACGGCGAAGTCGGCGTGGATGCCGACCACACCTTTGCCCAGCGTCAGCGGGCGGGCGTTGTAGTCCATCCAGTTGTTCTCGAGCGGCGCCGCAGGCGCGTCCGCCTCGCCCTTGTTCTTCTTCGGAACCACGAGACCTTCCGCGCGCGCGTCGACCGACATCACCGAGATCACGAACCCCAGCATCGATGGCAAGACGACTGCGGCAGATCGGTTCATCATGAGTTCCGTCCTCCGGGGTGGTGAAGGGGGCGATTATCGGGCGAGTCGGCCGCGAACGCCACCTTTTGAGGCCCGGTCACCGTCGGCGCACCGAACCCATCGCTTGCTATCATTGAGGCCATGGCTGCGTCGTCCCGCGCGTCGCTGGGCATCGAACGGATCGAGGCGCTGCACTACTACGTGCACGATCTCGAACGCACGCGCCGATTCTTCGTCGACAAGCTGGACTTCGTCGAGCTCGGCACCAGCGGGCCCGAGCTCGAGCGCGAGGGGCGGCAGCGCTCGGCGGCGTTCCGCGCCGGCGACGCGCTGTTCATGATTCACGAGCCGGTCGGCGAAGGCGGCCGCGCGTGGCGCTACCTGCGCAAACACCCCGAAGGTGTGGGCACGGTGGTGTTCGACGTCGAGGACATCGACCGCACGTTCGCGTTGCTCGACGAGCGCGGCGGCACCTTCATCACCGACGTGCAGCGGTTCAGCGACGACGCCGGCACGCTGGCAATGTTCTCGATCACGACGCCGTTCGGCGACACCACGTTCCGGTTCGTCGAGCGGCGCGGCTACCAGAACCTGTTCCCGGGGTTCGTGCCCGCGCGCGCCGAATCGAGCCCAGCCGCAGGCGCCGGCAACCGGTTCGGGTTCGAGCGTATCGATCACCTCACCTCGAACTTCCAAACCATGAAGCCGGCGCTCTTGTGGATGGAGCACGTGTTGGGGTTCGAGCGGCTCTGGGAGATCGCGTTCCACACCAGCGACGTCGCCAGCGCCTCCGGGCCGCGCGCGCACGGCTCGGGGCTCAAGTCGGTGGTGATGTGGGATCCAGCGTCGGGGGTGAAGTTCGCCAACAACGAGCCGTTCCGTCCCTTCTTCAAGCAGTCGCAGATCAACTTGTTCGCGGAGGACAACCGCGGTGACGGCGTCCAGCACTCGGCTCTCTCGGTGGGCGCCGTCGTACTCACGATACACGGCCTGCGCGCCGCCGGCGTCGAGCTGATGCGCACGCCGGGCAGCTATTACGACGTGCTGCCGGAACGGCTGAAGCAGATCGGCGTCGGCGGTATCGATGAACCGATCGAAACCTTGCGCGAGCTGGAGATCTTGGTCGACGGCGCCCGCCCCCGCGAGTACCTGTTGCAGATCTTTCTGAAGGAGGCGGCCGGGCTGTACCACGATCCGGACGCGGGGCCGTTCTTTTTCGAGATCATCCAGCGCAAGGGCGACCAGGGCTTCGGCGCAGGCAACTTTCGCGCGCTGTTCGAGGCCATCGAGCGAGAACAGTCGCGCGAGCCGTCACGGTCGGAGGGCGAAGCCCCCGCGCGCCCGTTGCCGAGGATGTAGATGCTCGACCGCATGCAAGCCGGCACCGTCCCCGACAAGCCGCACACCGCGCTGCGCGACGACGCCGGACGGCTGCGCAACGAGGAGTGCCTCACGCGCGACGGCTTCGAAGGTCCGTTTACGATCCTGTACCACGTCGAGCGTCCCCACACTGCCGCCGTGGCGCCGGCCGCGCACGGTTGGACGATCGCGCCACCCGTCAGCGGCGAACATCGCCCGCTCGCGCGCCGTCATTACCGCTCGCAGGATTTACCGGTCGCCAGCGCCGCGCCGATCGACGCACGCGCGCCGCTGCTTCATAACCAGGACGTCGTCATCTCGGCCGTCAAGCCCAACGCGGCCGATCCCGTGTATTTCGCCAACGGCGACGGCGACGATCTCTACTTCGTGCTCGAAGGTGGCGGCGTTCTGCGCTCGGCCCTCGGTGACGTCGCGTTCGCGCCCGGCGACTACGTGTTCGTCCCCAAGGGCCTCGTGCATCGTTTCGTCCCGGGCAACGGCCCGCAGGTCTGGCTGTCCATCGAGTGCGCGGGCGGGTTCGGCCTTCTCGGCCACTGGCGCAACGAGGTCGGTCAGCTCCGCATGGACGCGCCCTACACCCACCGCGACTTCCGGCGCCCGACTTTCATCGGCCCGCACGACGAAGGCCTGCGCGAGCTCGTGGTCAAGCGCGGCCACGCGTTCCACGGCTTTCGCTACGACCACTCGCCCCTGGACGTCGTCGGCTGGGATGGGACGGTCTACCCGTGGGCGTTCCCGATCCTCAAATTCCAGCCGCGCGTCGGCCAGATCCACCTGCCGCCGACGGTCCACGGCACGTTCGAGACCCGCGGCGCGCTCATTTGCAGCTTCGTCCCCCGCCCGCTCGACTTCCACCCCGACGCGATCCCTTGCCCCTACCCGCATTCCTCGGTCGCGTGCGACGAGGTCATCTTCTACGCCGCCGGCAACTTCACCTCTCGCCGCGGCGTCGGCCCCGGCAGCCTGTCGCACCACCCCGCCGGCGTCATCCACGGCCCCCACCCAGGCGCCTACGAGGGCAGCATCGGCCAGCACACCACCGACGAGCTCGCGGTCATGCTCGACACCACCAAACCGCTCTACTCGACCGCCGCCGCCCGCAACCTCGAAGACCCGCAATATCACGCATCATTCTCGGACAACTCCCAAGATCGCTCAGACAAATCCCAAGATCGATGAACCCTCTCCCCGCGCAGCGGGGAGAGGTAGGAGAGGGGTTCCTTACATCCCGAGCGCCGCGTCTGGAGGCCGCATGCCGGTGGTCTCGTCGGGTGACTTGAGCGGTAGCAGCACCGAGAACGTCGAGCCCTTGCCGAGCTCACTTTGCACCTCGACCTTGCCGCCGTGCAGCTCCACCAGCCGGCGGGTGAGCGCGAGCCCGAGGCCCGTACCCTCCGGCCGCACGCCGCCCGCCTGCGGCAGCTGCTCGAACTCGCGGAACAACCGCGGCAGGTTCTCCTTGGCGATTCCAACCCCGGTGTCCGACACCCGCACCACCAGGTGGCGGTCGGTCGCGCGTGCGACCAACCGCACCACACCCCCGCGCGGCGTGAACTTGATCGCGTTCGCGATCAGGTTGTAGAGCACCTGCTTGATGCGGCCCGGGTCGACGTACACGTCGGGCAAGTTCGCCGCGACGTCGACCTCGAGCTCGATGCCCTTCTTGGCCGCGACCCCGGTGATGACGCCGCTGACGACGTCGACGATGCTGCCGATCGGCGTCTTCTCGTAGGCGAGGTCCATGCGCCCCGCCTCGACCTTGGAGATGTCGAGGATGTCGTTGACCAGCTGCAGGAGGTGGCGCCCCGACACCAGCACGTTGCCGACGTAGCTCTGCTGCTTGCCGTTGAGCTCACCGAAGATCTGCTGCTCGAGCAGCTCGGAGAATCCGATCACCGCATTGAGCGGCGTGCGCAGCTCATGGCTCATGTTGGCGAGGAAGGCGCTCTTGGCCTGGCTGGCGGTGTCGGCCGCTTCTTTGGCCTCGCGCATCTCGCGCTGCGCGCGCTCGCGCTCGTCGACCTCCAGCTTGAGCTGGCCGTTCGCCTCCATCAACTGACTCGTACGCTTCTCGACCCGGGTCTCGAGCTCGGCGTGCACCGCGCGCAGCGAATCTTCCGCCGCCTTGCGCGCGGTGATGTCGGAAAACGACACCATCGCCGCATACGGCGCCTCGGTGCCGAAGTGCACGAGCGGCTGCGAGTTCATCGAGATCCAAACCCGCTCGCCATCGGCGCGGCCGGCGCCGAGCACGACGTTCTGGCGCGGCTCGCGCAACCGCAGCGTGGCGGCGAACGGCAGCTCTTCATCGGGCACCGGCCGCCCCGCCTCGTCCACGGCCGACGGGAACGCCTCGGCGCTCGAGCGTCCCACCAGCTTGTCGGCGGGCTGCCCGAGAATGCGCTCGGCGCTGCGGTTGGCGGCGATCAGCTTGCCCTCGGCGTCGATCAGGATGATGCCCTCGTCGAGCGCGAGGATCACCGATCGATAGCGCTCCTCGCTGTCGCGCAAACCCTCCTCCACGCGTTTGCGCTCCATGAACTGGCCGATCTGACCGCCGAGCGCGCTCAGCATCGACAGGTGGTCGTCGTTGGCCTGCCGCACCTCGGTGCTGAAAAACGCCATCACGCCGATGACCTCGGGGCCGTTGCGTAGCGGGATCGCGAACGCGCCCCGCAACCCCGACTCGGCCGGGAACGTCGATACCGGCAGAGTTGGCTCCTCGCCGAGATCGGGAATCCAAAGCGGGAGCCGGCGCTGCCACACCCGTCCGGACAGGCCCTCGTCGGGGACGATGCGCAACGCGCGCCGCTTCGCGAGGATGTCGCCCCGGTCGTACTCGGCGTTGTGCCAGATGTCCACACAACGAAGGAACGACTTGCCTTCGTCGACCGCCCACAGCTCGCCCACGTGCCAGCCCTGGTTCTCGCCCATGATGCGCAGGATGAGCGGTGCCGCCTCGGCCAGGCTATTGGCGCCCGCGAGCACGCGCGTAATCACGTACTGGAGCGACAGCAGCCGCTCGGTTCGCTGGCGCTCCGCCACCTCACGTTCGAGCGCCGCGCGGCTGGCCTCGATGGTTGCCTGCCGGCGTGCCATGTCCAGCATGTCGCGCTGGCTCTTCGTGATCGCCACCGCGAGCAGCAGGTCCTCGACGACCATGTAGGAGACGTCGACCGTCCACGCCCAGGGCGGCACCACCGCGACGCCGTACACCGAGTGCGGCCACAGGAAGCAGCCGAGCACGTGATCGATCGTGGTCACCAGGCTGGCGAGCAAGATGACGGTGAGGTCGCGGTACATCGCGAGGAACGCCAGCGACGCGAAAATCGCGTAGTGCATCTCGGGCCGGCCGCCCGCGACGTGAATCAGCAACGAGGCGATCAGCCCCTGGCCGATCCCGATCTCCTGCCGCGTGAGCGACGACCCCGGGTGGCGGAGTGCGACGTACGCGGGTAGCGCGGTGATCGCGAACCCGAGCAGGAACGCCTTGCACACCAGCACCGGGACGCCCATGAACGAGTCGCCGCCCGGCGGCGCCGCCCAAATTGCGGTCGCGATTGCGGCCAGCCACTGAAAAAGCAGCAGCCACAAGAACATCCGATCGGTGCGGTTCCAGACCTCCTGCCGATATTCGGCGTAGAGTCGACGCGTCGCTGGGGTCTCGCCGTCGGGCTGCAAGATCACCCGACGATCACCCGAAGGCGACGTGGCCCTTCGCCGGAGTCACGACGCTGGAGGTGCCCGTCGTGGGCGTGAGCGGCAGCCGCGCCACGGGCAACCGCACGCAGAAACAGCCGCCGCGCCCCCCTTCACCCGCCCCCTCCTCGACCCAGATCGCGCCGCCGTGCACCGCGACCGCGCGCCGGCAGAACACCAGCCCGAGGCCGTGACTATTGCGCGCCTCGGTCACCGGGCGGCCGTCGACCCGTGCGTACTTCTCGAAGATCAGCTGGCGGTACGCGGCCGGGATGCCCTCACCCTCGTCGCGCACACGGATCTCGACCGCGGCCTCGGCGTCGTCCATCGTGGCGGCGCGCGCCTCGACCGAGATCGTGGCGTGCCGCGGGCCGTATTTGTACGCGTTGTCGATCAGATTCTCGGCGATGCGGCGGATGAAGTCGCGATCGCCGCGGAGCGCGTCCACCTCGGGCGCGATCGTCAGCACCAACTTCTGGTTCTTGTCTTCGACCCGCCGGCCCATCTCGGAGCACACCTCGCCGAGCAGCGTCGGCAGGTGGAAGTCGATCACGCGCGGGACCAGCGCGCCGTCCTCGCTGCGCGACACGTCGAGCAGGTTCATCACCATCCGCACCATCGACTGCGACGCGCGCACGATGTCGGCCAGCGCGCCGCGATCGTCCGCGCTCGCCGGGTTGCCGCCGAGCACGAACTGCGCGTTCGACAGGATGCTCGACAGCGGATTCTTGAGGTCGTGGACGATGAGCGCGGTCAGCTCTTCCTTTTGGCGGTTGGCGGCGAGCAACGCGTCCCGCTGCTCGCGGATCACGTCGTAGTTGTGCTTGAGCTCGTCGCCGAGCTGCTTGATCCGCAGCAGCGACCGCACCCGGATGAGGAGCTCGGTCCGGTTGATGGGTTTGGTGAGGAAGTCGTCGGCGCCCGAATCCAGCGCGGCCTTGTGGGTCGCCAGATCGCCGAGCGCGGTGAGAAACAGCACCGGCGTGTCGCCTACCTCGGGCAGTAGGCGAATACGGCGACAGGCCTCGAACCCGTCCATGCCCGGCATGAGCACGTCGAGCAGCACGAGGTCCGGCTTGTGCGCCGCGAGCAACGACAGCGCCTGCTCGCCGCCCTCGGCTTGGATGACGGCGTAGCCCGCGCCGACGAGGTGGCCCTCCGCGACCTCGCGGTTCTGGAGGTTGTCGTCGACGACCAGGACAGTGGCGGGCGTCTTATCGGCGGTGGCGGACATGCCGCTTGCCTCCCACCTCGGCGGCGGGCGTGAGAAACGCCTCGATCGCAGCGCCGAAGGTTCGTGTGTCGATGGGCTTCGACAGGTAGCCCTGAAAACCGATGCTGAGCAGGCGCTCCCGGTCTCCCGGCATCGCGAGTGAAGTCACCGCGACGATCGGCAGCGCGGCCAGGTCGCGCCGCTTGCGCACCTCGCGGATGACCGCCTCGCCGCCGCCGCCCGGGATCTGGACATCGAGCAGCACCAAATCTGGCGTCGACCGCGCCAGCACCGCGCGCGCCTCGTCGACGGTCGCGGCCTCCAGTACCTCATGCCCGCGCAGCTGCAAAATGTCGTGGAACAACAACCGGTTGAGCGGGTTGTCCTCGACGATCAGGATGCGGGCGCTCGCGCGCCCAGCTGGAATTTCCTCGGTTCTCGCCATGCGTCGGCCCAGCCGGCCGACACGGCCGATCCAGGCTCCCTGCACCCGGATCGGCAGTTCCGAGGACGACCTTTATCTCGGGAACCCTGGGAGGCTTCCCTCTCGATCGGCCCCGGACGCACGGCGTCGTTGGCGACTAGAGCTTGTCTCACAAATAGCCGCAGACTCGCGCTTCGCGCGAGCGCGGCTAGCCCGAAACCAGCCTGGCGTTCAGCTTGAACTCGCCCACGGCGGCGAGCGCTTTCGAGATCGGGCAGTTCTTCTTGCTGAACGCGACCTTCTCGTCGAAGGTCGCTTGGTCGATCCCGGGCACCACCGCCACCGTGTCGAGCTCGATCTTGGTCACGGTCGGGCCTTCACCCAGGGTCACCGTCGCGGACGTGTCGACGCTTTTCGGCGGCTTGCCGGCGTTGGTCAGTTGTGCCGCGAGGAACATCGAGAAACACCCCGCGTGGGCGGCGCCGATCAGCTCTTCCGGATTGGTGCCCTTCGTGTCGCCCTCGAACCGGGACAGGAACGTGAACGGCGCCTCGAAGAACCCGTTGCCCCCCTTCACCGACCCCGAGCCTTCCTTCAACGTTCCGGTCCAGCGTGCGCTCGCCTTCGATACGGCCATGACTGCCTCCTTGAGTTTGGTTTGGATGGAATGGAATGGAGATGGAGATGGAGAGTTGCGGTGAACTCCTAATGCCTCCACGCAGTTAATCACACCCTTGATTTTCCCCGAATCGTGATACTTTGCGCCCGCCGCGCCTCCCTTTTGCTGAGGGGGATTTGAGTCGGTCTGAAGACTTCGGGACACACGGGAGACTGCAAAATGAGAAACTTTGGAAATAGATTTTTGATGATCGCCGGCCTGGTTGGCCTCGGCGCAGGAATGATGACCTCCGTCGGCTGTGACGACGGCGGCGGGACGACCACCGGTAAGGGTGGCGCGGGCGGCCGCGGTGGCAGCGGGGGCAACAAGGGTGGCACCACCGGCACCGCTGGGCGCGGCGGCACCACCGGCACCGCCGGAACCGGCACGGCAGGCACGGGCGTCGCGGGCGCGACGGCCGGCACGACCGGCACCGCGGGCGCGACCGCGGGCACGACAGGCACTGGCGGTACCGGCGGCGGCACGGGCGGCGCGCTCCCCTGCCCCAAGGGGACGTTCGACACCACCGACGAAGGCTTTGCGCTCAACATCTACAATCAGTCGGCGGGTAATACGAACCTCGCAACCGTCGAGGCCGGGACGCCCGCGACGAGAGCGTTCACCAACACCGACGGCCAGCCGGCCGCGGGCTCAATCAAGGTCGACGCGCCGTTCACCGACTACAACCAGTTCTTCGACCTTCAGAAGGGCTACAGCGCGACGACGCTGCAGAACTGGACGGGTGCAACCAAGCTGCACGTCCGCGTGAAGGTCGCGTCGGGTGGCAATCCGAGCGCGTCCAACCCGATGGGGATCCAGCCCTACGTCCAGACGACGTCCGGCTACAAGGATTGCCGCAAGTGGATCAACGCGCCGATGGATACCGCGTGGCACGACCACGTGCTCGACTTGGCGGTCGACTGCACGGACGCGGCCTGGAAGATCAGCGAGGTCATCGCATACGGCGTCGTCCTGCACACCGGTGACGGCAAGATGGGCGACGCGGGCGTCAACCCGATGAAGCCGACGGACGCCGACATCTACGTCGACAGCTTCTACCTCGAAGGTACTTGCCCCGGCGGCACCGGCGGCACCGGCGGCGGCGCCGGCGGCACCACCGGCTCGGCCGGAGCGGGTGGTACCGGCGGCGGCGCGGCGGGCGCGGCCGGCGGCAGGGGCGGCACCAGCGGCACGGCTGGCACGGGCGGCACCGGCGGCGTGGGCGGCGCGACCGGCGGCGTCGGCGGCGTGACCGGCGGCACTGCCGGCGCGGGCGGCGGCGGCGGGACGTCCTAGCTCCGACGCGCGGCCTTCGAGGCTTACCCCGGAAAGAGCGTCCCCCCGTCGCTCCGCGGGCGGCCTCAGTTTTTCGAGGCGACCGGTCAACTGGCCGGTCGCCTTTGTCGTTATATCGTGAGGTTAGCTAGGGCATGGCGGTTGCTTCGATCAGGCGCATGACCCTTCGCTCCCAGCTGGTCTTCGCCTTCTCGGTGTTCGTCGCAGGTCTCGGTTGCGGTCAGGTCTCGACGACTGGAAGCGATGGCGGAGCCGGCGGCATCGGCACCGCGGGACACGGCGGCACGTCGGGCAGCGCGGGCACGTCCGGCAGCGCAGGCACGTCGGGCAGCGCGGGCACGTCGGGCAGCGCAGGTACGTCCGGCAGCGCGGGTACGTCCGGCAGCGCGGGTACGTCCGGAGGCGGTGGACGCGGTGGGGGCTCGGCTGGCGCCGGCACGACCGGCAGCGCGGGGCGCGGAGGAACCTCGGGCGCAGGTGGCACGGGCGGCGGCTGCGTCTGGAACGGCGTGAGCTACCCGCCGGGTCCGATCCCGAGCCCCGACGACTGCAACACGTGCGCGTGCACCGCGGGCGGCCAGATCGCATGCACCGCGCGCGCTTGCCCACCCGACGGCGGCGCGCCCGTCTGCGCGTTCGACACCATGTACCAGTTCGGCTTCATCGGCGGTCACGTCGCGTTCCAGGATCGGGTGAATCTCGCGCCCACCGCGACCTACCGGCACGAGCGCACGCCCGCCGCCGCCGGCCAGCCGATCGTGGCGTGCTCCCCCGCGCTGCCGGCCTGCAACACCGCTGACGCCATCGACGTCTCGGACGTGATGCGGGACATGTACGACACCGATGTGCAGGCCGCGTTCGCCCAGGTCGTGTCGCGCCTATTCGGCGTCGACACGCGACCCTCCGACGGCAGCGTGTTCAGCGTCGTGCGCGTCGACGGCCGCGGCTTCGCGGTCGGCAACCCATGCACCGCTGGCGCCACGAGCTGCGTCGCGATCCCGGCCGGGGTCGCCCGCTTGGTGGCGACGCTGCGCGCCCTCGACGAGCAGCAGCTCAAAGACGCGAGCTGCGCCGCACTCCGCTAGATTTCGAAGCCGGTTCCGACCGGCGGCGAAGTCGTCGCGGGTTCGTAAACAACCTGTCGCTTTGTGAGCAACGCGTTTGGTGTTAGAGCCGGCTATGGGAAAAATCGGAGTCGACGCCGCCACGGTCATCGG
>Ga0137374_10010219_pt1 | contig 11044 bp, 8 predicted proteins | sample SagtaG_20_FD_104811 | JGI IMG/M metagenome (GOLD analysis project Ga0137374, IMG submission 104811) | Vadose zone soil microbial communities from Sagehorn Ranch, Mendocino, California, USA - Sage1_R_100_16 metaG | ecosystem: Environmental > Terrestrial > Soil > Vadose zone | place: USA...
AACCGAAGCGAAGCCGCGGAAGCAGAGCCTCTACTTTCCCAAGGAGATGCTCGAAGAGATCAAGGCGGAGGCGATCCGTCTCGAACGCCCGTTGTCGTGGGTCGTGCAGAGAGCCTGGAAGCGAGCACGCGAGGAAATCAGAAAGACGCCCGCGGGTTGACGCCGGAGGGGACCATGCGAACCAAGATAGGCATTGGGCCTTGGGCTGGCGCGATCGCGCTTTCGCTCGCTGCTTTGTATTGCGGTGGCGACGACACGAACGGCGACACCACGACGTCCGGCACCGGAGGCGCGGGCGGAAGCTCCACGACGTCGAGCACGGCAGGAGCGGGCGGCAGTTCCACCACCAGCACGACCGCGACCGCGACGACGACGGGGACATCCGGTGCGGCAGGCCAGGGTGGCTCGACAGATTCCGGTGGTTCGCCCGGTACGGGCGGCTCGACGAGCGTCTCTTGCCCCGCGTCGCCCCCGTCGGGCACCTGCTCGGTGCAGGGCGGTTACTGCTCTTACGGCGGGGCGTATTGTTTCTGCGATCAGGATACCAGTGGCGCGTTGCGATGGTTCTGCTTCAGCGGCGACGCGGGTACGTCGGTCAATTGTCCGGCGCAGAAGCCCACACCGGGGACGGCGTGTCCCACGACGGAGCTGGCCTATTGCCACTATGACGGCCCCAGCGTCTGTGTTTGCAATGGCCGAGGTGGCGGCGGAAACAAAGGTTGGGTCTGCTACTAGGCACGCGTTAGTGTCCGGTCCTTCGTGCATCCGTGAAATGCGGGATGCACATCAGAACGGCGACCGTAAGTGCTAAGGGCTCTGGGCCTTCGACTTAGCCGTTTCCACCAGGGGGTGGCGCTCGAAGGCGGAAGGAGCGCTTCGCCGTGGGTCAGTATCGCCTTCTCGGTCCCTCGATTTGTACTGCGTTGGGGCTCGGGCTCCTCGTGGCTGGTTCGTGCACGCACCCTGACGCGGGACCCGGCAGCAGCGGAGACTCCAGCGGAACGCTGAGCGGCGCTACCGGCCCTGGTTCCGGTACGGGCCCCGGTACCACCGGAAGCGGCGGTGGCCTGCCAGAAATCGATGGCGGCAAGATCGAAGAGATCCTCGATGGGAGCGTCTCGGACGCTCCGGTCGTGAAAATGTCCTGCGGCGATTCGCCATTCACCGATCCGTACTCGCCTGGCTACACCCAAGATCCTGCGGTTCTCTCGCAGGTCCAGTCGACGGTGAACTCGATGAGCCTCACCGAGAAGGCCCAGCAAATGCGGGGCACGCCTACTGGGGCGAACAACAACTACGCCGATATCTTCCGAACGCCCGACAACACCAGCAAAGGCATCCGCGGGTTTCTCTTTCGCGACGGCCCGCGCGGCGTGAACCTCGCGGCACAGCTTCCCGCGGGTAAGCAGGGATACTCGACGTCGTTTCCGGTCCCCATGGCGCGCGGCGCGGCCTTCGACATGGATCTCGAATATCGCATCGGAGCAGCGGCCGGCGACGAGATGGTGGCCTCGGGCGAAACGATGCTCCTCGCCCCAACTGTCAACATCCTGCGGCATCCGGCATGGGGACGCGCCCAGGAAACGTACGGCGAAGATCCCTACCTCCTCGGTCGGTTGGGGACAGCGTTCGTCGTTGGCGTTCAACAGTACGTGCCCGCCTGCGCGAAGCACTACGCCGCCAACAATATCGAGAACGGCCGCGCGAGCGCCAACGCCCAGATGGACGAGCAGACGCTGCGCGAAATCTACGCACGGCATTTCGAAATGATGATCAAAGACGGCGGCGTGGCCTGCATCATGGCGGCTTACAACCTCGTCAACGGCACTAAATCCTCGCAAAGCAAGCACCTTCTCACCGACGTGCTTCGGACCGACTTCGGTTTCAAGGGGTTCGTGCTTTCGGATTGGTGGGCCATGCCCCCGGGGACCGCGTCGGCGACGACCGATGCACTGAAGGGCAACGCCACCCAAGCCGTGTTGGCCGGTCTCGATATGGAGCTCCCCTGGTCTTACAACTACGCGCAGCTCGAAACGATCACCGGCAACGGGCTGCCGCTCTCGGTGGCCGCGATCAACACGGCGGCCGGTCGTATTCTCGAGCAGAAATTCCGCTTCAACGTGGCCAAGACCGGGCAACCAGCTGGCTTGCGGCGGTCGGTTACCACGCTGAGCGCGGCAGGATCGATCGAGAACAACGCGGAGCACATCCAGATCGCTCATGAGGCAGCCCTCAAGTCGATGACCCTCCTCAAGAACGACAACAACACGCTGCCGATTCCGCGAACGGTGAAGACCATTGCGGTGGTAGGCGCCAACGTCGGCTACCACGTCGTTCTGACCGACCAGGCAGACGGTACGATCCGCTTCGCCACCGATCCTCGCATCGGCGATCTCGGCAGCAGCCGCGTGTTTCCCGATCCCGCCAAGAGCTCGGGTCCCTTCGCCGGTATCAAAGCTGCGGCGGGAACCGGGATCAACGTGGTGAGCGGCGCCGATGCCACCGTTGCGCAGACTGCCGACTTCGTGGTGGTCGTCGCCGGTCTCACGCCCGAGGACGAAGGCGAAGAGTACACCGGCGCCGGGGACCGACCCAACTTCAAGCTCGACGGCAAGAAGGGGGGCGTCCTGCAGAACAATCTGATCACCGCTGTTGCCGCGCTGAATAAGCCGATGGTCGTCGTTTTGGAGGGGGGCAGTGTCATCGACATGCCATGGCTCGCCCAGGTGCCCGCGGTGGTCATGGCCTGGTATCCCGGCATGGACGGCGGTCGCGCCCTGGGCGATCTTCTAATGGGCAACGCGAGCTTCAGCGGCAAGCTGCCGATCACCTGGCCCAAGCGTTGGGAAGACGAACCGGTGTTCAATGCCGGCACCACGACGACGATGGATTACTACATCGGATACCGTTACTTCGAGCACGGCAACATCGCGCCGCTTTACCCCTTCGGACATGGGCTGAGCTACACGACTTTCCAGTATTCGAATCTGCAGGTGCCTTGCAGCGACGTTACGAAGAACGGTGTCGTCAACGTCAAGGTCGACATTTCGAATACCGGCATGGTGAAGGGGGACGAGGTGGCGTTCCTCTTCGTCTCCTATCCCGGCACGCCGGCTCGGCGGCCCGTCAAGGAGCTGAAGGGCTTTTTCCGAGTTTCTTTGGATCCCGGTCAGACGAAGCGCATCACGATTCCGCTGCGTGTCTCCGATCTCAAGTACTGGGATGCGGCCAAGAACAGCTGGGTAGTCGAAAGCGGGCAAGTGCAAATCATGGTGGGCCCGAGCTCGGCCAACCTGCCGCTCAAAGACACGATGATCGTGAAGTGAAACGCTCGGCGAGCCAAAGTGATGAAAAAGCGATCGATGCAGTCCGTATTCTGGGGGACTCTTGCGCCGCTCCTGGCAGTGACCTTTTCGCGCCAGTCGCTGGCCGCTCCTCAGGTCGCGCCTGGCTCGCCCACGGCTGAGCCACCGGCCGAAACGACCAAAGCCCCTGCGCGCGAGGTCGTTCCGACGGCGACGGCGGAGCCCCCCGACGTCGCGCGACTTCCCCCTTCCGCGTTTCCTGCACCTCGGGTGCGCGGGATCTACGGGGGGTCGCTGTGGATGACGTTCCACGGTCTACAGTGGCCGTATTCGCCCCTCGTCAGCGACAATCCACGAACGCACGTCGGACTGTCCGGCTCGGTGTGGGTCGACACCGGCTACGAAAAGATCAACCGCGGCGACCCCAACGAAACGGCCACGAAGTACTGGCTGCAGCAGGGTCGTTTCGTCGGCCGATTGACCCCGACGTACACCGACGGCACCTGGTTTGTGCAAGGTCAAGCCGAGCTCGTCGCCAACAAGGACCAGACGCTCTCTCAGCCCGACGTCGTCGACACCGACGATCTCTGGATCAAGGCGGGCAGATGGAACATGTTCGACGTGCAGGTCGGTCGCTACGAGGCGTGGGAGCTCTATCACTTCGGCATGGGGCTCGACCTCAATACTTTGGAGCGTCAAGGCGCCGTCGACCTGAACTTGTCGGTGCCCAGCATTTATGGCGTCACCTACGCGTTCTACCGCCCGTCCGGCGTCGGCAATCTAGGCATACATCTGTATCCGACGGACTTTCTTCGTTTCGAGCTGCTGGGGCAAGTCGGCAACGAATCGGGGCAGAACGCGCTCGCCGCGCGACCGGCGGTGATTCTCGACTTCGGCTGGCTGAAGCTCAAAGGAGGAGCCGAGTACAAGCATCTGACTGCCCAGAACGAGGGCATCAAAGAAGACCGCAAATCGCGCGGTGGGGGCGGCGCCGTGCAATTCGTCATCGATCCCTACGTCGAGTTCGGCTTCAACGCTGCCTATGGTTTGAGCGATCACATCGACGTCAACGGGGGGGTCGACCAGCCGGGCAGCGTGACGACGTACAGCTACGGTGGTTTCGCCAACGCACGCATCGTGGGCGATCTGTTGGCGGGCGCCGGCTACGATTACACCTGGCTCGAGAACATTCACCGCGATCCCGACGGGAGGGTGGGCACCTTCAGCCACACGCAGACTTTCGGCGCGCTGCAGTACCTCCTCTTCAAACAGCTCTACATCAAGGCAGTCGTGGCCTACGCCAAAGCCGGTTTCAACCCGACGTTCACGATGAGCCCAGCTTTCCACAATACGATGACCAGCGCGCGGCTGCGCCTGATGTACACGTTCTGATTCGTGCGCGTTAGCCCGCGGTTCCGTCGCTCACTACGTCGGGCGGAGAATCGGCCGACGAATCCTGCGGCGGCATGGAGGTGTCGCCAGGTGGAATATAGTTGTCTGCCGGTGGAACATAGGTGTCAGGGGGCGGAGGATTTCCTCCGTCGCCTGCGGTGCCGCCCGGTACGCACACCTTTCGATTTTCCGATCCCCCGCCCGTGGATCGGCAAGTGAAGTCGGGGAAAACCTCGGCCTTGCAGTACGCCTCGGGATCGCTCGGTACCGCCGCGTCGAGCCCCGCGTCGGCGGCAGCCTGAATGTCACGGTCCTCGCAGCTCAGGAAGCAATACTTCTTGCCCGTGGATTCGAAGGGCGCACACACCTGTTTGAGGCTCGTTCGACACTCTCCCTGAATCGCGCAGCAGTCCTGGTCTTGCGTACATTCGTGCGTGCAGTACCCGTCGGTGACGCGATCCAGGCAGACCGCCGGTCCGCCTTGCAGAGCCGCTCCATCGAGGTTCGAATAACATGTGCTGGCGACCGTGCAGCTCTGACCCGTCTGCTCCTGGGGAGGAGGAGGGGGAGGCTCGTCGTCCCCGCACTGCATGGCGAAGATAGTCGACGACGCAAAGAGACCACATGCGAAATGGCGAAGCTTGATCATGTTATTCCTCCCCGTGGGCGGGCGAGCTAGCGCGCTTTCCCCCCCGCACCCCACCGTGGTTAATCTGGGGGAAAGGATAGCCTACTCGGCGGTCCGACGGCCAGCAAAAGCGAAAACTACCCGTGGGGCAATGAAGAAGGTTGTCACACCCTGGCGCCGTTGGTCGCGTGTGGCGTGAGACGAGGGACCTTGGGCTCGCCCAAAATATCGACCAGCGCCTGCCGCTCGATCGACTCCTTCTCCAGCAACACTTCGACCAACGCGTTCAGCACTTCGCGATGCTCGCCGATACGGGTTTTGGCATCGCGCACTGCATCGCCCAGAATTCTGCGCGCTTCGTTTTCGATCGCGTGAACGGTGGCATCGCTGATGCCGCTTTCGGTGGCCAGGGTCTGCCCGAGAAACGGATGTTCGGTGTGATGCTCGTGGTAGACGGGACCCACCTCTTCGCTCATGCCGTAATGAGCCACCATCTTGTAGGCGAGGTCCGTTGCCTGCTTCAAGTCCTGCTCCGAACCCGACGAGAGATTCTGGAAGATGAGATCTTCCGCCGCGTAGCCACCCAAGAGCACGCAGAGCTTTGCCTCGAGCTCGGGCTGGGTCGCCAGATGCCGATCCTCGGTGAGGTTCTGCTGCGTGAGGCCGAGCGCCATTCCGCGCGGCAAGATCGTGACGCGGCGCAGAGGCTCGGCATGGGGCGTGAAATGCGCCACCACGGCATGTCCCGACTCGTGAATGGCGACCCGCCGCTTTTCTTCCGGAGTGAGCCGCGCCTCGCGCGGATCGCCGAGGACCACCTTGTCGAAAGCGGCTGCGAAATCAGCCGCCTCGATGGAGTCGGCACCCCGCCGTGTCGCGTTCAGCGCGGCTTCGTTCACCAGATTGGCGAGATCGGCACCGGAAAATCCGGGTGTATTCGCGGCGACGTCGGCCAGATTCACGTCGCGGCCGAGAGGCTTGCTGCGCGTGTGCACTTGCAAAATCGCCAGACGCGCGGGGGACGCCGGTCGCTCGATGACGACGCGCCGGTCGAATCTTCCCGGCCGAAGCAGCGCAGGATCGAGAACGTCGGGACGGTTGGTGGCCGCGAGCACGATGGTGAGATCGCTGCGCGTAAAGCCGTCCATCTCGGAGAGTAGCTGGTTCAATGTCTGCTCGCGTTCGTCGTTTCCGCCGCCGAGACCCGTTCCGCGGACCCTCCCCACCGCGTCGATCTCGTCGATGAAAATGATCGCGGGGGCGGCCTTTTTCGCTTCGTCGAAGAGCTCGCGCACGCGCGAGGCGCCGACACCCACGAAGAGCTCGATGAACTCCGAGCCATTGATCGAAAAGAAAGGCACGCCCGACTCGCCGGCGACGGCTCGCGCGACCAGCGTCTTGCCGGTGCCGGGGGGTCCAACCAAGAGCACGCCTCGCGGTACCTTGCCCCCCAGGCGGCGAAAGCGCTCGGGCTCTCGAAGGAAGTCGACGATTTCCTGCAGGTCCTGTTTGGCCGCCGTGAGTCCGGCCACGTCGTCGAAGCGAACCCGCACGTTCTCCTTGATTTCGAAGCGTCGTGGACGGGTTTTCAAAATGCCGGCCAGCGGCCCGCCCGGTGGCATGCGTTGAATTCGTCGCGAAAGCCAAAACCAGCCGCCGATGATGAGTACCCAGGGCAAGAAGCTGATCAGAAGCTGGAGAGCGAAGGGCTGCTCCTCGTTCTTGACCTGGATCTCCACGTTCTTTTCGCGCAGCAGCGGGAAGAGCTGCGTGTCCTGCTGGCTGGGCAGTGTCGTGCGAAAGTCCTTGACCTGCCGGCTATCGACCTGCTGGACGTCGGTCAAATGGCCAGAAACCGCCTGCGCGCTGATGGTGACCGAGGCGACCTTCCCCTGCTCGGCAAGGTGATAAAAAGAGCTGTACGAGATGGTGGGCAGCTCCCGTTGCTGGTGTCCGAACAACTGCCAGGCCCACATTCCACTGAGCAAGATGAAGAGCACGAGCCAGCCGGACCACGACGGGCGCTGAGGAGCGGGTGCTTGCGGGGGTCGGATAGGCGAAGGATCGGTCATCTCCGTCTTTTCGTAATGACCTTCACGGGTAGCGGCCAGTCGTAGGCTCCGTCTAAGTGCCGTTCGCTCGGCTTCCGACGGCCCAACTTCGGACCGATGGCAATAAGACGGAGCGGCGCGTGCGAACGGGCTTTTCGTGGAACCCGCGGGCTTGCTAGCCTGCGCACACCATGAGCTCACCGCGGTGGATAGGAGCGCTCGCGCTCGGGGTTGCCTCAGGGCTGATGACCACGTCGGCAGCGGCACTCGAGCTACCTTTCGAACAGTCGAAGTTGCCGAACGGGCTTACCGTGATCGTCCACGAAGATCACCTCTTGCCCCAGGTCGCCACCAATCTCATCTATCGCGTCGGGTCGAAGGACGAGCAAGCCGGGCGCACCGGATTTGCCCATCTGTTCGAACACCTGATGTTCATGGGCACCCGCCGAGCTCCAACCAAGGCGTTCGACCAGTGGATGGAGTCTGCGGGAGGTTCGAACAACGCCTGGACGAGCTCGGATTTCACCGACTACCACGAAGCGGGTCCCTCCACGCTCCTGCCCCTTTTCTTGTGGCTCGAAGCCGATCGTCTGGAGACGCTCGGCCGAGAGATTGACCGGCCGAAGCTCGACCTGCAGCGCGATGTTTTTTTTTATAAAGGTCGGGCGACCACCGAGAATAGGCCATACGGCAAGGTCGAGCTGCGTCTGCCCGAGCTCATGTACGCCGACGCGCACCCCTATCATCATCCGGTGATCGGCTCCCACGCCGATCTCGAGGCGGCGAGCGTGAAAGACGTGCGAAGCTTCTTCGAGCAGCACTACGTGCCCGGCAATGCAGCGCTCGTCATCGCGGGTGACGTCCGCGCCGGCGAAGCGAAAGAGCTCGCCCAGCGCTACTTCGGCTTCATTCCATCGCCGCCGCCCGAGCGTGCTCCCAAGTCGACCTCGCCCCTGCCGGCGACCAAGCTCGACAAAGTGGTCCGCGAGACCATCGAAGACCAAGTGGAGATGACCAAGGTCATCATGACCTTCCATTCTCCGGCGCATTTCGAGCCGGGCGACGCCGAGCTCGACATATTGGCGGCCGTCTTGTCGTCAGGCAAGACGAGCCGGCTCTATAAATCCTTGGTGTACGAAAAGGCTCTCGCCCAATCGGTCGAGGCCGCCCAAGAGTCGTCGATTCTCTCCAGCATCTTCAATATCGAAATCATGTTGCGTCCCGGCGTCTCGCCGGAAGCGGTGGAAAAAGTGACCGACGCGCTGCTGACCGACGTCATCACCAAGCCACCCAGCGACGAAGAGCTCGCGCGTGCCAAAAACCAGATCGCGTTCGACTTCGTCGATCGGCTTCAATCCATCGCGGCTCGCGCGCGCCTCCTCAACATGTATTGGGCGGAGAAGGGTGATCCAGGATACGTCGTCAAGGACATGGCTCGCTACGACCAAGCAACGGCACAAGGCGTGCTCGCCCAGGCGCAGAAGACCATCACCCTGAACAGCCGCGTGATCCTGCGCGTGGTTGCCGCCGGCGGACGGGGCGCACCGGCAGAAGGTAAGCGGGGGGGAGCCCGATGAGCCGAGCGAACAACGCGATCTTTCCGCTCCTCGTCGCGGCGGCGCTCGGCGTCGGCGCTTGCGGGGGCGCAGGAAAAACGACCGTCGCTGTCCCGGGCACGGCGAGCAAAACGGCCCCGCCGGCGCCGCCTTCGACGAGTGCAGCGGATTCGCTAGGGCCGCGACCGGAACCGAAGCCACCGGTGCCCTTCGTTCCTCCTGCACCCCAGGTGCTCGAGGGCCCGGGCAATTCGAAGGTTTGGCTGCTCGAGCGGCACGCCTTGCCGCTCGTGACCATCGCGCTCGTCGTGCCCTACGGGAGCGCCGCCGAGCCGGCCGACAAAGGTGGGCTCGCGTTTGCCAGCGCGGACATGCTCGACGAAGGTGCCGGCGACCGCGACGCGCTCGCGTTCTCGAAGGCAATCAACGACCTCGGCGCCAAGCTATCGAGCGCCGCGGATCGGGACTCGAGCATCGTCTCGCTGGAGGTTTTGGTATCCAAGCTCGATCAGGCACTGCCGCTCCTGGCCGACGCCGTCGTGCGGCCGCGTCATGCGAACAAGGACTGGACGCGGGTGCGAACGCTCTGGCAGAACGCGCTGAAGAACCGAGCCCACGAACCCAACGAAGTCGCGCGCGTGGTGACCTCCGCCGTCTATTACGGTGCGCAGCACCCCTACGCGCACCCTCCCGATGGAACTCTCACGTCGGCGAAGAAGGTGCAGTTGGGTGACATCTCGAAATGGCACAAGACCATCTGGCGGCCCGACGCCGCGACTTTCGTCGTCGTCGGGGACGTGAAGCCCGATGCCATCGGGGCGTCGCTGAAGAAGGCGTTTGCAGCGTGGAAAGTGCCAGCGGCGGCGCAGCCACCGGTGGTGACTCCGGGTCCCGCATCGGAGAGCAACCTGCGCACGTTCGTGGTCGACCGTGCGGATGCACCGCAAGTGGTGATGTCCTTCGCGCGTTCGGGTCCGCCGGCGAGCGATGCCGTATTCCCGCGGCTCAACATGCTGAACCTCGCGCTCGGTGGTTCGTTCACGTCTCGGCTCAATCAAAATCTGCGCGAGGACCACGGATGGACGTACGGCGTGCGCTCCCGGTTCAACTCGCAACGAGGCGCCGGCATGTTCGTCGTGCGTGCCGCCCTGCGCGCGGATGCCACGGCGCCGGCGTTGCGCGAGACCAAAAAAGAAATCGACAAGATGCGCGCGGAGGGTCTTGCCGCGCCCGAGATCGACAAAGTTCGTGCCCTTCTCAACGGTGAGGCGCTCGAAACGTACGGCACACTCCACGGGGTAGCGGGAAGCCTCGCCTCCAATGCCGCTCTCGGCTTGCCGCCCGATCAAGACGCCAAAGACTTGGCGTCGCAGCGCAGCGCCACCCCCAAGGACCTCGCGACGCTCGCGTCGAGCTACCTCGACGTTTCTTCGGTGACCCTGGTCCTCGTGGGACCGAAGGAGACTGCCATCAAAGCTCTCGCCGACAGCGGTTTGCCGAAGCCGGAGCTCGTCGACGCGGAGGGCCGATCAGTTGCGCACTAGCTACCTGCGCCCCTTGAAGTCCATCATGTTCTGCACCACGCTTTCGCTCGCTTCGGCCACCTCGGCTTCTTCGCGCGCACGGTCGGCGCAGTCCTCGCAAAGCTTTTTCGTCTTTCCAGCTATCTTGACGCTGACCAGCTGATCGACTTCGTTTCCACACGATTTGCAAGTGGGCATGCGACACCTCCGCTTGGCGACGCGTATTCTAATGCGCGCGTCCGCGAATGACCTCCGTATTTGTGCCGTACTTGCCCAACCGTCGGTTACATGCCAAGAGCCGCGCATGCCTTCTGCCGGTCGTTTTTGGATGCCAGCGGTGATATGGGCCACGATCATCTTCATCCTCTCGTCGATTCCCGCACGAGCGTTCCCGGCGACGAACCTGCTCAGCCACGACAAGGTCATTCATGCGCTGGTCTACTCGGTACTGGGAGTGCTGTCGTTTGTCGCCATCCAGCGCACATGGCCGCTCAAGACGATCTGGGCGGTGGTCATCGCTGCCATGGCCGCGCTGGTCTATGGACTCACGGACGAATTTCACCAACGGTTCGTTCCGGGGCGGATGGCG
>Ga0137374_10010224_pt1 | contig 11043 bp, 12 predicted proteins | sample SagtaG_20_FD_104811 | JGI IMG/M metagenome (GOLD analysis project Ga0137374, IMG submission 104811) | Vadose zone soil microbial communities from Sagehorn Ranch, Mendocino, California, USA - Sage1_R_100_16 metaG | ecosystem: Environmental > Terrestrial > Soil > Vadose zone | place: USA...
CGGCCCGCCGGCGGAGAAGCTGTAGGCGGTCGAGCCGGTCGGGGTCGCGACGATCACCGCGTCGGCGGCGTACCGCACGAACGGGTTGCCCTCCACCCGCAGAGCGACCGCGGCGCTGGAGCCCAGGCCCGGGATGCGGACCAGCGCGATGTCGTTGAACGCGGCGGTGTCGGTGCCGCCGAAGGAGGCCTGCACGCCGGAGCGGGGTTCGACGGTGAACCGGTGCTCGTCGATCGCGGACAGCGCCTCGGCGAGGTCCGGCGGGTCGATCTCGGCGAGGAAGCCGAGCCGGCCGAGGTTCACCCCGAGCACCGGCACCTTGCTGTGGCGTACCAGCCGCATGGCCCGCAGCATCGTGCCGTCGCCGCCCAGGCTGACGACCAGGTCGGTGCCTTCGGCCAGGGACTCCGGCTCGACCGCGATATCCGGCGGAGACTAGGGCTATGTCCGCCTCGGACCGGGAGGCGGTACGCCGCAAGCGTGCGTCGTCCACAGAGTGGCGTTGGCAGGCAAGTATCGGCAAGGATCCGGTACATCCGGGAGTGCGGCAGAATGGGCTTGGCGGCAGCGTCGTCCATGACCGTGGGGTCCGGACCGATCAGTAGCTGCGCGAGCAACATTTCCCGCAGCTGCTGGTTCTCGGCCAGCGTCCCAACTGCTCGCCCAACCGCAGGATCACCGGCCTCGGCTCCGACTGCCGGTACAGGCGCAACACCCGTTCGCGCACCTCGGCCCGAACGGCCGGCGGCCGGGACATTCCCCCGGTACCCGGGGCTCAGGTTCCCGGGATGATCCGGCGGGTCTCGTAGGCCCACATCGCGATCTCCACCCGGTTGCGGGCGCCGAGCTTGGCCATCAGGCTCGCCAGGTGTGTCTTCACTGTGCTCAGGCTGATGTGCAGGGCATCGGCGATCTCGGTGTTGGTCAGCCCTTGGGCGACGGCAAGCAGCACCTCCTCCTCGCGGGCGGTGACCGGGGAGATCGGCTGTGCAGCGGGCCGCCCGGCCGGTACGTCCGCGAACGCCTGCAGCAGGCGCACGGTGACGCTCGGCGCGATGAGCGCCTGGCCGTCGGCGGCCGACCGTACGGCCTGCACCAGCAGCTCCGGCCCTGCGTCCTTGAGCAGGAACCCGCGGGCCCCCGCGCGCAGGGCGCCGTAGACGTACTCGTCGAGATCGAAGGTGGTGATCACGACCACGACCAGCGGGTCGGCGACGCCTGGACCGGCGACCAGCCGGGTGGCCTCGAGCCCGTCGAGCAGGGGCATCCGGATGTCGAATAGGCAGACGTCGGGTCGCAGGTCGCGGGCCAGGCGCACCGCCTGCCGCCCGTCGGCCGCTTCGCCGACCACCTCAACATCGGGCTGGGCGTCCAACATGATCCGCAGCCCGGTACGGATGATCGCCTGGTCGTCAGCGACGAGCACGCGGATGGACACCGCTCTCCGCCCTCCCCCGTGGCAGCTCGGCCTCGACACGCCAGCCCTGGTCGGCGCCCGGACCGGCCCGTAGCTCCCCGCCGAGCAGGGCCGCCCGCTCACGCAACCCGGCAAGGCCGTACCCGTCGCGACCTCGGCCGGCCCTCGCGCCGTCGTCCCGCACCGTCACCCGTACCCGCTGCGGTTCTCCGGTGACCCGGACGACGATCTCGGTCGCGTCGACCGCGTGCCGCATGGCGTTGGTCACCGACTCCTGCACGATGCGGTAGACCGCCGCGTCCACGGCCGGGGGCAGCGCGTCCAGCTCGCCGTCGAGCCCCAGGTCGACCCGGAGATGACCGCCCGGGGCGCGCACCAGGCGCTCCAGGTCGGCGACACCAGCCGGCGGCGCCAGCTCGGCGGCGGCCCCGCCGTCCCGCAGCGCAGCGACCATGGCACGCATTTCCTCCAGCGTGCGCGCCCCGTCCTCCTCGACCCCCTCCAGCGCCTCGATGGCAGCGGCCGGGTCCGTGCCCGCGACCACCCGGCCAGCCTGGGCGCGGATCACCATGGCCGAGACGTGGTGTGCGACCGTGTCGTGCAGTTCCCGGGCGAGTCGCTCGCGCTCGCGGGAGCGCACCCGCTCCAGCTGCCGCTCGCGAGCGGTCGCCCGGAACCGCACGGACGCCCCGATCACCGCGGGCAGGAGCAGGAACGCGAGGCCCACGACCTGGTCGACGGCCGGGGTGTCGTCCGTGACGACCGACAGCGCGAAGGCCGCGAGGATCACCACGCCCCCCAGCACGACCTCCCGTCCCGATCCCCACCGGGGCAGCGCATACACCAGCACGAGCACCACCCGCCGGTGTACAGGCCGACCGGCCCCCGCGGGGCGGCCACCAACGAGGCCACCTCGAGCAAAATCATCGCGCCGAACCCGAGCGCGACCATCGCCAGCGGGCGGGTCCGGCGCCACATGGGCAGCACGCACAGCCAGACGGCGAACACCACGGCCACCGGCCGCCACACGACGTCCTCCCGCAGCGTGGCCTCCAGCACCACACCGCCCAGGCCCGCGGCGAGCAGCGCCCAGTCCCGCCACACCCGGCCCGGCGCGTCGGGCGGCCGTGGCTCGGTCCACAGGATTCGCAGGTCGTCTCGCAGCACGGTTTTTAGCCTAGGGAGCGCGCCGCGCCGCGCATCGGCCAAAAGAACGGAGCGTCGCTCCGTCCGGGGACGGGCGGATCCGCGGCTTGCGAGCCGATGTCCGGGAGCGCCGCCGCGACGAACCTCGGCATCGGTGGCCGTGCGGAGGCGGCCGACGAGGTGGTTGGAGGACCAGATGCTCTCGAAAGCCCTCTCCCGTCTGGGCGGGAGCGCCGCCCGCCATCCGTGGCGGGTGATCGCGGCGTGGCTGCTCGCCGCCGCGCTTGCGGTCGTCGCCGCGATCGCCTTCGGCGGGCGGACTGCGGACTCGATGACCGCTCCGGGACTGGACTCCGGGCGGGCCGCGGAGCTGATCGAGCGGGCCGGCACCGGCCAGGAGGGGATGACCGCCCAGGTAGTCGTCACCCCCGTCGACGGCGGGGCGAGGTTCTTCGACCACGGCACCGCGCGCACCGCGCTCGCGCGGCTGCAGGCCGAGGTGAGGCGACTCCCGCACGTGCTCGGCACGAGCGACCCGGCGGGGGCGCTCGACCTGGGCGGGGACGCCGCCGTCCGCGGCGGCCTGGTCTCGGCCGACGGGCGGATCGCAGTCGTCCGGGTGCAGTACCCCGACCAGAGCCGGCTGTCGACCGAGGACCTCGACGCCCTCGTCGGCCTCGGCGACCGGCTGCGCGGCGAGATGCCACTGCGCATCGAGATGGGCGGGGACCTCTTCTACGTCTTCTCCGACCCCGACGGCGGCGCCAGCGAGCTGATCGGCATCCTCTCCGCGGCCGCGATCCTGTTCCTGGCGTTCGGCTCGCTCGTCGCCGCCGCGCTGCCGATCGGTATGGCGGTCTTCGGGCTGACCGTCGGGGTTGCCACGATGACGGTACTCGCGGGGATCACGGAGATCCCGACCTTCGCACCGGTCCTCGGCAGCATGGTCGGTCTCGGGGTGGGCATCGACTACGCGCTTTTCGTGCTCGCCCGGCACCGGGAGTACCTCGCGCGCGGGGTCGAGCCCCACGAGGCAGCCGGGCGAGCGGTGGCCACGGCCGGGCGACCCGTGGTCTTCGCCGGCGGCACCGTCGTCGTGTCGATCCTCGGCATGGCGGTCGCGAACGTGCCGTTCATGACGGTGGGCGGGCTCGCGGTCTCGATCGTCGTCCTGATCATGGTGGTCGCGTCGGTGACGCTGCTGCCGGCCTTCCTCGGCGCCGCCGGCCCGCGTCTCGCCCGGGTCGGTTGGTTCGGCCGGGCCCCTGGGGTCGGGAGGCTGGGCCGGCTCATCCTTCCGGGCCGGCTCGGACGGCGGCGGGTCACGGCGGCGGGCGCCGTCCCCGCGTCCGGGTGGCGGCGCTGGATCGGGCACGTCAACCGGCACCCGGTGCCGTACGCGGTCGGCGCGGCCGGGCTGCTGCTGGCCGCGACGCTGCCCGTGCTCGGCCTGCGCGTCGGCCTGCCCGACGACGGCTCGCTGCCGCACAGCCGCACCGAGCGCCGCGCGTACGACCTCGTCGCCGAGGGGTTCGGCCCGGGCACCAACGGTCCCCTCATCATCGCCGTGGACCTCGCCGGCGATCCGGGAGTCTTGGACCGGCCCGTCGGAGCGGTCGCGGCGGACCCGGGCATCGCGTCGGTCGCGCCGGCGCTGGTCGATCAGGCCACGGGGATCGCGACCCTCGTGGTGTTCCCGACCACCGGCCCGCAGGAGCGGGCCACGGCCGATACCGTCGCTCGACTGCGCGCCGACGTTCTGCCCACCGTGGTCGGGCGGGGCCCTGCGAGGGCCCACGTCGGCGGCGCTGCGGCGAGCCTGTCCGATGTGGGCCGGCGGACCAGCCAACGCCTGCCGGTCTTCGTCGCCGCCGTGCTGGCGCTGTCGTTCGTGCTGCTGATGCTGGTCTTCCGGTCGGTGCTCGTACCGCTGAAGGCGGTGCTGCTGAACCTGCTGAGCATCGGCGCGGCCTACGGCATCATGGTCGCGGTATTCCAGTGGGGCTGGGGCGGTGCGCTGATCGGGCTGGAGGCGACGGTACCGATCGTGTCGTTCATCCCGATGTTCCTGTTCGCGATCCTGTTCGGTTTGTCGATGGACTACGAGGTGTTCCTCCTGTCGCGCGTGCGCGAGGAGTACCTACGCACCGGCGACAACGGCACGGCGATTGTGCAGGGCGTCTCGGGCACCGCCCGGGTCATCACTTCGGCCGCCCTCATCATGGTGGCGGTGTTCCTGTCCTTCGCCGTCGCCGAGGACCCGTCGACCAAGATGTTCGGGCTCGGGCTGGCCGCCGCGATCTTCGTCGACGCCACGGTCGTGCGCATGGTGCTGGCACCGGCGACCATGACGCTCCTCGGCCGGGCCAACTGGTGGCTGCCGGGGTGGCTGGACCGGGTGCTCCCCGGAGGCCCGATCGGCATCGACGCCGCAGGCGACACCGACGCGGAGTCCACGGGCGAGGCCGGGTCCGCCCGGGTCCTCGCTCAGATCCGCTGAGAGTCCCTGGAGCGGGCGATCCGCCGATCGGGCCTGAACATCCACCGACATGGCAGCCTCGGCTGCGAGGGATTGACCCGACCATGGCCGGTCCGGGAACCGACGGGATCGATGCACGCACATCGGCACGGTCGTGCTGTGTGGGGTCGTTTCGGTGGACCGGCTCGGCCCGGCGCAGGCACTGGCGTGCGTCAGTCGGGGCTTGCCGGTGGTCCCGGTTCCCGGCGCGCCTGCGCCGCTCTGTCGAGCGTTGCGCGTGCCTTGGCTCCGCAGCCGTCGTCGCGTACCTGGTGTCGGCCGCCCCCCGGCGCCGTGGGCTGCCGGCCCCGCCGAGCGGAGGTTCGGCCATCGCGGTGTTGACCGGGTTGTGGCGGAGGGCCGGCGTACGGACCGCGGGCCGCGGGTCGTGGCTGCCGGGGAGGCTGTCAGCCGCGGTGTTGTCTGGCCCTGTTGGTTCCTGCCAGGCTGTCGGTGTGAGCAACCCGGCCGAGATCCAGCGCACCGTCCGTCGGCTTGATGAGGATGTGGCGGTCTTCGTCGAGGGTCCGGCTCGGGTCGAGGCGACCCAGGAAGCCCATACGGCCGCGCTGGCCGGGCTGCGTTCGGACCTGACCGAGTTGCGGTCTGACGTGACCGGGCTGCGGTCTGATGTGACGCGGTCCGGGGTGAGCGAGGTTCTGACGTTGCTGCGGGGCGGCCAGGACGAGGGCCAGGGGTAGGAGCCGGGCGCGCTGGCGGCCGGGCGCGGAGCAGGGACCTGCAGCGGGGCCGGGTGAGGATGAGGTCGGGACCTGGCCGGCGGGCCGTCGCCCTTACGATCAGGAACCCGGCATGAGGCCCATGACGGAAGTGGCTGTTCAACGCCGTGTCCTCTGCCGGCTTCGCCGGCTGCCGACCACTCGACCGGTAGGTTGCCGGCATGCCAGGCCAGCCGGCCGGGAAGATCGTGGACATCTGGACCGATGGCGCGTGCAGCGGCAATCCCGGCCCGGGCGGGTGGGGCGCCGTGCTGCGGTACGGCGATCACCAGAAGGAAATCCACGGCGGTGAGGCGGGGGCCACCACCAACAACCGTATGGAGCTGATGGCCGCCATCCGCGCGCTGGAGAGCCTGACCCGGCCCGCGGCGGTGCGACTGCACACCGACAGCGCGTACCTGCGCGGCGGCATCACCCGGTGGCTACCCGGCTGGAAACGCACCGGCTGGCTGACCGCCGCCAAGCAGCCGGTCAAGAACGCCGATCTCTGGCAGCGGCTGGAGGCCACGGTCGAACGGCATGAGGTCGAGTGGCTCTGGGTCAAGGGCCACGCCGGGGACCCCGGCAACGAACGCGCCGACGCCCTCGCCAACCGCGGCCTGCTGGAGGCCCGAAACGCATGACTCCGCCGGTCCAGCCGCCGGCCGAAACCCGACAGAAATCGACGCGGTACCCCGCCTTCGGCGACCTCGACCAACTCCCAGTGCACCTAGACAGCCGAGGTAACGGCGCCGCAGTTGATCTCCGGCCCGTTCACCCCCTTTTGCCACTAGAGAGTTGGCCCGTTCGCTACCCGTGCGGAGGCTGGGCGGGCTGGTGACGGGTGCCGCTGCCGCGGCGGCAGGTGCTGCAGATGCGCGGTTCGTGGTGGAGTTCCAGGTGGGAGACCAGGCCAAGGCTGATCCCCTCGCGTTCCTTACTTACCGCCCGGGTGGTGCCCGGTTAAATGCGAGGTGGGCCTTGTTCGATCCGGCGCAGGATCGGCTCGGTACGTTCCAGGTCATCACCCCAGGGCATCCGCTCGTCCCACCACGTGATCCCGAGATCGGCCAGCGGGCCGACAAGGTCATGGCCAGCTGCCGACCCGGCGGGGCTCATGCCGCCGATGACGATGTCGAACGGCCTGTCCGCGAGCCCGTTCTCCGCCCGGCAGCCGCGCAGGAACATCACCAGTTCCCGGACCTCTCTCACTTCCGGCGTGCGCGCGGCCTCCATCCCGGCCATGGCGGGGATTGCCCCGTCCCACCGTGCTGCCCGGCGCATCGGCGCCTTGTTCGGCCAGAACCCTCCGACCCAGACCGGCACCCGCGGACGTTGCACCGGGGTCGGCAGGAAGACCACGTCGTCGATCGTGATCTGGTTGCCCCGGTAGGTCACCGGCTCACCGGACCAGAGCAGATCCAGTGCGTGCAGGCCCTCGTCCAGGCGCTCGGCGAGCACCTTGGTGTCGGTCGTGTCGCCGAAGCTTGCGTACTCGTCGTCCACGGGCGCGCCCAGCCCGGCACCGAGGACCATGCGGCCGCCGGTCAGGCAGTCCAGGGTGGCCACTTCCCTGGCCAGCTTTGCCGGCCGCCGCCGGGCCACGGGCGTGATCGCGGTGCCCAGCCGGATCCGGCGGGTTGCCAGGGCCGCGGCGGTGAGCAGGATCCAGGGATCGGCGATTTCCCGGCGCAGGTCCTTCTGCTCGACAACGTGGTCCCATACCAGCAGCGCGTCCCATCCAGCCTCCTCCGCCCGGCGGGCCACCTCGGCGAAGACCTCCGGCGCCGCGAACTCCCCGAAGTTCGGAACGTTGACCGAGTACCGCATGGCGGCATCATGCCACCCGGTACCGACAAAACCCGGGAAGGCCAAGCACGACATCTGGCTGCCTGGGCCGGCCATGCGGCAACCCACGCATCACGGAATGCCGGACACCATAGCGCCGACGGAACACCGACCACTGCCGGGGCCGGAAGCAATGACAAACCACCCCCGGCAACCCCACCGGGCCGATTTCGATGACACACCGCAGACCTACCCGTCTGCCACTTAGTAAGGCCCGGCCAGCTCAGACCCGAATCGGGCGTGTAAGAACAACGGTGTAACTCTCCGAAGCGAGGAGTCACCGTGAGTGATGTGGTGGAGGTTCCCGTCGTCGAGGCCGCGGCCGGGGTGCCGGCTGGGCCGGTGGGGTTGGACGCCGGCGATACGCAGCTGCTGGCCGCGTTTGGCCGGGCGGGCCGCGGCCGGTGGGCTGTCACTGGCCGGGGAGGGTGGCCCGGGGCATGACCACCGGCGACGTGCAGGCGCACCTGGCCGAGGTCTACGGCACCAACGTGTCCCGGCAGCAGATCTCGACGATCACCGACGCGGTCGTGGAGAAGATGGGCGAGTGGCAGAACCGCCCGCTGGATGCGGTCTACCCGGTGGTGTTCATCGACGCGATCAACGTCAAGATCCGCGACGGGCAGGTCGCGAACCGGCCGATCTACGTCGCGCTGGCCGTGACCTGCCAGGGCACCCGGGAGGTGCTGGGGCTGTGGGCCGGTGAACACGGCGACGGGGAAGGCGCCAAGTACTCTTGCTGCGGAGCTGGGGCGCATCCTGCGGTACTGGGGCGGGAACCTGCGGCACTACCCGCTGGCGCCCGGCGAAGGCTCGACCATCTACGACTCGAACTACCAGCAGGTCGGGCGCTGGCGGATCATCGACACCCCCGGCGAGCCGGGGGCCGGCGGGTAGCCAAGCCGTGATCCGGTCAGGTCAAGGTCGGGAACCCACAGCTCGACATGGTGGATCAGGCCGGATGCCGGCAGCGTTGTCATGCCCGTCAGCGGGCCGAAGGCGGTGTTCCGGGAGGGCTGCGGCGACGACGTCGAGGACGCCGCGGAAGTAGGAGAAGATGACGACTTTGCGGTCGTTGGCGGCGCATTCGGCGACGATCTCGACCAGCCGGGCGAGTTTCGCGGACTTGCCGGGATCGGCTGTCATGTAGGCGGCCCGGCGCATGGCCATGAACAGGAAAATCCGCAGCCGGCTTGAGGCCGGTGCCGCCGCCGCGATGGCGCGGTCCAGGTCGGTTGAAACCCGGTCGATCGACCAGTCCAGTTTGCCGGTGAGCGCGATGAGGCTCAGTTGGACACCAGACAGAAGTCGAGCGCCTCCTGACCTATCCCACGCTCATCGATGCATTTGACGAGCGCTATTGCCAGGCCGAACAACTGTCGGCCGTGGGCCGCCCGAACTGCAAGGCTGAGGAACTCGGAAAGACGTCGGCGACCCTTGGGGACAAGAGGGCGTCTGCCGTGGCCTTGCTGATGCCCTCACTTCGAAGCTCCATCAGCGCCGCCCGCAAGGGGCCGCTCGACGCCGCCAATTCAGACAAGCGGTCCGAGGCTGCGCCAGGAGACGCTACGGGGACACCGAGGCGGGCGAGCACGTCCTTGGTCTGAGACATGTCGGCACCCCTCATCGACGCGTGGCTACGTGAGACGGGTCGCGACTGCGACATCCGTTCATCGGCAGCGTCGGGGTCAGCGTGTGGACGCTGTGAACGGCACAGGCAGGTGGCCTCCGTCGTCCTGGCCCCCGAGCCTGAGTTGGCTCCCCGGCAACGGGGAGAGGCGTCCTAGCCGCGGGAGGGGCCGTCGGTCGGCGTGCCGAGCAGCGCCGCGGCTTGGGCGTGCACGTTGGCCAGGTCGGCCGCTTCGGCGACCTGCCGGTCGGCCTCGCTGACGACCAGGCGGGCCTGCGTCCGGATGGCCGACTGCCGGTCCGGATCGTCGCCGACGACGGCCGCGCAGTCTGCGAGCAGCCCAAGCAGGGCTTCGGCCACGGTAGGTTCGCGGGCGCCGTAGCGCCGGATCAGGCCGCACATCGTCGCCAGGTAGTCGCCGAACCGGCGGCCCGGGACGACCACGGTGGCCCCGGTGCCGTCCCGCGTCAGGTGGTCGCCCAGCGGGCGGGTGGCCAGCCGGCAGAAGATCACCGACAGGTTGTTGGTGGCCTGGACCGCGGTGTACGGGTCGTTGACGGCGGGGGACATCGCCTTGCAGGCCACATCGACCAGTTGCCGGATCCCGAAGGCGGCGTCCTGCTCGAAGGTCCGCTCCACTCCGATCCGCACGGCCCGGTCGAGGACCAGGGCCGCCGCCTGCGGGTCCGGCAAGGGATCGTCGGAGGAGACCGGCCACATCCAGGCAAACGTGGTCCCGGCCACCACGTGCTGACCAACCCGCGGGTGCAGCCGCAGGCAGGCTCGTTCCCGGCTGGCCCACTCCAGCAATCCGGCCGGGTTCACCGCCTGCAGGTAACCGGACTGCCGCGCCACGATCGGCACGGCATGCTCAGGCGCCGCAACGGACTCCTGGCCGACGAGCAGCGCGTCGTCGATCACCCTCAGCGTCTGTCGCCGCGCCACCCGCATGATCGCATCGATCTGAATGGAATGCGCGAGGTGATCGGCGAAGTAGACAAGCAGGCCGAGCGACACGAACAGCAGCACCATCGCGCCGGTCACCGCCAGCCGGGGGTAGTCGCTGGTGCGGCCACCGGCCGAGACACCTACCGTGTACAGCCCGGCCGCTGCGTAGGCGAATGTCGCGACAAAGGAGCTCAGCACGAGCTGGTTCGGCCGGTCACGGAGGAAGTTCCGCAGCAGCCGCGGCGAGAACTGGGTGGAGGACAGCTGCAGCGCGACCACGGTCAACCCGAGCACCAGCGCGATGACGGTGACCATCGTGCCGGTGATCCCGATCAACAGGGTTCGGGCGTCATCCGCGGTGCCCTGGAACGCCAGGGGCGCCCCTGGCGGCAGGTCAACCGAGGACAGCGCCGCCCCGACGGCAAGCGCGACCAGCACTGACCCGATCGGCAACACCCACAGCGAACCGCGCAGATACTCGCGCAGCGCATCCCGTCGCATCGCCATCGCCTCCCCCGGTCGATCGGCCGCCGGCCGGGCCGACCGGCACCGGTCGGCACGTCCGTACCAGCCTGGCAGCACCAGGCCAAGTCGGCGCGGATCGGATCGCCGGCACGCAGCCGCAGCTGCCTCACGACGGTCAGCCCGAGGTGACTCCACGATCACCGACAGCACCTTGCCGCTGGCTCATGGCTGACCGAAGGCGGCGCCCAGGCTCGTGAGATCGACCGGTCGGCGCGCCTGCTCGGGAACGTGGTCAACCAGCGGTCGCATGGCTTCGAGGGCGGTGAGGATCTGGCGGCCGACCCGTTCGGCC
>Ga0137374_10010232_pt1 | contig 11038 bp, 9 predicted proteins | sample SagtaG_20_FD_104811 | JGI IMG/M metagenome (GOLD analysis project Ga0137374, IMG submission 104811) | Vadose zone soil microbial communities from Sagehorn Ranch, Mendocino, California, USA - Sage1_R_100_16 metaG | ecosystem: Environmental > Terrestrial > Soil > Vadose zone | place: USA...
AGGCTAACCCTGGGGGGACAGCTCAAGGGCCTGGAGGATGACCATCTTCCGCTGCGCCGGCCAGCGGACCGACTCCGCGACCACGTCGTCGTGGTAGTCGCGCAGCAGTGGTGGGCGCTCTCGAAGCCAGGCGCTCTGCGGCAGCATCCCGGCGGGCGCGAGGTTCTCGAGGGTGTCGTAGTCGCGGACGAACGCCGGCACGCGGCTGATCCCCCGACTCAGCAGGCCGAACGACCGGTGGTAGCCGTCCCTGAGGACATAGCGGTCCTGGAAGCGCGCCACCTGGAGGAACGAGGGCGCCACGCCCACCACAAAGCCGAATGCGTGCATGCCATTGGCCTCAGGCACTGGGCCATTGAAGTTGCCCAGGATCTTCAGGTTCGGGTCGGGCGAGGTGAAGGTGTAGGTCTGCTTGAGTTCGTCGTACTGGCCGACGACCGGGGCCGTGTGGCTGACCGGCAGGGTCAACTCGGCGATCGAGTCCAGGTCGTCAGCGGCCACGCTGGCCACGCGTTCGACGGCGGTATCGCTGAACACCAGCGGCTGGAAGGCGACCACCCGCTTCAGGTCGACCATGGCCACCTCCCAGCCCTCCTGGAACATCCTGGTGCCCCCGGGGGTGGCCTGCAGCCGGGCGAGGTGGCCAGCCAGCTCGGGTGGCGGCGGCGAGACCAGATCGGTCTGGTCGACGCCGACGGGGCGAGCGGCGACCGCATCGTCAGCCTGCCGGACCCGAGCACGCTGTTCGTCGGTCAGCTCGATATCGGTCCGGTTCGACACCATGAAAAGCTCGCCGCGCTCGGGGGGGAGCCAGCCGAGCAGGACCCGCGCCGGCCGTTCCAGGCGGACGGCCCCCGCCGGCGCGGGTCCGGCTAGGTTCGGCTCGAGCGGCTCGTTGTCGGGTGGGCCTGCGATGCTGGGGCCCAACGTCTGGTCGGTCATGAACTCGATCCTCCGATCGGCAGTTGAGGAGCTTGTTGCAGTAAAGAATCATTGGGGAACCAGTGGTGTCAAATCGGAGTTCGCACGCTGCAGGTTTGGTGATACAGTCCCGCCATGCCACGGCCCGACGACCGACCCGGTGACCCGCCGGCCGTCCCAGACCGGCCGACCGCGCTGGCGGTCGAGGAACTCGGCCAGCTCGTCAAGCGCCACCGCGGCCACCAGTCCATCCGCCAGGCCGCCGCGGAAGCCCTGGTCAGCTTCAGCACCCTCAGCCGGGTCGAGGCCGGCGCCCAACCGGACCTAGCGACCTTCCTGCGGCTGTGCGTCTGGCTCGAGGTCCCACCCGAACGGTTCTTCCGCTCCGGCCTGCAACGACCCGCCAGCACCGTGGACGAGGTCACCAGCGACCTATATGCCGACCCCCGCCTCAGCAAGGAGGCGGCCGAGCGCATCGCGGCTGTCGTCCGCGACCTGTATGCAGCGCTCGCCCGCGAAGTGGATGAGCCCGCCCCGTTGGCGATGCACCTGCGAGCAGCGCCGGTCATGCGCCCTGGTGCTCCCGAGCGGCTCGCCGAGCTCCTCCGTGACGTGCGTGCCGCGCTGGAGCAACGCCTCAGCGAGGGCACCCTTTGACGCTGCCCCGGGGGTTCCTCACCCAGGCCGAGCGTCATGCGGCCCGCATCCGCGACGAGCTCGGCTTGGGCCTGGCCGATCCGGTCGACATCCAGGCGGTCGCGCGGCAGCTCGGCTTTCGGGTGGTTGCCGCCGACGAGCTCATCGATGTCGCCCGGCTGCAGGAGCTGGAACGCATCCAGGCGTTCGCGTTTTCGGCGTGCACGCTCGACATCGACGGCACCAGGGTGGTCGTGTTCAACCCGCTGCGCAGTCCGGCGCGCACCCAAAGCGACATTGCCCACGAGGTCTCGCACCTGCTGCTCGGCCATGACCTCGACGAGGTCCGGATGGTGGCGGGGACGCCGTTTCGGACCTGCCGGCCCGACCAGGAGGAAGAGGCGACCAGCCTGGGCGGCACGCTGCTGCTGCCTCGCCCGCTGCTGCTGCGGGCGGCCCGCCGGGGGCTTGGGGTGGAGGAGATCGCCGAGCAGTATGGGGTGACGATCGAGATGGCCCGCTTCCGGTTCAACCGGACTGGTGTCGCGCGTCAGGCCGGTGCTCGCGGCCGCAGCAGCACCGCCGCCCGCAGCCAGCGTGCGTAGCGCGCGGGTCGCACAGTCAGGGAAGGTCGATGGACGAGGAGTTCACGCTCAGCTTCATCGCGGGGGCGAGCACCGGTGGGGATGAGTATCAGTTCGTCCCGTGCTTCACGGTGCACGCCTCGACCGGAGCGCAGGTCACCACGGTGTCGAGCAGTCTCACCAGGTCGGCGGCCACGATGGCGCAGTCCCGGCTGCCAGAGGGTGTCGATCCCGACCAGGCGTTGCACGAGGCGCTGTTGCGCTTCAGCCTGCGTCGGTTCCAGCGCGAACTTGCGGACCCGGTCGCCCGCGACGCGCTGCTGGGGACGCTCACCAACACGTGGAAGCTTGACACCGAGGACGTCGACCAGTTCCTCGCGATCGTTGTTGGCGATAAGACGTGCGCGTATCAGCAGGCTGACGGGCCTGACCTGTTCTGCCTAGCAGCCGCCGAGAACGACCCAACGGTCGTCGGTCAGCTCGGGCGTCGGCGGGTCGCGCCGACGTCGCGGCCCTTGTGCGCCGCCTGCCAGATGCCGGATGCGGCCTTGGTGTGCTCGCAACTGTCCCACCCCGAGGTCATCGGCGACTCGGGCGCCGCCGGTCAGTTGGAGCGTGCGCTTGTTGGCGCGATGTGCAATCTGGGTCGAGATGAGGTTGGGCAGCCAGGAGGGTGCCGTCCTGACGGGCACCAATGCTGGCAGCGGAGGGCGCGGCTGGACCTGGAGGCGCCGCCGGCTGCCGCAAGCCCGCTCGTCCTGGCCGAGGCCCTGGACGGGCTGCATGCCTGGTGGCGGGTCGTGGTCGGCGCGCCGCTGCTGGAGCTCAAGGGCGCCGCGGCGGTCGCCGGCCTGGCGTTGGAGTGCACGACCCGAGCAGAGTTCGTGCAGCGGATGTCCGACTTGGCAGTGGTGCTGGGCAGCCTTCGGGTCGGCGATGCAGCGCTGCCCACGCCCTCCCCGGGTGAGCAACTCCCACCCCCGGAGCAGAGCCTCAACCGCGTGCGACTGTGCTTGCAGGGCCGCCTGGACCCCGACGCGTTCGAGCGGGCCGAGCGGGCGGTGCGCCGGCTGGGACGCCTCCAGCGGATCCGGAGTCTGCTGCAGCACCGCGGTGGCCACGACGAGCTAGTGCGGGCCCTGGCTGCGCTCGGGGTTGCCTGGCCGCCGTCCGACTGGACGGCGGCATGGGAGCGGATTCGCGCCGAGGCGACCGCCGCGCTGGCTGCGCTCCGCGACGAGTTGCGGATGCTGGCCGAGATGACCGGCTGAAGGTCGCCGGCTCGGCTCGATATGCTTGCCGATGCTATCCGCGCCACCGAGCCAGTGCGGCGCGCACGGCGGCGACCAGCCGCTGCCATGCGGCGCCGAGGTCACCGAAGCGCTCGGCCCGCCGGGACGAGGAAGCTGTCGAGCACCCGCGTGACCTTGGCGGCGATATCCTCGAGCAGCCAGGCCGCCAAGAGCAGGACAACCAGTACCAGCAAGCGTCTCGAAGCTGACTAGTCACTCGAGGCACCTCGCCGGCCATGTTGATCGGCGACGCGAGCCCGTCCGCGTCTCACCCCGACCACGGCGATCGCAGAGGTCAGGGTGACGAGAGCGGCTACGACGACCAATCCCCATAGCCACCCAATCGCGGCCGCTGCAATAGATCCGATGATGAACAAAACGACCAAGCCTAAGGCACATTGGCCAACGAACCCTGCCATCGTCGATGCGGGCGGCTCGTTAAGCTCCTGTGCGAATTCCTCCATCAGAGACGTCTTGGTCTTGGGGGGAGCTGGAGGATATACGCCGAGGCGTCGCTGCGAGCGGTCCCACAGCGACGACACGACCCAAAACACGCCGCCAAGCAGGAACACACCGGCAGGCGCATCAATGACATGCACACTCGCAGACCACAGGGCGGGGGCTGCCGCCCATCCGCCCACGCACACGAGCCCTACGACGCTGAATTCGAATATCCAGGCGGTGATGTCAGGTAGTTGCCGTGCCAACAGCCGGGCGGTCTCGACACGATCCAGCCTTCGCCACGCCCAAACTGCGACGACATACGCCGCGAGGACCAAGGCCACCGGCCGTAGTACGTCGGCGAGATCCGCCATGTCGATGGAAGGTGGGTGCGCCTCGATCCCCACAAGCCTCGGCACTTGGTCTAGGGCAGGAGCAACCCGTGACAGCCATTGGGCCCGCCCGCGTATCAGGGCTGCCGCGACGGCCAAGATCGCGATCCAACGGCAGCCGATCAGCCAGCCGACGCGCCACCGCCGCCGGCGCCGTGCGAACGCGAAGCGCTCCTGGCAGTCCTGGAAATCCGCTGCGACCGACGGATCAAGCCCTGCCAGGCAGCCCACGACATCGGCGATGAACTCGTCCTGGTTGGCCCAATAGGTGGTGTGGTCCCGCAGGAGCGATCCCCGGTTATGCACGGTCATGTGTTCGGGGAATTCCTGGTGCTCGTCGATGAGCGCGCCGTTGGGGACCGGATCGGCGGAGGCGGCATAGTCTCTCCAGCGGATCCCGGTCCGCCCAAGATGATCGATCCACCACTCAAGCTCGCCATGCGGCGGCTTTGCGACGAGGTCGAAGAGCCCCCCTGCCAGGAGTGCGCTGCCGATCACGAACCAGACCATCGCACCCCCCATGGTTCCGGCCTCGTCCCGGCCAGTCACGACACCTCCCACCGCGAGCGCGCCAACCACAAAGAAGACCAGATAGAACAGCGTGAGGAACGACGACCAGCGAAAGCTCCTTCCCGGCCCCAATAGCCAGCGGACTTCGTGAAGCTTGCGGAGTCCCGAGCCGAAGGTCAGCACCAGCCGGAGCCGACCCGCGCACCCAGCGGTGCCCGTGCTGTCGTGGCCGACGCCGTCAGCGATCACTGGGGCCACTGCCCTGGCCGGCGAGGGGGCCTGCGGCGGCAGGAGACCCGCAGCACCCTCCGCGAACTCCTGCCGCAACACCTCGTTGAGTACCGCACCGCCCTGACTATGAGCGACCACCGCGACCTGGTTGCAGCGGTCGGCGAGCCATGCCAAATCGTGGCGCACCCGACCGACGATGGCAGCTGTCTGCATCGGCCGTACGACAAGCACATAGCTGTCACCAAGTACTGCCGCCATGCGCTGCTGCAACCGCCCCAAGCCTTCCCGGACTCGCGGGATCGGCAGCAGGCCCACGAGCAGGAGGAGCGCCAGCAACGGCAACGCCGCGAGGCTGGCGAAGTGCCCAAGCAGCAGCGCACCGAACCTGCCGAGCAGCACGGCCAGGCGACCAAGCGACCAATCCTGCCGCCAGCGGCCCCACGCCCGATGGACGCGGACGCCCAGGTGAGATCCGATCGTGTATGGCAGCACGCCCAGGACCAGCCGCGCCAGATCCCTAAATGACGGCGGAGCAAAGGTTTCTGACCACCATGCTTCAGCGAGCAGCCACGCGGTCTGCGTCGTAGTCCCGTCCAGGCGCAGGTGCGTCCACTCCAGCCGCGCGTGGGGTGGCGCGTCGCCTGAGGGCTGCCCGCCGGTTGCCTGGCTCAAGCGAACGGCCACGGCCAGGGTCTCGCCAACGTTCTCTTTGACCGCGGCCGGGTCGGCCTTGCCGGCATCAGCCCCCCTGGGCGGTGCCCGGTCCAACAATGACCGCAACGCGTCCAACTGCCGAGGGTCGTGTCGCTTGAGGCCGTCAAGCCAGCCTTCGATGCCCTTGAACCCGACGCCGTTTGCTACCCACTGGTCGTGAAGCCCCGCATACCAGTCCTCAAGCCACTTGACCAGCGGACCCCCGAACTCGGCCAAGGTATTGCCGCGCGGCTGGACGCCAATGCCAGGGACGAACAGAACGCCCACCGCCGCTCGCTCGTGCCAGCACGGTCTGCCAGGCAAGGCGGCATGTTCAGCGTCGTGGTCGCGCTCGGGCTTCGGCGGCGGGTTCCCCATGTCCCTTTCTGTACGCTGGGTCGACAGGACATGCAAGGCATGGGCGATGTTCCGCCGTGCGATGACCACGCCGGTGACGCCAAGGCCCCTGCCGGTGAGGTGGAACACCAGCACGACCAGGGCGAGGTGTTGAAGGTGTCGCCCCCAGCAGAAGACGGTCTAGCGGCGAACAGCCGCCGGTCGGCGGGCTTGGTGAGCACCGCCCGCCATGCGGCGAGCGGTGGGGAGGAAGCCTCCACGCAATCGGGAGGAGTCGAGCCCGCTCGTGACGGCGAGCAGGCGCTCACCGACGCGGCGTGCGCTTCCGCGTCGTGTCAGCGGCAGGCCACCGTCCGGGTAGGCGGTTGACGTCGGCCATGCCATCAGCTCGCGGTTGGTCGTCCTGGGCGCGTCCAGCTCCTCGGTCCGCTCCTCGAGCCGCTGGCGCAGATCCAGCACGGTCTGCTCGAGCGCGGCGACACGGCGCCGCAGCTCCTCGGTCTCATCTGCGGGGGGAGCGCCGAGGCCGCTGGCACGGAAGACCTCCTCGCCAAGCGCGTCCGACAGGCGCCTGGCGAGCTTGGTGACCTAGTAGGCCGTCTCTGAACTTGCTTGACGGATGAGGCGTGCTGGCGGCAGGATTGCTCATGCCTGCCATCGCGCCCCCGCTGGCCATTCCCCCCGAAGACCTGCACACTCTCGGTCACTGGAGCCGGTCGGGGTCGGTCCCAGCCGCCCTCGCCGAGCGGGCCAGGATTCTGCTGCTGGCCGCCGACGGGCTGGCCAACGCCGAGATCGCCCGTCAGGTCGGCTGCTCGCGCCCGACCGTCATCCTGTGGCGGCACCGCTACGCCAAGGCCGGCCTGGACGGCCTGGGCGACAAGCATCGCCCGGGCCGACCCCAGACCGTCCGCGCCGACCGCCGAGCCGAGATCCTGGCCGCCACCCTCACCCCGCCACCCGAGCACCTCGGGGTCACCCACTGGTCTTCCCGGCTGCTGGCCGCAGAGCTCGGCGTCAGCCACAACACCGTCGCCCGCGTCTGGGCCGAGCACGACCTCAAGCCGTGGCGGACCGAGACGTTCAAGTTCTCCACCGACCCCAAGCTGGAGGCCAAGGTCCGCGACGTGGTCGGCCTGTACCTGCAGCCGCCCGAGCGGGCGGTGGTGCTGTGCCTGGACGAGAAGGCACAGATCCAGGCGCTTTCCCGCACCGCCCCCAACCTGCCGCTGCGCCCGGGCCGCCCCCAGCGGCGCACCCACGACTACGTGCGGCACGGGACGACCACGCTGTTCGCCGCCCTGGAGGTGGCCACCGGCAGGGTCACCGACACCTGCTCGCCCCACCACCGCCACGTCGAGTTCCTGGCGTTTCTCAAACTGGTGGCACGGGCCTACCCGCGCCGGCAGCTGCACCTGGTGCTCGACAACTATGGCACCCACACCCATCCCACGGTCAGGGCATGGCTTGACCGCCACCCGCGGATCCACCTGCACTTCACCCCAACTTCGGCGAGCTGGATGAACCTCGTCGAGGTGTTCTTCTCGATCATCACCCGCCAGGCGATCCGGCGGGGCAGCTTCCCAAGCGTCGGCGACCTGGTCGCCGCCATCCGCCGCTTTATCGACGCCTGGAACCAGCGCTGCCAGCCCTTCGTGTGGGTCAAAGACGCCGACGACATCATGATCAAGGCGACCCGTAAACGAACCTCGGGTACGGAACACTAGCGGCGCAGCCGCTCGTTGTGGGCGCGGAGGTTGGCGAGGTCGGCCAGCAGCGACTGACGGCTGACCTAGGTGGTGCGCGGCAGCGAGGCCTCCGGCTCGGACTGGGCCGCACGTTCGAGAATCTGGGCGCGCAGGTCGTGGTGGCGGTAGAGGAACGAGCGGTCAACGCCCTGTTGACTGAACTAACTGGCGTGTAGTCGCAGGTCAGCAGCCATGCGGCGGATGTGATAGACATCCGCCGCATGAACATCGACAACAGGCACGGGCACTCGAGCGACTTGGCGGGCATGGACGTGCCGCAGGCTGGCCGGCTGGTCGCCACCGCAGACCCGTTGGAGCCGTACCGGCTCCTCGACCCGGCCGGGAGGGTGGCCGAGGGTGTTGCGGCCTTCTTTCGTGACCTGCAGGCAGCGGGCCGATCGCCGGCCACCCTGCGCTCCTACGGGCTGGACCTGCTGCGCTGGTTCCGGTTCTTGTGGGCGGCCGGGGTGGTCTGGGACCGGGCGACGCGCACCGAGGCGCGGGACTTCTGCCGCTGGCTGCTGGTGGCAGGCAAGCCGGCGCGACCGCACTGGCGCAAGCAGGGTGGGACCACGACTACGATCCGGGCCGCGAGTGCTGCGTCGCCGTCAGCGGGCGAGCCCTACGCCGCCTCGGTGCGGGCGCACAGCGAGACGGTGCTGCGCAGCTTCTACGACTTCCACCGCGACGCCGGCACCGGGCCGATCATCAACCCGTTCCCGCTGGATCGGTCTCGGCGTGGAGGGCGGCCGCACGCCCACCACAACCCGATGGAGCCGCACGGCAACGAGCACCGTGGGCTGTATCGGCCCAGGGTGCCCAGCCGGATCCCGCGTTGCGTCCCAGACAGCGAGTTCAACGAGATCTTCGCCCGGCTGCCGTCGCATCGCGACCGGGCGCTGGTCGCCTTCTACGTTTCAACCGGGGCGCGGGCCTCGGAGCTGCTGTCGGCGACGCTGGCAGGGGTGGATCCGGGACGGCAGGTGATCACGGTGGTCCGCAAGGGGACCCGTGAGCTGCAGGAGCTGCCGGCGTCCACGGACGCATTCGTGTGGTTGCGCCTCTACCAGCTCGAGTTCGAAGACGTGATCCCGCGCGGGCGGCGGCAGCCGCTGTGGTGGACACTGCGCCGCCCTGCCCGGCCGCTGACCTACCACGCCGTGCACCGCATGTTCGAGCGGGTCAACCAGCAGGCTGGCACGTCGGCGACCTTGCACGCCTTGCGGCACACGGCGGCCTACCGGATGGCCGAGGATCCGGCCTTGCCGCTCACCGACGTTCAATTCGTCCTCGGACATGCCCGGTTGACCAGCACGCAGGCGTACCTGACGCCCCGCAAGGAGGACGTGATCCGTCGGATCCTGGCCCACTATGCGCAGCAGACCCGGCAGGCGGCCGAGCGGGCACGCCCGGCGCTGGCACCCGGATACCGACCGGAGACGCTGGACGTCTTGTTCCGCAACGGCGTGTCGTGACCGCGGCCACCGAGGCGGGCATGCTGCTGCGGACGCCGGCGGCGCGTGCCCGGTTCCCGGCCCGTCCCGTGCCGGCGGCCTGGCCGACCACCGCGCAGCGCCGCAGCCAGGTGTGGGAGCGGCTGACGCGCGCGCCGTTCGTGGTGGACAACGCCCACACCGAAAAGATCCGCCGCCGGGGGTTGACCTTCCTGCTGGACTGGCTGGAGGCGCAGCCCGGCCGGACCTGGCAGGAACGCTGGCTGGCCTCTGCGCCGACGGGGCCGGTGCCGCCTGGCGGACGATCCCGGCCGGGTGGCTGCACGCGCGCGGCCTGGCCGCCGGCTGGCGGCAAGACGCGCTGGCATCGGCGCTGCTGGTGGCGATCAGCGCCGACCTCGTGCGGCCCACGCTGGGCTGGCTGGTGGCTGGCGCGACCGGTCCGGGCAGCCTCGTGCGCCACCTGGCCCGAACTCGTGATCCCCAGGGGCTCGCCCGGCTCCGGGTCTTGTGCGACGCCGACCCGCACGTGTCCACCGTGGCAGCCAGCCACACGCTCTACCGCGCTGCCGAGATCCTCGCGGCCAGGGGCGGCACGCTGGCTGACGTCACCGTCGGGGGCGTCCTGGAGTTGCTGGACACCGAGACCAGCACGCTCGCCACGGTGTCGGCTGACGCCGCCGTGTTCTACCGGCTGCTGCGCACCCTTGGCGTGCTGGGCCCGGAGGCGCCGGCCACGCTGCGGGAGGTCCGCAGCGCCGGCCCCCGCACGCCCGACGAGCTGATCGACCGGTACCGTCTGGCCTGCCGACCGGTTCGTGACCTACTGGTGGGCTACCTGCGGGAACGGCAGCCGTCGCTGGACTACTCCAGCCTGGAAAGCCTCGCGTGCGCCTTGGGGTTGCGGTTCTGGCGGGACCTGGAGGTCCACCATCTCGGCATCGACACCCTGCGGCTGTCGCCCGAGGTCGCCGACGCTTGGAAACAACGGCTGCGCACCAAACCGAAGACGATCAGCCTGGAGACCGGGGAGCGGGTGACGGTCGACGTCCCGCGGCTGAACCATTGGGAGTGCCTGATCCCCGTCCGGGCGTTCTATCTGGACCTCGCCCAATGGGCGGTCGACGATCCAGCGCGTTGGGGCCCGTGGGTGGCCCCCTGCCCGATCAAGGAAGCGGAGGTTAACCGGCGCAAAGTCCGGCGCCACCGCAAGTCGCGCATGGATGCCCGGACGCGGGAGCGGCTGCCCGTCCTGCCGGTCCTGGTGCGCACCGTCAGCGAGCGCCGCAAAGCGGCCGAGGCGCTGCTTCACACGGCCCGCCAGGCCCAGCCCGGGGAAGCGTTCACCGCAGCCGGGCAGACGCTGATCCGCTCGCGTGTTCCCCACGCCACCATTGCTGGCAAGGTCTGGGCGGAGGATCCTGGCACCGGCAAGCGACGCGACCTGGGGCTCGAAGAGGATTACGCCTTCTGGACCTGGGCCATCGTCGAGGTCCTTCGGGCGACCGGCTGCCGCGTGGAAGAGCTGTTGGAGCTGTCCCACCACAGCCTGGTGCAGTACCGGCTGCCCACCACCGGTGAGCTGGTGCCGCTGCTGCAGATCGCTCCGTCCAAGACCGACCAGGAGCGGCTGCTGCTGGTCTCACCGGAATTGGCGGCTCTTCGCTAGTTCGTGTGGGTGGGTGAGAAGTCAAGTCGGCCAGCAATCAGGTAGATCATGGCAATCAGGTTCCTCTTGTTGCGGTAGCCGCGGGCGCGGCGCTTGCTGGCCTGCACCAG
>Ga0137374_10010236_pt1 | contig 11034 bp, 10 predicted proteins | sample SagtaG_20_FD_104811 | JGI IMG/M metagenome (GOLD analysis project Ga0137374, IMG submission 104811) | Vadose zone soil microbial communities from Sagehorn Ranch, Mendocino, California, USA - Sage1_R_100_16 metaG | ecosystem: Environmental > Terrestrial > Soil > Vadose zone | place: USA...
GATCGGCCGGCACGACGGGGGTCGCGGGCATGACCGGCGCCGCGGGGCGTGGTGGTGCGGGAGGCGCGGCCGCCGGAGGCACGGGCGGCGGCGGTCAGGTCATCCTCAGCATCGACTTCGTCGGCGGTCGGCCCGCGATGGGCGGCGCGGGCGGCTCGCCGCTGGTCGCCGCGCCCGCGATGGCGGCGACCGAGATCGCGGGGGTCAAGCCCGCCGCGAACTGGAACTCCGCCGGCAACGTCATGGGCACGGTCGCCAATCTGGTGCTGGCCGGCGGCGCCGCGACGGCCGCCAGCCTGATGTGGAATTCGCCCAGCATGGGCACCAACCCGGGCGAGTGGACGGTCGGCTTCGCCGACGCGGCCGGCGACACGCGCATGATGAACGGCTACTTGGATCCGGTGCAGACCTCGGCGCCGGCGACGGTGACGGTGAGCGGCCTGCCCACGTCGATCACGTCCGGAGGTTACGACGTTTACGTCTACATGGTCGGCGACGTCGGCACCGGCACCAGCACGCGCACGTACAAGTACGCGATCGGGACGGCCACGTTCACGGTCAGCCAGACCGGACCGGTGCCGGCCACGTTCACCGGGTACACGCTCGCGCCCGCGGGCGGCGCCGGCAACTACGTCGTGTTCCGCAACTTGACCGGCGCGTCGTTCACGCTCACCGCGACCCCCGATTCCGGCTCCACCAAGCGCGCCCCAGTCAACGGTCTCCAGATCGTCGCGCCCACCGGATCCTGACCGCACGCGATGGCGCGCCCGCGCGTGCGGGGTTAGGTTGCGGGCCATGCCGAGCGCGGTGGCATCACGACTGATCCGGATCGAGGGCGACGGCTGCGAGGCGCTCGTCTATCCCGAGCAAGGGTTTCAGTTGCATGGCTTCCGCGCGGTCGCGGGGGGAAAGCCCGTCGACTTGATCTTCGGCCCCACCGGCGAGCGCGAGCCGTTCGATCGCCGATACGGCAACCCGGTGCTGTTCCCGTCGGTGGGCGTGACGACCGGGGCCGAGCCCGATCGCTGGTTGCACCGCGGTCGCGGGTTGCCGATGCAGCAGCACGGCTGGGCGCGCGATGCGTACTGGCACGTCGAGGCCGCTGATGCGCGCGCCGTCACCGGCGTGTTGGTGCCGACGACCGGCATCAAGACCAGCTTCCCGTTTGGGTTCGAGCTTCGGCTCCGCTACGCGATCGAGGACGGCGCGCTGGCGCTGGCGGCGGAGCTCGCGAACCCGGGCGACCAGGCGTTTCCCTACGCGCTCGGGTTTCATCCCTATCTGCGCGCCCGTGCGCAGAGTCGAGTGAAGTTGCCGGCGGGCACGCGGTTGCGGACCGCCGACGGGTGGCGCACGATCGACCGGACGCCCGTGGCCGCGCGCGAGCTTCGGGTCGACGACGCCGAGCTGCCGGGCTCGATCGTGCTCGCCGAGACCGCCGCCGGCGCGCTCGAGGTCGAGGATGCAGACGCCGGCATCGCGACCCGGGTCGCAACCGACGCCAGCCACGAGAGCTTCTCGACCTGGGTGGCGTGGACCGGATCGGCCGACCACGCGTACGTGTGCCTCGAGCCGTGGACCGACGCGCCCAACGCGCTCAACCGCCCTGGCACACGCACGCTCGCCCCGGGCGCGACCCACCGCTATCGAATGACGATCGCCGTGCGCGCGCTCGGGGGTGTGTCAAACTCCAGCTCGTGAAGCGCGTGAGCGTAGACCGGCTCCGCCGGGCGGAGCTCATGGCGGGAGGTTCGGAACCCTCCCAGGGTTCCGAATGAAGAGCACCAGCGTAGACCGGCTCCGCCGGGCGGAGCTCATGGCGGGAGGTTCGGAACCCTCCCAGGGTTCCGAATGAAGAGCACCAGCCGCCGCGAGACGCTGAAGCTGATCGCCGCCGGGACGGCCGCGACCGCCGCCGCGTGCTCGACCCGGCCGCGAGCCAAGGAGACCATCGAGATGACCGCCAAGGCGAACGTAAAAGACAACGCCAACCCCAGCGACGCCGCGCTGGCGATCGCGTCGGTCGCGCCGCTCGGGTTTCCGTGGCGGACGCACGATCCGTTTCTGTTCTGCGTTCATCACGACGATCGTTATCCGGCGGGCAACGACCGCCAGGGGCCGGCGGCATCGCTCGCCGGCCGCAACATGGGCCAGGACTTCGAGGGCAAAGACGGCTGGCGCATGTATCACGGCGAGCACGTGCCCGGTTTTCCGCAGCACCCGCATCGCGGATTCGAGACCGTGACCGTCGTGCGGCGCGGCCTGCTCGACCACTCCGATTCGATGGGCGCGACCGCGCGCTACGGCGGCGGCGACGTGCAGTGGCTGACCGCGGGCGGCGGCATCCTGCACGCCGAGATGTTCCCGCTGACGAAGACGGACCAGCCCAACCCGCTCGAGCTGTTCCAGATCTGGTTGAACCTCCCGCGCGCCAGCAAGATGGTCGACCCCCACTTCTCGATGTTCTGGAACAAGGACATCCCGCGCCGCAGCTTCGAGGACGGCAAGCGCCGTCCCACCGAGGTTGCGCTGGTCGCAGGCAAGCTCGGCGACGCGCGCGCGCCCAAGCCGCCGCCCAACTCGTGGGCTGCGGCGGCCGACGCCGACGTCGCGATCTGGACCATACGGATGGCGCCCGGCGCCGAGTGGACGCTGCCCGGCGCCGCGCCCGGCAGCAACCGGTCGCTGTACTTTTTTCGCGGCACCGGCCTGCGGGTCGCGGGGCGCGAGATCGCCGCCTATCACGAGGTCGAGATCCGCGGCGATCGCGCCGACCGCGAGCTGCCGCTCGCCGCTGGGCCCGACGAGAACGAGATCCTGCTCTTGCAAGGCCGCCCGATCGGCGAGCCGGTGGTCAGCTACGGGCCGTTCGTGATGAACACGCGCGAGGAGATCCAGCAGGCGTTCGACGACTATCGCCGCACCCAGTTCGGCGGCTGGCCGTGGCCCAGCCACGAGCCGGTGCACGCGCGCAACGAAGACCGCTTCGCCCGCCACGCCGACGGCAAGACCGAACGCCCGGCTTGACGATCGCGACAGAGTTGTCGCGGGCGGCTCTGAAAGGTCCCCGTTCGGCGGTCGCGGGCCGGCACCAATCGGTCATGCGTGCCTGGTCCGTTCCATGCAAGGCTCCGGGCTATGCCTTGGATCGCCCTGGTCGGACCCGAGCTGGAAGAGAACCTGAGCCTGCGTTATCTCGCGGCCAGCCTGGCCGAGGCGGGGTTCGAGAGCCACATCCTCGCGTTCAACAGCGACGCCGACGCGGTGGCGGTGCTGAGCGCAATTCTCGATGCGCCCGAGCCGCCGCTGGTGGTCGGGCTGTCCGTGGCGTTTCAGTGGCGCGCGCCCGACTTCCTGGCGCTGGCGGTGGCGCTGCGTGAGCAAGGCTACGCGGGGCACATCACGGCCGGCGGTCACTTTGCAACGTTCGCGGCGGCCGACCTTCTGCGCGACTTTCCCGCGCTCGATTCGATCTGCCGCCAGGAGAGCGAGGCGACCCTGGTCGCGCTCGTCCGCGCGCTCGCCGACGGTCAGCCGTGGCACGACGTTCCGGGAATGGTCAGCCGCGACGGCGCGTCGGGCGGCGAGGCGCAGTTTGCGGCGCTGCCCGCGGTGCCGGATCTCGCGCGGCTGCCGTGGCCGGTGCGCAGCGGCGAGCCGGCACGCTGCTTCGATCACGGCATCGCGCCGATCGTTTCCAGCCGCGGCTGCTACGCAAACTGCAGCTTTTGTTGCATCGCGGCCTGGCACGAGCAGACGCTGCCGGGCAAGCGCTATCGTCTGCGCGAGCCGGGCGACGTCGCGGCGGAGATGGCGGCGATGCAGCGCGAGCGTGGCATCGAGCTGTTCGTCTTTCACGACGACAACTTCTTCATCCCCAACCACGGCAAGAGCCTGGCGCGCCTGAACGCGCTGGCCGACGCGATCGAGGCCGAGGGGATCACCAACTTCGCGACCGTGGTCAAGGCGCGCCCCGGCGACGTCACCGAGCCGGTGTTCCGCGTGCTGTGCGAGCGACTGCGGTGCATCCGCTGCTACGTCGGCATCGAAACCGACGCCGACCAGGGTCTGATCACGTTGCGGCGCTGGGGCCGGTCCAGCCAGAACCACCGTGCGATCGACGTCGCGCGCTCGCTCGGGCTGTTCGTCTGCTTCAACATTTTGATGTTCGATCCCGACACCACGCTGGACAGCGTCGGCAAGAATCTCGACTTCATCGAGTACGCGGCGGACTACCCGTTCAACTTCGGGCGGGTCGAGCTGTACGCGGGGACGCCGCTCCTGTCACGCATGCAGGCGGAGGGCCGCTGCAGCGGCGACTACCTGCAGTGGGACTACCGGCTCGCGGCGCCCGACATCCAGCGCTTCTACGAGCTCGCGATGGCGTGTTTCCTGTCGCGGAACTTCGGCGAGGACGCGCTGGCCAACACGATCCAGGGGATGCGGTTCGATCTCGAGATCGTGCGCCGGTTCCATCCCGAGGCGCACGACGATCGCCTGTACGCGGCCGGCCGTGCGCTCAGCCGGCGGTTGGCGCTGGATTCGGTAGCGACGCTGCGGACGCTGCTCGGACACGTGGGCCGCGGCGCGCCCGAGACCGCCGACGCGGCGCTGGTGGAGCCGCTGACGGCGCGCGCGCGCGCTGTCGAGGCGGAGGTGCGCGCCGAGATGTTGGGCCTCGCGCACACCCTGCAGGCGCGGGTCGGGCGCGGGCGGCCGCTGACGTTCCTCGGCGATCGGGTCGCGACGCCGCTTCAGCGCGCCGTGACGGTGGAGGTGGCGTCATGAGCGCCGAAGATCGCAATGACGATCGCAATGACGATCTTAATGACGATCGCAAGAACGGCCCCAAGCGCTTGCTGCCCGAGCTGCTGCCGGCGCCGTCGCCGGTCGCCGCGGCGCTGAGCCCGACGGAGCGGGTCGCGGAGCGGGCGCGGCTGTTCCTGCAGCGCTTCCGCGGGTTGGGCACCGCCGCGGGCGCCGCGGTGCTGAGCCTGCAGTGCGGCTACGGGGTCGTGGATCCTCTGCCTCCACCGCCAGCGCAGTGCTCGGCGTCGCCGAACCCGTTCGGCGCACTCACGGCGTCCGCGCAATCAGGCGCCCGGCAGGGAGGGCTGACGACGATCGTGCTCGAGCTGCGAAGCGCCGGCTATCCGCCCAACAACTTCGTCGGCTACCGGATAGACGCCGTGCGCGTCACGGGCGGAACGCTCGTGGCGACAGACGACCGGAGCCAGACCGGTCAGGGTGGGTTCGCGGACTTGCTGGTGACGCTGCTGCCGGAAAGCGCGACGGCGACGATGCTGGTCGAGGTCGACCTTGGCTGCGGGGCAGCCGTCGTGACGAAACACTACCGAGTGATGTTCACGGACCTGGCGCCGGGCTCGCTCGTCGTCGTGACCGAGGCAGGCGACGGTTCCGACGGTGGCGCGCCGGATGGCGGCGCACCATAGCCGCCCACCGATCAGTGCCGGAGCTGCATGATCGCGGCGGCGAGCGCCGGATCCGAGCCCCGCAGCCGCGAGCACGAACGCGAGCGGGCAGCTGGCACGGCGCAGCATGTTCCACGACTTCTGCCACTTGTGCGGGGACCGAACGAGAACGAGGTTAGGTAAATGGCGTCGAACCTCGCGGCGAAATGGGCGGCGGCGGCCCCCTACCTGCGGAGCGCGCTTCGGATCGTCGCCGGCTTCATGTTCATGCTGGCGGGGACGTCGAAGCTGTTCGGGTTTCCGGCCGGCCACAAGGTCGTGCTCGCCTCGCAGGCGGGTGTCGCCGGCGTGCTGGAGACGTTCGGTGGCGCGCTGCTGTTGTTGGGATTGTTCACCCGTCCCGTCGCGTTTCTGGTCGCGGGCGAGATGGCGGTTGCCTATTTCCAGGTGCATCTGCCGAAAAGCTTCTGGCCGACGATGAATGGCGGTGTCTCGGCCGCGCTCTACTGCTTCATCTGGCTCTACATCTCGGCCGCCGGCCCAGGACCGATCAGCGTCGACGCGCGCAGGCGTCGGCGGTTTAGGCCGTGACCATCCGGCGGGAGGACGCACGACGCGCTCGCTGCCACCGTCGCGGCGCATGTGCCGCCCGTGCTGCTGGCTGCGCGAGCACGAGCTGAACGCGCGGAACGCCGCTACGCGCCGTCGCGCTTCCGGGGTCGCGGCATGTTGTATTCGCCCAATCGGCTGACCAGCGTTCGCCGTGAGATCCCGAGCAGCTCGGCCGCGCGGGTCTGATTGCCGGCGCAACGTTCGAGGGCGTCCACGATCCGCTGTCGCTCGTCGGGGTTGCTGGAGTTGTTCGGGCCGAACGCGAGCGCCGGGAGCGGAGAGGTCGGCGATCTGGATGGCCCTGGAGGTCCCGGCGCTGGTCCTACGTAAGTATCCGGGGCGAAATCGTCGATCCCGATCGGACCCCCTTCGCACAGCACGACCGCCCGCTCCATCACGTTGCGGAGCTGGCGGATGTTGCCAGGCCATTGATAGCGGCGGAGGTGGTCCCACACCGCGGGCTCGATCTGCGGCGGCGAGGTTGCGCCGAGCCGACGGGCGGCGAGGTCGGCGAACCGTCGCGCGAGCGGCTCGATCTCGGATGGCCGATCGCGAAGCGGAGGAATCTCGAGCGTGATGCCGTTGAGCCTGAAGAAAAGATCGCGTCGAAACGACCCCTCCTCCACCGCCTTTTCGAGGTTTCGGTTGGTGGCGGACAACAGTCGGACGTCGATCGGACGCGGCTTGGTTCCGCCGATCCGCAACACCTGCCGCTCTTCCAACACGCGCAACAACTTGACCTGGATCGAGATCGGCATGTCGCCGATCTCGTCGAGCAGGACCGTGCCGCCCTGTGCGGTCTCCAGCAGGCCCGGTTTCATCTGGACTGCGCCGGTGAACGCGCCGCGCTCGTAGCCGAACAGCTCACTCTCCAGCAACGTCGCTGCGAGCGCCGCGCAGTTGAGGCCGAGGAACGGTTTGTCCGCGCGTGGCGACAGCGAATGAATGCGGCGCGCGAACACCTCCTTGCCGACGCCGGTCTCGCCGTGCAGCAGCACGCTGATGTCACCGAGCGCGACGCGTTCGATCAGCCGATGCATCTCGCGGACAGCGGGATCCTTGACGACCAGCCCGTCGCGATCTCGGCCCGGCGACGAGATCTCGTTTTCGTCCTGGCTCGAGACGATCGTCGATCCGGTGAGAGGTGCGTTCGCGACCATCACCCAGCTGGTTCCGATTTCGACGACCTGCCCCGGCGGAATCGGCGTCAGCTCGTTGGCGGTCAGGCGTTTACCGGCGATCCGGGTTCCGTTTGCGCTGCCGAGATCCTCGACCCGGACCACCGCACCGAGATGCAGGCGGACGTGAAGCCGCGACACCGAAGGGTTCTCGATCCGGATGGTCGCTTCGGGTGCGCGACCCACGGTCACGATTCCTTCGTCGGGGATGACGTGGGTCGTGACGTTCTGGCCGGTTCCCACCATCAGCCGGCGCGGGATGCGGTTGTTCGCCCCCTCACCCGTCCGGGCCGTCGACACGAGCGTGCTGTCCGGAGGATTGCGCCGTCCACTGCCACCCGCCATGGTCCAGCATCGAGGATCACACGGTTGCGCAATTCGAGAAAGCCCCGGCGTTCTCGAATTCGTCCTCAGACGGCGGTCATCTGACCGGTAGGTGAATCCCGCACTCCTTGTTGGCGGGATCCTCCCACCACCAGCGGCCGGCGCGCGGATGCTCGCCGGCCGCGATCGCGCGGGTGCACGGCGCGCAGCCGATCGACGGGTAGCCTTGGTCGTGGAACGGGTGGATGGGAACGCGGTGCTCGTGGGCGTAGGCGCGCACCTCGTCCATCGACCAGCGCGCGAGCGGGTTGATCTTGGCGATGCCGCCGTGCGCGCCATCGATCTCGACCTCGGGCGTCGACGTCCGCGTGACCGACTGATCGTTGCGGAGGCCGGTCATCCACGCGTCGAGGCCGGCGAGCGCGCGGCCGAGCGGCTCGACCTTGCGGATGCCGCAGCACTCGTGCCGGTTGTCGAGCGAGTCGCGGAAGCTGTAGAGGCCCTTGATGCGGACCAGCTGCTCGACCTCGTCGCGCCGCGGGAACGTCCACTCGATGTCGAGCTCGTACTTCATGCGCACGCGCTCGGCGGTGGTGTAGGTCTCGTCGGGGAGGCGACCGGTATCGAGCGAGAACACGCGGAAGCCCTCGCCCCCCGCCTTGGACGCGAGATCGATGACGACGCAGTCTTCGATCGAAAAGCTGGATGAGATCGCGAGCTTTCGGCCGTAGCGACGCACGGCCCAGGCGACGACGTCGGCCGGGGGCGCGCCCGCCAGACGGCGGGCCGCGTCCTCGACTTCGGCGGTGGATGCGGACATGCTCCCCAGCATAGCCGAGCCATGCCCAGTTCTCCTCCCTCGTCGGCAGACCCGCTTTATCCGCTGTTTCTGAAGCTCGCCGGAAGGAAGGTGCTGGTGGTCGGTGGCGGCAAGGTTGCGACCGCGAAGGTGCGCGCGCTGCTGGACGCGGGCGCGACGGTGTTGGTGGTGGCGCCGGCGGCGTCGCCCGCGCTCGGCGAGCTGGCGGCGGCGGGCAAGCTCGCGGTCGCGCGCCGCGGCTTCGAGCCCGCCGACCTCGACGGCGCATGGTTGGTCGTCGCCGCGGCGCCGCCCGAGGTCGCGGCGGTCGTCGCGCAGGCCGCCGAGGCGCGTCGCGTGTTCGTGCTGGCGGTCGACGACGTCGCGGCGGCGAGCGCCTACGGCGCCGGCACATTGCGTCGCGGCGGCGTGACCATTGCGGTGTCGACGGGCGGCCGCGCGCCGGCGCTCGCGGGCCTGCTGCGCGAGGGGCTCGAGGCGGTGCTTCCCGACGACCTCGACGCGTGGGCCGACGTCGCGGAACGCCAGCGCGCCGCGTGGCGCGAGGCTGGCGTGCCGATCGAGGACCGCCGGCCGTTGCTTCTGCGCGCGCTCGATGGCATTTATGACGGTCGGAAGTCGCGAGGATCCACGTGAACGGCGCAACCAGCGGTGACGACAGGCCAGCAAGGATAGGGCGGGTGACCCTCGTCGGCGCCGGCCCCGGCAGCGCGGACCTCATCACCGTGCGCGGCATGCGGCGCCTCGCCGAGGCGGACCTGGTCCTCTACGACGCGCTGTCGTCGGAAGACATGCGCGGCTACGCACCCGGCGCGCGCTGGTTCTTCGTCGGCAAGCGCGCCTGCCGCCAGTCGATTCCTCAAGACGTGCTCAATCGGTTGTTGGTTCGTTACGCGCGTCGGGGCCTACACGTGGTCCGCCTCAAGTGCGGCGACCCGTTCGTGTTCGGACGCGGCGGCGAGGAAGCGCTCGCGCTCGCGCGCGCCGGCATCCCGTTCGAGATCGTGCCCGGCGTCTCGACCGCCGTCGCCGCCCCCGCGCTCGCCGGCATCCCGGTCACCCACCGCGGCCTCGCCTCGAGCTTCGCCGTCGTCACCGGTCACCACGAAGAGACGTACGGCTCGCTGCTCGACAGCTTCGCCCCTGGGAGTCTCACGCTGGTCGTGCTGATGGGCCTGCGCCAGCGCGTTCGCATCGCCGACCGCCTGATCGCGCGCGGCTGGTCCGCCGAGACGCCGGCGGCTGTCCTCGTCGGCGCCGCCACCCCGCAAAGCTGGACCTGGACCGGCACCCTCGCCGAGATGAACGCCGTGGAGATCCCGCCCGCATCATCTGGCGCGCCCGGCCTGCTGGTGATCGGCGCCGTCGTCGGCGTGGCCGTCGAGCTCGCAGAGAGCCTGTCGGTCGCCGCGACCGGCTAGCCGCGACTAAGCCGCGACTAAGCCGCGACTAAGCTGCCCCCGCGCGCAGCGCCGCGCCCCGCTGCACGCGATCAGTGAATGCGGCCCGCGACGAGCAGCGCCAGGAGAAGCACGCCCAGCGCGATGCGGTAGACGACGAACGGCATCGTGCTGCGCGCGCGCAGGAAGCGCAGCAGCCACGCGATGCTCGCGTAACCCGACACCGCCGCGGCCAGCAGTCCGATCGCGAGCGCGCTGCCGCCCACGTCGCGGCCGCGCAAGAGCTTGGGCAGCTCGAAGATACCGGCCGCCGCGACCGCGGGCACGCTGAGCAGGAACGAGAACCGCGCCGCCGATTCGCGCCGGAAACCGATCGCGAGCGCCGCCAGCAGCGTGATCCCCGAGCGCGACGTTCCTGGCACCAGCGCGAGCGCCTGCGCGCAGCCGATGATCAGGGCGTCGCGCAGGCCGATGCTGTCGAAGTCGCGGGTGCGCGCGGCGGTGCGTTCCACGAGGGCGAGCGCGAGCGCGACCACGATCAGCGCGGCCGAGATCACCCACAGCGAGCGTAGCGCGCCCTCGACCGCGTGCTTGAACGCGAGCCCCGCGATGCCCACCGGCAACGTGCCCACGACCAGGTACAAGAGGTGGCGTGCGGCCGGCTCGGGTGGTCGCGAGCGATCGGTGACCGCGACCCATGCTGCGCGCAGCATCCGCAGCAGCTCGGGCAAGAAGTAGCCGACCACCGCCAGCAGCGAACCAAGCTGGAGGACGGCCGTGAACGCGGCACCCGGATCGGACCAACCCGCGAGCGCGGGCACGATCCGCAGATGCGCGGTCGACGAGATAGGGAGGAACTCGGTGACGCCCTGGACGATGCCCAGGACGAGGGATTCGAATGCGGTCATGGTTGGATCTCTCCGGAAACGACGCGGTGAATGTGCTCGGCATCGTCGCGCAACAGCAGCGCGCCGTCGGGAGCGAGGCCGATGGCGGTGCCTTCGAGAACCGCGCCCGGCCGCCCGGGCGTGCTCACGCGACAACGGTCGGGTAGCCGCGCGTGCGCCGCGAACGCCTCGACCGCAGCGGCGGCGCCTCGCCGATCGAAGTCCTCGAGCCGCGGCTCGAGCGCGGCGAGGACGTCGGCGAGCACGTCGGAGCGGTCGAACGTGCGCCCGAGCGCGAGCCGCAACGACACCGCGTGGTCGTCGAGCTCGGGCGGGAACACGGTGGTGTTGACGTTGACGCCGATTCCTACGACGACGTGC
>Ga0137374_10010246_pt1 | contig 11027 bp, 11 predicted proteins | sample SagtaG_20_FD_104811 | JGI IMG/M metagenome (GOLD analysis project Ga0137374, IMG submission 104811) | Vadose zone soil microbial communities from Sagehorn Ranch, Mendocino, California, USA - Sage1_R_100_16 metaG | ecosystem: Environmental > Terrestrial > Soil > Vadose zone | place: USA...
CGGCCCGCACGCGCCGGCGCCGCGTTACCGAACTCTGGTGCCCACCTTGCACATGCTCGTCACCCTCGCGACCGCCGGCGCCGGCCTGGCGATCGTGCCCCGCCGAGCCGTCGACCGCACCACCCCGGTCGACATCTGCCCGCTTCGCGACTCGTGGTCCATCCGCCATCACCTGATCTGCTACTCCACAACCGCCCCGCAGTCCGCCCACCTCCTGGCCACCCACCTCCACGCTGCCGCAACCCACTGACGCCGCTAGCGTCAACAAGGCGTGAGCTAGCGTGCTGGTATGACTGCGGATGGCGACGTTCCTCTGAAGGCGTTCAAGGCGTTGCTGCACAGTGAGAACGTTGCGGCTGTCTGCACCGCGATGGGCATGTACCAGACGGCCGCGGAGTACACACGGCTCACCGGAGGCAATCCGCTCGAACCGGTCGCGGACGAGGTGCGGCAGAGAGCTCGCGATCTGCTTCGCCGGCCGCCGACGCCCGGCGACGGGGATGTCAGGCCGGCCGCCGATCATCTGAGTGCGCTCAACGTGCTGACGATCCTCGCCGAGCCTGACGATGCGGAACTGATCGGCGACACCCTCGAAGGCGCCGCGAATGAGGAGGTGCGCGTGGTCGCCATCCGTACGGCGGCCGCCGTACTGACGAACACGGCCGAGCAGAACGGCCGGCTGATGGCGGCGATCGGTGCGATGGCCTTGAACGAGACCCTCGACGTGCGGGAGCGGAAGGTGGCGCTGACCGCCCTGGGCATGGTCGGCACGCCCGAGGCCGAGGAGTTGGTCGTCCGGGCGACCGGGTCGGACGACCTGGAGGTGCAGATCGCCGCCGCCTTCCAACTCGCTGCTCCGGGCCGGATCCGCGCGCACCGCGACCGGCTCGAGCGCCTGGCCGCGTCCTGGCCCGAGGATGCCGGACGAGACGCCGGCTTCATCCGGGAACGGCTCGCGGGTTTGCCCAGCTGACTCGGACGTACCTTCGGCTGAGCCTCAGTGGACCGTCAACCGCTCGGCGACGGCCTTCCGGGCCTGGTGGATGCGGGCCTTGACGGTGCCGAGTGGTACGTCGAGTTCGTCGGCGATCTCGGCGTACGACAGGGCGCCCAGGTCGCGGAGGACCAGCGGCTGGACCAGCTGGGGGTGGCTGGATTCGAGGGATTCCAGGGCCTCGAGGAGGTCCAGCCGCGAGCCGGCGATCACTGACGTCGTCCGCGGGTCGACGGCTTCGGGGAGGACCTCGGCGGACTGCTCGAGCGAGCGCCGCTTGAGCGAGCGATAGGTCTGGCGGGCCTGGTTCGTGGCCACGACGGTGACCCAGCCGGCGAACGAGCCGGTGCCCTTGAAGGTGTGGATCTTGTGGGCCACCTGGAGCAGGGTGTCCTGGGTCGCCTCCTCGGCGTCCTCGTGGTGCGGCAGGAACTTGGCGACACGCCGCTGCACCAGCGGGCGGATCGCTTGCAGGAGTTCGGGGAGCACCCCCTGGTCCCCGGCCGCGGCACGGGCCGCGAGTTCTTCCAACCCCTCGTTCATGCTCCCCCACGGTGTTCGCCTGACGCACGGCTGTAGTCGACAATAGCCGGGATGGACGCCATCGGGAGGTACCGACTGCAGGACAAGATCGGCGCGGGCGCGTTCGCGACCGTCTGGCGCGGGTACGACGACGACCTCGACGTCGACGTCGCCGTCAAGGTGCTCGCGGACAACTGGGCGTCCCGGGCGGACGTGCGGGAGCGGTTCCTGTCCGAGGCGCGGCTGATGCGCCGGATCGACAGCGACCGGGTGGTCCGGGTGTTCGACCTCGGCAGGCTGGACGACGGACGCCCGTACTTCGTGATGGACTACGTCGGCGGTGGCACGATGGCCGACGTACTGCGCCATGGACCGCTGGACCACGCGGAGGCCCTCTGGTGGGGTGCGGACCTGGCCCGCGCGGTCGCCGCGCTGCACAACGAGGGCGTCGTACACCGCGATGTCACCCCGGCGAACCTCCTGCTCCGGCCGAACCAGGGCGACGAGACCGGCGGCGGGACCCACCGGATCGTGCTGGCCGACCTCGGCCTGGCGAAGCGTGCGGCCGAGGCCTCCGGACTGACCCAGGCCGTCGGCACGCCGGCGTATATGGCGCCGGAGCAGAGTCGTGGCGACGCCGGCTTCGACGAGCGGGCGGACGTCTACGCAGTGGGCGCGGTGACGTATGCGCTGCTCACCGGGCATCCGCCGTACGACGCCACCTCCATCAGCCAGGTACTCAACCGCGACCCGGACCTGCCGCCGCCGAGCCTGCGGCCGGTGCTGCACGATTCGCTCGGGCAGCTCGACGACCTCCTGGCTCGGGCGCTGGCCTACCGGGTGGAGGAGCGCTGGGAGCGCGCCGACACGCTCGCCGAGCGGCTCGAGGTGGAGGCGTACCGGCTGGAGCAGGAGGCACCGCTGCGCGCACTCCAGCGCACCAGCATCACCGACGACGAGATCCGTACGACGGTCGCCGCCAGCACCTCCTCAGTACGACGCAAGCGGCACGTGCTGGCCTGGTTCCTCCTGACCCTCCCGGTGCTGTTCGTCCTCGCCGGCATCGGCGGCTGGTACCTGTTCGGTCAGTAGGTGACCGTGATGCGGTTGGTAGCCGGGTCGACGCGAGCTTGGCCGCCGTAGGGGAGGACTTGCTGGGGATCGGTGTGGCCGATGTCGAGTCCTTTGACCACGACGGCGGACGGGTTGTACTCGGCGAGCGCCCGGTCGACCGCGAGGTATTGCCCGATGACGTAGGCGACGGATTCCTCCGGCGTCAGGTGCTGCGTCAGCGACCAGGACTTCGGGCGGGCCCAGAGGACGGCGTCGAAGCGTTCGAGGAGGCCGCGTTCGCCGAGATTGCGGAGGATCCGGTAGACCTGCTCCGCGGTCGGCAGTTCCTCGCTGGTTTCCAGGAACAAGATGCCGTCGTACGACGAGACCGGGAGCATCCAGCGGCCGACGGCGAGTTGCCAATCGAGGATTTCGAGGCAGCCGCCCCACAACCGCCCACTGACCGGTTGTGAGCCGCTCCAGGTCCACCCGGTGCCGGGGAAGAGCGGCGGCTCGGTCTCCAAGTGCTCGGGTTCAGCCCAGTCGCGGTCGTGGTCGTACCAGCCGGCAGCCGGCGTGAGGTCGAAGTCGCCAGGGGTGAACAACGCGGCCCGCAGCGAGCGTTCGGTGTCGGGGTGCATCGCGCCGCCGCGGCCGAACTGCACCATCACGCTGCCGCCGTGAAAGGCCGGCAAGCCCAACGAATACAGGAAGTTCAGCAGGTTGGTGTTGTCGCTGTAGCCGAAGAACGGCTTCGCATCCGCGCGGAACACCTCCGGATCCAGGTGCTTCAAAACGGTGAGCTGGTCGTCGCCGCCGATACTCGCGATCACCGCGCGGATCGACGGGTCGGACCAGGCCGCATGCAGGTCGGCCGCGCGTTCCTCCGGAGTGGATCGGAGCTTCCGCGTGGTCGGATACTCCACCGGTTCCAGACCGAAGTCGCGCAGCCGCTTCAGACCAAGTTCGTACGGCGCCGGAAACAGCTCGGGCAACCCGCCGGACGGCGAGACGATCGCGACCCGGTCACCAGGCTGGACCATTCAGACGCCGATCGGGTGCCAGACGGTCTTGAGTTCCAGGTACTGCGTCAGCCGGGACAGCCCAGGCGACTCGGACCAGTCCTCCTCCGCGGGCCGTCGTACCCGCTTCAGGTTCTCAGCCGACAGAGCCTCCAGTTCGCGCGCCTCTCCCGCGTCCGAGATGCCGCACAGGTCGATCGCGTTCACGTCGAGGTGCGACGCCAGCCACGGCCCGATCTCCGACGCCGACCCGGTCAGGATGTTCACGACTCCACCCGGTACGTCGGACGTCGCCATCACCTCGCCCAGCGTGACCGCAGGCAGAGGGCGCTCGTACGACGAGACCGCGACGACGGTGTTGCCGGACACGATCGCCGGTGCGATCACCGAAGTCAGGCCCAGCAGGCTGGAGTCCTGCGGCGCGAGTACGGCGACCACACCGGTTGCCTCGGGCAACGAGAAGTCGAAGTACGGGCCGGCCACCGGGTTGCTCGAGCCGACGACCTGGGCGAGCTTGTCGGCCCAGCCGGCGTACCAGACCCAGCGGTCGATCGACGCGTTCACCACGGCGCGCGCCTTCGACGCCGACAGCCCTTCGGACGCGGCCACCTCGGCGGTGAACTGCTCGTGCCGGCCCTCCATCACCTCGGCGATCCGGTAGAGCACCTGCCCGCGGTTGTACGCCGTCTTCCCCGACCAGCCGCCGAACGCCTTGCGGGCCGCGACGACCGCGTCCCGGGCATCCTTGCGGGAGGCCTGCGACGCGTTCGCCAGGAACGTGCCCTTGGCATCGTTCACGACGTAGGACCGGCCGGATTCGCTGCGTGGGAAGGCGCCGCCGATGTAGAGCTTGTAGGTCTTGCGCACTGCGAGCCTCGGGCTCTCCTTGGTGGTCGGGTCCTTAGTGGGCAAGGTAGGCCTCCAGACCGTGGCGACCGCCCTCGCGGCCGTAGCCCGACTCCTTGTAGCCGCCGAACGGCGAGCTCGGGTCGAAGCGGTTGAACGTGTTGGCCCAGACCACGCCGGCGCGCAGCTGGTTCGCCATCCACAGGATCCGCGATCCCTTCTCGGTCCAGATCCCGGCGGACAGCCCGAACGGGGTGTTGTTGGCCTTCTCCACCGCCTCGGCCGGGGTGCGGAAGGTGAGCACGGACAGCACCGGCCCGAAGATCTCCTCGCGGGCGATCCGGTGTGCCTGCGACACGCCGGTGAAGAGGGTCGGCGGGAACCAGTACCCCTCGGCCGGCAGCTCGCACTCGGGCGACCAGCGCTCGGCGCCCTCGTCCTCGCCGATCTGGGACAGCTCGCGGATCTTCGCCAGCTGGGCCGACGAGTTGATCGCGCCGATGTCGGTGTTCTTGTCGAGCGGGTCGCCGACGCGCAGCGTGCCCATCCGGCGCTTCAGCCGCGCCAGGACCTCGTCGTACACGCTCTCCTGGACGAGCAGCCGCGAACCCGCGCAGCAGACGTGGCCCTGGTTGAAGAAGATGCCGTTGACGATGCCCTCGATGGTTTGGTCGATCGGCGCGTCCTCGAAGACGATGTTCGCCGCCTTGCCGCCGAGCTCCAGCGTGACCTTCTTGTCCGAGCCCGCGACGGCCTTGGCGATCGACCGGCCGACCTCGGTCGAACCGGTGAACGCGACCTTGTCCACATCCGAGTGCTCGACCAGCGCTTGCCCTGTGCGGCCGGCGCCGGTGACGATGTTGACCACGCCCGGCGGCAGATCAGCCTGCTGGCAGATCTCCGCGAACGCCAGCGCAGTCAGCGGGGTCGTCTCAGCCGGCTTCAGTACGACGGTGTTGCCGGCGGCAAGCGCGGGAGCGATCTTCCACGCCAGCATCAGCATCGGGAAGTTCCACGGAATGACCTGGCCCGCGACACCCAACGGCTGCGGGTCCACGCCGGCGCCGGCGTACTCGAGCTTGTCCGCCCAGCCCGCGTAGTAGAAGAAGTGCGCCGCCACCAACGGGATGTCGACGTCGCGCGACTCCCGGATCGGCTTGCCGTTGTCGAGCGACTCCAGCACCGCCAGCTCGCGGGAGCGCTCCTGGATCAGCCGCGCGATCCGGAACAGGTACTTCGCCCGGTCCCGGCCGGCCATCGGCCCCCAGACCTTGTCGAACGCTTTACGGGCCGCCTTGACTGCTTTGTCAATATCAGCCGGTCCGGCCTCGCTGACCTCGGCCAGCACCTCCTCCGACGACGGGCTGACGGTTTTGAACGGCTTCCCGTCCGTCGCCTCGACGAACGCCCCGTTGACAAAGAGCCCGTACGACGACTTGATGTCGACGATGGCCCGCGATTCCGGGGCCGGTGCGTACTCGAATCTGCTCATGCCTCAGTCCAGCGTGAAGTAGTCGGGTCCGGGGTAGTGCCCGGTGGCCAGCTTGGTGCGTTGCATCAGCAGGTCGTTCAGCAGGCTGGAGGCGCCGAAGCGGAACAGTTCCGGGTCCAGCCAATCGGGTCCGGCCGTCTCGTTGACCGTGACCAGGTACTTGATCGCGTCCTTCGCGGTCCGGATGCCGCCGGCCGGTTTGACGCCGATGTGCAGGCCGGTGGCCTCGTGGTAGTCGCGGACCGCCTCGAGCATGATCAGCGTCACCGGCAGCGTGGCCGCGGGGGACACCTTGCCGGTCGACGTCTTGATGAAGTCCGCGCCGGCCAGCATCGCCAGCCAGGACGCGCGGCGGACGTTGTCGTAGGTGACCAGCTCGCCGGTCTCCAGGATCACCTTCAGGTGCGCGTCACCGCACGCCTCGCGGATCGCGGCGATCTCGTCGAAGACCAGTGCGTACCGCCCGGACAGGAACGCGCCGCGGTCGATCACCATGTCGACCTCGTCGGCGCCGGACGCCACCGCGTCCTTGGTGTCCTGGATCTTGATCGCCAGGCTGGAACGCCCACTGGGGAAGGCGGTCGCGACACTCGCCACGTTGACGCCCGAGCCCTGCAACTCGTGCTTGGCCGTCGCCACCAGGTCCGGGTAGACGCAGACCGCCGCGACCTGCGGCGCGCTCGGGTCGGCCGGGTCGGGCCGCTTCGCCTTGGCGCACAGCGCCCGTACCTTGCCCGGGGTGTCCTGGCCCTCCAGTGTGGTCAGGTCGATCATCCGGATCGCCAGATCGAGCGCGTACGCCTTGGCGGTGGTCTTGATCGACCGGGTGCTCAGGGTGGCGGCCCTGGCCTCGGCGCCGACCTGGTCGACACCCGGCAGGCCGAGCAGGAACCGGCGCAGCCGGTCCTCGGACGAGGTTACGTCTGCCAACGAGTCGACGCCGCTGTCGAGAGTGGTCACCCATCGCAGTCTAGTGCGGTTCCCGACAGTCGGCGTCACTGCCGTACCCGGTCCGTAGAGGGGCAAAGGAGGTTACGATCCGCGCTCCAGACTTCGCCGGACCTGGGCGGCCGGTTACTTTGTGCGGGTGAAGTCGAAGTCGCCCGAGCGCGAGCAGTACCTGTCCACGTCGAACCGGATCACGGGTTCGGTGGTGATGCTGATCGGGGCTCTCGGGCTGCTCGACATCGTGCTGGAGTGGCGCACGCTCAGCGGTCTGCTGGTCGGCTGCATCATCGGCATCCTGATGGTGCTCGCGTACGTCGGCCTGTTCCGGCCCTCGGTCACGCTCAGCCCGCAGAGTGTGGTACTGCGTAACCACCTGCGCGACCGCAAGATCCCCTGGAGCAAGGTCACCGGCGTCGACGTCACCGACATCCTCCGCGTGCAGACCGAGGAGAACCGGTTCCGCGCCCCCGGCGTCCAGCTCGTCATCCGCGACCTGAGGAAGCAACGCGTCGGCGGCCGGAGGCTGTCGCCGGAGAGCTCGATCTCCAAGGCGGACGTCGTGGTCGACCGGATCGAGAGCCACATGGAGCAGTACGGCGACCAGTCCGGCGGCGAGGTGGTCACCACCTGGGCCCGTGCCGAGCTGACCATCATCGGCGTACTTGCGGTCGTCGCCGTACTGGCGGCTCTGTTCCGCTGAGATGCCCTTGCTGTCGCGTCGCGCCCTGCTTCGCACCGGCGTCGCGGCCACGGTCGCCGGCGCGGCCGTCGTCACCGGCCTGGAGACCGGCGTCATCCCCGGACGCGCCCGGGTGCACGACGTACTCGGCCTGACCGGGCCGGATGGCGTCGTACCTGATGTTCCTGCTGGGCCGATGGAGTCCGGCAGCTTCGAATCGTTCTTCCGCGGGACGACCGTCGGCTACAGCGTCATCTACCCGCACGGCTACAGCGCCTCGGCGCGGCTTCCCGTCGTACTGGTGCTGCACGGGCGAGGCGGCGACCATACGTCAGCCGTCAACGACCTCGGGATCGACCGCTACCTGACTGCTGCTGTCGAAGCTGGTACGCCGCCGTTCGCAGTGGCGACCGTTGACGGTGGGCGCGACAACTACTGGCATCGCCGTGGAAGCAACGACGATCCCGGCGCCATGCTCGACCTGGAATTCCTTCCCCTGCTGGCGAATCGCGGTCTGAACACCAGCCGGTTCGGCGTCCTCGGCTGGTCGATGGGCGGCTACGGCGCGCTGCTCTGGGTCGCACTGCACTCCTTCCAGCGGCTGGTTCGCCCAGGGCGGCAGGCTGTAGCGGTGGGAGCGCTGAGCCCGGCGCTCTGGCGTCGCTTCGCCGACGCGGCGCCCGGCGCCTTCGACGGGGCCGAGGACTTCGAGCTCAGCCAGGTGTTCGGCCGCCGGCACGGCTTCCGGGATGTTGCCGTGCGCATCGACTGTGGGCGGGACGACCCGTTCGCGAAGGCTGCGAACGACCTGCGCGAGGAGTTGCACGCCGCGGGCGGTCTGCAGTTGGGCGCCCACACCCCCGGCTACTGGCGCCGCATGCTCCCCGACCACCTCCGCTTCCTCGGCTCGGAGCTCGTCGGCTGAAACCGGCCCGGGTGAACCCCAGGTCGCTCACTATTGCTCCGGAAGGTCCCCAAGACATCGAGAGTGGAGCACATGGTCAACCTCTCCCGTACCACCCTGCGTGGCCTGGCCGGCATCGCTGCGCTGGCCAGCCTCGCAGTCGCGGCGCTGCCCGCTGCCCAGGCGGCGCCCACTGCCGGCACCGCGACGCCGCCGGCCCCGGTCGTCGGCAAGACCGCCGAGGCTGTGACGACCCCGCAGGGTACGTCGACCTACGCGGCCTCCGGCTACACCAGCAGCTCGGCGTACCAGGTCGTCCGGTACAACAAGCTGTACAGCACACCGGCCATCACGCCGTCGAAGTGCAAGGAGGTCAACGTCTCGCTGCGTACCTTCACCGGCGTCAAGGCCTACGACACCCAGCTCTGGAACTGCCTGTACGCGGCCTGGGCCGTCCCGCTGAAGGCGGCCGGAGCGTCGTACAAGGTGAAGCCGACGCTGATCGTGCACAACTACACCAAGGTGAACACGTACTGCGGCGTCGTCAGCGGCTCGCAGTCGTACTACTGCGGCTACAAGAACGGCCAGATCTACATCCCGGCCTGGTACATCATCAGCCTGTGGAAACAGAACCCGACCTACGCCCGCGCGTACGCGACCAACACGATCGCGCACGAGTACGGTCACCACATCCAGTACCTGACCGGCATCCTGAACGCGTCCTGGTGGCGCCAGCGGGCCTTCAGCACCAGCAGCGCGAAGCTGGAGGAGAGCCGCCGGCGTGAGCTGCAGGCGTCCTGCCTCGGCTCGGCGTACATCGGCGCGAACAAGCGGTACTACCCGATGAGCGGCGGCCTCTACACCCAGTGGCTGTACCTGGTCGACCACTCCGGCGACCAGCCGGGCTACCCGCGTGACCACGGTTCGATGGCGAACCACGGCTGGTGGTCCAAGACCGGCTTCTACGCGGCCAGCTCGAAGACGTATGCGGGCCGCTGCAACACCTGGGCCGCAGCGTCCTGGCGAGTCGCCTGACCCAGCTGTGCCGTAACCTCCTCCGGCGGGACGTAACTCGGCCGCTCGGTACGCGTTGGCGTACCGAGCGGCTGTTACGTTACCGACACTTACACGATCCGCGATCGTGTGGTTACTTGTTTCAGAGCCGCACGCCTTAGAGTTCTCCAGCGAGCAGTCGAACGGCAGGAGTCAAGGACAGTGAACTACGACGAGTTCAACGCCGAGTACGCCAAGGTGCTGGACAAGATCAAGAGCGGCAGGAGCAGCTGGTCCGAGCTGTCCGGTCACGTGACCCGGCTGCGTCAGGCGACCGCCGGCATCACCGATCCGGTCGAGCGGACGCAGATCGACAAGGACCTGGCCGCACTGAGCCAGATGGTCGACATGTCCCGGCTCACCAACGACAAGGAGGACGTCTGGACGGTCACGTCCGACGCGATCCGCCGGGCGAGCAGCCAGGAAGGCACCACCGCCGACCGGATCGCCCGGGTCGAGGCGAGCATCACCGAGATCACCAACCTCGCCAACCGGAATCCGGACGAGCGCGACAGCCTGATGCGGTCCACCAGCACGCTTCGGATCCTGCTCTCCTCGCTGCAGAGCTCGCTCCGCGCCGAAGAGGCCGAAGCCGCGGCCGCCGCGGCCCGCTGACACCTGCCGATCAGCCGCTGGAGTGTGTCTCCAGCGGCTGACGTCGTTCAGATGCCGGCGGCAGCGGCCAGGGCGGACTTGATGCCGGCCAGCGCGGCCGCCGCCTCGGTACGGGCAGTGGGGACGTCTGCAGTCACCGGGATGACGACCTCGAGGTAGCACTTCAGCTTGGGTTCGGTGCCGGATGGCCGCACGACCACCCGGGCGCCTTCCGAGAGCGTGTAGCGCAGACCATCCGTCGGGGGCAGCGACTCGCTGCCTTGGCTGAGGTCGTCGATCCGCTCAACCGTGTAGTCGCCGAGCGTCGTAGGTGGCGTCGCCCGCAGCCGGTCCATCGCGGCCTTGATCAGCGAGAGATCCTCCACCCGGGCCGACAGTTGGTCGGTCGCGTGCAGGCCGTGCTTCACAGCCAGGTCGTCCAGCAGATCCAGCAGTGTCCGGCCCTCAGCCTTCGCCGCGGCGGCGAGCTGTAGCACCCGGACGAGCGTCGACACTCCGTCCTTGTCCTTCACGGCTGCCGGGTCGACGCAGTACCCGAGGGCCTCCTCGTAGCCGAAGACGAGGTCCGGGACGCGGCCGATCCACTTGAAGCCGGTGAGGGTTTCGACGTACTGGACGCCGTACGACGCCGCGATCTTGCCGAGCAGCGACGACGAAACGATCGAGCAGGCGGCCACGCCGGAAGGCCGCGACGACAGCAGGAACTCGCCGAGCAACCCACCCAGCTCGTCCCCGCGCAGCATCCGCCAGCCGCCGACAGCCGGATCCGGTACGGCGACCGCGCACCGATCCGCATCGGGATCGTTCGCCACCGCGAGGTCCGCGTCCATCGACCGAGCCAGCTCGAGCGCGGCGTCGATCGTGAACCCGCGGCTCGCCGCCTCGTCGGCCATGTTGAG
>Ga0137374_10010255_pt1 | contig 11025 bp, 8 predicted proteins | sample SagtaG_20_FD_104811 | JGI IMG/M metagenome (GOLD analysis project Ga0137374, IMG submission 104811) | Vadose zone soil microbial communities from Sagehorn Ranch, Mendocino, California, USA - Sage1_R_100_16 metaG | ecosystem: Environmental > Terrestrial > Soil > Vadose zone | place: USA...
CAATTTGCAATTTGCAATTTGCAATTCGATGAAATCGCTCCGCTCCCGCCTAACTTTCACCCACGCGCTGGTGGCGCTGGTAGCCGTCGTTATCGTCGCAGTGCTCGCGACTGGGCTGATTCGCGCTGCCTTCAATCGGTTCGCCCCACAGACTGATGCCGATACGCTTGCCGCACAGATTGGCGAACGCTACCAACAATGGGGTGCATGGGATGGCGTCGTGGAACGAATACGAACAGCTCGCCAGAGTGGGCAATTCGATCAAACACCACTAGGCAGACTCTTTCGCAATCGCCGAGTGCAAATTGTGGACTCCCAGGGATATCTGATCTTCGACAGCGCCGGGCCGGCCCAGCGGCGGTTCGTGCCGCGCATCCCGGGCGGGACGGATAGCCCAGTCATCGTTGATGGGCAGCAGGTTGGCTCGGTTGTCGTCAGCGGTCAGCGCGCCATTCTCAACCAGGCCGAGCGCAGCTTTCTCGGCGTGGTGTACCTGAGCGTGATCGGCGGCAGCGTGCTGGCTGCGCTGATCGCACTGGCGGTCGGGCTAGTGATTACCGGTCGAGTGACGCGTCCGCTGCGCACCTTGCGGGATGCGGCCCAGCGGCTGGCCGGCGGCGCGCGGCATGAGCCACTGCCGATCCCACCCGATCGCGAGCTGGCTGAGTTGGCGATCTCGTTCAACACCATGGCCGCCGAGCTGGAACACCAACAACATTTACGTCGCCAGCTGGTGGCCGACATCGCTCACGAATTGCGCACTCCATTAAGCGTGTTACGATTGCAGCTCGAAAGCTTGGAGGACGGCATTGAACAGCCAACGCCGACGATGCTGCGCTCGCTCGCAGAAGAGGTGAGTCTGCTAACTCGGCTGGTCGACGATCTGCGGTTGCTTTCACTCGCCGACGCTGGGCAGCTTTCGCTCGCGCCCGAAGAATTGGACGCCGTCACGATCGTCGAGCGCGCCGTGGCGGCAGCCATGCCGCGCGCGCGCCAGCAGCAGATCGACCTGCGCGCCGAACGGCCGAGCCTGCCGATGGTGGTAGTGGCCGATCCACAGCGTTTGACACAAATTCTCGGCAACTTGATCGAGAACGCGCTGCGCTATACGCCGGCCGCCGGTACGGTCACACTGCGCGTGAGTTCTGAGTTTATGGCACAGTCTTCCACAACTCAAAATTCACAGCTCAAAACTCAAAACTGGATCGTGTTCGAGGTTGCTGACACTGGCGCCGGCGTTCCGCCCGAGGAACTGCCCCGGATCTTTGAGCGCTTCTACCGCACCGACAAGGCGCGCGCGCGTGAGACCGGCGGCACAGGGTTGGGGCTGGCGATCGTACAGCGCTTGGTCGAAATGCAGGGCGGACGCATCTGGGCCAGCAGCACGTTGGGCGGCGGCACGACGTTCCATGTGGCGCTGCCGGCGGCCAAACGCGCGCAGAGCACGCCGCTGCAGGCACTCTCCCAAGCGAACTAGCGCGAAAATAGCTGACCCTCGCAATAACAGAGATATGGGAGCAACGGTATATACATCCGGTCACAGAGGCCGCACAGTACGCCGATCTTTATAACTCTATGTACTCTGTACTCTCTGTGGCTCCATGAATTTGTCTAGCGTAATAGTAGCTTACGGCGCGAGTATAAGTTCGCGTCGATCAAAGGCCAACAGCGCTAGTGCCAGCAACACACCGATGCTCGCCAACTGCCCTAGCAGCACACCCGCAGCGGCAATGCCATACGAGCCTTCAGCCGACAGAGCGAAACCGCTGAGCGCCGGCAGCAGCGGTATACCCAATAACGCCTGCACAGGGCGGAGCGCAACGCTAGCGGCGGTGTGGCCGAAGAGATCGACATTGCGGCTGAGCGCAACCATCAGCAGCGCCAGGATGATCAGCCGCGGACGCGTGGGCAGCACCAGTGGCGCAATCAACAGCACCAGCGCGGCGATGATCCCGGCGTTGAGCAATAGCGGCAGCGAGCCAGCTAACCAGCCGACAAGTGAAAGCGTATGCGGGCGCGTGCTCCAGATGATCGCGATCAATGCACTGAACAGCAGATAAACCACTACGATAATCACTATCGCCGCGGCATAGAGACCGATCAGGTAGCCGCGCCGCCCAAGCTCGCGCGAGATAATCACGTAGCCCTGCGGGCGGCTGCATAACCGAACGAGTGCAAACATGGTGTAGGCGGCCAGCAACACAAAAAAGATGCCGGCCATACTGAAGAACCAAACCGGGTCAAGGCCTTTGACCGCGCCGTTCGGCCAAAAAAACAGCCACGCCACCACCGGCATTGCCACCAACTCGACAAGCACACGGCCGGAGCGAATATACTCACGCAGGGTAAAGCGGCAGAGCGTCAACATGCGACGGAGCCAATTGATCATATGTTTTCGTACTCATTCGACCTATTCGCCGATATTTCGACCTGCGGCACAAAGCGCGCCGGCAGCGGCTGCCCATGAGTCACTTTGAGGTACAGGTCGACCAGCCCTGCGCCGGACGGACGTAGCTCGGCAATTCCGATCCCGGCATCCAGCAGCGCACGCAGCACGCGCTGCTGTAGCGCATCCTCGCCTCCAATGTGTATCTCACGGCCGTCGACGGCCACTGCTGGGCCAAGCGCGCACAGCTCGGCGACGAGCGCATCCGGCAGTACAGCATCCCGGGAAGTGACCGTGACCGCATCTTTGATAGCTAGATCGGCGACGCGCGCCTCGGCGGCGAGCCGGCCGCCCCGCAAAATGCCGACCCGATCGCACAGCGCCTCAACCTCGGCCAGTTGGTGACTGCACAGCAAGATTGTGTGACCTTGGAGGCGCAGCGCCGACAAGAGTTCGATCAGCTCGTGCTGGCCGGCTGGGTCCAGCCCTGAGGTTGGCTCGTCGATCAGCAAGAGTTCGGGGTCGTGGATGAGCGCCTGCGCGATACCCAAGCGCTGGAGCATTCCTTTTGAGAAACCGCCAATCCGCCGATCGACGGCGGCAGCCAGCCCAACCTGCTGAAGCAGCACACGGCAGCGCTGGGCGAGCGCTGGGCCGCGCAAACCGCTGAATGCACCCATGTCGGCGAGATATTCGCGGGCGGTGCAGTAGGCGTAGTAGTTCAGCCGTTCAGGCAAGTAGCCAAGTCGGCTGCGCGCGGCGGTCGGCGCTGTGTCGAGCAGCGTGAGCCGGCCATGGTCGGGCCGAAGAAAACCAAGCAGCAGGTGAATCAGCGTCGATTTGCCGGCGCCATTGGGCCCCAGCAACCCATAGACCTCGCCGCGCTCAACCCGCAGCGTCAGCCCTTGAAGTACCGCCAATGGCCCAAAGCGTTTGTGAATATCGGTAGCCTCGATCGCCGCCATGGTGGTGTTTCTCTAATACCAGGGCCAAATAAAGACCAGGATATAGGGACTTGCGAAGTACAAGCATCCTAGACAGAGCTTGACAAGGTGACACGATCAGAAGCTAACCAACTGCATCTTGTTATCTTGCGATCGTATCATTGGGATGCTTTAGCCGTGCCCCGCGCCAGGCGTGCCACAACCTCGACGACCAGCCGGCGCTCCGCGACTTTGATGCGCTCGTGCAGCGTATCTTCAGTGTCGTCGGGCAGAATCGGCACCTCGGCGGTGGCCAGCACCGGACCATCGTCGACCGCCGGAGTGACGCGATGGATCGTGCAGCCGGTCACCGGCAGGCGCCGGCGCAGTGCATCAGCGACGACGTGCGGGCCGCGCAGCGCCGGGATGACGATGCCGCCGCTGGTGGTCACCGTGTCGCCGCCCGACTCCTGCGCCCGCGAGGCATCGAACGACCGGCCAGGGTCGGGCAGCAATGCGGGATGCTGGTTGATCACCGGGGCACGACAACCGGCCAGGAAATCGGCCGAGAGCACGCGCATGAACCCCGAGAGCAGTACCAGATCATACTCGAACGCATTCAGCACGATCAGCAGTCGCTGTTCCCAGTCGGCGCGCACGGCAGCGCGATCCGCCGATGCGCCAACGGCGCGCGGCAGCGGCACAAACGCCGCCGGGATGCCACGCTGCAGCGCGCGCTGGATGCCATACGCATTGGCGCGATCGGCCAGCACCAGCGCAACCTGTGCGTCGAGTATGCCGGCGGTATGCGCGTCGAGCAGCGCCTGGAGGTTGGAACCGCCGCCGGAAAGCAACACTGCTAGAGAAAAAGGCCTCAATTACAATCTACAATCTGCAATCCTTCGACTGCGCTCAGGACAGGTCTGCAATCTACAATTGGCCAATATCGTGCCGATACTGCATACCCTCAAAGCTGAGCAGTTCGACCGCCTCGTAGGCACGGGCCAGTGCGGTTTTGCGATTCGGGCCCAGCCCGGTTACGCACAGCACGCGCCCACCAGCAGTAACGGCGGCGCCGTCGATCCAGTCAGTGCCGGCATGAAAGACCAGCACGTTCTCGAATTCAACGGCCGTCTCAAGCCCGGAAATAACATCGCCACGCCGGGGCGCCTCGGGATAATTGGCGGCGGCCAGCACCACACAGGCCGCCGCGCGATCGCCCCACGCGAGCAGATCGGGGTTGAGCCGACCTTCGGCGCACGCCAGGAGCGCGGCCAGCAGATCGCCGTCGAGCAGCGGCAAGATCACCTGGGTTTCTGGGTCGCCAAAGCGAGCGTTGAATTCCAAGATATATGGCCCCTGCTCGGTCAGCATCACGCCAGCGTACAGTGCGCCGCGAAAGGGCGTGCCGGCCGCGGCCAGTGTGCGTACGACCGGGCGCATGAGATCGTCGACAATCATGCCGAAGGTCTCATTATCGAGATCCGACGGCGCATAGGCGCCCATACCACCGGTATTCGGGCCGGCGTCGCCATCCAGCAAGCGCTTGTGGTCGCGCGCGGGCGGCAGTGGCAGCAGCGTCTCGCCATCACACAGCGCCAGCACCGACACTTCTTCGCCCGTGAGCCGCTGCTCGAGCACGATCTGTCGGCCCGCGCTGGTAGCCATTAGCTTCTCAATCGCCGCGATGGTCTCCTCGACGCTGTTGGCGACGACAACACCTTTGCCGGCGGCCAGACCGTCGGCCTTCACGACCCAAGGCTGGCCACTGGCGCGCGCGAACCGCACGGCCGCCGTCACCTCGCCGAAGCTATGCGCCATGGCGCAGGGGATACCGGCCTGATCCATGATTTGTTTGGCGAAGATTTTGCTGCTCTCGATTCGTGCGGCGGCCGCCGAAGGGCCAAAAACCGGAATTCCGACGGCGGCGAAGCGATCGGCCAGGCCGGCGGCCAGTGGCGCTTCCGGCCCGATCACCACGAGCTCGACATGCTCTTGGCTCGCGACATGAATCAGCAGATCGGCCGCGTCGGCACTGACTGGTACATTCTGCCCGATCTGCGCAGTGCCAGGGTTACCCGGCGCAATCAGCAACTTGTGCAGGAGCGGCGATTGCGCCAGCTTCCAGGCCAGCGCATGCTCGCGGCCCCCCGACCCGACGAGCAAAACATTCATGGATATTGCTCCCGAGTTTTGGCGCTCTGCTAGAGCGCCAAAACGAATGAACTTACCCTGGGTAGACACATGCTGCACAGCGAGCTGCAGCCTGGCGGCATTATAGCATAGCGCATATGTCGCGCCGCGAGATGCTATAATGCGCAGCATGAACAGCGCGAACCAGGCTGAGCGACGTTGAAAGGGATTTACCTGCTAATCATGCGGCTCGACGCTGATCTGACCGATCTGGCAATCGGTCGGCTTGGACGCTGCGATTTTGCGGCTGGCTATTATCTTTATGTCGGCAGCGCGTTTGGCAAAGGTGGAATCGCGGCACGGCTAGCCCATCACGAGCATCCGGCCAAAGCGCGCCCGCATTGGCATATCGACTATTTGCGTCCGCATGTCACGCTGATCGAGTCGTGGGGCATAGCCACAACGGCCCATCTGGAATCATGCTGGGCGTGCCGATTGGCAACCACGCCCGAGATACGCGTTCCAGTGCCGGGCTTTGGCGCAAGTGATAGTGACTTTACCAGCCATCTGCTGTATAGCGGCGCCCGCCCCGCGCGCCACCTGGTTGTCGAGGCGCTGATGGACTGCTTTTTGCACCAACAGACCGCCGAATTCACGTTGGAGTTACGGAGTTATTAGGAGAACAATGGTCATGACAGACACCGGCAACCAGATGACGCTGCATCAAGCCGATGTCGCGGCAATTCTGGGCGAACTACGCAACGAAGTGCGCGCGCGCCGCATGGCCATGAGCCAGAGCGAGATCAGCCCGCTGGAGCGCGATCTAGAGCGCAGCCTCGACGAGATCGAGCTCTACCGGGTCGTCAGCGCGCATTGGCCGCTGATTGGCAAAACGATTCCGCAGCGTGCGGCCGCCCTCGTGAATAAGTTGGTGCGGCGCTACCTGCGCTGGTACATCAACCCAATCGTCGAGCAGCAGAACGCCTATAACGATGCGGTGGCGCGCACGCTACGGCTGCTAGCCGACGCTTATGTCGATCTGGGCGAGCAGATCATGGAGAACAAAGCACAAAGAACAGAGAACAAAGAAGCCAAGAACCAAGAACCGAGAACGGGCACCCGCAGAGTCAACCCAGAACCTGAATCAGTTATTCCTAGCGAGATGTCAGTAGCAGAAGATAACGGACCACGGACCACAGACCACCAACACATCGATAACTTACAAGCCAAGCTCATGGAACTGGTCCGTGAGCGGGCCGCCGTCGAGCCGCCGGCGCGTTTCCCCGACCTGGAGCTGCGCTCGGCCGAGCCACAGCTGCACCTGCACGAGCAGGTGACCGCACACTGGCCGCTCGGCGGCACGACCGCGCCACAGCGCGCGGTCGCCCTCGTGAATAAGCTGGTGCGGCGCTACCTGCGCTGGTACGTCAACCCGATTGTCGAGCAGCAGAACGCCGCGAACGCCGCGATTGGCGCCGCGCTGCTGGCGCTCATTCGCCTGGATGCCGAGCGCCGTGCGCAGCTGGCTACCGTACGGGCAGTCAAAGGTAAAAGGCAAAAATGATGAGTGAGCAGCATAAAGGGCCGGACATGTGTAATCGCACGTTTGCCTTTGCGGTACAAGTGGTGAAGCTCTGCTAAGAAAAGACAAAAATAGAACAAGAAAGCGTAAGTACCGCAACAATACTTTTGCCTTTTGCCTTTTACCTTATGAGTGATATCATCACGATTGTGGTGCCATGGTACGGCCACGACACCGCCGGCGGGGCCGAGACACAAGCGCGCCAGCTGGCTCGGGCGATCCACGGGCTCGGCGTGCCGGTTGAGGTTTGGGCGACCAATGGACGCGACTCGTTCGCCCCGCCCGAAGCGTACTATCCCACCGGCGCCAACATACTTGAGGATGTACCGATCCGCCGCTTTCCAATCGCGCCACCGCAGAGCGAGCCATTCGTGCCGCGGGCGGTCGCGCGGCGCGGCCTGCAGCGCAGCCTACCCGAATTCCCCGACCACGAGCTGCGGCTGCTAGCCTCGTTGGTGTCGAGCGATGCGCTGCTTGAGGCGATCGTATCCGAGCGCGCAGGGCGGCAATTCTTGTTTGTATTATACCCGTTCCCAACCAGCTTCTGGGGCACGCTGCTGGCCGGCGACCGCGCGCATCTGCTGCCCTGCCTGCACGACGAGCCGTATGCGCGCTATGGCACCTACCGTTGGATGTTTCGCAACGCCCGCCGAATACTGTCGAACAGCCCGGCCGAGCGCGAGCTCGCGCTGCGGCTGTTCGACCTCGCGCCCGAACGCGTCGTAGCGGCCGGCGAGGGCATCGACCTATCGCCAGTTGGCGACGGCGCGGCATTTCGGGCGCGACGCGGGCTGCCTGGGCCGCTACTGATGTATTCCGGGCGCGGCGGGCTGAGCAAGAACATCCCGCTGCTGCTAGGTTATCTGCGTGAGTACTGGGCGCGGCGCGGCACGCCGCTCAAGCTCATCCGCACCGGGCGCGACGCACTGGAACTGCCGCCCGCGCTGGGCGAGATTGTACTCGATCTTGGCGACGTAAGCGAGCACGAGCGCTACGACGCCTACGCCGCCGCCGATCTGTTCGTACACCCGTCGGTACACGAGAGCTTCTCGATCGTGCTGATGGAGGCCTGGCTGCAAGGCACGCCCGCGTTGGTGCATGGCGACTGCGCCGTGACGCGCCAGTTCGCCGAGACCAGCGGCGGCGGGCTGACGTTTCGCGACTTTGGCGAGTTCGCCGCCGCGCTCGACCTGCTGCTGGCCGATGCGGAGCTACGGCACGAACTGGGCCGGCGCGGGCGCGAGTTCGTGCTGGCGACATGCCGCTGGGAGGATGTGGCAAGAAGGACGGTGGAGGCCATCAATGGATTGTAAGCTTTACAAGCCGTTGACTTGATAGTTCAAATGTGCTATAATTTCATGCGATTGTGATGCGGAAATCGCTTTATCCCCCTCTTACATGTGCCACCAGTCGCAGCCACATACTGTTGAAAGATTCTATGCTGTAGCAGGTAATACGTTATGGCTGAGAAACTTACAGATATAGAATTGCTCACCATGGCGCGGGATGGCTTGCGTGATATTGGCTATCGCGATGAGTTACTGCGCGAAAATTACCCTTTTGCTGATATTCTAGATAATCGGGAACCAGAACGCCGCATTCACTTAGCAGCATTCGCTCAGGAGCCTCCTTCATATCGCAATGCCTGCTTCGGCGTCACAATACCCCAACACGACGGTCCTGAAGCCATCCGGAGTTACCTGGCGCTTGGCGCCCCGCAAATACTCGCCTTGCATCCAACCGATAGCGAGATCCGCCTCTGGAGAATGGCCGCTCAGGGTAAGCCTGAACTGATTGAACATATTGAGCCTGAAAAACTGCGTGCTACGATTAGAGCGCGTAAGAGTGATTGGAATCCTAATCATGTCTTGCGCGCTAAGTCGATCGGATTTTCGTCAGATCCAACACAGCTTGATTTCTTTGATATTGGGTTGGTGCCCACTCTAGATGAAATCGTACAAAAAAAGCTCGATAAGCTTTTGCGTGATGTGATTGCGTCGAGTGAAACTCTTTTTAGTGAGATTCGCGGGCATAAACCAGACACTCCAGATACCCAGGCACTTTTTCGCCTGATCTTTCGTTTGCTCGCCGCCAAGCTGCTCATTGATCGGCAACATGGCGGTATTCCAGCCAGCAGCGATCCTCAATTAGTGCTCGAAAAGATTGAAGCTTTCTACTTTCGAAATACTCCGGTTGAAGCTGTACTACGAGATAAAGAAATCCAGATCGTCGCATGGCAGAAAATCCGAGAAGCGTTTCTGTTTCAGAATCTTTCGGTCGAGGCTCTTGCATACGTCTATGAAAACACGCTTGTCAGCGATGAGACTCGTCGGAAGCTCGATACACACGCAAGTCCACCGGAAATTGCCGAGTATATCGTGCGCCAATTGCCTTTTGAAGATCTCGGAGAAGATGAGCGCCGAGTTTTTGAGCCTTTCGCGGGCCATGCTCCGTTTCTTATCGCCGCGCTTGGTCGCCTTCGTACCTTATTACCCACCGATATGACTTCGATCCAACGACACGAGTACTTTGTAAGGATGCTCGCGGGTATGGAGCTTGACTCGTTTGCCCGTGAGGTTGCCCGCTATTCGCTCATCCTGGCTGATTATCCAAATCCTGATGGATGGAATATCGAGAACGACGATATCTTCTCCTCACCTAAGCTCGACCGTTATTTAGCCGATGCAAATATTGTTTTGTGCAACCCGCCATATGGGGATTTCTCCACGCAAGAACGCAAGAAGTATTCTACAGTTCAATCAGCAAATAAAGCAGTTGAAGCTTTACGACGGGTTCTACAAAAGCCACCGAAGATGCTAGGGTTTGTATTACCACGATCATTCATTGATGGGCAGAGTTATCGCGATACTGAACGCCAACTTGAGACCTCGTACAAAGATATCTCGCTAGTTATGTTGCCTGATACTACGTTCCGCTTCTCTGAGAGTGAAACGATACTTCTGATCGCACACAGCGAGCGTAGAAATTTGGCACAACGACGCTCATCGCTAGTTAAGAAGGCCGATTATCAACAGTTTGTGCGAACAGGTAAAACCACCTCTCAAACAGAATGGCATACTCTATTACCCTACAACAAAAGTCACGCAGTATTATGGCATAATCCACAGTTAAAGAGAGTAAGAGATGAATTGGCACAACTGCAAAATTTAGGAAGTATAGCAGATATTCATCGAGGAGTTGAATATAAAGGTAATATCTCGAACTTTGTTTCGCACAATCCTAAACCTGGTTTTATGCCAGGAATTTGGAAAGTAAGGCAGAATTTAGAGCCTTATCTCGTTCGTTCGCATATATATCTTAATATTGATCCTAACGTCATGCGTGGAAACGCGTATAAATGGCCTTGGGAAAAACCTAAAGTCATTGCAAATGCTGCCCGTCGAAGCCGCGGCGCATGGACTATTGAGAGTGCTGTCGATGAAACAGGTTTGGTATGTTCTCAAAGATTCCATGGAATTTGGCCAACAAGTACTATTCCGATTGAAGTTATCGCTGCAATATTAAATGGTCCTGTTGCGAATGCGTTTGTAGAAACGCAACGTCCACAGAGAGACAACCAAATTCGCTTGGTTGAGCAGATTCCGATACCCTCATTCGCACCCAAGCAAATTCAATCCATAGTTACACTGGTACGAGAATATCAAGTCTTCAGGCAGCAATGGCTTGTAGAACCTGATCGCTCGGAATACTTCGAACAACTTTGTCGAGAGATTATCTATCAAATGGATGCGGAGATCCTCACTGCTTATGATCTCCCACCACGTCTCGAACGAGAGTTGCTCGACTATTTTGCTGGCCATCAGCGTCCCGGCCCGGTGAAATTTGATCGCTATTACCCTCCGGACTTTCGGCCGGCGATACCCTGGCGCGACTACATCTCCGAAGAATTTCGCGCGTCCACAGCTCGTCGTACACTTGAGCGCCTGCCCGTAATCAACGACCCGATAATCTCCGCTATGGTCGAAGATTTGGATTAGCGG
>Ga0137374_10010256_pt1 | contig 11024 bp, 11 predicted proteins | sample SagtaG_20_FD_104811 | JGI IMG/M metagenome (GOLD analysis project Ga0137374, IMG submission 104811) | Vadose zone soil microbial communities from Sagehorn Ranch, Mendocino, California, USA - Sage1_R_100_16 metaG | ecosystem: Environmental > Terrestrial > Soil > Vadose zone | place: USA...
CCGATCCGAGCCATGCTCAGAAGCCGGATCGATCGTCGAGCTGACTCGCCTCTCGGAGGTTCGCCCGGATGCGCTCTATACGATGCTCCCCCAGCACCCCCTCCACTGGCCGCTCACGATCGACGAGCCGACGGATCTCGCCTTCGCGTCACAGGGGCACGGCAGCACCCCGGGCGCAGAAGATGACTGGCGTGCTGCGCTCACGTCGCACGGTTTCCGTGACGGGCGGTTGCTCGTTTGGAGTGAGTCGCCGGGCGACGATGGTCCGATGATCTGGGCGCACACCAACGAGTTCGTATCGCCGGGCGACGCACTCGGGTTCCATCGCTGGGCTGCTCAGTGGAGCTGTCGGTTCATGGCCGATGTATTCGAGGTTTCAGGCCTTCCTGGAGCCGTCGGCACACGGTTCACCTGGCGTGACGGCCACGAGTCCGAACAGGTCTCGTTCGTCCGAGGGAGCCTTCGAGAAGTGATTGCCGCGAACGTGGATGACACGTATCGGCGTGACGACCTGATCGCGCTCGCTACGGCCGCGTACGAGGAGGCCGTGAGCCCAGGCATCTGTGAGACCGAGGTGCACGTCGCTCCGAGCTCGAACCTCGACCATGCGATGCGGCCGAGGGACCTCCTCAGCGTCGCTCCGAAGAAGTTGGGCGGTGCCAGATGTCCAACTCTGATCACGCGACCTCCTACAGAGTGCTGTATGGCGAGACGGTCGCATGGGCGTTCGCCGCCTGGCAGGGAGCGGCCCGGTTCGTATCGCTCGAGATCCTTCAGTTCGGCTCGGCGGAACGTGCGACGGCGTGGACGCAGCGCACCCTCAGGCATGCCTGCGACTCCGGTGGGGCGGTGGTCCGACCTGGCCCTGGGGTCATCGCACGAAGTCTGGAGTTGGTCGCCGCTAACCCGCGGTCCGTGACGCGTTACATCTACTTCCTTCGCGGTCCGCGGTCCTACCGCATCGCGATCTCGGGCTCGCCCATCGACACGCAGTACGACTTCGTCACTTCCGTCGTGTCGGCGGTCAACGAGTCCGCGCGCTAACACATCCGGGCACGATGGCAACCAGGAGCCCGGGTAATCGACCCCGTTAGGTGGCCGAGCCCGCGGCTACGACGGCCTTCGCCCAGCGTCCCGGCGTCAGCCCGTAGGTCATCTTGAACTGGCGGGTCATGTGGCTCTGGTCGGCGAAGCCAGCGTCGGCGGCGGCTCGCGCGAGAGGTAGTCCGCTCTCGATTGCGGTTCGAGCCACCGCGAGGCGGCGCATCGTTCGGTAGCGGTCGGGGCTCGTGCCGAAGGCCCGCCGGAAGTGGCGGGCGATCGTGAACCGATCGGTCCCCGCGATCTGCTCGAGCATCGCGGCCGGGGTCTGTTCTCGTGCGTGGGTCGTGAGGTAGTCGCGCACGAGTTCGACTGCTCTGTTGTCGATCCTGACCCGCCGGCGGTCGCGCTGGCCGCTCAGTGAGCGGAGGGTGTCGGAAACCGCCACGGCGATCTCGACCCGGGCGAGGTCGCTGATCGGTTCGTCTATGTCCGCAAGAAGAGAAGCGACGAGGAGAGTCGTCGGTGTCGGAGGCTGGACGGGATCCGCGACGAACGGCAATGCCTCAGCGTCGAGCGCCTGGCGGACCAGCTCGGGTGCGAGGTAGATGATTCGGTAGTCGAAGCCGTCCTCGGTTCCCGCAGCGCCGTCGTGCGTCTCGTCCGGGTGGAGGATATGGAGTTGACCGGGGAGGCAGATCCGGCGGGAGCCTCGGTACCGGAACGTCTGCACGCCGGCTGTGGTGATGCCGATCGCGTAGGTGTCGTGCCGGTGAGGCGCGAAGGCATAGGTGGAGAGATGCACCTCCGCGCGCTCGACGCCAGGCGCGCCCGACCCGAATCGGATCGAGTCAGTTGCAGGATCGTTCAAGACCGTCCGCACGAACCTTCTTAACGTCTCCTTCATGTTACGAAAGGGGAACCCATGAGCGAGGAACCTATGCGCCTCTTGGTAGTGAGGTCGGCGCAGGCCAAGCCGCGCGAGTGGATGGGCGTGCGATTCGAGATTCTCGCGACGGGATCCCGAGCCATGGTCACCAAGATGCTGTACGAAAGCCACAATCAAGGATTCTTGCACCAGCACCCTAACGAACAGAGTGGATACGTGATCTCGGGTCGCTACAGGCTCACGGTCGACGACCGGACCTACGAGCTGGCACCAGGCGACTCCTACTCGATCCCCGCTGACACGGACCACTCGATCGCGGTATTGGAAGCAGGCCACGTCATCGATGTGTTCACGCCTCCACGCGACGAGTTCCGGTAGGAACGGCTCCTCGTAGCGGCCATGCGCTGGGGATCGGCCGGGCCGCTCCTGGTAACGTCGCTGGCGATCATGGGCAGCCCCGGCCCCGCGACGATCAGCCTCACCGCAGCTGGTTCGGCCTACGGGGTGCGGCGTTCTCTGGCGTACCTGGCCGGCATCATCGTCGGAACAACGATCGTCCTGGTTGCGGTGGCGACCGGGATCACGGCGACGCTCCTCGCCGTCCCCACGCTGCGGACCGCGCTGATCGTGATCTCGGCAGCGTACATCCTGTGGCTCGCCTACCGCGTGGCCACCGCACCGCCCCTCGTAGTGCAAACGGCAGCGTCACAAGCACCTTCGCTCGCCGGAGGAACACTGCTCGGCGTCGCCAACCCAAAGGCGTGGGTCGCGATCGCTGCCGTCTTCGCCAGCACGCGCCTGGCCGATACCGCCGCCGCGGACGCGGCCGCCAAGATCGCAGTGCTGACCGTGATGATCATCCTGATCTGCACCACCTGGCTGATCGCGGGCGCATCCCTCGCACGATTGCTCCGCAACCCCCGTCGCGCCCGCATCATCAACACCGCCCTCGCCACAGCGCTTGTCGGCGCGACCGCCCTCGCTGCCCTCGGCTGAGCCCTGTTGGGGGCCTTGGCACTCTCGCTGGCAGTGGTCCTTCTTGTTTGGAGCGGACGACGGGATTCGAACCCGCGACCCCCACCTTGGCAAGGTGGTGCTCTACCAACTGAGCCACGTCCGCACGCCCCTCGGGGGCACTCAGAGTCTAGGCACTGGGACTCCGGCCTTCAACGGCCGCCCCTTCGGCGCCGGTCAGGTGCCCGTCGACCCGAACCCGCCCTCGCCGCGGCTGGACGGCGGTAGTTCGTCCACCCAGGATGGGAGGATCTGTGACAGGGCCACGACCACGAGCTGTGCGATCCGGTCCCCCCTCTTGATCTTCACCGCCTGATCCCGGTCCAGGTTCACCACCGCGCAGGTGATCTCCCCTCGATATCCCGAGTCGATCAGTCCCGGTGCGTTGGCCAGCGTGAGCCCCTGCCGGGAAGCCAAGCCCGATCGCGGGAGGACCAACCCCGCCTGGCCGTCCGGGATGGCGACGGAGAGCCCGGTCGGAACCATGGCCCGCTCCCCCGGCAGGACCTCCACATCGATGGTCGAGCACAGGTCCAACCCTGCATCGCCCGCGTGCGCCCGCGCTGGCAGCTCCGCCGACGGGTCCAGGCGCTTGAACGGCAGCTCCACCGGGTCAGCTTACGAGCAGCCGCTGGTCGAGCCGCACGACGGGCACACGTAGCAGGACCCCGCCGGCTGCATCTTCGAGCCGCAGGTGTAGCACAGCGGCGCGTCGGCGGCCTGGGCTCGGGGCCGTTCGATCACGTCGCCGGGCTGGGCCGGCACCACGGTCGCGGACTCGGTGGGCTTCACTGGACCCGGCGAGCCGACTCCCTTGCCCTCGCCTTCGGCTCTCGCCGTCTCCTTGCGCTCGGCGATCGAGCGGATCCCCAGGGCCTCGCGCTTCTCGGGGGGCAGGTGATCGAGGGCCAAGCGCCGGAACACGTAGTCCACCAACGACGAGGCGAACCGGATGTCCTCGTCGTTGGTCATCCCCGACGGCTCGAACTTCATGTTGATGAACTTGTCGACGTAGGCCTCGAGCGGCACGCCGTATTGGAGGCCGATCGAGATGGCGATGGAGAAGGCGTCCATGATGCCGGCCAGCGTGGACCCCTGCTTCGAGGACTTCAGGAATATCTCGCCGATCCCGTTGTCCGGGTAGGAGCTCGCGGTGATGTACCCTTCAGCGTCCCCCACCTCGAACTTCGTGGTGATGGAGGGGCGGCTCCGTGGCAGGCGGCGACGCACCGGTTGCGCCAGCGCTGCCGGCTCGGGCGCCCTGGCCTTCTTGTCGGCCGAGAGCGGCTGGGCCACCTTGCAGTTGTCCCGGTAGATGGCCACGGCCTTCAGCCCGAGCCGCCAGGACTCCACGAACAGCTGCTCGACCTCCTCCACGGTGACGTGCTCGGGCATGTTCACGGTCTTGGAGATGGCCCCGGAGATGAACGGCTGCACGGACGCCATCATCCGGACGTGACCCATGTACTGGATGGCCCGGTCGCCCATCGACGTGTCGAACACCGGGAGGTGCTCGGCTCGAAGATGGGGCGCCTCGGCCACCGAGTTGTGCTCGGAGATGTACGCGACGACGTCCTCGACCTGATCGGGCTGGTAGCCCAGACGCTGCAGTGCCCGCGGCACCGTCTGGTTCACGATCCGCATCGATCCCCCGCCAACGAGCTTCTTGTTCTTGACCAGCGCGAGGTCGGGCTCGATGCCGGTGGTGTCGCAGTCCATCATCAGGCCGATGGTGCCGGTGGGCGCCAGCACGGTGGCCTGTGCGTTTCGATAGCCGTGCTGCTCCCCTAGGGCGATGGCCTCGTCCCAGGCCTGTCGGGCCGCAGACAGGACTGCCTCGGGGACCGCGTCGCCGTCGATCTCGTCGGCCGCGGCGCGGTGCTTGCGCATGACCCGAAGCATGGCGTCGCGGTTCGGCGTGAACCCGGCGAACGGACCGGTGACCTCGGCGATCCTGGCGCTGGTCCGGTAGGCCCATCCCGTCATGAGCGCGGTGATCGCGCCGGCCCACGCCCGCCCGCCGTCCGAGTCGTATGGGAGCCCCCGAGCCATCAGCAGCGCACCGAGGTTCGCGTACCCCAGGCCGAGCTGGCGGAACGCCTTTGCGTTCCGCCCGATGGCCTCGGTCGGGTAGTCGGAGTTGCCCACGATGATCTCCTGGGCCGTGAACACGATCTCGACGGCGTGGCGGAACGCCGCGACGTCGAACCTGCCCTCGTTGTCCACGAACTTCATGAGATTCAGCGACGCGAGGTTGCATGCCGAGTTGTCGAGGTGCATGTACTCGGAACATGGATTACTTGCGTTGATCCGGCCGGACGCTGGGGACGTGTGCCACTCGTTGATCGTGGTGTCGAACTGCATCCCCGGGTCGGCGCACTCCCAGGCGGCCTGAGCGATCTCTCTCATGAGGTCCCTTGCCCGCACGGTCTCGAGCGTCTCGTCGGTTAGGACGGCCTTCAGCTTCCAGTCCCGGTCCTCCAGGTAGGCCTGCATGAACTCATCGGTCGCCCGGACCGAGTTGTTGGCGTTCTGGTACTGGATGGAATAGCTGTCCCTGCCGTCCAGGTCCATGTCGAAGCCGGCGTCTCGGAGGGCTCGGGCCTTGTGCTCCTCGACGGCTTTGCACCAGATGAAGTCGTGGACGTCGGGGTGGTCCGCGTTCAGCACGACCATCTTCGCCGCGCGCCGGGTCTTCCCCCCGGACTTGATGGTGCCGGCGCTGGCGTCGGCCCCTCGCATGAAGGAGACCGGTCCGGAGGCGGTGCCGCCGCCGGCGAGCGGCTCCTTGGACGAGCGGATCCTGGACAGGTTGATCCCCGAGCCGGACCCGCCCTTGAAGATGGTCCCCTCCTCCACGTACCAGTTGAGGATGGAGCTCATCTGATCGTCGACGGCCAGGATGAAACACGCCGAGCACTGCTGCGGGGTGTTCGGAACGCCGACGTTGAACCACACCGGCGAGTTGAACGCGGCCTTCTGGGTGGCCAGCAGGTGGGTGAGCTCGTCGCCGAAGACGTCGGCGTCCTTCTCGGTGGCGAAGTAACGGTCCTTCACGCCCCAGCCGCGGATGGTGTCCACGACCCTGCCGATGAGCTGGCGCACGCTGGACTCGCGCTCGGACGTCCCGAGCGTGCCCCGGAAGTACTTCTGGGCCACGATGTTCGTGGCGTTCTGCGACCAACCCCTGGGGAACTCCACGGCGCGCTGCTCGAAGGCATTCCCCCCCTCCTTGTAGTTCGGGATCACCGCGTCTCGGGTCTCCCATTCGACCTCGTCGAACGGGCGAACGCCGTCCTTGCTGAAGTGCCGCTTGAACGTCAGGCCGGTTCGAACGACCTCGACGTCCCCTTCCTTCGTCGCCACCGGAACGCCCCCTTCCCTACTCGGGGAAGTCTCACCACCGGAATTACAGCCCCGTGATTCTGCACCCGGCCGGGTCCCCGGTCAAGGGTCCTGCACGGAACATCTAGTGCCTTCTCACAGACTGAATCACTACATCTAGTAGTTTAGCGGTTCCGGGGCTTCGCCGGCACGCGCTTCTGGAGGGCTCCCAGCTCTCGCTCGAAGTCCGTGATCCCCTGGAAGTCCTTGTAGACGGAGGCGAACCGCATGTAGGCCACCTGGTCCAGCTTCTGGAGTTGAGACAGCACCTCCACGCCGACCTGGTGAGAGCTGACCTCAGGCCCCTTGCGCCGCAGCCGCTCCTCCACCCTGTCGGCCAACGCGGCGACCTGCTCCTCCGTGACCGGTCGGTGGACGATGGCCTTTCGGATGCCCGCCAGGACCTTGTCCCGCACGTACGGTTCCCTGGAGCCGTCGCGCTTCACCACCATCAGGCCGACCTCCTCGATCCGCTCGAACGTGGTGAATCGCCGTCCGCAAGACAGGCACTGACGGCGGCGGCGGATGGCCGCGCCGCGCTCGGCCGGTCGGGAATCGACCACCCGGTCCTCGCCATGGCCACACCAGGGGCACCGCATCACACCCACCACCATATCTGGTGGGTCCGCGGATGCCAGACTCCACATGTGGCCTCTCGGCGTCCCGGACGAGTCTCGCAGTCCTGGCTCAGCCGGCTGCGGGGATAAGCAGGACCTCCCCGGGCATCAGGGCGCCCGGGTCCGCCCCGTTCGCCGACTGGATGGCGTCCACCAGGGCTCGGGGGTCGCCATCCTGGATCCCGCGGGCGATCGACCACAGCGTGTCGCCGGGACGCACGACGTACCGGTGCGACGGGACGTGAGCCGGTCCTGCGGCCGCCCCCCCGGAGGGAACCACCCACGCCAGGCCGATGGCCAGCAGGAGCAGCACGATGGCCAGTGGTCCTCTCCGAACGTGCGTTCGACTCATGGAGACCATCTTACCGAACGCCTGTTCGACGTCAAGAGGGGAAGCCCGAACATATGTTTGAACCCCATGTCATCTCGTGCTAGCCTCCGGAGCGTACGAGGGGGGTCTGACATGGCCGAGACCGACGACCTCACGCCGCGGCAGCGGAGGATCCTGGAGTTCATCGCCGACACGGTGTTGGACCGGGGCTATCCACCGACCGTCCGCGAGATCGGCGAGGCGGTGGGCCTCACGTCCTCCTCCAGCGTCCACAGCCAGCTGGCGAACCTTGAGCGGAAGGGCCTGCTCCACAAGGACCCAACTAAGCCCCGGGCCATCGGGCTGGCCGATGAGAGCACCAGGCCAGAAGGAGTGGTCATCCCTGTTCTCGGCCGCATCGCTGCCGGAACGCCCATCCTTGCGTCCGAGAATGTCGAGGAGTACCTCACGGTGCCCGTCGGCTTCGCTAAGGGGGGGGAACACTTCGCCCTCCGAGTGACCGGCCAGTCGATGACCGGGGCGGGCATCCTCGACGGCGACGTCGTGGTGGTTCGGCGCCAGGACAGCGCGGGTGACCGCGACATCGTGGCCGCCCTCCTGCCCGGCGTAGCGGAGGAGGAGGCGACGATCAAGCGGCTTCGACGCCTAGCCGGGAAGGTGACCCTGCATCCGGAGAACCCGGCCTTCCCACCCATCCCCATGACCGAGGGGCGGATCCTGGGCAAGGTCGTGGCGGTCCTTCGGAAACTCTAAGGTCCACGCCGATACCTATCGTAGGGAAGAGGAAGGGAACCGTCGATGTCGCAGACGGCGCTGGAGCGGCAGATCCGTTCGCAACCCGAGGAGCTCGATCGACTGGCTACGCATCCCGTGCGCCACGATGTCGTCGAGCGGCTGGCCCAATGCCGGCGGATCTGGCTGGTGGGCACGGGCACGAGCCTTCATGCGGCGGAGCTCGGAGCGGCGATGCTGTACGAGGCGGGCCGAGGCGCTCAGGCCATCCCGTCGATGCACTTCGTCAACTGGGCCCCGCCGGTCGATCCTCGCGACGGGATGGTCCTGATCAGCCACAACGCCGGCGAGGAGACGGCGTACGCTGCCGCCGCGTACCGGCAGGCCAAGGATGCCGGTCTTCGCGTGCTCGCCCTCACCCGACAGGGCACGGAGCTGCCCGACGTGGTGGAGACGGTCCCCAAGGAGACGTCGCAGACGTACACCGTGAGCTACACGGCTGTCCTCCTGCTGCTGGCCCGCATCGCCAACGCGTTGGGCGCTGAGAGCCTGAGCCCCGAGGCGATCGGCAAGGTCCCCGGGGCCGTGGCCGAGGCCATCGAGAACCCGGGGCTCGACCGGATCGTCGCCCCCCGCCGCCTCCTCCTGCTGTTCGGAGAGGGGCCGGCGTCGGTGACCGCACGAGAGGGCGCATTGAAGCTGCGTGAGGCCTCACGGTTCCCGGCTGAGGGATATGACGTCGAGTACCTGCTGCACGGCTCCGCCGTCCCGCTCGGGGATGACGATCACCTCGTCGCGCTCACCCCTCCCGACACCGACGGGCTGGTCCGGGCCGTGGGGGATGCGGCGGAGCATGAAGGGACCCGCGTGACCGCTCTGTCGGAGCCCGCCGACCTGCCCCCGCTCCTGGCCCAGATACCGCTCACGGTTCGCCTGCAGATCCTGGCCCTGCGGTTCGCCCAGGCCCGAGGGCAGAACCCGGACCGCGTGATCACCGGTGCCTGGGACGACCCGGATCTGTGGGCCATCGGGCCGCGCTAAACCGGCGGTTCGGCCGCCCCCGAGGACAGCTCTCAGAGACTCGAGGCCCGGCGACGCCGCGGTTGGACGAGGTAGTCCCCAACGGTGGCGAGCTCGCGATCGCCCACCCGAGCCCGGACGAGCGTTCCTTCGGGGCCCGCTTCCGTTCCCAGGACCTCGGCATCTCGGTAGAGCAGCGCGATCACCTCGTCCCGCCCGTACGGCACGAGGAGCGTGACCTCGACCGGGGGCCGCGGAAGCTCGAGGGCGACGCGTTCCAGCAGCGCCTCCGTTCCCTCACCGGTGAGGGCCGAGATGGCCACGGCATCGGAGAACCGCCGAGTCGCACGCTCCCGGTCCATCTCGGAGAGCACGTCCACCTTGTTGAGCGCGAGGACTTCGGGGATCGCTCCCGCTCCGATATCGCCCAGGACGCTCCGAACCGCCTCGACCTGCTGCTCCACCTCGGGTGAAGAGGCATCGGCGACGTGCAGCACGAGGTCGGCCCGGGTGACCTCCTCGAGGGTCGAACGGAACGCCTCGACCAAGTCGTGGGGCAGCTTGCTCACGAACCCCACGGTGTCCGAGATCGTTGCGTGCCGCCCGCCGGGCAAAGCGATCCGCCGGATGGTGGGGTCGAGGGTGGCGAACAGCTGGTCCGCCACCAGCACGCCTGCCTCCGTGAGCGCGTTCATGAGCGTTGACTTGCCCGCGTTCGTGTAACCCGCGATGGCGATCTGCTGGATGCCTGAGCCCTCGCGGCGGGCCCGCTTCACGTCGCGTGTCCGCGCCAGGTCCTTGATGTCCCGCCGGAGCTTGGAGATACGCCGCTTGATGTGTTGCCGGTCCACCTCGAGCTTCGTCTCGCCCGGTCCGCGGGTGCCGATGCCACCTCCCAGCCGGGACATGGCTTCGCCCCAACCCCGGAGCCTTGGCAGGAGGTAATTGAGCTGCGCGAGCTCCACCTGGGCCTTGCCCTCCCGGGACCTGGCGTGCAGGGCGAAGATGTCGAGGATCAGTGCGGTCCGGTCGATCACCTTGGTCCCCAGCCGCCCCTCCAGGTTCCGGAGCTGGCCCGGCGTGAGCTCGTCGTCCAGGATCACGGCGTCGGCCCCGGTCGAATGGACCGTCCGGTGGATCTCCTCGAGCTTGCCCTTGCCCACGAACGTGGCCGGATCGGGGTCGGACCGGGTCTGGACGATGCGGGAGACCGGTTCTGCCCCTGCCGAATCGGCCAGGGCGGCCAGCTCGTTGAGGTCCGACCAGTCGATCCCCCGCCTCACCCCGACCAACACGGCCCGCTCTCGGATCCGAGGCGTCCACGTGGCCGACAGGGGCGACTCGAGGACGGCCGTCCGGCGTCGCTTCCCGTTCCGCTGGGTCATCAGCGGAGCACCCGGGCGAGACGGTCCATGGCGTCTGCCAGCCGGTCGTCCGGTGCGGTCAGCGAGAACCGGACATAGCCCTCACCGCGCTCTCCGTACCCGTTGCCGGGCGCCACGAACACGCCCGCGCGATCGAGGAGGAGGTCGGCGAAATCGACCGAGGACATGCCGTCGAGCGTCGGCGCCCACACGTAGACCGACCCGAGCGGGGGCTTGAGGGACCACCCAAGCGAGTTCAGCGTGCCCACCACGACATCGCGCCTTCGCTGGTACACGGCGCGGAGCTCGTCCAGATGGTCCTGGGGTCCGGTGAGCGCGGCGATGGCCGCCCGCTGGATCGCCGTGAACTGGCCCGAGTCCAGGTTGGTCTTCACCACCGATAGGGCCCGGATGGCCTCAGCGCTCCCCGCGCACCAGCCGATCCTCCACCCGGTCATGTTGTAGAACTTCGACGTCGAGCCGAACTCGAGCGCGACGTCCTTCGCTCCTGGGACCTGGAGGATGGACGGCGCGACGTAGCCGTCGAACGTGATCTCCGAGTATGCGGCGTCGTGGGCGAGCAGCAGTTCATTCCTGCGGGCGAAGGCCACCGCCCGCTCGAAGGTGGCCCC